>Ga0208628_1000009_pt1 | contig 313245 bp, 264 predicted proteins | sample LakWasMet16_LOW5_2_FD_183864 | JGI IMG/M metagenome (GOLD analysis project Ga0208628, IMG submission 183864) | Freshwater sediment methanotrophic microbial communities from Lake Washington under simulated oxygen tension - Sediment Metagenome... | ecosystem: Environmental > Aquatic > Freshwater... | reverse complement strand
GCGTTGCCCGGCCGAACACTCCGCGACTCCACCGCGCGAACTCGTTCGTCTTTCGCATCCAATGGAGTGGGCTCAGAACGCCTGGAATTCAAGGGATCCCGATAAGATGAGACCAACGCTCAGCCCCCGGGGGACCGACGTCTGGCCCCCGGTGCGATGGCACGCCTGCTGCTCAAGCGTCGGTCACGTCCCGATCGCGGCGCCGCCTGGCGCGCGCCGTTCGACGGGGCGGTGAGGCGGGCCGACCGAGCCGCGCGTGGTGCGCGGTGCTCGCGGCGCCGTCATCGCGAGGTCACGCCATGAGCAAGCAGTACATCCGCATCGAGCACCTCTCCCTCGTCCGCGCGTTCGCCCTGGCCGGCGCCATGGCCGCGCTCCCGGCCTGCGGAGCGAGCGCGGGCGGCCCCATCACCAGCACCCGCGCCGACTCCGGAACCACCAGCACCCCCGACGCCGGCAGCACCACCACGCCCCCGACCGCGAGCCCCGCCTCGCGCTGCGCGGCCATGTGCGCCAACGCCCGCGCGGCCAGCTGCGGCCCCTACAACGAGGGCTGCGTGGCGGCCTGCCAGGCCTTCGCCAACGGGCTCCCGGCGCGCTGCTCGGCGCAGACCGGCGCGTACTTCACCTGCGCCGCGAGCGCGCGCTTCACCTGCGCCGAAGACGGCGCGGAGGTGCAGGGCTGCGACGCGCAGGGCGCCGCGCTCGATGAGTGCACCTCCGGCGAGGAGCCCACCTCCGACGCCGGAGCCGAGCCCGCGCCCTCCGACCGCTGCCTGCCCGACTCGGCGATCCCCGACGACATCGCCGCGACGATCTGCACCAGCGTCCCGGCGACGCCCGTCCCTCACGACTGCCCCGGAGGAGCGCCCTCGGACGACTGCGTCGCCTCCCCGGGGGGCGAGGCCAACGTGTTCTGCTGCGCGCGCTGACTCGAAGCGCGGCTCCCGCGCCAATCGAGCAGAGCCTGCTCAACGCGCTACAACCGGCGCCGCGATGTTCGCCCTCGACAAGCCCGTCGGACCCACCGCCGCCCAGGCCCTCGTCGCCCTCCGGGAGAGCGACCCCTCGCTCCGAGGGGTGAAGCTCGGCCACGCGGGCCGCCTCGACCCCATGGCCGAGGGGCTGCTCACGGTGCTCGTGGGCGACGAGAACCGCGCCGTGCACGGTCTCCGAGGGCAGTCCAAGACCTACGAGATCGACGTGCTCCTCGGGTTGAGCAGCGACTCCTTCGACGCACTCGGGATGCTCTCCGCCCCCGTCGACGCGGCCCTCGACGCTCCCTCCGTCGCCCTCGCCTGCTCCCGCTTCGAGGGCGATTACCTGCAAGCGTATCCGCCCTTCTCCCAGGCCCGCGTCGGGGGCGTGTCGCTCATCGCGTCGAGCCGCGCGGGCGTCGCGGTCGAGCGCCCCGTGGCGTCGCGGACCATCCACGCCATCGCCCTCCTCGGCGTCGTCTCCATCGAGCTCGCTGCGGCCTGCGACCGCGCGCTGCCTCGCATCGACCTGGTGCGCGGCGACTTCCGTCAGGAGGCCATCAGCGCCCGCTGGCGAGAGCTCGCCGAGCAGCGCCCCGACGCCCGTCTCACGGTGGCCTCTCTCCGGGTTCGCTGCTCCGCCGGGACGTACATGCGCTCGCTCGCCCATGACCTGGGCGCGGCGCTGGGGGTTCCGGCGCTGGCGTGGCGCATCCGTCGCACCGAGGCGGGCGGGCTCACGCTCGATGGGGCGCGAAGGCTGCCCACGCCGACCTGACTACGGGGTAGGGCTTGGGTTAGCGCGAGGCTGTCAGCGAGGATATCCCCGGTACGACCGCGAGGCCGTCAGGGACCAGAGCCAGACCCCAGCCCGTAAGGGCGGGGAAGCGACCGACCACGCCCTCCCAACGCGGCCTCGCCCGGAGGGAAGCGACCGACCACGCCCTCCCAGCGCGGCCTCGCCCGGAGGGAAGCGACCGACCACGCCTTCCCAGCGCGGCCTCGTTGGCGACGGGCTCCAAATCTGAGAAGCGGCATCGTCGATTCGTCACTCGATGACGTCGCTCGTCGCGGCGAAGATGCGTTGGGAGGAGGTGGTCGGTCGCTTCCCTCCGGGCGAGGCCGCGCTGGGAGGGCGTGCTCGGTCGCTTCCCCGCCCTTACGGGCTGGGGTCTGGCTCTGGTCCCCGACGACCTCGCGGTTGTACCGGGGATATCCTCGCCAACGGCCCCACCGCGACCTCGACGCGGCTACGGAGGCGGCGCGATGGGCGCGCAGGTCGAGACGCCTGCCCCCACGATGCGGAAGCCGATGTTGGTCATGTAGGCGGTGTCGATCGATCCGTCGGAGGGGCGGTAGCGGGTGACGTTGGTGGTGCGTCCGCCGAGGGCCGACGGGGCGGTGTAGAGGTAGAAGTCCCCGCCCCAGAAGGAGAAGGCCCACGCCTGCGGGGTCTCGACGCCAGGAATCGGCGTCGCCTCGAGGACCGCCCCGGTGGCCTTGTCGAGCTGGGCGACCTGCACCGGCGTGGTGGTGAAGAAGCCGTAGAGGCGCCCGTCGCCGGTTCCGGTGAGCTCGGCGCTCTGTCCGCGGAAGGCGCCGCTGAAGCTGCCGATGACGTGCAGCAGGCCCCGCGAGGGATCGATGCTGCCGAGCCCGGGGCTGCCTCCCCCGAGGGGGTCTCCCGTCGCGGCGACGAAGAGGGTCTCGGCGGTGTTGTCGGCGCTCACGGTGGAGAAGCCCATGCCCAGCCGGAACCAGCCCGCGGGCATGCGGACGGGCGCCGCGGCGGTGCAGCTCGCGTCGGTGGTGTTCACCCGGTAGATCGATCCGGCCGAGTCGCCGAGGCCCGACTCGACGTAGTTGACCCAGGCGACGGCGTCGCGGTCGATGGCCATGGAGTTGGGCGACGCGGCGGTGGGGCAGCGCAACGCCCCGATGCGGGTGAACTGCCGGAGGTTGGGGCGGAAGCTGTAGAGGTCGTTGCGGTCGGAGAGCACGTAGACGAGCTGCGCGGCCTCGCTGCAGTTGGACGAGGGCCCCGCGTCCCGGATCGGGATGGGGATCACCCCGCCGTCGCTGGGGCGCGGTCCGGAGTCGACGACGGCGGGGGTGCCCGAGTCGCGCCCCGGGGTGAACACCGTCGGAGGGTCGCTCGCGCAGCCCGAGAGGGCCGACAGGACACCGACGTAGGCAGCAGTCGTCGCGAGGCGCATCACGTGGACTCCGTTGGGTGGGGCGAAAGGGGTCAGCGCGCGGCGCCGACCGGGAGACAGAGCTGGAAGGGAAGGCCCGAGCGGGCGACGCACTGCGTCCCCGGGCCGCAGTTGGCGGTGGTCTCGCAGACCTCGTAGCACTGGCCCACGCCGGTCTCGGGGGTGTCGGTGGCGCAGCCCACCGGGAAGGTCGAGTGGGTCCCCCGGACGGGGCACGCGGAGGCGCGAGAGCAGGCGCGGGTGCACATCCGGGCGGGCAACCCGTCGGCGCTGTAGCCGGTGGGCAGGCAGGCGGTGCCGTCGCGGCAGGAGTCGCCCACGAAGCAGCGCTCCCACGCGCCCACGGAGGCGTTGACGGGACGGTCGACGAGCACGGGGACGTCGGGCCCGGCGTCGCCCTCGCGGAGCCCGGTGCTGGCGCCGCAGGCAGTGGTCAGGAGGGAGAGGGCGAGGAGCGCGGAGGAGCGTGTCATCGAAGCGACGACGCTACCGCGCGAGCGCGGCGTGGGACAACGGGGAGGGTGAGAGGAGACGGGAGAGGGGAGAGGAGGCTCAGCGCCCGAGCATGTTGCGCGCGATGACCATGCGCTGGATCTGCGAGGTGCCCTCGTAGATCTGGAGCAGCTTGGCGTCACGCATCAGCTTCTCCACGGGGTAGTCGCGGGTGTAGCCGTAGCCGCCGAAGATCTGCACCGCGTCGGTGGTGACCTCCATCGCGCTGTCGGCGCCGAAGACCTTGGCGTAGGCGCTGACGACGGAGTCGATGCTGCCCTGGTCGATGTTCCAGGCGGCCTTGTGGCAGAGCAGGCGGGTGGCCTCGTACTTCACGGCCATGTCCGCGAGCATGATCTGGATGGCCTGGTGCTGCCCGATGGGCACGCCGAAGGTCTTGCGCTCCTTGGCGTAGGCGACGCTCTCGTCCATGGCGCGGCGGATGACGCCCGCGGCGCCCGCGGCGATCCACGGCCGCGATCGGTCGAAGGTGCGCATGGCGACCTTGAAGCCGTTGCCCTCGCCGCCGATGACGGCGCTCGCCGGGACGCGCACCTCCTCCAGCAGGATGTCGCAGGTGTAGCTGGCGCGCTGGCCGAGCTTCTTCTCGTGGCGGCCGATCTTCACTCCGGGCGTGTCGGCGTCGATCACGAAGCAGGTGATGCCCTTGTGCTTGAGGGCCTTGTCCTTCGTCGCCAGCACCGTGAACCACCGGGCCGCGTGGGCGTTGGTGATCCAGCGCTTCTGGCCGGTGATGACGTACTCGTCGCCGACCTTGTCGTAGCGGGTGCTGAGGCCCGCGACGTCGCTGCCCGCGTCGGGCTCGGAGCAGGCGTAGGCGGCGAAGATGGGCTCGTTGATGAGCCCGGTGAGGTACTTCTGCTTCTGCTCCTCGGTGCCCGCGAGGATGACCGGCATCGAGCCCAGCATGTTGGCCGCGAAGACGGTCTGGATGCCCACGCAGCCGTAGGAGAGCTCTTCGAGCACCAGGCAGTGGTCGAGGCACGAGAGCCCCATGCCGCCGTACTCCTGCGGAACCTCCAGGTTCGCCAGCCCCAGCGCGTGCGCCTCGTGGAAGAGGTCTTCCGGAAACTTCTCCTCCTCGTCGTACTGCCCGGCGACGGGGATGATCCGCTCTCGGGTGAAGCGCCGGGTGGTGTCGATGAGACCCTTCTGCTCCTCGGTGATATCGAAGCCGTACATGCTGTCCTCCATCGCGAACGCCTGGGACGAAAATCGTCGCTGCCCTACCACGACCCGCGATCGGGGAAAACATCCGCCGCGCCCGGGCGTTGCTGCCGCCATGCGCCCCCTCCTGCTGCTCGCCTCCGTCGCCGCCTGTGCGGGCCCCCAGCGCCTATGGGCCCGCCCCGACGCCGCCGCCAGCCCCGCCCTCGCCCCGCTGGTCGCCGAGCGGGTCGAGCCCGTCGCCCTCACCCCCGCCGGGGACGACGGCGCCATCGCCAGCGCCGACGGCCGCAGCCGCACCCGCCCGGGGCACTGCACCCCCGAGGCAGAAGCGCCGCACACGCCCAACGAGTCCGAGGTGGTCGGCTGCACCTTCACCCCGGAGCGCTCGTGGCGAGAGTGGCGCTACCCCGGCGCCGGCGACCTGCTCGATGTGTACGACGGCGTGGCGCTCATCGCGCAGTCCTCGCCCTCCGGGGTGCTGGACGTGGTGCGCTACGACATCGACCAGGGCATCGCCCGGGTGCTCACGCTGCCGGAGCCCACCGCGCGCTGGCGCCGGGCGGGCTTTACCCGATCGGGTATGCTGGTCGGTCTGGTGCGGACGGGCACCGCGGAGCACCCAAGGACGACCTGGGTGAGAGGTCCGTTGAGCGGACCGTTCACCATGGAGGCCCTCCCGGTGGAGGCCGACGACCTGGGGGTGGAGGGCGACCTGGCGGTGTGCGTGGGGGCCTCCGGGGCGGCGGTGGTCTCCCCACTGGGGTGGTCCCGCGGGGTGGAGATGCCGCCCGGGACGCTGCGCGGCGCGGCCTCGGGGCCGGGCGTCGGCAGGGCGGGGGAGCGGGTGCGCTGCGAGGCGGGGCAGTGCGTCATCGACGGCGTGGCCCGCGTCACGCTTCGGGGGAGGGCAGGCGGCAACGATCCCGCGGGTACGTCGGGTCGCGACACACATTGAGAAAGCGCTGCGGCTTCTGGTACCAATCCCGCGCACCACTGGCGGCGAACGGTCGGCCGATCGGTGTGACGAATGAGGTCGATGTCCATCGAGTTGAGAAGCGCCGCGGGTCGCGGGGTTTCTGGTGATGAACCGGGACTTTCGGTAACGTGAGCCTCCCTGTGCCCGCGGTAGCCTGCCCATTCTGTGGAAGCGACCACCCGGACGGCACCTTTGTCTGTCCGAACACCAATCGGCGGCTGCAAGGGCTGCTTCCGACGGGCACGTCCATCGAGGGCAAGTACCGCATCGAGGGGATCATCGGCGTCGGCGGGATGGGCGTCGTCTACCGGGCCGAGCAGACGAAGATCAACCGGCTCGTCGCGCTGAAGATGCTGCTGCCGGAGTACACCGTGTACCCCGACCTGGTGGCGAGGGTGGAGCGTGAAGCCCGCACCGCGGGGCAGATCGACCACCCCAACGTGGTGACCATCACCGACCTCGGGGTGACCACGGAGTTCGGGCCGTACATCGCCATGGAACTCCTGCGCGGACAGGAGCTGGCCACGGTGGTGGAGAACGCCGGCGGGAGGCTCGACCCGGCGGAGGCGGTGGACGTGATCCGGCAGGTGCTCGCGGGCCTGGAGGCCGCCCACAAGAAGGGCGTCATCCACCGCGACCTGAAGCCCGAGAACATCTTCCTGAGCACCGACGACGAGGGCAAGCGCCGGGTGAAGGTGCTCGACTTCGGCATCTCCAAGCTGCGCGACGACAAGGAGCTCAACTCCCTCACCCGCACCGGCACCGTCATGGGGACGCCGCAGTTCATGGCCCCCGAGCAGGCCGCTGGAGCGCGCGACCAGGACGCCCGCATCGACCTCTACGCCACAGGCGCCGTGCTCTACGCCGTGCTCTGCAACGGGCTCCCCTACGAGGCGGAGAACTACAACCTCCTCATCAGCGAGATCCTCAACAAGGCGCCGATCCAGATCCTCCAGCGCAACGCCTCGCTCGACCCGCGGCTCGCGAGCATCGTGATGAAGTCCATCGCGAAGAAGCCCGAGGCCCGCTACCAGTCGGCGCGCGAGATGGCCGAGGCGCTCACCGCCTGGTACGACAACCGCAACGCGCCGATCCCCGCCACGGCGCCGCGCAGCTCGATCTCCCGCACCTCGGGGATGCTCTCCCAGGACACGCCGGTCTTCGACCTGCGCCGAGGGGTCCCGCGGCCGCCGTCGCCCAGCGCCCCGGAGTTCTCGCCCGACGACCCGGAGTACCTCGACCGCGGCGAGGCCACGGTGATGGTCCCGGTGCCGTTTCGCGGCGAGGAGAACAACGACGCCCACGTCGCCCCGGCGGACGACTTCTTCGACGACGACGGCAACGCCCCGCGCACCATGCGCCCGGCCCACTCCCCGTCGCGCCCGTCGCCGCCGCCGTCCACCCCGCGCCGCTCTCCTCCGCCACCCGAGGAGCCGCGGGTGTCCATCCCCGAGCCCTCGGTGCTGCTGGAGTCTCCCCTCGACGCCCCGCCGATCGTTCTGCTCCAGGCCCCGAAGCCCCCGCCCTCGGACGAGACCTGGGCGCAGCTCCGCACCGACCTCACCCCCAAGCGCGACGTGCTCATGGACGAGGTGCACGCCGAGCGCCGCTCCCGCAGCCGCGGGGTCTACGTGTTCATGGCCCTGGCGGTGCTCGCCCTCGGCGTCGTGGCCTTCCGAGCGCTCGCGCCGACGCTCTGGTACCGCTGGGTCCCCGGGGCCCGCGAGGAGCGCGTCATCCCGCCTCCGCCGTCGACGGTGAGCATCAGCGACCCGGTGCGCTTCGTCCCCGTGGTCGACGCCTCCGCGCCCGTCGACGTCGGCCCGGCTGTCGTCGACGTCGGCCCGGCCCTCGTCGCCCCGGCGAGCGACGCGCACGTCTTCACCGACGCCACCGCCGCGCCGGCCGTCGACGTGCCCGCCGCCCCCTCGCAGGACGCCGCGACGGTGAGCGTCGACGCCCCCGCGGCGCCGGACGCCGCCCGACGCCGCCGCCGCCATCGCTGAGCCCTCTCGCTACTTGTTGTAGGGCTCGCCGCGGATGATCGAGAACGCGCGGTAGACCTGCTCGGCCAGGATCAGCCGCGCCAACCGATGGGGCAGGGTCATCGCGCCGAGAGAGAGCCGCCAGCGGGCCCTGGCGCGCACCGCGGGGGGTAAGCCCTCCGCGCCGCCGATGGCGAACACCGGCACCACCGCGCGGCGCATGGCGTCGTCGACCTTCGCGGCGAAGGCCTCGGACGACAGTGTCTTCCCTTCGATCTCCAGGGTGACCAGCTCGGCGCGCTCGCCCTGGGCCGCGAGGCAGCGCTCGAACTGCGCCACCACGCGGTCTTCCCGGTCATCCTTGAGCTCGACCTCGGTGAGCTCCGCGTAGCGGCGCACCCGGCCGTAGTACTCGTCGAGGAGCGCGCGGAGCTCGGGCTCCTTCACGCGCCCCACCGCGGCGACCACCAGCTTCACGTGGTCGGGGCGGCTCCGTCAGCGTGCGAGGCCCCGTCGAAGGGGACGCGCGTGGCGTCCATCCAGAGCCCCTCGAGGTCGTAGTAGCGCCGGGCCTCGTCGACGAAGACGTGGACGATCACGTCGCTGTAGTCGACGAGCACCCACTGCCCCTGCTGCATGCCCTCGACGCTGGTCGGGCGGTGGCCCTTCTCCTTGAGCGACTCGATGACGCCGTCGGCGACCGAGCGCACCTGACGGTCGCTGCGGCCGGACATCAGCACCAGGAAGTCGGCGTAGTCGACCTTCTCCCCGATATCGAGGATCTCGATGCGCTCGGCCTTCTTGTCGAGGCCGGCGGCGGCGATGAGCTTGGCCAGCTCGCGCGCGCCGTCGCGGCGGAGGGCGGCGGCGTCCGGCGTCGAGGCCGAAAGCTCCGGGCGCTTGCGGGGCTTCGGCTTCGGCGCGGAGTCGGTCTTGGGCTTCTTCTTCGCGGGGGCCGCCTTCACGGGCGCCGCCTTCGCGGGGGCCGCCTTCTTCGCAGGCGCAGCCTTCGCGGTGCCAGGGCGCGGGCCGCTGGCCTTCTTCGCGACGCGGAGCGCGGCGTTCTTCTTCTTCTCCTTCTTCTGCTCGATCTCGGCGCGGGTGAGCGTCGGCTTCGCCTTCACAGGGGCTGCCTTCGCGGGCGCGGCCTTCTTCGCAGGGGCTGCCTTCGCGGGGGCTGCCTTCGCGGGGGCTGCCTTCTTCGCGGGGGCTGCCTTCTTCGCGGGCGCGGCCTTGCTGGCGGCGGGCTTCCTGGTGGTGCTCGCCGCGGGCTTCGCGGTGGAGGTCTTCTTGCGCGGGGACTTTGCTTCGGCCATGACTCGCCTGCTTGTCGACGCCGCGGAACCTGTGGCACGCACCGGCGCGCCCCGCGGACTTCACCGCGGAGCATGGCACCACACCCGACGCCGACACCACAAGAAGCGTCACCCCAGGCGGACCCATGCCCTTCCCCCCGACCCGACCGCTCCCGTCGGACGACGCGCCGCTGACGGTGCTCGGCATCGAGAGCTCCTGTGACGAGACCGCCGCCTCGGTGGTGCGCCTCGACCGCGCCGGGGCCTGGGTGCTCTCCGATGTGATCGCCAGCCAGGTGGCCGAGCACGCTCCCTATGGGGGGGTCGTCCCGGAGATCGCCGCGCGCGCCCACCTCCGGGTGATCAGCCCGGTGGTGCGAGAGGCCGTCCTCGCCGGCGGCGGATGGGACGCCATCGACGCCGTGGCGGTCACCGCGGGCCCCGGGCTCATCGGCGCGCTGCTGGTCGGGCTGCAGGCCGGCAAGGCCATCGCCCTCGCTCGGGGTCTCCCCCTCGTCGGCGTCAACCACCTGGTGGGCCACCTGCTCGCGCCCTTCACCCGCGTCCAGGGCGAGGAGCACGCCCAGCCGGTCTTCCCCTTCATCGCCCTGCTCGCCTCCGGCGGGCACACGGCCCTCTATCGCTGCGACGACGCGGCCACCATCCGAGAGCTCGGCGCCACGCGCGACGACGCCGCGGGCGAGGCCTTCGACAAGGTCGCCAAGATGCTGGGCCTCGGCTACCCGGGCGGTCCGGTCATCGACCGGCTCGCGGCGCAGGGCGACCCCGAGGCCGTGACCTTCCCCCAGGCCATGCGAGGCCGCTCGCTGGAGTTCAGCTTCAGCGGGCTCAAGACCAGCGTGGCCCAGCACCTCGCGAAGCACGGCCAGCCCGCCGACGAGAAGGCCCTGCGCGACCTCGCCGCGGGGGTGCAGCGCGCCATCGTCGAGACCCTGGTTCGCAAGCTCCTGCTCGCGGCGCAGCTCGAGGGCGTACCCAGGGTGGTGCTCGGCGGCGGGGTCGCGGCCAACCGGGGCCTGAGGGCCCGCGCGGCGGAGGCCTGCGCCAGGGCGGGCGTCACGCTGGTGGTCCCGCCCACGAGGGCGTGCACCGACAACGCGGCGATGATCGCCTACGCGGGCGCCGTGTCGCTGCGCCGGGGTCGTCTCGACGGCGCCGGGCTCGACGCCAGGGCCACCTGGCCCGTCGACGCGGCGCTCTCCCTCGCCGCGCCCGCGCGCTGAAAGTTATCGACAGCGACGGCATGACCGCCGTCCCTCCGTCGGAGGCCAATCCGCTGGATATCGCCGCGGACGGTTGACCACGGGGGGCAGGGTTTGGTTCATTGCCCGATGCTGGCGCGTGGAAGACCAGGTGGGTGATCGCGATGGTTCGCGAGGGTGCCCCCCCTTCTGCGCCACCTTGCGTAGGAGAGCAGTACCCTTGAAGTCACAGAACAAACTCTGGTGGCTCGTCCCCGCGTTGTTCGCGGCGGCATGCAGCGACAACGTCAACAACACCCCCGTCGACACAGACGTTCCTGTCGTGAAGGACACGGGCGGGGCCACGGACCTCGGCAGCGACTCGGGCACGCCGGCCGACGACACGGGCGGCGCGGTCGACACCGGCACCCCGACGGAGGACACCGGCACCCCGACGGAGGACACCGGCAAGCCGGTCGACAGCGGCACCCCCGCGGACGACACGGGCGGCGCGGTCGACAGCGGCACCCCCGCGGACGACACCGGGGCGGCGGTCGACAGCGGCACCCCCGCGGACGACACCGGCACGCCCATGGGAGACGCGGGCACCCCCGCGGACGACACCGGCCCCCGGCCGGACGTCCCGACCTGCACCTCGGGCCAGAGCTTCTGCGGCACCGGCTGCGTCGACACCAACACCGACAACACCAACTGCGGCACCTGCGGCGTCGCCTGCGCGGCGGGCCAGAGCTGTCAGGTCGGCCTCTGCCGACGGAGCTGCTCGGCGGGCCAGAGCCTCTGCGGCGACGTCTGCTCCACCCTCGACAGCGACCCCGCCAACTGCGGCTCCTGCGGCACCGCGTGCCCGGCCGGACAGATGTGCTCCGCGGGCCGCTGCGCGCTCACCTGCGCGGCGCCTCGCACGGTCTGCACCTCCGCGGCGGGCGTCATGAACTGCGTCGACACGCTCACCGACGCGGCCAACTGCGGCGCGTGCGGCAACGCGTGCTCGACCGGCCAGAGCTGCGTCGCCGGGGCCTGTCGCCTGGTGTGCCCGGCGGGTCAGACCGCGTGCGGCGCCGCCTGCGTCGACACCAACACCAGCAACGCCAACTGCGGCGCGTGCGGCATGGCCTGCGCGACGGGCCAGTCGTGCGCGGCGGGCGTCTGCCGACGCAACTGCGGCGCGGGTGAGACCCTCTGCGGCGACGCCTGCGTCGACACCCAGACCAGCGGCACCAACTGCGGCGCGTGCGGTCGCGCCTGCCCGTCGGGCCAGAGCTGCGCCGCCGGGGCCTGCGTCTGCCCGACGGGCCAGACCCTCTGCGGCGCCGCGTGCATCGACACCCAGACCAGCGTCGCCAACTGCGGCGCGTGCGGCCGCACCTGCACCGCGGGCCAGACCTGCACCGCGGGCGCCTGCGTCACCGGCGCTCCGTCCAATGACCTCCCGACCGGCGCGGTGGTGATCAGCCTCGCGACGCCCGCGTCGACGATCATGGGCACCACCACCTCCGCGACCAACCAGTCCGGCTGCGGCGGCGCGGACGTGTACTACCGCTTCACGCTGGCCCGCCGCGAGGTCGTCTACGTCGACACCTTCGGCACCGCCTTCGACACCGAGCTGGCCTTCGCGCCCGCCTCGGGCACCGGCACCATCACCGGCACCTGCACCGACGACAGCTGCGGCGGCACCCAGTCGCAGATCGCGCGCGTGCTCGACGCCGGCACCTACTACCTCGTGGTGTCGGGCTTCAGCACCAACAGCGGGCCCTTCACGCTGCACTTCCAGCACCTGCCCATCGGCAGCGGCGCGGTGACGCAGATCACCTCGCTGTCCGCCGGAACCCAGACCTTCATGGGCACCACCACCGGCACCGGCGTGCTCGCCCAGAGCTGCACCAGCGCCGCCGGTCCGGAGACCAGCTACTGGTTCATGACCTGCCCGACCTTCGCCGCGACCCAGTTCAACGCCGCGACCTGCGGCGCCGCCACCTGGGACACCGTGCTCGAGCAGCGCAGCGCCGCCCGCTCCGCGAACATCTGCAACGACGACGGCTGCGGCGCGCAGTCGACCATCACCGGCACCCTCGCCAGCGGCGCCGGCCTGCACTCGCTCTACGTCGACGGCTACGGCGCCGGCTCGGCGGGCGCGTACACCCTCAGCCTGACCTTCGGCACCTGCCCGACGGGCCAGAACTTCTGCGGCACCGCCTGCGTCAGCCTCCAGACCAGCGCCACCAACTGCGGCGCCTGCGGCACCGTCTGCGCCGCTCCGGTCGGCGGTAGCGTCGCCTGCGTGGCCGGCGCCTGCGTGCGCTCGTGCCCGGCGGGCCAGCTCAACTGCGGCGGCACCTGCCGCGCGGTCGCCACCGACGCCAGCAACTGCGGCGCCTGCGGCACCGTCTGCGCCGCCCCGGTCGGCGGCACCACCGCCTGCGTGGCGGGCGCCTGCGTGGCCGCCTGCCCGGCGGGCCAGACCAACTGCGGCGGCACCTGCCGCAACCTCGCGACGGACAGCGCCAACTGCGGCGCGTGCGGCGCGGCGTGCGTGGCCCCGACGACCTGCGCCTCGGGCGCCTGCCGCGCCTCGAACGAGACCTGCGCGACCCCGGCGGCCTACTCCGTCGGCGGCACCGTGATGGGCAACACCGCCACGGCGCAGAACAACCACACCTCGACCTGCGGCGCCGGCGGCCCCGGGCGCGACGTGACCTACTCGGTCGTGTTCGACGGCTCGCCCCGCACGTACACGTTCACCTCCAACACCACGGGCTTCGACGGCGTGCTGCACGTGCACAACGCCGCGGCCTGCACCACGAGCGACGAGGTCGCCTGCAACGACGACGACGGCTCCACCTCGCGGAGCACCGTGCAGCTGGTCAACCCCCCGGCGGGCACCTACCTCATCGTCCAGGACGCCTACGCCACCAACGGCGGCGGCGCCTTTACGCTGACCTCCTCGTCGGTGGCGCTCAACAACGACACCTGCGCCAGCCCCTCGGCCATCACCCGCAACGGGCGCTACATCGGCACCACCGCCGGGCGCGCCGCCAACTACAGCGGCTCGTGCAACACCAACACCGCGCCGGACGTGGTCTACGCCATCACCGCGACCCGCTCGGGCACCATCACCGTCGACACCTCGGGCTCGGCCTACGACACGGTGCTCTACGTGGGCAACACCTGCGGCGGCAGCACCCTCGGCTGCAACGACGACACCGCGGGCCTCGGGCTCCAGTCGCGCGTCGCCTTCGCGGCCACCGCGGGCACGACCTACTACGTGGTCGTCGACGGCTACAGCACCAACAGCGGCGCGTACGTCCTGAACGTCAGCGGCCTCTGATCCCCGCCTGAGCGCGGCGGCGTCCGATCGCCGCGCATCCTTCCCTCCCCCCCCTCCATCCCTGATTCCCCGTCGTTTCCGGGGCGCTTTCCCGGGTGCGCGATCGTCGCCATCGGGGGAGCGCTTCGACTAGGATGCGCGCCGCATGAGCACAGCGAGCACGTCCGAGGCGCCGGTCACCGAGGTGGTAAAGAAGGGGCACCCGAAGGGGCTCTACCTCCTGTTCACGACGGAGATGTGGGAGCGCATGTCGTACTACGGCATGCGGGCGCTGCTGGTGCTCTACATGACCGGCGCGGCCGATCACGGGGGCTTCCACTGGAGCCGCGCGACCGCCCTCAAGATCTACGGCACCTACACCGCGCTCGTGTACCTGACGCCGCTCGCGGGCGGCTACATCGCCGACCGCTACCTCGGGCAGCGGCGCGCGGTGGTGCTCGGCGGCTTCCTGATGATGATCGGGCACTTCCTCATGGCGGTGCCCGGCGAGGTGGCCTTCTTCGCGGCGCTCACCTTCCTCATCGTGGGCAACGGGTTCTTCAAGCCCAACATCAGCACCATGGTGGGCGGGCTCTATCCCCCCGGCGACGCGCGCCGCGACGGGGCCTTCACCATCTTCTACATGGGCATCAACCTCGGGGCCTTCCTGTCGCCGCTGGTGTGCGGGACGCTCGGTGAGACCCTCGGCTGGCACTGGGGCTTCGGCTCGGCGGGCGTCGGCATGGGCCTCGGGCTCGTCACCTTCCTCGCGCTCAACAAGCGCCTCCTCGGGGACGTGGGCCTCGCCCCGGCGCCGCGCGGCGCGCAGAAGCTCGGGCCCCCGGGGGAGGGCGACTACCGCGCCCCCGGCGAGGTGCAGACCGAGACCGCGAAGCTCACGCACGTCGAGCGCGACCGGCTGGGCGTCATCTTCGCCCTCGCGTTCTTCAACATCTTCTTCTGGGCCGCCTTCGAGCAGGCGGGCGGCCTCATGACCCTCTACACGGACACCAAGGTCGACCGTCACCTCTTCGGGATGGTCGTGCCGACGACGTGGTTCCAGTCCGTCAACCCGATGTTCATCGTGCTGCTGGGGCCGCTGTTCTCGATGCTCTGGGTGCGCCTCGCCAAGGCCCGCAGGGAGCCCTCCACCCCGGCCAAGCTGGGCATCGGGCTGCTGCTCCTCTCCTTCGGCTTCGTGCTGATGCTCGGCGCCTCCAAGCAGACCGAGCACGGCGGCCAGGCCGCGATGTTCTGGGTCGTGGGCGCGTACTTCTTCCACACCGTGGGCGAGCTCTGCCTCTCGCCGGTGGGGCTCTCCGCGGTGAGCAAGCTCGCGCCCGCCCGCTTCGCCTCGCTGATGATGGGCGTCTGGCTGCTCTCCAGCTTCGTCGCCAACTACCTCGCCGGGCTCATCGGGAGCTACTCCGAGCGCCTCGGGGAGTTCACCCTCTTCGCGACCATCGTGGGCGTCACCGCGGCCGCGGGCGCCGTGCTCATCGCCCTCAGCCCGGTGATCACCAAGAAGATGCACAACCCGCCGCTGGTCGTCCCCACCGCCTGATCCCTCTCCCCCCCCCTCAAAGCGCCTCCCGGGCGCCGCCTGACTCGTGCGATCCTCGCGCGATGAGGCATCGACAGCTCGGTCTTCTGGTGGGTGCCGTGAGCCTCGCGCTCGCGTGCACCGATGGCAACTCGGTCGTCGGGGGCCCTCCCGATGCGAGCAGCGCGGACCTCGGCCCCACGGACCTCGGCCCGACCGACCTCGGCCCGATGGACCTCGGCGTCGATGTCCCCGATGTGCCCGTCGCGGTCGACGTGCCGGACGCTCCCGACGTGCCGGTCGACGTGCCCTTCGTCTGCACCGCCGACGCGCAGTGCGTGGGCCGCTCCGAGGGGGGCGTCTGCGACGTCGCCTCGGGTCGCTGCGTGCAGTGCCTCGCCTCCGCCGACACCTGTCCCTCGGGGCAGTACTGCGTCGCGGCCACCAACGCCTGCGCCCCGGGCTGCCGCTCCGACGAGGCCTGCCGCTCCGCCGGCGCCGACGGCGGCGCCGCCTCCCCCACCGCCCGCTGCGACACCACCACGCGCCAGTGCGTCGCGTGCCTCGGCAACGACGACTGCCCCCTCGGCAACCTCTGCGTGGGCAACCTCTGCGTCACCGGCTGCTCGCCCACCCGAGGCTGCCCCGCCGACCAGGCCTGCTGCTCCGGCGCGTGCGTCAACATCCAGTCCAACGTCGCCGCGTGCGGCGGATGCGACACCCGCTGCACGCTCCCCAACGCCGTCCCGGCGTGCATGAACGGCAACTGCGCCATCACGAGCTGCGCGCCCCCCTTCGCGGACTGCGACACCAGCGCGACCAACGGCTGCGAGGTCAACACCCAGAGCGACCTCGCGCACTGCGGCGCCTGCGGCATGGCCTGCGCGCCGCGTCCCAACGCCACCGCGCGCTGCGCCGCCGGGGCGTGCGCCTACGAGTGCCTCACCGGCTTCTCGGACTGCAACGGCGACCCCTCCGACGGCTGCGAGGTCGACACCCGCGTCAGCGCCTCGCACTGCGGCCGATGCAGCAACGCCTGTTCGCTGGCCAACGCCACGTCGGCCTGCGCGGCCAGCGCGTGCACGGTGGTCTCCTGCGCCGCGGGCTTCGCCGACTGCGACGGCAACGCGCCCAACGGCTGCGAGGCCAACACCCGGAGCGACCTCGCGCACTGCGGCGCCTGCGGCACGTCCTGCGCGGCGAGGCCCAACGGCGCGCCGGTCTGCGTCACCGGGGTCTGCGGCGTCACCTGCCTCGCGGGCTACGCCGACTGCGACGGCGAGCCGGCCAACGGCTGCGAGTCCAACACCCCGACCGACCTGCGCAACTGCGGCGGCTGCGGCCGCGCGTGCAGCGCCAACAACGCCACGGCCTCGTGCCGCGTCGGCGTCTGCGCCGTCGAGAGCTGCAACACCGGCTTCGGCGACTGCGACGGGAGCCTCGCCAACGCCTGCGAGGTCAACCTCAACACCAGCAACGCCCACTGCGGGGCCTGCGGGCGCGCGTGCCTGCCGGGCGCCACCTGCACCGCGGGCGCTTGCGTGCTCGGGCCCTACGGCAGCGGCGCCGACGCGGCGCTCACGCCCACCTCGGGCACCGTCACCATCAACGTCGTGCGCTCGCCCGCGACCGCGGCGGCCGGGGGAACCGCAGTCGACCTGACCGCGCCGACGGGCTTCTCCGTGGGGCAGATGGTGTTCCTGCACCAGACGCAGGGCGCCGGGGCGGGGAGCTGGGAGGTGCGGCAGATCGTGGCGCTGGCCGGGTCGCGCGCCACCGTCGAGGCCCCGCTCACGGCGGCCTACAGCAGCGCCGGAGCCAACCGCGCGCAGGCCGTGGTGATGCCGCAGTACAGCACGGTGCTGCTCACCGGGGCGACGCTGGTCGCGCCCCCGTGGGACGGCAACACCGGAGGCATCCTGGCCTTCGCCGCGCGAGAGAGCGTTCGGGTGATGAGCGGCGCGATCGTGATGAGCGAGCGCGGGTTTCGCGGCCACCCCCGGGTGAGCTCCAACTACCGGCCCGGCGAGCAGGGCGAAGGGTCCAGCGGGTACGGCGTGCAGGACACCATGCCCAACGCCAACGGCGGCGGCGGCGGAGGGCGCACGAACTGCGAGTGCTGCTGGGCAGGCGGCGGCGGAGGCGGAGGCCACGCGATCGGCGGGAGCGGCGGGAGCGCGGGCGGAGCGGTCTGCCAGCCGGGCGGCAACGCGGGCCTGGCGGTGGGAAGCGCGGCGCAGACGACGATGTTCTTCGGCGGGGCCGGGGCCAACGGCGGCGCCGACGAGGACGGCTACGGCTCCGCCGGGGCCAACGGCGGAGGGATCATCTACGTGGCCTCGCCGGCGATCTCCGTCGAGAGCCCGGGGGCCATCCGCTCCAACGGGCAGACGGGCAACAACGAGTACAACTACTCGGGTTGCGGCTCCGGGGGCGGCGGCGGCGGCGCGGGCGGAGCGATCTACCTCCGCGTGGGCGGCATCAACCTCGGGGCCTCGCTGGTGACCGCGAACGGCGGCGTCGGAGGCAACGACCCGGGCAACTGCGGAACGGCCGGCGGCAACGGCAGCGTCGGGCGCATCACCGTCCGAGGATCGACCACCACCAGCGGCACCACCGCCCCGGCCTTCACCGCCGTACCCTGACGGTGCGGCGTCCGTGCCCTTGACGGCCTGGCGGGTTCCGTGAGAGCCGCCGGGCCACTCAACGAGGTGCGTGTGATGTGGTCCAATCGACGGTGGCTCCCGGTATCCCTGGCTCTGCTCCTGCCCGCGTGCGGGGGTGACGAATCGCCCTTCGACCCGATGCCCGAAGAGGACGCGGGGGGGATGGTCAAGGAAGACGCCGGCCCCATCCCGACCTTCCCCGACCTGGGCGTCACCCCCGACCTGGGTTTCCCGGAGGATCAGGGTTTCCCCAGGGTCGACGTCCCGGCCTTCGACAGCGGCACCGGCTTCGACAGCGGCACCGGCTTCGACAGCGGCACCCGCTTCGACACGGGCGTCCGCGACACGGGCGTCCGCGACACGGGCGTCCGCGACACCGGCGTCCGCGACACCGGCCCGGCCGACACGGGCCCGGCCTACGACCCCTGCGCGACGGGCTCGGTGATCGACCTCAACATGGCGGGCACCCTCGCCGGTCTGACCACCAGCTACACCGGCAGCAACACCATGGTCGGCGGCACCGCCCCGCTCCGCCCCGCGTGCGGCAGCGCGACGTCCATCGGCCACGAGGTGGTGCTCCGGTACACCCCGCGCGCCACCTCCCGACTGCGGGTCTCCACCAACAACGACGGCACCACCGCGGGCTTCGACACGGTCGTCTGGGCGCAGCCCGCGTGCTCGTCGCTCCCGACGGGCAACGCCGGCCTCGGCTGCAACGACGACAGCGGCTCGGCGCCCCGCACGCTCGCCTCGACCTTCACCACCTCGGCGAACGTCACCGCGGGCACCGCGGTCTACATCGTCGTCGCGGGCTACCGCCCCTCCGGCACCCCGACGGGCACCTTCGCGCTCACCGTGACCGAGCTCGTGCCCGGGATGGCGGGCGCCGTGTGCGACCCGCGGGTGATCTCCCCGCCGCCCTGCGCCGACGCGCTCACCTGCATCGCCGACGCGGGCTCGACCACCGCCGGCACCTGCGTCGCCGACGGCTCCGCCGGCGGTCGCTGCCGCGCCACCGGGACGGCCTGCGACACGGGCCTCGCGTGCAGCGGCTCGGCCACCTCCACGGCGTCGCGATGCCGCGCGGCGGTGGCGGTCGGGGCCGCGTGCGACCCGGCGCGGGTGACCAGCCTCTGCGCGACGGGCAGCACCTGCGTCACGCTCAACGGGTCAAGCACCTGCGTGGCCGACGGCGCCCGCGGCGGCACCTGCCGGGTCGTCGCGCCGCGCTGCGACGCGATGCTCACCTGCAGCACCATGACGGGCAGCGGCGTGTGCCGCGAGGTGGTGGCCGACGGCGCGTCCTGCGACCCGGCGGGGATCAACTCCGTGTGCCAGACCGGGCGAACCTGCGCGGCGTACTACGGCGCGGCCACGGGCACCTGCGTGGTGGACGGCAACGACGGCGCCCGGTGCCGCACCACCGGGACGGCCTGCGAGACGGGCCTGATCTGCAGCGGGACGGCGTCGTCGACGACCTCGCGCTGCCGCCCTCGCGTGGAGCTCGGCGCGGCGTGTGACCCGGTGGGGGAGCGCAACCTCTGCGCGACCAACTCGGGCTGCGTCTCGTCGCCGGTGGGCTGGACCTGCGTGGCCCTCGGCGCTCGCGGCGGCATCTGCCGCCCGAGCGGCACGCGCTGCGACAGCGGGCTGACCTGCATCACCGGGACGCCGAACGACTACTGCCGCGAGCGGCTGAGCAGCGCCGGCGCGATGTGCGACGCCGCCAACCAGGCGACCCTCTGCGCGACCAACTCGAGCTGCCTCGCGACCGCCGGGCAGACCGTGGGCGCGTGCACGGCCAACGGCACCGCCGCGGGGGCCGACTGCCGCTCCAGCGGGACGCGCTGCGACGCGGGCCTCACCTGCACCACGACCTCGGGCGCGGGCTGGTGCCGCCGGGCGTCCACCGCGGCGATGGCCTGCGACTGGACCGGCCGGGTCACCTTCTGCCCGGCGATGACCGCGTGCGCCCCGAGCAGCGCGACCGCCGGCACCTGCGCCATGCAGGTGATGGAGACGGAGCCCAACAACAGCATCACGGCGCCTTCGCCGACCGTTACCGCCAGCACGGTGTTCGCGGGCTCGGTCGAGGCCGGCGGCCGCGACTGCGTGGGGGTCGACCTCCCGATGGGCGCGTCGATCTTCGCCGACGTGCAGCTCCCGGCGACGCCCACCTGCGCGCCGGGCGGCCCCGATCCCTTCCTCACGGTGTTCAACCCGATGGGTCGGCTGATCTCCTTCGAGGACGACTCCGTGGGCCGCGGCCGCTGCGCGGTGATCGACCCCACGGTGCGCCCGGAGCTCGCCCGCCTCGCCGCGGGCCGCTACGTCGTCTGCGTCAACGGCTACAACAACGCCGCCGTCCCGAATTACCTCTTCACCGTCGGCGTCGTGCGCTGACCTCGCCTCCCGCTGCCCTCACCGCCAGGGCAGCACGTTGCGCGGGTCGCAGGGGACGCTCACCTCCTGCTCCGTGACCCGCGCGATGTCCTCCCTCATCACGTCGATGCCAGCGCGCACCCGCCGCACCTCGTAGTGCAGGTGCACGTAGCCCTCCGCGCCGGTGTCGCCCACGAAGCCCACCACGGCGCCGGGCCGCACGAACATCCCCCGCGTCAGCCCCTGCGCCGCCGCGTCGAGGTGGCCGTACAGGATCAGGTAGGTCCATAGCGTGTCGCCCTCGCGCACCACCTGGCGGAGCAGCACCGTCGTCCCGAAGAGTCGCCCCACGTAGACCACCTCCGGGTCGCCCTGCTCGCCGCGCAGCGCCGCCACCCGGACGGGAGTCCCTCTCGGCTGCGGCAGGTCGACCCCGCCGTGGCCGGTGGCGCTGAGCCCGGCGCCTCGCCGCTGCTGCGAGTCGGGGCGGTCGAGGTCGTAGCCCGACGACACCGCGCGCCCCCCAGCGGTCGGAACCGGGTACACGAAGCGGTCGTAGTCCTCGGGCACATCCGGGCGCCGAGGGATGTGCTCGTAGATCACCCGCCGCCCGGTGCGCTCGGTGTGCACGTTGGTCGCCACCATCGCGCCCTCGTCGACCACCGCCCCCGCGGTCGGCAGGCAGAACCCGTCCAGGTCGAGCTCTCCCACCGCGCAGCGCGGGTGCAGGCACTCGTCGGCGATCAGCACCCCGTCGCAGCGGGCGCCCTCGGGCTCGATGTGCGTGACCTCCGGCGCTCGCGCGCTCGTCGCCAGCGGGGCGACGGCCCGGTCGCGCGCGGGCAGCCACACCCACGGCACCACCGCCAGGGCCACCCAGGGGGACCATCGCCTCTCGCGCTTCGCCGTCACTCCCTGCGCAACGCCGCGCTCCCTCCCTCGCATTCCCGCCGTCATCGCTGACGACGCGCCACGACCCGCAGCGCCGGAGAGCGCCACAGCCGCCGGGCGAGCGTCACCCGACGGTGACCAGCGGGGCGTCTTCGTTGACGGCCTGGCCCTCGGAGACGTGGATCACCGTGACGGTGCCGCCCTCCTCGGACTCGACGGGCATCTCCATCTTCATCGACTCAAGGATCGCGACGACGGTGCCGGGCTCGATGACGTCGCCGAGCTTCACTTCGATCTTCCAGACGGTGCCGGTGATGTGCGCGTTGACGATGGGCATTGGGGGGGGCGTCTTTCGGGTGGTTGGCGAGGGGGGTGGGCCGACGCGGGCGGACGGTACTTTCACCGCCTCGGCCGAGGCAAGGCGTATGGTGCCTGTGGTCAATGGAGTCCCATGCGCCGGGCGGGAATGGTCAACGCTCTCCCACCCGCCGGGGGGGCCCCGGTGATGGCTCGCACCCCTGGAAACAGGTCGAAGCGTGCTCTCCCCTCCGTGGCCCGGGTACTGCAGAGCCTTTCTCCCAACCACTCATGGAGACCGTGATGCGAAGCCCGACCCGAACCGAGACCTCTCCCCGCTGGATGCTGGCGGTAGCGATCGCGATGGTGGCCTGCGCGCCCAACACCGACGACGCCGCGACCCCGGTCACGACGATGGCGGGCTTCGTTCCGGACACGGACATCACCGAGGCCGAGCAGGCCGCTGGGGTGGCGGAGCCGGGCAACGACTACACCGAGCCCACGGCGGAGACCGACGGCGACGTCGGCGCGCTGGCCCCGCCCCTCGAGGGCAGCGGCTTCACCATGACGGCCGAGGGCACCGGCACCGCCGTCGACGCGGTGGGGGGCTGTCGCCCGGCGGCCGGGTACAGCCACGGCAACCGCGCCAACATCTGCGTCGTCTCCGTCGACGGCAAGCTGGTCGAGTACCGCACCGCGCAGGCCTTCGGGGCGATGCGCGCGGCGGCCGCGTCGAGCGGCGTGCGCATCTCCATCGTCAGCGGCTTCCGCACGATGGATCAGCAGCGCTACCTCTACAACCTCTACCTCGCGGGCCGCGGCAACCTCGCGGCGCGGCCGGGCTACTCCAACCACCAGAGCGGCCTCGCGCTCGACCTCAACACCAGCAGCGCCGGGGTCTACAACTGGATGTCCCGCAACGCGTCGCGCTACGGCTTCCGTCGCACGGTTCCGAGCGAGCCGTGGCACTGGGAGCGCCCGGCGGGCTCGCAGGGCTCCTTCTCCGGCGGCACCTCCAGCGGGCGCTGCTACTCCTCGACCCTGGGGCGCGAGGTGGCCGAGAAGACCTGCGTCGAGTCGCGCCTCGATAGCGCCTGGTACCAGTGCGACAACGGCAGCTGGTACTCCGGCCGCGGCAGCCGCGGGGCCTGCGCCTCGCAGCACCCGCTCAGCGGCGGCGGCGGCACGACCCCCAACACGGGCAGCGGCCATTGCTACAGCGGCACCCTCGGCCGCGACATGGGCGTGGGCGCGTGCCTCCAGAGCCGCTTCGACCGAGACTGGTACCAGTGCGCGAGCATCGGCTGGGTGATGAACAACAGCATCGCCTCGTCGCGCCGCGGCTACGCGGGCGCCTGCTCCAGCTACACGCCGCTCTGAGTCTTCGGTCCTACCCGCGCGGGTCGACCGCGTCGCGCAGCGCCTCGCCCAGCAGGTTGAAGCCCACCACCGTCAGCAGGATCGCCAGCCCCGGCACCAGCGTGAGCCTGGGCACCGCGCGGGTGAGCGACTCCGACTGATGCAGCATCGAGCCCCATGACGACGCGGGCGGAACCACCCCGACGCCCAGGTACGAGAGCGAGCTCTCGGCGACGATCATCCCCGCGACCTGCGAGGTGGCGATGACGATCACCAGCGGGATCACGTTGGGCAGCAGGTGGCGGCTGATGATGCGGAAGTGCGAGGCGCCGAGGGCGCGCGCGGCGAGCACGTAGTCGAGCTCCTTGAGCTGGAGCGTCTTGCCGCGGATCTGCCGGGCCATGGAGGGCCACGCGAGGGCCGCGAGCACCACGAAGATCACCCAGAGGTCGGGCTCGTCGATGATCTTGTTGAGGGTCATCACCACCAGCAGGAAGGGGAAGGACAGCAGCGCGTCGACGAGGCGCATCAGCACCGTGTCGGTCCACCCCCCGAAGTAGCCCGAGAGGAGGCCGATGAAGGTCCCGACGAGGACGATGAGGCCAGTGGCCGCGAAGGCGACGGTGAGCGACACGCGCGCGCCGTAGAGCAGCCGGGAGAGCTCGCAGCGGCCCACCACGTCGGCCCCGAGCGGAAACTCCCACGTCGGCCCGATGGGCACGCCCCGGGTGGTGAGCGTGCGGGACTTGAAGGGCATGTCGGGGTCGTGCGGCGAGAGCAGCGGGGCGAAGAGCGCCGCGGCCATCGCCAGGACCACCAGGATGAGCCCGAAGCGCGCGCCGCGGTTGCGGCGAAAGCGGGCGACCGCGCGAGGATCAAGAAGTGCTGCCATGCCTCAGGCGCGCGACGATACACCGTCTCCCCACGGTCCGACCGACGCTCCGTAGCGCGCGGGCGCTCCGGCCCGGTCGGGCTTGCCGCTCGGCAGCGCGGCGATGGCGTCCACCCTCGCCAGCAGCCTCGGTCGCTTGAAGCCCGCGAGCCGGGACGTCACGTGTCGCCAGAGCGCCTCGCGCCACGCGGCCTCGTCGGCCACCTCCGACCGCGCCACCACCGCCGCCGCCACGCGCTGCCCCCATACCGGGTCGGGTAATCCGAACACCAGCGCCGCGGCCACCGAGGGGTGCGACTCGAGGCACTGCTCGACCTCCACGGGGTAGACGTTCTCTCCGCCCGTCACGATCAGGTCGGTGCGCCGCGCGTGTATCGACAGCACCCCGACCTCGTCGAGCGCCCCGAGGTCGCCGGTGTCGAACCACTCTCCCTCCGCCAGCGGGGCGTGGCCCCAGTAGCCGCGCATCCGCATCGGGCCTCGCACGGTGATGCGCCCCACCGCGCCGGTCGCGACGAGGGCGCCTTCGTCGTCCACCAGCCGCAGCTCGACCCCGGGCAAGGCTTTCCCCACGCCGCGCTGCGCGACCGGCTCGCGGGTCGGCGCCTGCGTCGCCACCTGGGAGCACATCTCGGTCATGCCGTAGGTCGCCAGCGCCCGCACGCCCCTCGCCGCGCTCTCGGCCAGCAGCTCCGGCGGGCACGCCGCGCCGCCCACCAGCAGCGCCCTCGCCCTCGCCAGCACGTTGTCCCGGTCGGCCTCCAGCAGCGCCCTCAGCATCGTCGGGACCACCGACACCAGCGTCCCTCCCGAGCGCACCGCGTCGAGCACCGCACCGGCGTCGAAGCGCGGCAGCAGCACCACCGGGCGCCCCGCGCGAAGGCAGCGCGTGAGCACCGAGAGCCCGCCCACGTGGGCGATCGGGAGGGCGGCGACCCAGCGGTCGGGGTGCTCCCAGCCGAGGTTGCGCTCGCTCGCGGCGGCGCTGGCGGCGAAGGCCCCGTGGGTGAGCACCGCGCCCTTCGGTCGCCCGGAGGTGCCCGAGGTGTAGATCATCGCCAGGGGTGCGCTCATCTCGCAGCGAGGCATCGCGGGCCAGCGGCGCTTTACGCCATCGAGTAAGAGCGCGTCGACCCCGGCGTCGTCGAGCGAGAGCGCGACCTCCGCGTCGTCGATGAGCACCTGCGCCTCCGCCGTCGTCAGCCGCGGGTGCACCAGCACGGCGGTCACCCCCGCGATGGCCATCCCCAGCAGCGCCACCACCGTCTCCGCGCGGTTGCTCCCTCGCAGGGCCACCCGGTCTCCGGGGCGCACGCCACTCGCCGTCAGCGCCGCGACGAAGCCGCCCATGCGCGCGTCGAGCTCGCCGAAGGTCCACGCCCGCCCATCGGCGATGAGCGCCACCTCGCCGTGCCTCCGCGGCGACGGGCTCATCGGCACCATGACGAGGCTTGAGCTCACTCCAGCGCCCCGAGGCCCAGCCCCGCGCCGTCCGCGCGCCGCACCCACGGACCCTCCGCCTGCGGCACCTCGACCTTCGGCCACGCGTCCAGGCCCGCGTGCCGGTCGAGCCCGCAGGCCCACGCGCCCGGCACCGAGCGCGCCAGCTCGCAGGCCGCGGCCAGCGCCACCGGACCATCCAGCAGGTGCGTCACCACCACGCCCAGCCCCAGCGCGCCCGCCTCAAGCGCCGCCTCCCTCGCGGCCAGCCACCCCAGGGCCATCGGCTTCAGCACCGCCGCCGCGCATCCCCTCCGGGCGGCCTCGTCCCCCAGGAAGCGCTGCCTCGCGATGGGGTCGATCAGCGCCTCGTCCGCCGCCCACGGCACCGCGCGCACTCCCAGCGAGAACACCTCCGCGCCCTCGCAGGGCTGCTCGACATACGCCACCCCGAGGCCATCGAGCGCGTCGAGCCGGCGGCGCGCCTCGTCCAGGGTCCACGCCCCGTTGACGTCGAGCCTCCAGGTCACCCCGGGGAAGCGCGCCCGCAGCGCCTCCAGGGTCTTACGCTCCTCGGTAAAATCGATGGACCCGGCCTTCAGCTTCAGCACCCTGAAGCCCCTCGCCACCGCGGCGGCGCAGCGCTCCCCGATGTCCTCGTCGACGAGCGCCCCGGGCTGCGCGTTGCACTCCAACCGCGCCGTGTCGTAGCCCACGAGCGCGGCGACCGACACCCCACGGCGCTGCCCCCACAGGTCGAGCAGCGCGACCTCCACCGCGCAGCGCGCCGACGGCAGCGCGTCCAACGCAGGAAAGCGCCGCAGCGTCCCGGCCACGTCGTCGTCCGCCTCGCCCAGCCGTGGGATCACGTCGACCAGCGCCTGCGTCACCGCGGCCAGCGTCTCCGTCGAGTGCCCCGGCAGCGGCGAGGCCTCCCCCCGGCCCGTGTGCCCCTCGTCGTCGACCAGGGTGAGCAGCAGCCCCGAGCGCTCCACCGAGCTCCGCCCCACGGCGCCCGATGGGCGGCCGAGCGCGCCGTGGTAGCGGCGCAGCGAGCGGGAGGTGAGCCGCACTATTGCCCCGCCCCGCCGAGGGAGCGGCGCAGCTCGCCGCTGGGGACGAAGGGCGTCCCATCGACGGTGAAGGCCGCGCTGTCGTCGCCTCGCAGCAGGATGACCGCGCGCTGCGTGGTGTCCGCGGTGTCGAGCTCGCCTCCCACCGCGAGGGCCACGGTGCTGGTCCCGTCCGGGCGCGCCCAGCCGCCGACGCCGTGCAGCGTCGCGGGCGTGAGGGAGCGCGCCATGAACGACCGGAACCCGTTGGTGTGCATCGTCTGCCCGCCCACCCCGACGAGGAAGGCGTTGTCCGCGTCGGCGAACCAGACGCCGTTCCATCCTCGGGCCTCGGTGCCGGGGCGGGGCTGCCAGCGAAAATCGCGGGTCGTGTCGGAGAGCGTGACGGTCTCGCCGCGCAGCACCACGCCGGTGTTCTGACCGCCGACGGCCCAGCAGTCGTCGCCGTGGCAGCTCACGGTGAAGAGCCGGCTGTCCGCCCCGGTGAGCCCCGTGGCCACCATCGTCGCGACCCCGCCCCGCAGCCGAAACGACACGCCCCGCTCGCCCACCACCACCAGCTCGCCGTTGCTCCGCGAGGAGATCTTGTAGAGGTTCACGTCGCGCGCCTCGGGCGGTACCTCCACCCGCGAGAAGGTGCTCCCGTCGTAGCGCACCAGCACCCCCTTCGGGCCGGTGGGCAGCGCCGATCCGCCAACGAACCAGGTCTCGTTACCCACCTGGGTAAAGCCCCAGAAGGTGGGCTCTCCCTCGGGGAGGTTCAGCCCCGTCGGGACGACCTCGCACCCTTCGCCCTCGCGGTAGCGCAGCACGCGGCCCCGCTCTCCCGCGGCCCAGGCGACGCCGTCGACCGGGGCGGTCCACCAGAGCACGGCGTCGGCGGTGCAGACGGTGAGGAAGTTGCCGGGGGAGCGGTAGACCAGGAGCCGGCCCGCGGGGCGGCCTTCGAGGCGCGACGGGTCGACGCCCACGTAGCCGCCCGCGAGGTACGCGCGCCCGGTGCGGGCGTCGCCGTAGACCGAGAGCAGCGATCCCCCGGCGAGGCCGCTGACCGCGACGCGGAAGAGGTCGGGGCTGGTGTCGGGAGGGTCGTCGGGGCCGCAGGCCAGCGCGAAGGCCGCGGTGGTGAGCGCGAAGCAGGTCGTGACGATCTTCTGCCAGGTCTTCATGGGGGTGTGGTGGCGTTCTTAGCCCCGAGCGAGCTCGGCGCGGAGCTGGGCGATGCGCTGGCGCAGCGGGACGATGAAGTCGAAGCTGATGGTGCGCATCTGGCCCTTCATGGCGCGCGTGGCGTGCCACTTGGAGAGGGCGAGGCGGGCGGCGGTGGCGATGAGCTCGCCGCGGAGCTTGCCCTGCGGCCCCGAGCGGGCGCGAAACTGTCCGAAGGCGGAACCCACCAGGGCGAACTCGTCGCGGCTGAGGGTGCCGATGAGCACCTCGTCCTGGAGGTACTCGCGGATGATCCGTCCGCGGCGCAGCGCGAGGGCGAGCACCATCACCAGGAAGCCCACCACGAAGAGCAGCCACAGGGGCAGGAGGAAGAGCACCAGCGGGACCTCCATGGCCGTGGAGAGGACGGCGGCGCCGTTCCAGATGGCGTGGAGGAGGACGGCGGCGGCGTAGCCGAGGAGGGGATAGAGCCAGCGGGCCCACGGGCCGGTGCTCTCCCGGGAGAGGCCGAAGCCGATGCCCGTCATGGAGGTGAAGAGGGGGTGGGCCCACGGGGTGACCACGCCGCGGAGGATGAAGACGCTGGTGAGGTCGACGCTGGCGGAGCCGGTGCCCGCGCGGGCGTAGTAGACGACGTTCTCGACGGCCGCGAAGCCGAGGGCGGCGAAGGTGGCGTAGATGATCCCGTCGATGACGCCGTCGAACTCCCGGCGCCAGAAGTAGAACATCCCGAAGAGGATCAGGGCCTTGAAGAACTCCTCGACGATGGGGGCGCAGACCGCGGCGCCGATGGCCTCGCCCGCGACGGCGGACACCACGCTGTTGATGGGCGCGGAGAAGCCGCACGCGCCAAGGGCGCCCCAGGTGAAGGCGATGGCGAGGGCCCACGCGGGCTCCGGGTCGTACCGGTCGAGCAGCCGAGGGACGGTCATGTAGACGAGCACCGCGGGGAAGGCGAGCGCTGCGCCGTAGGCCATGGCGGTGTACGCGCCGATGGGGTCCCTGCCGAAGAGCGGAGGGATCAGGAAGACGGCGTGCAGGAGCAGGCCTCCGAGGACGGTGCCGAGGACGTAGAGCACGAGGCCGACCATGCGGCGGCCGCGCTCCGGATCGATGGCGGCGCTGGGTACCATTCGGGGGCCGACGATACCTCAAGCCGACCGGGTGGCCGCGACCGCAGCTCGCGGGTCTTCGTGCTGCGGGAGCGCGCATCCCCCCGTAGCATCCGACGCCAAGCTGGATTAGAGACGCACTCGATGGCGAGAACTCTCGTGGCGCCGATGCTGCTGGCACTGGGTCTGGGGGCGTGCGCGCTCGAGAACCCGGAGGTGCGCGTCGGCCCGGGTTCGACCCTCGACGCCGCCATCGACCTGGGCGTCACCCCGGACGTGGGCGCGCCCATCGACCAGCCGATGCCGCCGATGGACCTCGGCTCCGATGCGGGCGAGCTCGACACTGGCGTTGTGGACACCGGGGTGATCGATACGGGCGTTGTCGACACCGGGGTGATCGACACCGGCCCTGCGGACACCGGCCCTCTCGATACGGGCCCTGTGGACACCGGCCCTCTCGATACGGGCCCTGTCGATACAGGCCCCGTAGACACCGGCCCTGTCGATACAGGCCCCGTAGACACCGGCCCTCTCGATACAGGCCCCGTGGACACCGGAGCGGTCGATGCGGGCTTCCCGGATGTGGTCGTCCCCAGGGACGTCGGGGGCACGGACGTCCCGGTGACCCCGACCTGTGGCGCCGAGAACCAGGGCTGCTGCACGGGTCCGATGCGATGCATGGACCGACTGAGCTGTCAGCCCCAGTTCCTGGCTCCCAGCCGCTGTCTTCCCTGCGGCGGCTACCTCCAGGTCTGCTGCGAGGGCTCCTGCCGCGCGGGCCCCTGCCGCATCGGCATCTGCACCGGGATCTGACCCGGCGCGCCATCCTTCGCTCCGCTTAACCCCTTTGAGCCCACGCCCGTCGATCTCCGCTTCACTCTTCGCGCTGCTCGCCGCGTGCTCCGACCCCTCCCACGCCCCGGGCATCCCGACGGACGTCGGTGCGGTGGCCCTCTCCGACGCCGCGCTGGACGTCGGTCCGCTGCTGGCCTGTCCTGGCGCCACGCTCGCGCCCGGCCTCTCCTGCGAGGTGCTCGGCGGCGCGCTGGCCGCGCCTCGGGACGTCTGCGTCACCCGCGACGGAGCCATCTACGTCACCGAGATGGGCGGCGGCGCCATCGTCCGCCTCGAAGGCGATCGCTTCGTCGCGGTCGCCACCGGGCTGATGGCTCCCATCGGGCTCCGCGAGGCCGCCGACGGAGCGCTGCTCGTGGGCGAGGAGGCCGCCCGCTCGGTCTCCCTGGTCGACCGCTCCACCGGCGCCCGCACGCTGCTCGCGGGCGACCTGGGCGCCGTCACCTACCTCGCGCTCGACGCCTCTGGGGCCGTCTACGCGTCCTCCTTCGACAACCTCGGCCCCTTCGGGACAGGGCGCGTCACCCGCATCGATCCGGTGACCCGCGAGGCGACCCGCTACGCCACCGGGCTCAACGTCCCGGAGGGGCTCTTCGTCGACGCCTCCGGGGCCCTCTTCGTGGCCGAGTGGCAGAGCCCCTCGTCGGTGCGCCGCTTCGCCCCGGGCGGCGGCACCGTCGGGACCTCCACCGTCGTCACCACCGACCTCAGCCAGGTCTACGGGCTGCTGCCCGACGGGGCCGGCGGCTTCTTCGTCGGCGACCATGCGGGGCGGGTGCTTCGCCAGCGGGCCGACGCGACGAGCGAGGTGGTGATCGACCGCATCGGCCGCCCCGGCGGCATGGCGAGGACGGCCGACGGCGCGCTGCTGATCGCGGAGTTCGTGGACTTCGGGGCGAGGGGGCGGCTGCTCCGGGTGACGGGGCTGCGATGACCCGCGGTCCGTGGCTCGCGCTGGCGGCGGCGTGCGCGGTGGCGGCCTGTCACCGCGCGCCCGTGTCGCCGCCGCGCCCGAGGGACGCCGCGCCCGATCGCCCGCTGGCGAGGTTCTACGAGGCCGACGCGGGGGCGGCGCTGTTCACCGAGCGCGAGTGGCGGCGCATCCGTCGGATGTCCCCGGTGCCGCCGCTGGAGCCCGATCCGACCAACCGCGTGGCCGACCGCCCCGAGGCCGCGCGCGTGGGCTACGCCCTCTTCCACGACGCCTCGCTCTCGGTCGACGGGACCGTCGCCTGCGTCCGCTGCCACGACCCCGCGAGGGCCTTCAGCGACGGGCTCGCCCGGGCCGAGGTGCGCGGCCTCCGGGGTCGCCGCAACACCCCTTCGCTCTGGTGGGCGGCGACGCACCGCTGGCAGCTCTGGGACGGCGCGGCCGACTCGCTCTGGGCGCAGCCCGTGATGGCCTGGGAGCACCCGCGAGAGCACGGCCTCCCCCGGGACGAGCTCGCCCGACGGCTGACCGCTCGCCACGGCGAGGCGCTGCGGGCGATCTTCGGCGAGCCCACGAGCGACCCGCTGTCGGTGATCGCCCAGGCGGGCAAGTGCCTCGCGGCCTATGTGCGCACGCTCGTCCCGAGGGCCCCTGCGCCCTTCGACCGCTGGGTGGCGGGCGACGCTTCGGCGATGGGGCCGCCCGCCGTGAGGGGGTTGCAGCTCTTCCTCCGGGTGGGCTGCATCCGTTGTCACAGCGGCGCGACCTTCTCCGATGGGGACTTCCACGCGGTGCGCTTCCCGGATGACCCCGAGGCGGGCCCCGACCACGGGCGGCGGGAGGGAGCGGAGCGGGCGAGGCTCCACCCGCTGCGGGCGCAGAGCGCGTACAGCGACGACCGGGAGACGATGTTTCCGCCGAACCCGACGTCGCCCGAGGACGAGGGGCGCTTCCTCACGCCGTCGCTCCGCGGCGTGGCGCTCACGGCGCCCTACGGACACGCCGGGACGCTGCCCACCCTCGAGGCGGTGATCGACCTCTACGCCGCGGGAGGGGCTCCTGCGGGTGATCCCAACGCGCGTGGCGAGCGCGACGTCTTCGCCGAGCCCTTCTCGCTGCGAGGGAGCGACCGCGCCGACCTGGTGGCCTTCCTCCGCGCGCTCACTCCCGACGCCGCGCGGTGAGCGACCGGCGACGCTCGTCCTCGCCGTAGCGGATCTTCATCGAGAGGATGGCGAGCGCCAGCACCAGGGTGACGAGGTTGGCGCCCACGATCGGCCACGCGCGGAGCATCAGCCCGTAGGCGAGCCAGAGCGCGATGCCGACGGTGAACGCGCCGTACATCCCCAGCGAGATGCCGGTGACGTTGCGGGTCTTGTAGATGAGCAGCGCCTGCGGGACGAAGCTCGCCGTGGTGAGGGTCGCGGCGACGTAGCCGATGAGTTCGATGCCTGTCATTGGGGAGGGGCCTGGCAATGGTCCCGCTACAGCCGCGAGCGGAGCGTCCAGGCCAGGTGGACATACGCCACCAGGTAACCCAGTCCCGCCACCGCCACGGTGCCCAGCACCCGCGAGCCCACCAGCGGGGACAGCCCGAAGCCGCCGCGGTACTGCACCGTCGAGCCCACGAGGCCCACCCGGTGGTGCAGCACCACGCAGCCCAGCAGCCCGACGCCCAGCAGCCCCAGCGCCACCGCGTTCGGCAGCCGCGGCTGGTGCGCGCGTATCCACCACGCGCCCGCGGCGAAGCCCCCCAGCGCGAGGCCCGCGCAGGAGAGCGCCGCCACCAGCAGCGCCGCCGACGGAACCTTCGCCCCGTCGGCCGCGTAGCTCAGCGCCCAGTCGGTGTGCCTCGCCAGCACCCAGAAGGTCACCGGCACCGCCACCACCACCTCGTGCGTCGCCAGCGCCACGAAGCTGCGGAGCTGCGTCACGCCCCGCGGCGACGACCGCAGCTCCCTCGCGCCCAGCACCGCGGCCAGCAGGCCCAGCGCGACGCTCCAGCACATCCACGCGAGCAGCGGCATCGCCCGTCAGCCCGTCAGCCCGCGATGCCGAGCACGTCGCCGATGGTGTACCGCCCCGGCGCCCGGCCCTTCAGCCACCGCGCCGCCCGCAGCGCGCCCGCCGCGAACACCGCCCGGCTCGTCGCCTTGTGCGTGAGCTCGATGCGCTCCCCGGCGCCCGCGAGCAGCACCGTGTGGTCGCCCACCACGTCGCCGCCGCGGACCGCGTGCATCCCCACCTCGCTCAGGGTCCGCTGCGCCGAGGCGCCGTGGCGGCCGTGCTTCAGGTCGTCGTGGGTCAGGTCTCGCGACCTCATCACCACGTCCGCGAGCCGCAGCGCCGTGCCCGAGGGGGCGTCCCTCTTGGCGCGGTGGTGCGTCTCGATGATCTCCACGTCCCAGTCGCTCCCGAGCAGCCGCAGGGTCTCGGCGAGCGCGTGCGCCAGCACCTGCACCCCGAGCGACATGTTGGGCGCCGCCAGCAGCGGGATCTTCTTCGCCGCCTCGCGCAGCGCCTCCTCGGCCTCCGCGCTCAGCCCGGTGGTGCCGACCACGCAGGCCACGCCCGCCGCCGCCGCCGCGCGCACCACCCCGGGGGTCGCGCTCGCGCTGCTGAAGTCGATCACCACGTCGGCGCCCTGGAGCGCCACCATCGGGTCGCTCACGATGCGCACGCCCCACGGCCGGCCCACCAGCGCGCCCGCGTCGGCGCCGAGCTCCGGCGAGCCCGCGTGCTCGAGCGCGCCCACCAGCTTCGTGTTCTCCGAGGCCGCCACCTGCTCGAGCAGCAGCCGGCCCATCCGCCCGGAGGCGCCCGCGATCGCGACGGTCAGCATGGGCGCCGCCTCAGCCCGCCTGGAGTCCGAAGGCCTTGAGCGCGGCGACGGTCTTCGCGATCGAGGCCTCCGCCGGCCAGGCCATCGGCAGCCTGATCTCCGCGGGGATCTTCCCCATCCACGCGAGCGCGGCCTTCACCGGCCCGGGGTTGGTCTCCACGAACATCGCGTCGTACACGCCCAGCAGCGCCTGCTGACGGCGCCGCGACTCCGCGAGGTCGCCCGCGAGGAAGGACGTCACCACCCCCTGCACCGCCGCGGGCACCACGTTGCTGGCCACGGAGATCACGCCCCGCGCGCCGCAGGCCATCATCCCGAGGGTGAGCCCGTCGTCGCCGCAGAGCACCGTGAGCCGGTCGCCCAGCGCCGCGATGATCGACTGCGCGCGGACGATGTTGCCGGTGGCCTCCTTCAAGGCGATGACCCGGGGGCAGAGCTTCGCGATCTCGACCATGGTCTCGGCGGCGAGGTCGGCGGTGCCGCGGGTGGGGACGTTGTAGAGCACCAGCGGGATGCTGGTGGCGTCGTGGATGGCGCGCACGTGGGCGACGAGGCCCGCCTGCGAGGGCTTGTTGTAATAGGGCATCACCACCATGGCGGCGTCGGCCCCGAGCTCCTGCGCGGCCCTGGTGCGGACGATGGTCTCCGCGGTGGCGTTGGTGCCGGTGCCGGCGATGACGGGGACGCGCTTGTTCACCACGCGCACCACCGTGGCGATGATCTCCTTCGCCTCGGCGGCGGTCACCGTGGGCGACTCGCCCGTGGTCCCGCACGGAACCAACCCCCCGATGCCCTCGGTCACCTGCCACTCGGTGAGCGAAGCCACCGTGGCGAGGTCGACCGCGCCCCCACGAAAGGGGGTCACCATCGCCGTAAACGCACCGTCCAATCGCAGGGCCATCGTCACACCTTCTCAGGGGGGGGTAAGTGCGCGCGAGCACCGTCGTCGCGCGAGGGCGACACCCATACCCGAAGCGCCTCGCTTCTACCAAACCGCTCCCGCGAGGACGTCATCGAGCACGTCGTCCGCGGGCCAGCCGTAGCGTCGGGCGCGCGCCGCAGGATCGGCGCCGGAGAGCAGCGAGAGGAAGGCGGCGCGGTGGTCCTCGACGCGGGAGCGGGCGTAGTCCGCCGCGGTGTCGCCGCGCACGAGGAAGGGCCAGTCCGAGGCGGCCATCAGCATCAGCTCGCGCAGGCACTGGCGGCGCGCGGCGGGGCCCACCGTGGACGCTGCGAGCGAGCGCACGGAGTCGTCGACGGCCCGGAGCATCCCCGTGGTGCTCGGGTGCACCCAGCGCGCGAGGTGCCCTCCCTCTCCCCAGGTGCTCGCGTTGGGGACCACCCTGGGGAGCGATCCATACCGGGAGAGGTAATCCGTCGGCGTGATCGCCCTCGGCCCGAGGGCGGCGAGCAGCCCCGCGAGGAAGGTGGTGCCCTCGAACCACCAGTGCCCGAAGAGCTCGGCGTCGTAGGGGGCGACGATCACGGGCCCGGTGACCCCCCGCTGGGAGAGCGCGTCGAGCCGGCGGGCGCACCGGTCGGCGAAGTCCCGCGCGTGGGCGAGGGCGAGGGAGCGGGCGAGGGTAGGGTTCCAGGGCTGCTTGGGGGAGCCCTGGTGGTCGGTGACGCGCCAGAGCTTGATCCCGGTGGGGCTGCGCGACCCGTCCGCGGCGAGGAAGTCCTTCAGCCGGGAGAGCGGCGCGCGGTACCCGACGTCCTCGTGGAAGTCCCGGTAGATCGGGTTGGAGGGATAGCCCGCCTCGCGGCTCCAGACGGCGGCGGCGGCGTCGACGTCGCGGCCGAAGCAGGCGACGCCCGCGGGGGTGACCACCGGGCGCGCCGTGGCGTCCGGCGGCCTCGGGTGGCCGTAGAGCAGCGCGTGCGACTCGAGCACCGTGGCGTAGAGCCCGTGGTCCGCGAGGGCGACGTCGACGCCCGGCGCGATGCCGCACTCGGGCAGCCAGAAGCCCTCCGGGGCGGCGCCGAAGCGCCGGGTGTGCGTGGCGACCGCGAGGGCCACCTGCGCGTCGATGAACCACGGCTGCGCGGTGAACAGCGGGAGCAGCGCGTGGGTGAGGGCGGTGGTCCAGAGGGAGAGGCGCCCCTCGCGGGCGAGGCGGGCGAAGGCCCCGGGGAGGTCAGCCCCGATACGGGACCAGGTAAGCCGGGCGTGGCGCAGGGCGGCCACGTGGGCGTCGAGGGCGGGGCGGGGGATCTCGTCGTCGCGGAGCGAGACGCAGAGGGCGTCGAGGCGGTCGAGGTGGCGCTCGAAGCGGGCGCGCAGCAGGGCGTCGTCGAGCATGGCGACGAGCGAGGGGGAGAGCGAGAGCGTGAGCCGCGCGGGGTTGTACGGCGAGAGCGCGTCGAGCACGGCGACGAGCGGGAGGTAGCACTCCAGCATGGCCTCGAAGAGCCAGCGCTCCTCCAGGTGGTCGTCGTGCTCGGGGTGCCGCACGTAGGGGAGGTGCGCATGAAGTACGAGGAGTACGCCGCCTGGGGATGAGCTCACGGGTCAGGGGTTGTATCCCGCGGGGCGCTCCCTGCCGAAGCGAGATCGCTGGTGCTATGACCCGCGCTCGATGACCAGAGCCACCGCCGCGTCCGTCCGCTTCGACGAGGGGGACCTCGACCTCTTCGCCGCCGCCAGCCACGACGTCAACCCGCTGCACCGCTCCGGCGAGTACGCCCGGCGCACGGTCTTCGGAGAGCGCGTGGTGTTCGGCGTCCTCGGGGCCCTCGCGGCGCTCGGACGGCTTCAGCCGAGGGAGGGCAGGGTGCTCGCGAAGCTCTCGGTGGAGTTCGCCGGGCCGATGTTCGTGGGGGTCGACTACGCGGTGGACGTCGACGAGTCGTCGCCCGAGCGGGCGAAGGTGAAGCTCCGCGACGGGCGGCGGGTGCTGCTGCGGCTGACCGCGCGCTACCGCGACGGCGACGTGCCCGACGCCCCGCAGTGGACGGCGCCGCTCATCGCCCGCACGGAGTCCGCCGACCACTCCGACGAGGCGCTGGTGGCGGGGATCGCGATGCAGGGGCGCTACTCCGCCGAGCCCGTCGCGCTGGCGATGCTGATGGTCCGCCACGAGCTCGCCGAGCGGGGGGTGGGTCCCCGCCACGCCGAGGCCCTCCTCCTCGCCAGCTACCTCGTGGGCATGGAACTCCCGGGTCGCCGCGCCCTCTTCTCCGACCTCTCGCTCGACTTCGAGGCGGAGCACTCGCTCTCCACGGCCCCGGTCGACTGGTCGCTGGCCCTCGACTCGGTGCACCCGGAGTTCGGGATGCTCTCGATGAGCTTCTCGACCACCATCGAGGGCGTCTCCGCGGCGCGGGCGAAGCTCACGGCCTTCGCCCGGCAGGAGCTTCCGCACCTGAGCCCCGACGCCATCGAGTCCGCGGCCGGCCGCTCCGAGCGCCTGCTCGGCAAGGTGGCGCTGGTGACCGGCGCGAGCCGGGGCCTCGGGGCGGCCATCGCCCACGCGCTGGCGCTGCACGGGTGCACGGTGATCGGCACCTACCTCAGCTCGTCGACCGAGGCCGAGGCGCTGGCCTCGAGAATCGCCTCGACCCCCGGGAGCTTCATCCCGATGCAGGGCGACGCGGGCGACGCCCGCTGGGCCGCCGAGGCGCGCGAGTTCATCGTCGCCGCGCACGGGCGCCTCGACCTGCTGGTCTGCAACGCGTGCCCCTCGCTGCGGCCCTTGTGGCTCGAGCCCGCGTCGGCGCAGCGCATCACCGAGCACGTCGCCCGCAGCGTGGCGATGGTGGCGGTGCCGCTCTCCCACCTGCTCGACCTGGTGGCCTCGGTCCAGGGGAGCGCGGTGGTGATCTCCTCGTCGGCGGTCGAAGATCCGCCCGCGGAGTGGCCCCACTACGTGGCGGCCAAGTGCGCGGTGGAGGCGCTGGCCCGGGTCGCCGCGGTGGAGCACCCGGGCGCTCGGGTGATGGTGGTGCGCCCGCCGAAGCTGCTCACCGAGCTGGTGAACACCCCGCTGGGCCGCCAGGACGCGCTGGCGCCGGAGGACTTCGCGGCGCGCCTGGTGCGAAGGCTCCTCGAGGGGGGTGAGGGCTCGCGCGAGGTGCTGGTCGACCTCGCCGACGCTCAGAACGCGAAGTAGATGAACTTCAGCCCCGGACCCTGGAGGAAGATCGCCACTCCCACCAGGAAGACCCCGAGGCCCACGGACCGCGCGATGTCTCCGATGAGCTCACGATGGTTCATTGGACATCCCCTATACCCCGGTCACCGCGCGTAGCCACTGTAGCCCCATGGCCGCGGTCGGCACCGCGAAGAGCACGTGGGTCAGCACCGCATTGAGCACCACGAAGCACCACCCCGCGAAGGACCACGCCCGCGACTTCGCCAGCTTCTTCGCCCACGGCCTCCGGCCGAAGAGCTGGCGGTAGACCATGTAGCCCCCGAGCAGCGCCCCGTGCCACAGGCCGAAGACCAGGTAGCGCAGCTCCAGGCCGTGCCACAGCCCGAGGATCACCATGCTGCAGAAGGCCCCCATCGGAGCCCCGTAGGTCCAACCCCGCCAGCGTATGGCCAATGGGTTGAAGACGTAGTCCCGCACCCACGACGACAGGCTGATGTGCCATCGCTGCCAGTAGTCGCTGATGTTGTCCGCGACGTACGGCCGGTTGAAGTTCTCCGGGACCTTCACACCGAAGAGACGGCTGATCCCGATGACGATGTCGCTATAGCCCGACAGGTCGAAGAAGAGATAGAGCCAGTACATGCACGCGCCGAGCACCAGCGGGGCGCGCGCCCCCGCGGCGATGAGCGCCGGGTTCAAGTTGAAGAGCGCGAAGGCCCCCAGGGGGTTGGCGAGGATGGCCTTCTTGCCGACTCCCCAGAGGATGCGCCGCATGGCCCAGGCGGTGTCATCAGCCGAGAGCCGCTCGGGCGCGTTGACGTCCCGGGTGAAGTCCTCGTAGCGGCGCATCGGGCCGATGACCCGCGTGGGGAAATAGAGCGCGAAGACCACGTGGCTCCACCACGATCCCGGCTCCTCGGTGCGGCCCAGGTAGAGGTCCGCGAGGTGGGCGATGCCCTCGAACATCATGAAGCTCAGGCCCAGCGGCGCGAGCAGGGGGTTGGGCATCCACCAGCGCAGCCCCGCCCCCGTCGCCGGGTCGAAGCCCGACCAGAGCGCGAGGTATCGGAAGAGCACGAAGTACCCGATGAAGGACGCGACGCCCAGCGCGCACACCACGCCGCGCCTCTCCTCCGGGCGCGACATCATCCATCGGCCGAAGAGGTACGTCGTCGTGGCCATCGCGACGGCGACGAGGGCGTGCCACCAGACGCCGAAGGCGAACCACACCAGCGTGGCCCCGGCCAGCGCCGCCTGCCGCATGCGGGGCGACGGCAGCGCCTGGTAGAGCGCCACGCTCAGCGCCGAGAAGACCAGGAAGGTCCAGCTCAGGAGGTTCATGGCCGATGCCTCAGCGGGGGCAGAGCGGCGGAGAGATATCGATGGAGATGCTCGGCCATCGCGCGGGCCCCGGAGGGCGTGAGGTGGGAGCGGTCGAGGTAGCCGTCGTCCGGAAGCTCCGGCGCGTCGAGCACCTCCATGCCGTCCGCGCGCATCCGGGCGATGAGCGTCGCCCGGAAGGCCTGGAGGCGGGCGATGTCCTCTTCGGACATGAAATGGAATGCCCGCTGGAAGGGGAAGTTCACCGGGGACTCGTAGAAGACCAGCGGGACCGCCGCCGAGCGCGCGAGGCGCGCCAGGAGGGTGAGCGACCGGTAGGCCTCCTCATCGACCTCGGAGCCGGAGATGGTGATGCGCTGCACGGCGCTCGGCACCTGACCGTCGCGGTAGGCCAGGCGCCACGGCAGCTTGCCGATGTTGGTGCTCTGGCCCTGAAACCTCCTCGGCAGGATGCCCGCCGCGGCCGCCCCGCGACGCAGCGTCCAGGCGACGTGCATGGGCTGGAACTGATCGTCGATCCAGAGGTGCCCTCGGATGCGGTAGGCCCGCCAGGAGCGGGTGGCCACCTCGGCCAGCGCCCCCTCGACCCTGCGCTGGAAGCTCGGGGTCATCCGCGCGGCGTCGAGCAGCCGCTCCTGCGCGGCGTTGCCCGCGAGCAGCATCGGGAGCTCGTCGTCGCCGATCTCGTCCGGGGGGTGCGCCTGGCCGCTGGCGAAGTTGTGTCCCTGAAACTCCACCAGCAGCAGCCGCAGCGGGTGCGTCCCGAGCGCCGTCGCCACCGGGAGCGCGTCGCGAGGGCCGCCGCCCGCCTGCGACATGTTGAACACCGGGCGCAGGTCGCCCGAGCGCCGCATGGCCGCGGCCACGTAGGCGGGCACGGTCTCGTCGTCGGAGACGCCCGCGCCGTAGGTGATGGACGAGCCCGCGAGGCCGACGGCCTCCCGGCGCGCGGGCTCCGGGGTGGAGAAGATCATCCGCCGCGACCCGTCCGCGGCGGCGATGCCGGGCGCGTTGCGCAGCGCCCCGTCGAGCAGCCGGGCCTCCAGGCGGCGCTCGACCGGGGCGAGCAGCGCGTCGAGGACCGCGATGGTGAGGGCGGTGAAGGCGGCCAGGCGCACGATGCGCGGCCACGTCCAGCGCGGCGCGTCGCCGGACATCGGACTAGGACTTCAGCTTGGACTGCAGGGTGCGCTTCATGTCGCCGACGTTCTTCCAGCCGGTGATCTCCCGGGTGGAGAACTTCACCCCGAAGCCGCTCTCGATGGCGACCACGAGCTTCACGTGGTTGAGCGAGTCCCACTCCTCGACGTCGGCCGCGGCCATGTCGTCTCGCAGGGTGATGGCGTCGAGGTCGAAGACGTCCTGAAAGATCCGGGTGAGCTTCTCGGTGATGGCATCCATGGCGGCGTCCGTGGTCGGGGGGAGGCGTAAGGGTTCGTCGAGCGAGCGCGGATCACTCCACGCGAATGAAGCGGTTGGCAAGCACCGGAAGGAGGTCGAGGCGGTATTCCCACGCCGTCTCGCCGGGCGCCCCGGACCCTTCGATGGGGCTGAACCCGAGGCGGGGATAGAGCTCGCGCACGAGGCCGTTCTTGGCGGTGGGGAGGTAGCGGCCGACGACCCGGGTCAGCCCCCGGTCGAGCGCCGCCTGCATCATCACGCCGACCATGAACTCCTCCACGCGCCGCCCGAGCACCCGGCAGCTCATGAGCCAGGTGTCGATCTCCAGGGTGGACTGCTCCGGCAGCGCCCGGCCGATCATCACCCCGATGAGCCCGTTGTCGGCGAAGCGGTCGCGCAGCCTGAAGGTGCGCACCACGGTGTCGGGCCGCTCGGACTCCGCCCGCAGCTGCTCCTCGGTGTACCGCCGGGTCGTCAGGTTGAACTGGTTGCTCTTGTTCACGAGCTGCGCGGCGCGAGGGAGGTTGAGCTCGTCGATGGGCGCCACGGTGGCCGACATCTGGAGGTTGGCGATGAACTCCTCGAGGTCGCCCGCGCTCTTCATCAGCTCCGAGCGGCGCGCGTTGGCGGCGTAGTCCGCGGCCCGCAGGCGGTCTTCCTCGCTGAGCGCGAGGGCGTCGAAGGCGTGGTGCCGGTGGAGCACCGTGAGGTACCTCGCGGCGTCGCTGCCGATCTCCGGGACCATCACCTCCGGGAGCTGGCTGCGCACCCACGCCCGCTCCGTGGGGTTGTCATCGAGGAACACGAAGCTGTCGGTGCCCAGCTCCAGCGCCGCGGCGATGTCCCGGATGTTGGTGGCCTTGTCCTGCCAGTTGGCGCGAAACACCGCGATGTCGTCGAGCTTGAGCACCATCTCGGCGCTGCGCTCGAAGGGCTCCTTGGCGTCGGCCTCGTTGTTCTTGGAGCACACGGCCAGCACGATGCCCCGGTCTCGCAGCTCGCGGGCGTAGCGCTGCAGGTCGGTGTGCGCCTCGCCCTCGGCGTCGGTCACCCCGAGCTTCAGCCCCTCGACGCCGTCCTCCCCGACGATGCCTCCCCAGAGGGTGTTGTCGAGGTCGAGCACCAGCACCTTCCTGGTGAGCCCGAGCACCGCGCGCACGTGCATCATGTAGTGGTCGACCAGCAGCGGGATGGCCGCCGGGGCGGGGTGCTGCTTGGCGCGGTACCAGAGCCCCTCGTCGCTCCAGGCGGCCTTGCCGAACTCCGCCGCCACGCCGTCGAAGTCGAGGATGGACACCCCCGTGCCCGCGGCGTCGAGGAGCGCGTGGTTGGCCCTGCGCAGCACCCTTCCCCGGCCGCCCGGGAGCGAGGCGCCGAGGTGGCCGTAGCTGTCTACCAGCGGCACGTCGAAGTTGTGCTGGACGGCGTGCGCGCGCATCTCGTCGCGGATGACCCGCCAGAGCCCGAGCAGCGGGGCCACCGCCGCCTCGACCGCGGCGTCGGGGTCGGGGCTGAGCGGCGGCAGGTTGGCGTCGCGCCAGCTCGTCGCCAGGATCACGATGTCGGGTCGGAAGCGCCTCAGCCCGCTCGTGGGGTCGAGCACCTCCTGGTGGACCATCCCGTACTCGGCCTCGTAGACCTCCGCGGCGACGCCGTCGCGGAAGGCCGCGAGCTCGAGCAGCGGCTTGATGAGCCGCGTGGTGAAGCTGCCCAGCAGGGCGATGCGCGCCTTGCGAAGCGAGGGGAGGGGGTGGCGCTGGAGCCGCTTCCAGAGCTTGTGCCCCCGCTCCATGTCGTCGTGGTTGCAGGGGTCGCGCAGGGCCTCCCGAAGGTCGGCCGAGGCGCCGCTGGGGTCGCCCGCGTCGAGGCGCGCCCGGCCCCGGGCGAGGTAGCGCGCGGGCCTCGGACCGACGGCGTGCTCGATGACCCCGTCCCAGGCGGCGAGCGCGGGGCAGTGGTCTCCGACGGCCGATCGCACCCTGGCGGCGACCCACTCGGCGGTGGCGCCGTGCACCGAGGAGAGGACGTCGAGCCAGGCGAGGGCGGCGTCGCGGTCGACCGAGAGGTGGCGCACCGCGAGGCGGGCGAGGGCCTCGGCGGCCTCGTGGTGGTAGCGCTCCCGGGAGTCGAGAGAGCGCACGCAGCGGAGGGCGAGGTCGAGCGCCTCGGAGGGCTCCACGCGAGAGAGAAGAACCTCGTAGACGGGGGAGGTGAGGGAGGCCTCGAGGAGGGCTTCGAGGGAGGCGTCGGGCTGGGCTGCCATCATCCGTTTCTCGTGGGATATCCGTGGGTTGGGTCGGACTGTCCGCGGCCCTTCGGGGAGCGGGACACTAGCCAAAGGGGTCGGAGTGTCAATGTCGCCGGGGATGGGCCTATCATTCACGGCCATGAACCCCAACTCGATCGAGAGCACGATGAAGGAGTCCCGGGTCTTTCCGCCCGACGAGGAGTTCTCGAAGCACGCGCACATCCGCTCGATGGAGCAGTACCGCGCGCTCTACGAGAAATCCCTCAACGACCCGGAGGCCTTCTGGGGCGAGATGGCCGACGCGCTGCACTGGTTCGCGCCGCCGAGGGAGATCCTGGTCGACGAGCGGCCGCACGCCCGCTGGTTCGTGGGCGGCACCACCAACATCGCCTACAACTGCCTCGACCGGCACCTGTCGTCGCTGCGCCGCAACAAGGCCGCGATCCTGTGGGAGGGCGAGCCCGGCGAGACCCGCACGCTCACCTACCATCAGCTGCACCGCGAGGTGTGCCGCTTCGCCAACGTGCTCCGCAAGCTGGGCGTACGCACCGGCGACCGGGTGGCGATCTACATGGGCATGGTGCCCGAGATCGCCGTCGCGATGCTCGCCTGCGCCCGCATCGGCGCGCCGCACATGGTGATCTTCGGCGGCTTCGCGGCGGACGCGGTGCGCGACCGCATCAACGACTCCAAGGCCTCGCTGGTGGTGACCTGCGACGGGTCGTGGCGCCGGGGCCAGGTGGTCCCGCTGAAGGCCATCGTCGACAAGGCCATCGCGGAGTGCCCCAGCGTGAGGCACACGGTGGTGTTCAAGCGCACCGGCGAGCGGGTCAACATGGAGCCCGGCCGCGACCACTACTGGCAGGAGGTCATCGAGGCGGTGAACGCCAACTCCACGCCGGTGCCGGTGGAGAGCGAGCACCCGCTGTTCATCCTCTACACCTCTGGGACCACCGGCAAACCCAAGGGCATCGTGCACACCACCGGCGGCTACATGGTCGGCACGCACGTCACGAGCAAGTACGTCTTCGACCTCCGGGAGAACGACACCTACTTCTGCACCGCCGACGTCGGCTGGATCACCGGTCACTCCTACGTCGTCTACGGTCCGCTGCTCAACGGCGCGACCGTGCTGATGTACGAGGGCGCCCCCAACTTCCCCGACCAGGGGCGGCTCTGGCAGCTCTGCGAGCGCTACGGCGTCACCATCTTCTACACAGCCCCGACGGCGATCAGGGCCTTCATGCGCTGGGGCGAGCAGTGGCCGATGAAGGCCGACCTCTCGTGCCTGCGGCTGCTCGGCAGCGTCGGCGAGCCCATCAACCCCGAGGCGTGGATGTGGTACCAGCGCGTCATCGGCAACGCGCGCTGCCCGGTGGTGGACACCTGGTGGCAGACCGAGACCGGGGCCATCATGCTCTCGCCGCTGCCCGGGGCGACGCCCACCAAGCCCGGCAGCGCGACGCTCCCCTTCTTCGGCATCGAGGCCGACGTGGTGCGCAAGGACGGCACCCGCTGCGCCCCCAACGAGGGCGGCTTCCTGGTGATCAAGCGCCCGTGGCCCTCGATGGCGCGCACCATCTACGGCGACGACGAGCGGTACCAGAAGTACTTCACGGAGATCCCCGGGGTGTACTTCACCGGCGACGGGGCGCGCCGCGACGACGACGGATACTTCTGGCTGATGGGCCGCGTCGACGACGTGCTCAACGTCGCGGGCCACCGACTCGGCACCGCGGAGATCGAGAGCGCCCTCGTGGGTCACCGCGCCGTGGCCGAGGCCGCGGTGGTGGGCCGACCGGACGAGCTCAAGGGCCAGGGGCTGGTGTGCTTCGTGACGCTGCGCCCGGGCTTCGCGGCCACCGGCGACCTCAAGCAGGTGCTCGCCGAGCACGTGGCCTCGGAGATCGGGCGCTTCGCCAAGCCCGACATGGTGCGCTTCGCCGACGCGCTCCCGAAGACCCGCAGCGGCAAGATCATGCGCCGGCTGCTGAAGGAGATCGCCGGCGGCGGCGAGACCCAGGGCGACACCACCACGCTCGAAGACCTCTCGGTGCTCGCCGCGCTACGCGCCAGCGACGACGAGTAGCGACCCTCCTCCCTCCTCCAGAAACCCTCCAGGACCCTTTAGGAGCGTCGACCGACGCCCAGGAGCCCCCCCATACCCCCGGTTACAAAATGATTCTGGGATTCACAGTTATGATCGTCCTGTGGTAGTCACCGGTCCCATGAGCTCGTTGCGCTTCCATTCAGGCGTTTCTCTGCGTTCGGCTTCGCTGGCCCTGCTGTTGGCCGCGGGCTGCAACTACTCCGACTCGATCACCGACGCGGGCGTGGCCGACGCGTCCGCGGCCGATGGCGGGGCTGCCGTGCCGAGGGTGCTGGCGGTCTCGGCCACCGGGCATGACCGCTTCTACGGCGTGACCTTCGACCCCTCCGGGCGCTTCTACGCGGCGGGCGTGGTCTCCGAGGGCAACGTCGCGGCGACCGCCGACTTCGAGACCGTCGTCGCCCGCTTCACGGCCACGGGCGAGCTCGACACGACCTTCGGCCAGGGCGGCTACGCCCGCCGCAACGTGGTGGTGGGCCTCGGCGGCGAGGTGGCGCGCGGGGTCGCGGTGCAGCCCTCCGGGAAGGTCGTCGTGGTGGCCAGCGTCGAGCACGTCGCCGCCGGGTCCGACCCGCGCGACCGCGACATCGCCCTGCTGCGCTACAACGCCGACGGGACGCGCGACACCGGCTTCGGCGTCGACGGCGTGGTGACGCTCGACCTGAGCGACGGCCAGGCGGTGGGCACCGGCTACGTGGCCGACGCCGCCTGGGGCCTCACCGCCTACAGCGACGGCCGGCTGCTGGTCTCCGGCGCGCAGCGGCGCAGCGGCGGCACCGTCGCGGACTTCACCGTGGTTCGCCTCAGCGCCGACGGGGTGCGCGACGCGACCTTCGGCACCAACGGCGTCGCCACGGTGAACGTCAACGAGCGCACGGCCAACCCTCGCACCGCGACGCTGCTCCCGGACGGAGGCATCGTCGCTTCGGGCTACATCGACGACGGCGGCGTGGTGAAGCCGGTGCTCTTCAAGCTCACCGCCGCGGGCCAGCTCGACCCCACCTTCGGGGTGGCCGGAATCTTCGCCCCGACGGTGCTCGCCGCGGTCACCGAGGCCTACGACGCGGTGCCGCAGGGCTCGTCCTTCGTCACCGCGGGCTACGGTCGCAACAGCACCAGCGAGAGCCTCGACTGGCTCTCGCTGCGGGTCTCCGCCGCCGGGACGCTCGACCCCACCTGGGGCACCGCGGGCGTGGCCCGGCTCGACCTCGCGCGCTTCAACGACAACGCCCGCGCCCTGGTGGCGCTGCCCGACAACCGCATCCTGATGGTGGGCGGCGGCCGTCCCTCCGAGGCCAACGTCGACGGGATGGTCGCGATGCTCACCTCCGCGGGACAGCCCGACACCACCTTCGCCCCGCGCGGCCTGCGCACCTACGACTTCGGCGGGGCGTCGGACTTCTTCTGGGCCGTCGCGCTCAACCCCGCGCGCACCCACGTCGCCATCGTGGGGGCGCGAGGCGTCGCGGTGTCCGCGGGAGCGACCACGGCCAACGACGACTCGGTGGTCTACCTGCTCCCGCTCTGATCCTTCAGCCCCGCAGCCGACTCCACAGGAACACCGCGGCGGCGCCCAGCAGCGCCGTCGACATCCCCAGCACCACCAGGGCCTGCAGCGTGCTCGGGCCCTTCTTCACCGGGCGATCCCAGTCGTCTCGCACCGTGGCGTCGGGCTCCGTGGCGTCGGCGCTCGGCGCGGGCCTCTGGCCCTGCTCGTCGAGCCCCCGGGTGAGCTTCTCGTCCGCGTCCGCCGCCTCGTCGTCGCTCTCCTCCGGGCGCGCCGGCCGGTGATGCTCCCGCACCAGCCTCCCCAGCATCCGCTGCGCCGCCCCCCGGTTGAGCGGGACCAGCGCCGCCGCGAGCTCCGCCGCCAGCGCCGAGTGGGTGAACACCGTCTCCGAGCGCAGCCTCGCGGTGAGCTCCAGCACCGTCGCGGGCGCGGGCACCAGGGCCGTCTCCAGCAGCGTCGCGACGCCCTCCTGCGCCTCCCGGTCGTCCACCGCGGGAGAGCACAGCTCGTTGATCTTCACGACCCCGTGCTCGTCGACCTCGATGCCCCCGGCGTCGAGCACCACGCGCCGGTCCTTCATCGATTCCACCGCCTGGAGCACGATGAAAAGCGCGCTCTCGGGCGTCATGGGGGTGCCGCGATGGGACATCGCCTCCACCAGATCGTCCATCGCCACCGCGTCGCTCATCGGTCCTCCGGCGTGGCGTCGTCGCGCACGACGACCCCGCGAGAGCGAAGGTAGTCCCGAGCCTGTCCGAGGGTGAAGTGACCGTCATGGAAGATGGTCGCCGCCAGCGCCGCGTCCGCCCCGCCGCCGCCCTCCGAGAGGGGGAGCACCCCCAGCGCGAGGTGCTCCAGCGTGCCGACCCCGCCGCTCGCGATCACCGGGCACCCGACCGCCTCGACCACCGCGCGCACCAGCTCGAGGTCGTAGCCGAGCCCGGTGCCGTCGCGGTCCATGCTGGTCAGCAGGATCTCCCCCGCGCCCCGAGCATCCACCTCGCGCGCCCAGGAGAGCGCGTCGAGCCCGGTGTCCACCCGGCCGCCGTGGGTGAACACACCCCAGCCCGCGCTCGCGTCGTTCGGGTCCCTGCGCCGCGCGTCGATGGCCACCACCAGCGCCTGCCGCCCGTACGCTCCCGCCACCGCCTCGATGAGCGCGGGGTGGGTCACCGCCGAGCTGTTCACCGAGACCTTGTCCGCCCCCGCCCGGAGGATCGCGTCGACGTCCTCCCGGGTGCGTATCCCCCCGCCCACGGTGAGCGGCACGAACACCTCGTTGGCCGTGCGCTCGACCACGTCCAGCAGGATGTCCCTCGCCTCGTGCGAGGCCGTGATGTCCAGGAAGGTGATCTCGTCGGCCCCGGCGCGGTCGTACGCCCTCGCGCAGTCCACCGGGTCGCCCGCGTCGCGCAGCCCGACGAAGCGCACGCCCTTCACCACGCGGCCGTTCTTCACATCGAGGCAGGGGATCAACCGCCGCGCGACCGTCATCTCAACCACCGCTCCCGACGCCGAGGGCCTCTCGGGCCGTGAACGCGCCCTCGTAGAGCGCTCGGCCCACCACCGCCGCGCCGATGACCTCCCGCTCCGCGAGCGCCCTCAGGTGGTCGAGCGAGCCGATGCCTCCGCTCGCGATCACCAGCGCGCCCGGAACCTCCCTCGCCAGTCGCTCGGTGGCCTCCACGTTGGGCCCCTCTCCGGTGCCGTCGCGGGCGATGTCCGTGTAGAGCACCGCGCGCGCACCCCGGGAAACACAGTCTTTCGCGAGGGCGACGGCGTCGAGGGTGGTGGTCTCGGTCCAGCCCTTCGTGGCGACCTTGCCGTCTCGCGCGTCGACCGCCACGGTGACGTCGACCACGGCGCTGGCCTCGCTCACGAAGCCCGGATCCTCCGCCGCGCGGGTGCCGATCACCACCCTCGACGCGCCCGCCTCGCGGTAGGCGCGCACCTGCTCGAGGGTCCGGATGCCTCCGCCCACCTGCACCCGCAGCGCCGCGCCGAAGCGGGCGAGCAGCGAGCCCACCAGCGCCGCCTGCGTGGCGCGGCCGTCGCGCGCCCCGTCGAGGTCGACCAGGTGCACCCAGGTCGCGCCCGCGTCGAGGTAGCCCGCGACCACCGCCGCAGGGTCGTCGCCGTAGACCGTGACCTTGTCGTAGTCGCCGCGGTGAAGCCGCACCACGCGGCCGCCGAGCAGGTCCATCGCGGGGATGACGATCACGGCACCCCCCGCACGAAGGAGCGCAGCAGCCCGATGCCCGCCGCCTGCGACTTCTCCGGGTGGAACTGCACCGCCCACAGCCGCCCCCGGGAGACCGCGCTCACGAAGCGGTCGCCGTGCTCGGTCTCCCCGGCGATGCATCCCGACGAGGAGGTCGAAGGCACGACGTAGTAGCTGTGGACGAAGTAGTACCAGTGCGAACGACCCAGCCACGCGGCCGCCGCGTCATCCCTGGGGATCACCTGGTTCCAGCCCATGTGGGGCACCTTGAGGCGCGCCCCCCGGGCGTCGGTCATCCCGTCGCGGAAGCGCCGCACCGAGCCCTCGAAGACCCCGAGGCCGTGCGCGCCGCCCGCCTCCTCGCTCGACTCGAAGAGCACCTGAAGCCCCAGGCAGATGCCCAGGTACGGCCGGTCCGCCGCGAGGTGCTCTCCCACGGCCTTCGCCAGCGCTCCGCCGTGCCGGTGCAGGGCCGTCGCGCAGTCCCCGAAGGCTCCCTGTCCGGGCATCACCAGCGCCGCCGCCTCGCGCAGCTCGCCCGGATCGTTCGTGCACCGAACCATCTCCGGCGAGCGCCCATCGGCCACCAGCGCCGCGCGCAGGGCCCGCTCGACCGAGCGGAGGTTTCCGAGGCCCACGTCCACCACCACGATCGCCGCCCGGTCGCTCACTCGGTCAGCGTCCCCTTGGTGGAGGGCAGCAGCGACCCTTCGATGCGCACCGCGTCGCGCAGCGCCCGGGCGAGGGCCTTGAAGGAGCACTCGATGACATGGTGGAGGTTGTCTCCCTCGATGCGCCGCACGTGGAGGTTGCACATCGCGCCGCGCGCGAAGCCCTCGAAGAAGACCCCCGCGAGCTCGGTGTCGAAGGTGCCGAGCTTCGCCTTCGGGAGGCTGAGCCGGTCGACGTAGTAGGTGCGCCCGGAGAGGTCGAGCGCCACCTGGCAGAGGGCCTCGTCCATGGGGAGCGTGGCCTCGCCGTAGCGACGGATGCCGCGGCGGTCGCCGAGCGCCTGCTCCACGGCGCGACCGATCACGATGGCGAGGTCTTCGGTGGTGTGGTGCCCGTCGATCTCCACGTCGCCGGCGGCGCGCACCGTGAGGTCGATGCCCCCGTGCCTCGCGAGCTGGTCGACCATGTGGCTGAGGAAGGGGATGGGCGTCTGGATGTCGCCGACGCCCTGACCGTCGAGGTCGAGGGTCACCGAGATGGAGGTCTCGCGCGTGGTGCGGGTGACCGTGGCCGAGCGGGTCATGGGAGTCGCCGCGTACCATGTCGCCCTCGCCGCGAGCAAACAACGCCCAGGCGCAGGGGGGCAGTGTGAAGCCCCCGGGTCGTGCTACCCCTACCGCTGGCCATGGACCCCCTCATCTTCGCGGCGGCGCTCCTGCTCCTCGCCCTCTTCACCGTTGCGGTCCGGGCGCTGCTCGACCGCGCGGCGCTCCAGCGGCGGACCTCCGATCGCAGCGTCGTGACGGCGCACTGGGAGTCGCTGGTGATGCAGCGCCGCGACCTGCGGCTCGCCGTCGACGCCCAGGGGGTGCCCACGCTGCACGGCCGCGTCGGGCCCATCGCGTACACCATCCGGGTGAGCGCCCTCGACGGACCGTGGGGCGGAAGGCCGCTCGCCCAGGCTCCCTCCCTCTCCAACACCCCCCGCATCGCCCTGGCGCGCAAGGGCGAGCGCGAGGTGCCGGTGCCGGGGCTCCCCTCGGAGCTCACCACCGGCGACGACGACTTCGACGCGGTCTTCGAGGTGCGCTGCGACGACCCCGAGGCCGCCCGGGCGAGGCTGGGGCGCGAGGTGCGCGCGGCGATGCTGGCGATCCCCGGGGCCTTCGCCTGGTCCGACGCCGAGGGGCTGAGGGTCGACCTCGGCGCCTCCGCCACGGTCATCGACCACGCGATGCTCGACGCCCTGCGCGACGTGCTCCAGGGCCTCGGGTCGGCCGCGCCGCCCGCCGTGGCCGCGGGCTGAGATCTCTCACCCCCTCCTGTAGAGGCCATCGCGAAGGGTCGGGGGTTGGTGTTAGGGTGCCGCCCGCCATGCGCCTGCTGCTCACCGCCCTCTGCCTGTCTGCGGCCCTCGGCTGCGCCAACGACCCGCCCTACCAGAACTGCTCGCGCACCGTGCTCTGCGGCGGAGACACCTCGCTCTGCCTGTCGACCACCGCGCCGTCCGGGCGCACCGCGCTCTTCTGCACCTCGCGCTGCACCACCCCCACCGGGGCGGCCTCCTCGGAGTGCCCGGCCAACAGCGCCTGCGTCCGCCTCAACAACGGCGACCCGGTGTGCCTCCTGCGCTGCACCACGGACGCCGAGTGCCCCTTCACCAACGGCGCCTGCCTGGTCACCGCCGACTCGATGGGGCAGCGGATCTGCACCGTGCGCCCCTGAGATTGGGCGTTCCACCCCCTCGCGCATCGGTGGTAGGGTTCCAGGCTTGAGAGACGGTGAATCGTTGCCGCTGAAATTCACAGCCAGCGTTCCGGGCGAGTTGCGGTTTCGCGACCTGGTCGGGTCGATGGTCCGGGCCGTGTGCCTGCGCGTCGAACGCGACGCCGGCTGCGCGGGCCTGGAGTGGCGTCTCATGAGTGCCTACAACGAAGCCTTCAACAACATCGTCGAGCACGCCTACGCGGTCACCCCGGGGGAGGTCGAGGTGGTCCTCCTGGTCGACGACGACGAGGTGGTCCTCCGCATGATCGACCACGGCGCCGGCTTCGACTTCGACGACGCCGGAGCCAGCGACCAGGTGCCCGCGCTCGACAGCCTCTCCGAAGGTGGCATGGGGCTCTTCATCATCCGCAACGCCATGTCCTCCGTCACCTACGAGCGCCGTCAGGACAAGAACCTCCTCACCATGACCAAGACTCTCTCCGAATGCGCGGCGGTATCGTCCGCGACCTCCCATGGGGATCCCCGATGCTGAAGCATGAACTCACCGAGCAGGCTGGCGTGGTCGTCCTGCGGGTGCAGGAAGAGAACCTCGACGCACTCACCGTCCCCGAGGCCCGCCTCCTCGTGGAGCAGCTGGTCGAGCGCGGCGGCATCAAGGTGGTCTTCGAGATGTCCGCGGTGAAGGTCATCGACAGCTCCGGGGTGGCCATCATCGTGTCGCTCTTCAAGCGCCTCCGGGCGCTCGGCGGCGCGGTGCGGGTCGCCGGGGTCGCCGGGCAGCCGAAGGACATCTTCGCGATGCTCCGGCTCGACCAGGCGCTGCCCATCTTCCCCACGGCCGACGAGGCGCTCAAGGGGTTCTGACCGCGCCGTGGCCAGCATCGTCACCCTCGGCCCGCAAGACGTCGGCAAGGTCTACCGCCTTGACGCAGGAGAGTGCCTGCTCGGCCGGCGGCTCGACTGCCACATCTGCATCCCCGACCAGCGCATCTCGCGCCGGCACGCGCGCATCCGCCGCGAGGGCGACGGCTACGCCCTCGAAGACCTCGGGAGCTGCAACGGGTCCTTCGTCAACGGGCGGCGCATCCAGGGGAGCTCGCGGCTGCGGCACGGCGACGAGGTGGAGATCGGCGCGTCGCGCTTCCGCATCGACCTGAGCGACGACATGGTGGCGCAGGCCGAGAGCACCTCGGTGCGCATCACCCAGGACACCGCCGAGCACACGCTCAACATGATCGAGGTCGCGCACCTCGGGCTCAACCTGAAGCAGGGCCTCGCGCCCGGCACCGGCAAGAGCCCCTCCGGGCGCCCCATCGACCCGGCGAGGCTCGAGCGCAAGCTCCAGGCGATGTACCGGATCTCGGAGACCGTCGCGAGCACGCTCGACGCCAACGCGCTGCTGGAGAAGGTCTGCGGAATACTGCTGGAGGTATTCCCCCAGGCCTCGGCGGTGGCCGCGGTGACCTTCGACCAGCGCTCGCGGCAGCTCCGCACGCAGGCCGCGCGCCGCCGCAAGGGGCGCGAGACCCCCGGCGCCCAGCCCACCATGGACATCTCCCAGCAGGTGGTCGACCGGGTGCTGCGCCAGGGGCACTCGGTGCTGCTGCGCGCGACCACCGACACGCCCATCGGCCCGATGGACACGCTGGTCATCAAGAACCCGCTGCTCCTGCCGATGCCCGATGGGACGGTCCCGCCGCTGGAGGAGGGAGCCGTGGGGTGGCGCATGGGGGCGCCGCTGTCCTTCCGCGGCGAGCACCTGGGCATCCTGCACGTCGACGCGGAGACGGCCCTCGGGTACTTCACCCAGGACGACCTCGACCTGCTCCAGGGCCTCGCCAGCCAGGCCGGCATCGCGCTGCACCTCATCGGGCTGCACCACCGCCTGCTCGCCCGCGAGCGCCTCGACTACGACCTGCGCCTCGCCCGGCAGATCCAGCGCAACCTGCTGCCCCGCGAGCCTCCGAAGGTGTCGGGGCTCGACTTCGCCGTGCACTACGAGCCGGCCTTCCACGTCGGCGGGGACTTCTACGACTTCCTCTGGCTCGACCCGACGCGCCTCGCGATGGTGGTCGGCGACGTGTCCGGCAAGGCCATCTCCGGCGCCCTCTTCATGGCGCGCGTCACCAGCGAGATCAGGTTCGCGGCGCCGGTGGAGTCGCACCCGCGGCGGATCATCCAGCGCGTCAACCGGGCGCTCTCGGAGGTCGCCGAAGACGGGATGTTCGTGACGATGGTGTTCCTGTCGCTCGACCTGACGCAGCAGGTGCTGCGCTTCTCGAACGCCGGGCACACCACCCCTCTGCTGCTGCGCGGCGGCAGGGTGACCCCGCTGGAGTACGCCGAGGCGCGCTGCCTCCCGGTGGGCGTCGAGGCGCGCGTCGAGGTGGCCGAGGCGCAGGTGAAGCTGCAGCCCGGCGACGTGCTGGTGCTCTACACCGACGGCATCATCGAGGCGCGCTCGATGGCGGGCGAGTTCTACGGGGTCGAGCGGCTGCACGCGGTGCTCGAGCGCTCCGGCGGCTCGGCGCGTCAGGTGCTCGAGGCGGTGCTGGGCGACCTGGACAAGTTCGTCGAAGACGCGCCCCAGGCCGACGACCAGACCGTGGTGTGCCTGGCCGTGAGCGAGGCCTCGTCGAAGCGCTTCGAGAGCGTGCTGCCCGCCCGGGGGTGAATCGGTCTCCGTCTCTTCCGCCCGGAGTACTTCGCTCATGGTCCCCTTCGCCCGCCTCTCGCTGGTCGCCTCGCTGCTCGCCGCCTGCGCGCCGCTCCCGGTCAGCGGGCTCTTCTCCGACGTGCCGGCTGCCGGCGACGCCGACGCGCCCACTGGCCTCGACGCACCCGCGTCCACGGACACCTCGCTCCCGATCGACGCGGCCGTCACCGACGTCGTTGCGCTCGTCGATGCGCCCGCCGTCACCGACGCGCCCACCATCGTGGACGTCGCCGTCGTCGATGTGCCTCCGGTCGTCGACGTGCCTCCGGTCGTCGATGTGCCTCCGGTCGTCGACGTGCCTCCGGTCGTCGACGTGCCTCCGGTCGTCGATGTGCCTCCGGTCGTCGATGTGCCTCCGGTCGTGGTGCCCACCCCGGTCAGCCAGGTGAGCGCGAGCCGTGCCCACACCTGCGCGCGGCTTCCGTCGGGCGAGGTCCGCTGCTGGGGAGCCAACGACTACGGGCAGCTCGGCGACGGCACCACCGCGGCTCGCTCCCGACCGACGCCGGTGAGCGGGCTGGTCGGCGCCGCGGAGGTGAGCGGAGGGAGGGAGTTCTCCTGCGCGCGGCTCGCGAGCGGCGGAGCGCGCTGCTGGGGGCGCAACCAGTACGGGCAGCTAGGCGATGGCGCCGACTCCGGGAGCCTCACGCCCACGACGGTGTCGGGGCTGTCGGGCGCGGCCGAGGTCGTCGCGGGGGACTACCACGCCTGCGCTCGCGGCGCGGACGGGAGCCTCCGCTGCTGGGGCTACAACGCCGTGGGCGCCATCGGCGACGGGACCATCAACCCGAGGCCGACCCCGACGCTGGTCTCGGGCCTCGCCGACGCGGCGCAGGTGGACCTCGGCAACGTCACGTCGTGCGCGCGGCGCGCCGGCGGCACGGTGGTCTGTTGGGGCGGCAACGACTACGGCCAGGTCGGCGACGGCAGCCTCACGCAGCGCAACGCCCCGGTCGCGGTGACGGGGCTCACCGGCGTCACGTCGCTCGCGGTGTCGCTGTCGAGCGCCTGCGCGGCGCGCAGCGACGGCACCGTCTGGTGCTGGGGGCGCAACGAGTACGGCCAGCTCGGAGACGGAACCATCACCAGCCGATCGACGCCCGTCAGGGTCGCCGGGCTCGATGGGGTGGCCTCGGTGTCGGGCGGCGGCGGACACTTCTGCGCGCGGATGACCGACGCCACGCTGCGCTGCTGGGGCCGCAACAGCGCCGGCCAGCTCGGCGACGGAACCAACGGCACCCGACGCTCTCCCACGGTCGTCCCTGGCCTCGGCGAGGTCGCCGAGGTGACCCTCGGGGACGCGCACACCTGCGCCCGACTCCACAGCGGCGAGCTGCGCTGCTGGGGCGACAACGAGTTCGGTCAGCTCGGCGACGGCACCGTCACCAATCGCCGGGTGCCGACGACCGTGGTGTTCTGAGCGGCGGCTCAGCGGCGAGAGAGGTAGCGGGCGAGCGCGTCGGCGAAGTGCTCCGCGGCCCGTGGGTGCGTGCGGAAGTAGAGCGACGGCTCGATGGCCTCGAGCTCCATCAGGGCGAGCGATCCGTCGTCGAGGCGCACCAGGTCGACGCGCGCCTGGAGCGGGGCCTCGTCGAGCGCGGCCATCACCCGGTCGGCGGCGAGGCGAAGCGAGGCGTCGGGCTCGATGCCCGCGATGAGCCCGCCGTGCTCCTCCTGCACCCGGAAATCCCCGGACTTCGGGCGCTTCACGATGGCGTGACTGTACGAGCCGTCGAAGTAGAAGACCGAGTACTCGCCCTCGTCGAGCACCGAGGCCACGAAGGGCTGGGCCATCCACTCGCGGTCGGTGAAGCGAGAGGCGAGCTCCGCGGCGACGGCGGGGGCCACGTCGCGAGGGAGGCGCCAGGTGTCGTGCGCGTTGGCGCTCACCGTCGGCTTGATCACGCAGCCGCCGTCGCCCAGCGCGTCGCAGAGCGAGCGCAGCCCCTCGGCGGAGAGCCCGACGCCCCAGCGGGTCGGGACCACCCGCACGCCCCGCGCGGCGAGGTCGCGGAGGTAGGTCTTGCGGGCGTTCCAGCGGACGAGGGCGCTCGGGTTGGCGAGGGGGACGCCCGCGGACTCGATGGCGGAGAGGGCGTCGAGGAAGGCGTCGAGGTCGTGCTGGTAGTCCCAGGTGGTGCGGATGACCACGAGGTCGAAGGCGCCCCAGTCGACGCCCCGGCGGCGCCAGGGGATCTCCTCGACGCGCCAGGCCCGGGCGCGGAGCTCGGCGATGGCGAGGTCGTCGTCGATGACGTACGCGCTGCGGTCGTCGAGCGTGAGGAAGGCGACGGAGGGGGGAGGGCTGGCGGTGTTCACGGTGGCGCGCGACCGTGAGCACTAGCAGGGATCGTGGGCTTCGGTGCAGCGCTCACGGCGATGGGCTCGGTGGGATCGCCGCGGCTGTTAGGCTACGCCCAGCCATGAAGTCCCGCCCTCGCCCCGCCCGGCGCCCGACGCTCCCGACCGAACCCTACGGCGCCGCGCTCGCCCGCGCGGTGGCCGGCGCCCTCCGCCGCGGCGTCGCGATCGCCCACCAGCACCGCGACTACTGCGGCATGGGCCTCGTCTTCGAGGACGGCGTCTACCTCTACGGCAGCATCTACGACGGCCAGATGCAGGAGGTCGCCGCGCGCTTCGACTCCGAGCGGGACTTCGTCGCGTGGCTCGCGGCGCAGACCGACGATGCGCTCGCGGGCCACGACGCGCCGCCCTTCGAGCGCGACAACCAGCGCCTCACCCGCGCCCGCCTCGTCGCCGCCGTCGACGGGGCCTGACGCAGGCCCTCAGCACGACCGGCGCATCGCGTAGCGTCGGGGGGCGGCTGTCTGGTCCCGCTCGCCTCGGTGATGGCCCCTCACTGCGTCGACTACGCGCGCTCCACCCGATTGCGACCGCCGCCCTTGGCCCGGTAGAGCGCTTCGTCCGCGCGCTGCAGCAGGAGCTCGGCCGTCGCGGACGTCGCCGGGCCCACGTCGGCCGCGTCGGCCACGCCGACGCTCGCGGTCACCTGCACCGGCTTTCCCCTGGGCCGGAAGTCGAGCGACTCGATCGTCTGGCGTACCCGCTCGGCCACGAGCATCGCACCGTCGCCCGTCGTCTCCGTCAGGATCATCGCGAACTCCTCGCCGCCATACCGGCACGCCGAGTCGGTCATCCGGCTGCACGCCGACAGCGCCTCGCCGATGCGCTGCAGCACCAGGTCGCCGAAGGGGTGACCGTACCCGTCGTTGAGCCGCTTGAAGTGGTCGACGTCGATCATCACCAGCGAGAGCCTCCGGCCGTAGCGGCGCACCGCCTGCACCTCGTCGGAGAGCCGCTGGTTGAAGTACCCGCGGTTCCATAGCCCGGTGAGGCCGTCGAGCTGCGCGCGGGCCGCGAGCATGTCGTGGAAGCGCTTGGTGCGAAGCGCGGCGCGCACCCGGGCGCGGAGCTCCGCGGCGTCGAAGGGCTTGGTCACGTAGTCCACCGCGCCGAGGTCGAAGCCGCGGACCTTCACGTCCACCGACTCCGCGCCCGTCAGGAAGATGATCGGCACCATCGAGGTGAGCGGGTCGGCCTTCAGCCGCGAGCACACCTCCATGCCGCCCATCCCTGGCATCTCCACGTCCAGCAGGATCAGGTCGGGCTGCCGGGTCGCCGCCATCGCGAGCCCCTCGGCGGGCGTCAGGGCGTGCTCGATGCGCAGGCCCTCGGGCCGCAGCCGGACGTCGAGGAGCGCGTGGATCTCCGGAGAGTCATCGATCGCGAGGATGGTCTGCATGGCGGGATGGTTCCTGTCTCGAGCTCAGACGGCCTCGGCGACGGGCTCGCAGGGCCGCGCTCGAGCACACATCGCGAGCAGCCGTCCGACGATCTCCTGCGTCTCGGCCGCGCCCTCGCCACGCCCGATCGCGAGCTCCAGCTCGCCGGCCACGGCGGTGATCGGCCCGAAGCCGTAGCCGCCCGCGGCGCCCTTGAGCCGGTGCGCCAGGCGCTTCACGTCGGCGGTCGCGCCGTCTGCGATGGCGCTGCGCAGCTCGTCCATCCGACCGGGGAGCTCGTCCACGAAGAGGTCGATGATCTCCGCCATGTCGACGTCGCCCGCGAACTCCGAGAAGAGGGCCTCCTCCGACGTGCAGTCGGCGGTCGGCGACGGCGGCGCGGGCGCCGGCTCCGGGCTGGGGAGGGTCGAGATGGCCCGCTCGCGCGCCCCGGTCGGCGGCACCGGGCGGCGCAGGACGATGGTGCCCTCCGCGCGCTCTACGGCGACGCGTCCGTTCGCCGCGGGGACCACCGAGGCGCCCGCCTTCTTCAGCAGCCTCGAGATCATCCCGGCGACGATCATCAGCACCCAGGGTCCCGCCAGCGCTCCGATCGAATTGCGACCCACGACACACTCCTTCGCGCCGCGCCGGCGCCTGCACAGGTCGGAGGGGTGTATCGGCCGCTCGGGGAAGAACCGTGAGGCGGTCGCCTGGGTTTCAGGCGGGCGGGTGCGCAGTCTCGGCGACGCCCTCCCGGCCGCGCCGCTCGACGAGGGCCCGGAGGGTGCGAAGGTCGAAGGGCTTCTCGAGCCTCGAGTTGGGCACCGAATCGAGGAAGGTGCGCGCGCGTCGCGTGAAGGCCTCGCCGGTCATGAAGATCATCCGGTCGGTCATCGCGGGCGCGACGCGCTGCAGCTCGGCGTGCAGGTCCATGCCCGTGAAGTCCGGCATCATGAGGTCGCAGAACACCACGTCGAAGTCGGCGCCCTCGGCGATCCACGCGAGCGCCTCGGCGGCGCGGGTGGTCGAGCGGACGTCGCACAGGTCGGCGAGCGTGCGGCACATCATGATGCCGATCGAGGGCTCGTCGTCGATCACGAGGACCTTCGCGCGGTGGTCGGCCTGCTCGGGCATCACCGACGCCGGCGGCGCGGAGACCTCCCGCTCGACCGCCCGCGGCAGGAGCACGCGAAACGTCGCGCCGCGCCCCGGCTCGCTCCGGACGTCGATGGTGCCGTTGAATCGCTCCAGGATGCGCCGACAGATCGACAGGCCGAGGCCCGTGCCGACGCCGATGGGCTTCGTGGAGAAGAAGGGCTCGAAGATCCTCCGGGCGACCTCGGGCGGTATCCCGCAGCCGGTGTCGCTCACCTCGACGGCCACGCGGCCCCGCGGGTCGAGCGAGATCGTGACGCTGATCTCGTTGTCGTTGACCTGCCCCTCGTCGATGGCATGCACGGCGTTGATGAGGAGGTTGAGAAACACCTGCCCGAGGCGCGCGTTGTTGGCCTCGACGAGCGGGACGTCGGAGTAGACCCGCACCAGCCTCGCCCGGTGGCGGATCTCGTTCCACGCCATCCTGATCGACGACTCGAAGACGGCGCGCACGTCGACGGCCTCGCACCGCTCGTCGTCGACCCGGGAGAAGAGCTTGAGGTCCCGCACGATGGTGCGCACCCGCTCGGCGCCCTCGCTGGCGTCGCTCAGCGCCTCGCGGGCCTCGGAGTGCGACAGCGCCCCGTCGAGGCCCGGGCCGTCGAGCGCCTCGCTCGCGAATTCGATCCCCGCGAGCACCACCGCGAGCGGGTTGTTGATCTCGTGGGCCACGCCCGCGGCGAGCGTCCCCATCGAGACCATGCGGTCGGCGAACATGAGCTGCTCCTCCAGCGCCCGGCGCGCGGAGACGTCGCGCGCGACGCCACGCAGCGCGGTCACCCTGGAGCCCTCGACGATGGGCACCACCGCGTTCTCGATCCAGCGCACCTCGCCGTTCACGCGCACGCGGTACGCGATGGTGGCCGGAGTCGCCGCGTCGATGGCGCGCGACAGTGCGACGCGAACCTCGGGCTGATCGACCTCGTCGATCATGTCGAGCCAGAGGTTGGGGCGCTCGAGAAGCGTCTCTGCCTCCTCCCCCAGCACGCCGCGGCACGACGGCGTGACGAACACCATGATCGGCCGCCGGTCGACGACCCGCGCCGACCAGAACACGTCGGGAATCGCCGCGACGATCTGCTCGAGCTGCGCCCGCGTCTCCCGCAGTCGGTCTTCCAGCGCGCGCTGCTCGCGCCGGTCGGCGACCTTCTTGAGCTCGCGCTCGACCGCCGGCACGAGCCGGGCGAGCGATCCCTTGATGAGATAGTCGTTCACGCCCTCGCGCATGGCGGCGACGGCGGTCTCCTCGCCGACGGTGCCCGAGATGATGATGAAGGGCACGTCGAGCACGAGGGCCTGCACCACGGCGAAGGCCGCCTGCGCGCTGAAGGCGGGCATATGGAAGTCGGAAAAGACGATGTCCCAGGGCGCCCGCGCCAGCGCTACGCGCAAGTCAGCCTCGGTGTCGACGCGCTCCCACTCGACGGTGTAGCCTCCGCGCCGCAGCTCCCGAATCAGCAGCAGCGCGTCGTCTTCACTGTCTTCAACGAGGAGAACCCTTAATGGCTTTTCCATCCCAGCACGTCTCCCGTTGACTGCATCGAATCGATCGCCTCCCGCCTCGGCCCTGTCCGCCACTGGCTCCCGATGCCGTAGCCTTCGAATATCCGAGCGCTGCCGCGACCCCTTCAGCCGCGATCAGACAACGCAGGCGCACGCCAGCTCGAGACCAAAGATGTGGACATCATCGCCCACGCAAGCAAACCGCGCAAGGTCGAACCCTGTCTGCGCCTGAGGCGCGCGCTCCACGGGACTTCTCTCCACAGTGCGCGCTCGGCGTGCCCCGGAGATCAATGGCGCTGAGGGTAGAGGCGGGTTTTGCCGTGCTCACGAGCGCCACGCAGGTCGAGCCAGACACCGTAGAGATCGATGGGACTCTGATCGGATATCATGGATGGTCATGTCACGAGGCAGCGCATCGTCTCTTCAATGAGGACGACGCCATGCCCTTCGTCGAGATGGGATTACACGCCCTCTTCAAGGGACATCGGAGGGGATGAGGGAGTCAGCCGTCCGGGGTCGCGGCGCCCTGACCCGGACGGAAGCGGTCGAACCCGAGGAGGGCTCCCATCCTCGCCAGCGCGCTCCCGAGGCCGGGTAGCCCAGCGCGCTGCCGATCGGCGGCCGCGGTCCGGCGGGGCTCCGGGGTCCTGCGAGGTGGCCGCGGTCCGGCGGGGGGCTCGAGACACGGGCCTGGAGCGACGCTCGCGGGTGCGGCGGGCGGCGCCGGCTCGGTCGGGTGCGACACGGCGCCCGGCTCGTCCCTGAACTCCATCGGGAGGATGTCGCGGATGCCCTCGAAGGCGCTTGGCCGGGGCCGGAGGCTGCTGGCGATCTCGGGGGTGACGCCCCGCCACAGGTCGCAGGCGGCGAGGGCGTCGCGAAACTCCGCCATCGTGGCGTAGCGCTGGCCGAGGTCGCGCTGGAGGGCCTTGTGCAGGACCGCCTCCAGGTCGGCGGGAGCGCCCGGCCAGTGCTGCCGCAGCGGCGCGGGGCTCCCGTAGATGATCTGCGCCATCACGGCGTTGGCGCTGCTGGCGCCGAACGGCAGCGTCCCGCAGAGCATCTCGTAGACCGTCGCGGCCATGCTCCACACGTCCGTGCGCGCGTCGATGGCGGAGTCCCCGAGGGCCTGCTCCGGGGACATGTACCAGGGCGTCCCGAACACCAGGCCGGTGGCGGTGCGCGCGGCCCGGTCCAGGTCGTCGACGACCTTCGCGATGCCGAAGTCGATGAGCTTCGGCACGACGCGCCCCTCGTCGGTCTCGTGCAGGAAAAGGTTCTCCGGCTTGACGTCCCGGTGGACGATGCCCGCCGCGTGGGCCGCGACGAGGGCGTCCATCACGGGCAGGGCGATGGCGAGGGTCGAGAGCGGCGAGAGGACCCCGAGCTCGTTGAGGCAGCCGGCCACGTCGGCCCCCCGGAGGAACTCCTGCACGATGTACCGCAGGCGCAGCGCCCGGTCGGTGCCCGCCGCGCGCACGCCGACGATGCTCGGATGCCCGACGCTCGCGGCTGCGCGGGCCTCGCGCTCGAAGCGCTTCACCAGGTCGTCGCGCTCGTAGAAGTCCTCGTGCAGGGTCTTGAGCGCGACCCTCTCGCCCGTCGCGGTGTCCAGCGCCCGGTAGACCGCGCCCATCCCGCCCTTCCCCACGACCGCCTCGATCTCGTACCGATCGGCGACCCGCGTTCCCCTCTGCAACATCCTCGTCCCCCTCTCAATCCTCTCAAAGACCCGGCGGCGCGCTGCGCGGCCGCTCGAAGCGTCGTCTCGTCTGGCGCGTGGAGCGCCCGGGCTCAGGCCGCGATCCTGGCGCGGATGTGCTGGATCGCGTGGGTGTGGAGCTGCGAGACGCGCGACTCCGAGACGCCGAAGCGGATCCCGATCTCGCGGAAGTTCTGGCCGTGCTCGTAGTGGAGCGCGAGCAGCTCGCGCTCGCGCGCCGACAGCGTCTCCGCGCCCTGCGCGAGGAGGGCGCGACGCTCGCGGGCGTCGAGGGCCGCGTCCGGTCGGAGCCCGTCGTCCGGCACGAACTCCGTGCCGAGGCCGTCGCCGCTCGCCTGGATCGCCAGCGCGACGGACACCTGCGAGACCCGCTCGCGGAAGGTGTCGAGGCTGAGGCCGAGGGCCCTGGCGAGCGACTCCTCGGAGGCGTCGCCCGCGGCGGCGCGGGTGGCGCGGCCCAGCTTGCGGGCGAAGGTGCGCTGCCCGCGGGTCAGCGGGTCGTTGCGGCGGAGCTCGTCGAGGAGCGCGCCGCGGATGCGGTGGTCGAGGAAGGCGTCGAGCGTCTCCGCGCGGCTCGGGTCGAAGCGCAGGAAGCCCTCGACCACGCCGAGCATGCCGGCGCTGATCAGGTCGCTGAGCGAGACGTGCGCGGGCAGGCGGCGGGCGAGGCGCCTGGCGTGGGCCACGACGCGGACGAAGTACCTGCGCGCGAGCTCGTCGGTGAAGCGCCCTGCCTCGCCCGCGCGGCGGGCTCCGTCCTCGGACGCAGGCGGCGACCAGCTAGCGGTCGGGGTCTGGTGTTCGTTCGTGACGTTCATGAGTTGCATCAGTCGCAGTCTCCGTGTGGTGCCTTGCGGGTCGCCTACTGTTGAGGTCGGTGGACCCCTCAGCAAGGCATGAGCCACAGCGTCGGATGCGATGAAATAGCGGGTTTCAGCGACCCGCAGAGGCATCAGCGCGGAGGCGCCCCGGGGTCACTCATGACCGACCCGGGTCCGCCGCGACCCACCCCCCCCGATGCCCGGCAGGGATCAGCCCCCGATGCCGTGACGGCGAAGGAGGCGTCGGAAGTTGGAGCGGTCGAGCCCCGCCAGCCGCGCTGCTTCGCTCACCGATCCGGCGGCGCGGGCCATCACCTCCGTGAGGTAGCGGTGCTCGAAGGCCTCCACGGCGGACTCCTTCGCGCGCGCGAACTCGACCTCCGCCGAGGCCGGCGCGTCGACCCCGAGCTCGGAGCGCAGCTCCACGAGCGACCCGACCTCGGCGGCGCCGACCGGGCCCACCCGGCCGAAGAGCACGAGGCGGTGCATCAGGTTCTCCAGCTCGCGCGCGTTGCCCGGCCACCCGTAGGCGACGAGGCGCTCGACCGCCTCTGGCGTGAGCTCGGGCACGGGCCGCCCCTGCTGGCGCGCGTACCTGGCCAGGAAGTGGGTCGCCAGGAGGGGGATGTCCTCGCGGCGGCGGCGCAGCGGCGGCAGCTCCAGTGCCACGACGTTAAGCCGGTAGTAGAGGTCGGCGCGGAAGTGCTTCTGCTTGATCGCGTCCTGCATGTCGACGTTGGTCGCGGCGACGACGCGGACGTCGACCTTGCGCAGGTCGTTGGCCCCGAGCGGCTTGACCTCGCCCTCCTGCAGCACCCTCAGGAAGCGGCCCTGCGTGCCGAGCGGCATGTCGCCCACCTCGTCCAGGAACAGCGTGCCCCCGTTGGCCTCCTCGAGGAGGCCCCGGCGCGACGCCGTCGCCCCCGTGAAGGCGCCCTTCACGTGCCCGAAGAGCTCGCTCTCGAGCAGCGTGTCGGTGAGCGTCGCGCAGTTGATCGCCACGAAGGGGCGGGCGGCCCGGGGGCTGCGTTCGTGGATGGCGCGCGCCACGAGCTCCTTCCCGGTGCCGCTCTCGCCGAGGACGAGCACCGTGGCGTCGGTCGGCGCGACGCTCTCGACGAGGCGCAGCACGCCGCGCATCGCCGGCCCGTCGCCGATGATGTCCGGGAAGCGGCCCGCCACGTCGAGGCTACGCTCCAGCGCGCGGTTGCGGCGCTTGAGGCGGCGCTGCTCGACGGCCCGCTCCAGGCGCGCCCCCACCTCGTCCCGGTTGGTGAGCGGCTTGACGAGGTAGTCGAACGCGCCGCTCTTCATCGCCGCGACCGCGGAGTCGACCGTCGCGTCGCCGGTCATCAGCACCACCGGGAGATCGGGGTGGTGACGGCGCAGCAGCGAGAGGAGCGCGAGCCCGTTGGTCGACGGCATGTTGAGGTCCGTCAGCACCACGTCGAAGCGGTCGGGCTCCCGCTCTGCGAAGGCCATCAGCGCCTCCGGGGTGTCGAACACGAGCCGGTCGAACCCCAACAGGCTGAGCATGCGATCGAGCATGCGGAGCATCGCCGGCTCGTCGTCCACGATGGCCACCGTGGCCCGATCCGTCACCCTGCCCATGGTCTCGCACTCTACCGTGTCGCGCTCTCCACGCGGAGGCGATTCGAGGCGTCGCCCGACGCCGCGCTACCCGCAGGCCGGTCCGCGCGCTGGCAGCCCGAAACCGAAGGTCGCGCCGTGGTCGGGGCGGCCTTCGGCCCACACGTGTCCTCCGTGCCGCGTGACGATGCGCTCGACGAGCGCGAGCCCCACCCCGGTGCCCTCGAACTCGGCGTCGCTGTGCAGTCGCGAGAAGACCCCGAACAGCTTGTCCTTGAAGCGCGGATCGAAGCCGGCGCCGTTGTCGGTGACCGTGTACCGGATCTCGCCGCTCTCGCTCTGCCCGGTGACCTCCACCACCGACACGGGCCGACGGCGCGAGTACTTCACCGCGTTGTCGAGGAGGTTGATCCAGACCTGACGGAGCAGCTCGACGTTGCCTCGCGCGGGCGGGAGATCGCCGATCTTGAGCTCGAGCGCGAGCGTCGGGTTCGCGGCGCGGATGCCCGCGAGCACGGCCTCGACGACCTCCCGCATGTCGATCTCGGTGACCGGCTGGATCGCGCGCTGACCGAGGCGCGACAGCCGGAGGAGGTCCTCGATCAGGTGGTCCATCTGCCGAGCGTTCCTGCGGATCACCGAGAGCAGCTGGCGAGCGTCGGCGTCGAGCCGGGGGCCGTGATCCTCCTCGAGGGCCAGGGAGAACCCATCGATCCTGCGGAGCGGCGCGCGCAGGTCGTGCGACACGGAGAACGCGAAGGCCTCGAGCTCGCGGTTCGCGCTCTCCAGCGCCTGCGTGCGCTCGGCGACGCGGCGCTCGAGACCGTCGACGAGCCGGCTGGTGTCGATGGCGAGCGACGCGCGATCGGCGAGGTCCTGGACGAGGTGGAGGTCGTCGAGCGTGTACGGCGGCCGCGACGCGCTGGTGCGGAACAACGACAGGTAGCCGAGGTTGATGCCCCGCGCGCGCAGCCGCACGACGATCATCCCGGTGATCCCGATTCGCTCGAAGATGGGGACGAAGCTCGGCGCGACGCGCTGCTTGAACTGCTCGAGATCGAGCTCCGGCATGTAGTACGGCTCGCCGGTCGCGAGCACCTGCCCCGAGATGCCCTCTCCCACCTTCAGCGGGGTCTCGTCGTGAAACCTGCGGAGGTACTCGTTGACCTTCTGGTCGGGGTGATACGTGGCCACGGGCACCAGCGACTCACACTCGATCAACCGGATGTTCGCGGCCTCTCCGACGAGCTCCGAGAACCGCCGCGCGACCACGCCCAGCAGGCGCGCGAGGTCGGTGCTCGCCTCCGCGAAGAGCTGCGCCGACTCGGCCAGGGCCTGCAGCCGGTTGGTCTGGCGTTCTGATTCCGAGGACACCATCGCGTACCCTACAACGGCGGTGTCGCCGCGCCCAACTCGTCGGGAGCGCTCTCGTATGGGTCATGGCGCGAGTCGTCCAGCGCCCTCGTGCTGAACACGAAGACCGACGCGGCGAGGGTGAGGCCCGCGAGGACGTCGATGAGGTAGTGCCAGCGCAGGTACATCGTGGCGACGATGATCTGCGACGCGACGAAGGCCACGACCGGCCACGTGTATCGGAAGGGCCGCTCGCGCCGGTGGTGGAACGAGAACAGCGCGAGGAAGGTGGGCGCCGCGGTGTGCAGGCTGGGGAACACGTCGGCGCGCGCGCCGCCGGACGCGACGAGGCGGCGCATCAGCGGGTACCAGCAGGGCCCGTCGAGGTCGCGGGAGAAGGTGCCGGCCAGGTGCACGTAGGGCCCGTACGCGGGGACGACGACGTAGAGCATCTGGCCGGCGCAGTAGAGGGTGGCGATGCCGAGGGTGAAGTGCGCGACGATGTTCCGACGACGCTCGACGAACACGATGGGGAAGAGGTGGGCCGCCAGCAGGGCGAAGTAGCTCAGGTAGAAGAACGAGAGCCACTCCGTCGCGGCCGGGGTCACGTGGGCGTCCCAGGCCACGGCCGGCTCGTAGTGGAGCCAGCGCAGGTCGACGCCCAGGAGCCGGTCATCGAGGCGCCGCCACCTCGTCGCGGCCGGCAGGATGATGTGGAGCTGCGCGAAGGTCGCGAGCACCGGCACGCAGGCGGTGGTGCGGTACGCGAGCGTCGAGGCCCGCGTGGGGGCGTCGCCGCGGAAGACCAGGATCGCTCCGCAGAACAGCGCGAGGTCGAAGGAGATCCAGCCCAGGGCCGCGCCGCGGGTGGGACCCGCACCCAGGAACACCGCGAGCAGCAGCCCGAGCAGGTAGGCGATCTGGATGCGCTCCAGCAGCGGCAGCGCGCGGAGCGCGTCCAGCATCGGGACGCCGACGGCGCGGCCGTCCAGGGGGGCCATGGTGCCACGGGTGTTCATTCGGTCGCTTCCTCGCCAGCGGCGCGGTTCGTCGGTTGGTGGGTCGCGAGGTCCTTGAGCAAGTCACGCGCCGCGGGGCGCGGACGCGGTCGGCGACGGAATCGCGCGGGCGGATCGCCCGACGGTCGCGGCGAGCGCCGTGGTCACCTCACGCGCCGGTGGCGGACGCGCTGGCCACCGCCCGGCACCACCGCCCGGTGTCACGCTGTCGTCGTAGGCCTTCACGACGGGATCTCACGGGCGGCACCGACGCGACTACGATGCTCCCACCGGCCATCACGGGTAAGGGTTCACACGACATGGCACTTGCGACGATCATCAAGCTCCTCCTGACGGGTGGCCTCATCGGCGTGACCAGCGGGCTCCTCGGCATCGGCGGAGGCGTGCTGGTGATCCCGATGCTGGTGCTGGTCTTCGGGTACACCCAGCAGCGGGCCGTCGGCACCAGCCTCGCGATGCTGCTCCCGCCCATCGGGATCTTCGCCGTGCAGCGCTACGCCCGCGCGGGCCATGTCGACTGGATCGCCGCCATGGTGATCGCCAGCGCCTTCGCCATCGGCGCCGCGGTCGGCGCCTGGATCGTCACCCGCGGATGGATCTCCGAGCGGACGCTGCGCTACGTCTTCGTGGCCTTCCTCCTCTACATCGCGGGAAGCATGCTGTTTCGAGGAGAGCGCCGGGTGTGGGCCGCCGCGTGCACGATCGCCCTCGGCGGCGCCTACGCGGTGGCGTACTGGGCGCTGCGCGCGCTGGGCAGGCGCTGGGAGCGCGACCTGCGCCTGAGCACGATCTACCGCGAGCAGCTCGGCGCCCCGATGGCGCCCGAGTACGAGATCTGAGCGGGTGCCGATGACGAGCGCTCGACATCCCGATGACGAGCGCTCGACATCCTCGCGGTCGTCCTCCGAACTCCCCGCGCGATCTCCGTCTCCGTTGCGCCCCGCGGAGGCGTGCGTGTAGGGTGCCGCCCCGTGACAAGGACTGTGCTGCGCGGTGGCCGGGTGATTGATCCGTCGACGGGCCGCGACGAGGTCGCGGATGTCATCATCGAGGGAGACCGCATCGTCGTCGTCGGCCCGATGGCGGCGGCCGGGGTGAGGGACGGCGAGCGCGACACGGTCATCGTCGACTGCGTGGGGCGCTGGGTGACGCCGGGCTTCGTCGACCTGCACACGCACCTGCGCGAGCCGGGGCTCGAGTACAAGGAAGACATCGCCTCGGGCACGCGCGCCGCCGCCGCGGGCGGGTTCACCACCGTGTGCGCGATGCCCAACACGAAGCCCGTCAACGACAACCGGGCGATCACCGAGATGATGGTCGCCAAGGGGCGCACTCACGGCATCGTCGACGTGCACCCCATCGGGGCGATCACCCGCGGGCTCGCGGGCAAGGAGCTCGCGGAGATGGCCGACCTGCGAGACGCCGGGTGCGTGGCCGTGAGCGACGACGGCCGCTGCGTCACCGACGCGGGCGTGATGCGCCGCGCCCTGGAGTACGCCCGCACCTTCGACCTCGTGGTGGTGCAGCACGCCGAGGACCACGCGCTCACCGCGGGCGCGCAGATGCACGAGGGCAGGGTGTCCACCCGCCTCGGCCTCAAGGGCTGGCCGCGCGTCGCGGAGGACCACATCGTGGCCCGCGACGTCCTGCTCGCGCAGACCACCGGGGCCAGCTACCACGTCGCGCACGCCAGCACCGCCGGGAGCGCGGCGATCATCCGCGAGGCCAAGTCCCGCGGGCTCAAGGTGACCGCCGAGGTCACGCCGCACCACCTGACCCTCACCGACGAGGCCGTGCTCGGGTACCGCACGGCGTGCAAGGTCAACCCCCCGCTGAGGGAGCAGTCCGACGTCGACGCCATGATCGACGCGCTCGCCGAGGGCACCATCGACTGCGTCGCCACCGACCACGCGCCCCACGCGGAGCGCGAGAAGGACTGCGAGTTCGCCGAGGCGCCTCCCGGGATGCTGGGCCTCGAGACCTGCCTGCCGCTGCTGCTCGACCTGGCTCGCAAGGGGCGCATCACCGTCGGGCGGGTGATCGAGTCGCTCACCACCTCGCCGGCGAGGGTGTTCGGGCTGCGCGTCCCGTCGCTGAGGGAAGGCTCTCGCGCCGACGTGGTGGTCATCGACCCCGAGCGCGCCTGGACGGTCGACCCGAAGCGCCTTCACTCCAAGTCCAGGAACACCCCCTTCGAGGGCTGGTCCGTGAAGGGGCGGGTGGAGCGAACCTTCGTCGCGGGGCGCGAGGTCTACCTCCACCCCGGCGAAGGGGTATAGAAGGCCCGACGATGCACACGGTGGTTCCCCGGTCGGGGGTTCGGTACGAGCTGACGCTGGTCGAGGGCGGTGAATCCGAGGCGCGCTACGACGCCGTGGTGTTCACCCACGAGCTCACCGGCCGCGCCCGGGTGTGCATCCGCCGCGACGGAGCCTCCCTGGAAGGCCCCTCGGAGGACATCGGCGAGGCCCACCTCGCGCAGCTCCTCGCGCTGGCCAAGGCCCTCGGCAAGCGGGAAGGCGCCCCCTGGCCGCGGCGCATCAACCGATGGCGCTCACCCGGCGTCCGCTAGTCGCGCTCGGCCTCGTGGCGCTCTCGCTCCCGGCGATGGCGGGCGCGCAGACCGACGCCGACCCGGAGATCTCCCTGATCACCATGGGGCCGGGCGACGACCTGTTCGCCCGCTACGGCCACGGGGCCCTCTGCGTGCGCGACACGCTCACCCCGCAGGGCCGCTGCTACAACTACGGCACCGCGGAGTTCGACTCCTTCCAGGCGCTGCTCTGGGACGTGCTCCGCGGCCGCGCACGCTTCTGGGTGTCCGTCTCCGACGAGCCCCAGATGATCGCGCAGTACGCCCGCGTCGAGGACCGCACCGTCTGGCGCCAGGTGCTTCCCTACCCCGCCGCGGCGCGCCGTCGCCTCGCCGCGCGCCTCGCCCTGGACGCCCTCCCGGAGCACCGCTTCTACGTCTATCACCACTACCGGGACAACTGCACCACGAGGCTCCGCGACCACCTCGACGCGGTGAGCGACGGCGCCCTCTCCACGGCGCGATCGCGGGCCACCCAGCGCACCTGGAGGGAGCGCACCCTCGAGGGGCTCTCCAGCGAGGTGCCCCTCCTCGGGCTCGCCGAGCTCCTCCTCGGGCACACCCTCGACGCGACCATGAACCGCTGGGAGGAGATGTTCCTGCCGGCGGTGCTGCGCGAAGAGGTGCAGCGCGCCACCGGGGTCGCGCCGGTCGTGCTGTCCACCCGGGCGCACCCGCTGCCCGATGGGGAGCCGGGCCGCGGCCTCGGTTTACTGGGTGTCGTGAGCGCCGCGCTGGCCGCGCTGGGCCTCGGCGCCGGGCAGCGCAGGTCGCGGGCGCTCTCGCTCGCCTCGCGCGCGCTGCTGGTGACCGCGCTCTCGCTCGTCGGGCTGCTGGTCTGGGGCATGGCCGCGGCCTCCACGCTGCCTGAGCTGCGCGCCAACGCGATGGTGCTGGTGCTCGCGCCGACCGACCTCGCCCTCGCCTGGCCGTCGACCTGGGCCCGCTACGGCCGCGCCCGGATGGTGGGCCTCGTGCTGGTGATCGCCGCGTGGTGCGTCGGGTGGATCTCGCAGACCGCCGTCGGGCTGATGGCCATCGGCGTGCTGCTGGCGATCGGCGCATTCTCCCAGCCCGAGGAATCGCTCCCCCGTAGCTGGTGAGGGCGATCGCCGGGTTGAGCCGCGGGGCTCAGGCCTCTATCGTGGCCGCTGCCATGGCCGACCAGGAATCCGAGTCTGTTCGCGATCAGTACGCGGTGCGTCGGCTCGGCGAGTGCCGCATCCCGTCTCCGCTCAACCTCTCCGTCGTCACCGGGGATTTCCTGCCCGACTACACCGAGGACGACAAGCGCGTGCTCGTCGACGTGGAGGTCTCCGACGGCGAGACGCCCTCCCCGTCGGGCTTCGAGAGCGCCGGGCCCCGGCAGCACATCTTCTTCGACCCGCTGACCACCCGCGTCGGCATCGTGACCTGCGGCGGGCTCTGCCCCGGGCTCAACAACGTGCTCCGCTCGATGGTGCTCGAGCTCAACCACAAGTACCGGGTGCGCGACATCCTCGGGTTCCGCTACGGCTTCGAGGGGCTCAACCCCGCCTTCGGCTCGCCGCCCATCAACCTCGACCCGCCGGCGGTCGCCGACGTGCACCGCCACGGCGGCTCGATGCTCGGCCTCTCCCGCGGCCACCAGGACGTCGGCCTGATGGTCGACACGCTCCAGCGCCACGGCCTCGACATCCTCTTCTGCATCGGCGGCGACGGCACCCTCCGCGGCGCCCACGCCATCTCCCTGGAGTGCGAGCAGCGGGGCCTCGCCCTGAGCGTCGTCGGCGTCCCCAAGACCGTCGACAACGACGTGCCGTGGGTCGACAAGACCTTCGGCTTCGACACGGCGGTAGACGTCGCGAGGCAGGCCATCACCGGGGCGCACGCCGAGGCCCGGGGCACCCGCAACGGCGTCGGCATCGTCAAGCTCATGGGGCGCGACGCGGGCTTCATCGCCGCCGCCGCCACCCTCGCCAGCGAGGACGTGAACTTCTGCCTGATCCCCGAGGTGCCCTTCGAGATGGACGGTCGGCACGGGCTGCTCGCCTGCCTCGAGCGCCGCCTCGCCTCCCGCGGCCACGCGGTGATCGTCGTCGCCGAGGGGTGCGCCGCGCACTTCAACGAGTCGGCGGTGAGCCTCGACGCCTCGGGCAACGCGCGCTACGCCCACGGCGCGACGGACGTGGGTCCCATCCTCCGGGACGCCATCGCCGAGCACCTCCGGGTGCGCAAGGTCGCCGCCTCGGTGAAGTACATCGACCCCAGCTACATGATCCGCTCCGGGGCGGCCAACGCCTCGGACGCCATCTTCTGCAACGAGCTCGCGCGCTACGCCGTGCACGCCGGGATGGCGGGCCGCACCGACACGGTCGTCGGCCGCTGGCACCGCCGCTTCACCCACGTCCCGCTGTCGCTGATCACCGGCGACAAGAAGCGCATCAACCCCGACAGCGCCCACTGGCTCTCGGTCACCGAGGCCACCGGGCAGCCGCGGCTCACCAACGACCCTCCTGCCTGATCGGTCTCGCTGGTCGAGTTGCGCGACGCCGAGCGACTGCCACAACCTCCACCACCTCCATAACCCCCAATGAACCGACGCACCCTCGCGGGCCTCGGTGGCCTGCTCGCCACCTTCGCCGGCTGCTCCTCTCCGCCGCCGCCTCCGGTCCTCCCGCCGCCGTCCCCCAGGGCCGTGCAGGTGGTCGAGGCTCCGCCGCCTGCGACCGTCCACGCGTCCCCGCAGGCGCCCGACCCGGAGCCCCCGCAGGCGCCCGCGACCGCCCCGGCGGCGGCGGGAGCGCGGATGTTCCGCGGGCGCAGCGAGGACGAGTGGCTGCGGCTGATGTCCGAGCGCCCGGTGGTGCGCACGCTCGAGCGCTTCCACAGCACGCTCTTCGTCTTCCACATGGACCTCGGCGACGGGGTGCACATCAGCTTCCAGCCCGAGCGCCCGGGGCAGGAGACCTTCTGGCGTCGCGAGGTGACCTCGTATCACCTGGCGCGGCTGCTCGGCATCCAGAACCGGGTGCCGCCGACGGTGGGCAAGCGGGTCCCCTTGAGCGCCTTCGGGCGCTTCGCCAGCGGGGTCGGGCTGGTGGTCGACCGTCACGGGATGGTGCTCGGCTCGGCGAGCGTGTGGATGCCCGTGCTCAACCGGGTGAACATGCACCTGCTCCCCGCGAGGCGGGAATGGTCGGGGTGGATGAACCCCGCGCACGACGTCCCGGAGGCCTCGAGGGAGCGGGCGCGGCAGGTCTCCGAGGTGCTGGTCTTCGACTACCTCGCGGCCAACTACGACCGCTGGAACTGCTGCAACATCACCGCCGACGAGAACGGCGACCTGGTGTTCCGCGACAACGACGCCGGGTGGTTTCCCGACGTGATCAACCGTCTCGGCGACCCCAACGTGGTGCGCCGGGTGCCGCGCTACCTCTACGAGTCGGTGCAGCGCGTGACCCCTGAGCTGCTCCGCGAGTCGGTGTCGCACGACCCGATGGCGGGCAGCGTGCACCTGGTCTCGTCGCGGGCCTACACGGGCTACGAGCTCCGCCGGCAGGCGCTGCTGGCCAACCTGCGCCGCATGGTCGAGCGGCACGGCGAGGCGGCGGTGTTCCCGTGGCCCTGAGGGCCTACGGAGTGACCGCGGTGACGATGGTCATCGGGCTGTACTGCCGCCGCTCGCGGTAGGCGCGGATCTCCTCCGGGCTGGCCGCGCGGTTGATCACGAAGAAGTCGTCGACCTTGCCTTCGAGGCCGAGCTGCGGCTCGCCGTCGTTCATGTCGGCGCCGAGGACCACCGGGGCGGGGTAGTACTGGATCGGCGCCTCCGGCGGCCACCGGCACATCCTCGGACCCATCGGGCAGTAGACGTTCTCCGGGAAGAGGTCGAGGTCCGCGGGGAAGGAGTACGAGCGGTCGTCGTAGAAGCTGCGGCGCGTGGCGTGCGGCACGGTGGTGGTGTCCACGGTGATGGCCATGAAGTGCCACTTGCCGGCGAACTGCGCGCTGGTGAGCGGCTCGCGCGTGGTGATGTGGGCGTAGGAGTCGACGTGGGTGCACGGCGCGACGCACGAATTGCCCTGGAAATAGGTGTCGTCGACGTTGTCCGAGCGGAAGAAGATCGCCCACGGGTTGAAGATCGAGTTGTCGACCACCATCGCGTCGGGCATGGTCGCCATGCGGGTCGCGAGGTCGGGCATGCCCTGGCAGACCACCGTCTGGAAGTTGTCTCCGAAGGCGTTGGCGGGCGACGCGGCGAAGACCCAGAGGCCGAGCGTGAGCTGGCGCGTGGCGGTGTTGAAGGGCCGCCCGTCGGGGGTCTGCCAGTTGACGAGTCGGTTGGGGGTCGAGACCCCGGCGGCGGGGAGCACCGCGTGGCGCGGGAAGTGGAGCGAGTGCTGCCCTCGGGTGAAGCGCCCGGTGGGGTTGGCTGGGCTGAGCAGCGAGGTGGGCGCCTCGGTGCTCCAGAGCGGGGGCTTCTGGGCCACCTCGGTCTGCGGCAGGTCGTACTGGGTCTCGTGGATGAACGCGTCGAAGGGCGGCGCGAGCAGGCCCCCCGAGGGGCAGGTGCGCGAGCCCGTGCCCTCGTCGAAGGTGTAGGCCGCGAGGAGGTTGGCGGCCTGGAGCGGAACCCGGTCGAAGGTGTCGTCGTAGCTCTGCGCGGCGGGCACCGCGGCGGTGCCTCCGTAGTGCATGGCGAGCACGGTGGTGCCCGCGCCGATGGCTGGGACGCGCACCCAGACGACGCCCATGGCGCAGTCGGCCACCCAGTGGGGCGCCCACTCGCTGGACATCGTACGAAACACCAGCCGGTCGCAGGCGGGGCCGATGGCCGTGCGCACCGCGGGGGGCAGCTCGACCCGCACCTGGTAGTTGGTGAGCGGGCCGGTGGCGCCGGTGACGTCGACGCGGCCGTGGGTGGGCAGACCGCAGTCCGAGCGGCCGGGGCAGGGCTCGATGCGCGCGGGCGGGGTGTACGGGGGACAGGGCGGGCGCACCGGGACATCCGGCAGGTCGACCAGGGGGACGTCCTTCAGGGGGTCGGGTCGATCGGGGGGGGCCCCGTCGCCGAGGTCGTCCGTGACCGCGGGCACGTCCTCCAGGGAGACGGGTTGAGCAAGGCTGCCGCGGGTCGCGCACGCGGCCGGGAGCAGTCCGAGGGCGATAAGAGGTAGCCAGCAGGGGCGAGGCGCAACCGAACGCATGGGCCCCAACCCTATCGGCCAGGGGCCGTCCCGTCGAGGGACCTACTGCTCGACGACAAGCGCGGATTGTGTCGGCGGTGATAGCTTCCGCGCCGGTGTCCACGCGCGCCCTCACGCTCTCGCTCTCCCTCGCTCTCTGCGCTTCGCCCGCGTTCGCCCTCGATCCGCCGCCCGCCCGCCTGGTGACGCCCCTCCCCGGCGGGGGCGCCACCGACATCACCGTGCTCGCGCTCTCGCTGACCTTCACGGTCGTCGGCAACTTCGCGATCCACCCCTCGTCGACCGCGCAGGTCGCTCCGCTCGACGGCCTCGGCCACCGCGACCGCGACGCCGACGTGAGCCTCGCCACCGACCTCATCCTGGGCATCGGCGCGCTCGGCTCCATCGGCGCGTCGCTCGCTGGAGAGCTCGCCCAGGGCTCCCGGGGGTGGGCCTCGCTGAGGGCTCCGCTGATCCTCACCGAGTCCGCGGGTCTGAGCCTCGGCATCGTCTCGATGGTCAAGAACCTCGGCGGCGTCTGCCGCCCCCGCGCCTGGAACGACGCCGCCGCCACCTGCGACAGCACCGCCGACGACGACCGCCGCTCCTTCCCATCGGGCCACACCGCCCCGCTCGCGGCCCTCTCCGGCGCCTCGCTGGGCATGTGGCTGCTCCCCTCGGGCCGCCGCGACCCGTGGGCCGCCGGGCTCTTCGCGGTCACCACGGCGCTCGCGGCGAGCAACCTCACCCTGCGCGTGGCGGCGGGCGCCCACTCCTGGGTCGACACCTCCGCGGGCTTCGCGCTGGGCTTCTCCCTGGGCCTCGCCACCGCGGCGCTCCATGTGAGGAGGGCGCCCGTCACCGTGGCGGTATCGGGCTCCGGCGTGGCGCTGTCGGGGGTCTGGTAGCCCTCCTACTCCCCGGTCACCAGCTCCCCTTCGAACACATCGAACATCGCGTCGTCGCCGGTGCTCTGCGGCGCCCTCCGCAGCGCCCTCGCCACCAGCCAGTGGCGCCCCGCGGACACCTCCAACGGCTCGGACCACTCGCCCTGCGCGGGCCCCGGCCGCGGCGCGTAGCCCTCCCACACGGTCAGCGCCCTGCCGTCCACCGAGAGCTGGAACCGCCCCTGGTCGACCCCCACCACGCCGCTCATCCGGAAGCGGTACCGCCCCGCATGGGCCATATCGAATGGAACCCCCAGCCGACCGCCGGGCTCCACCGCGAAGACCCTCAGCGCCCGCTGCCCGCTCGTCGGAATCAGGCAGCACTCCAGGGTATGGATGATCCCCGCGCTCAGCCCGATGGGGCGCTGTAGCGAGGGCCACGCGCGCTCCATCTCCACACGAAGCCCCGGCCCCGGGGCGCGCGACCCGACCCGCAGCACGGTCTTCTCGTCGACCACCATGAACACCGGCAGCTCGGGGTGATACCGCCGCAGGTCGGCCTCTCCCGCGTTGTCGGAATAGACCAGCACCCGCTCGTTGCGGTCGTTCCACGGGTCGAGCGCCTCGAGGTACGAGTGCACATCGGGGATCAACACGATGCCCCGGGTGATGTGCTCCCTCGCCATCAGCGGGCGGATGGCGATGCGAGGGTCCTGCACCCGCTTGATCTTGCGCTTGCCCTCTCGCCACATCGCCGGGAGAAACACCGCGGCCAGCGCGAAGTACCCCAGCGCCAGCGCTCCCTGCCACTGCTCCCTCGACCAGCGCCCCGCGGCCCTCCGGCTCGCCTCGGACATCGCCCTGGTCAGCAGCACCGCCACGAAGGGCATCGCCGGGAAGACGTGCCTCGCTCCATGAACGATCCCGCTGCCGTAATAGAACAACCCATATGCGGTGGTGAGCGCGAAGGCGAAGAAGGCCGCCACCAGCGCCTCGGTGGACACGAAGGCCACCACCCCCACGAAGGCCAGGATGGCCATCCAGACGCCGAAGAAGTTCTCCTGACCGAAGTGCCCGGTGCGCTCGGAGACGATGCGAAACGCGTCGTCGGGCGTGTACCCGTCCGGGCCGAACGACCGGCGCTCCCCCGGGTGCTCCAGCGAGCAGCCGATGGACTTTCCGAATCCCAGCTTGAGGCAGCCTCGCGGGTGGTCCGACCGGTTGGCGTACTCGAGCACGCTGGCCGTGCGGAAGTCGCCCGTCGCCTCGCGCTGCTGCACCGCCACCATGGTCACGAAGGGCATGCCCGCGAGCACGCCCACCACGATGAGCTTCCAGGAGAAGCGCCTCGCGACGGCCTCTCCCCCGAGCGTCGCGGTCACCACCGTGGCCAGCACGAAGCCGTCGAGCATGCGCGCCGAGAAGACCCATCCCACGCAGGCGCCCAGCAGCGCCGCCCGCCTCCAGTCGGGCTTTGAGCGCAGCCCGAGGGCGAGCACCACCGCGAAGGCGCTGAGCGTCCCGACGAAGGCGTGGGAGAGCAGGTCGGAGGTCTCGACCGCGCGGGCGTAGGTGGGCATCACCAGCAGCAGCGAGAGCCGCGAGGCGAACTCGTCGCGGGTCACCGCGCGGCCCAGGAGATACTGCGCAATCGCCAGCGCGGCGCCGACGACCATTCCCGACAACCAGGGCACTCCCAGGCGAACGAAGGGCGCCAGGAAGAGCGGATAGCCCGGCACGAAGACGCTGTGAAAGCGCCCATCCCGCCCCTCCACCAGGAACTTCACCGAGGACGCGATCCTCGGGGCGGAGACCGGAATCGCCAGGTCGAGGTGACCGAGCGCCCTCCCTTGAAGGATATAGATGCACGCGTCGCCGGAGATCACCTGGCCGTGCATCACGCCCCGCCAGAGCCACGCCGTGATCGCCCCGCTGACCACCCCCGCCACCGCCACGAAGACCCACCCTGGGAGCGCCAGCACCGCCTTGCGAAACAGCTCCGCCGCCCTGGGGACGAGCAGCCCCGCGACCACCGCCGCCGCCATCGCCGCGAGGGCCTTGGGGAGCAGCGGCTCGTGCACGTCCGTCTTCAGCGCGTCCCAGGAGAACGCCGCCCACGCCGCCAGCATCACCGCGCCCGCGGCCCGCTCGATCCACAGCCGCGTCATGGGGTGTCTCGCAGACATGGCCGTGCGTATACCAAGGGCCGCGGGGTCCCGTCGCGGTTGTCTTGCGGCCCCTGACGGCCCATAAGGGCATCACACCATCGATGAAGTTTCCCTCCCGGTATGTGCGGCTCGATCAGGCCCGCGAGCGCTACGGCACCAGGGTCGATCGGCTGGGCTCCTTCCTGACGAAGGGCGACCCGCTGGCCGACGCGGCGGTCAACGCCCTGGCCGTGCACCCCGCGCCCGTCCGTCAGTCGATGGTCGACCGCGCCCTCGACGAGGGCATCGACGCCGTCCCCGAAGGCCCCGACGCGCTGCGGGCGCTCTTCGCGCAGCTCGACCGGGTGCCCTTCTGGGTCGACCCCGAGCGGCTCGACCGCGGCGGCGCGGCCTTCCTGCGCTCGGGGTTGCTGGGCGGCATGGTGCTCGGGGCCTACTCGCTGGTGGCGGGCTACTGCTCCCCCGGGGGCAACAAGCCGCTGGCCTTCTCGGGGCGTCTCTCGCAAGACGCGCCGCGCCGGCTCGCGGAGACCGGCCGCTTCGTGCAGGCGGTGTCGAGCCCCGGGGGAATGCACCGCCGCGGCGACGGCTTCAAGGCGATGGTGAAGGTTCGCCTGGTGCACGCCAGCGTGCGCCAGATGCTGCTGCGCTCCCCCCGATGGAACGCCCCCGCATGGGGCCTCCCGATCAATCAATACGACATGAGCGGCACGACGCTGCTCTTTTCGTACATCGTATTGGACGGACTCGACAAGATGGGATTCCAGATGTCCGCGGAGGAGCGCATGGACTTCATGCACCTCTGGCGATACGGCGGATATCTCATCGGGGTCGACGACGAGCTCCGGTGCACCACCGAGGCCGAGGCGAAGACGCTGTGGGAGCTGCTTTCGAACACCCAGGCTCCGCCGGACGACGACTCCCGGGCGCTGGCGCACGCGCTGCTCGACAGCGGGGTGACCGCCGCCCGAACGCCCGTCGAGCGGGTGCGCGCCGAGCGGGCGAGGGTGGCGGGATATGCGCTGTCGAGGCACCTGCTGGGCGAGCAGTTCGCCGACTGGCTGGGATATCCGAAGACGCCGTGGCGCCACGCGGTGCGGCTCTTTCAATCGATGAACGAGCGGGCGGGCGACGCGCTGGCGCGCACCACGGGACTGCCCTTCGCGAAGGTCGACCGCGGCACCCGGTACTGGCGCTTCGTGGTCGACAACGGGCTGCGCGGGGTGCCCGCGACCTTCGAGATGCCCGACGCGGTGTAGAGACGCTCAGGGGCAGTCGTCCGAGCAGAACGTGGCGCCGGACTCGATCCAGCGCACCAGCGCCCGGAGCGAGGCGTCGTCGAGCGGAGGATCGCCCCTGTGCGCGACCCCGCCATGGATGGACCCTGGCGCGTCGAGCTCCTCGCCGAGGATGCGCTCGATGAGGTAGCTGCCTCGCGCGGAGGTGCCGGTCACATCGATGTAGCGATGGCCGTGGAGGGAAGACGCCCCGAGGGAGACCAGGGACTCGTAGGACTGGTCATAGCGGGCGGTGCGAGCCGCTTCGAGCACGAGCCCGGCCGCGCGGGAGCGGGCGTCGTGGCAGCCGCTCGCGGCGCAGGAGCGAGCGAGCGCAGGCGCGACGACAGAGCGCCAGGACGCCTCGATGGAGCCCTCCACCCGGAAGGGAGCGCGCGGCCGGTCGGGGTCGTCGAGCTCGAAGCGGGCGAGCGAGCGGGACGCCCGGGCGGTCACGTCCACGGCCCTCAGCGCGTCGGGACCTCTGCCGCTGCGGGCGCCGTGGCAGGGCGCGCAGCGGTGATCGAAGACCGCCGTCGAGACCCCCTGGCGAAGCTCCTGACCGCCGTGGATGTCCATCCAGCGGTTGTGCTGGGTGCCCACGGCCATCCCCCGGGCGTCGAGGTATTGCAGCCGAAACGCCGTGCGGGCCGGGAGCGACGCGTAGAGGGTACCGTCGGACTCCAATGGGATCTCCGCGAGGATCCGGGCTGGCAGGTGCGGTCCGGCGCCGCTCTGTCTGAGCTCATCGGGCAGGCCCGAGAGCGGAGGGAGCTGAGGGTCGAGCGAGCGGGGCAGCCAGCCCAGCACGCGCACCGCGCGGATGTCGTCCCGGGGACTCCGCGCACCTGAGGGGCCGACCTGCCGGAGGATGGCCTCGATCATCGGGGCGCCGTTGTAGAGAAGGCTCCCTCGATCGCCCTGCGGTGCGGGCGCGGCGCTCGCTCCGGGCACGTTGCGAAACACCGGAAGGGCTTGTGTCTCCGAGACGCCAGGGAGGTCGACGAGGCGATCGCGGCGGGCGATGCGCAGGGCCCCGGTGGAGCGCTCCCGCTCCAGGGTGACGGCGTAGAGCCCGAAGTCCGGGGGCGAGGACCCGTCGCGGAGGCGCACCACGCCGTCTGCCCAGGAGGCCACGATCCGGCCGTCGGGGAGGGGTTGGGGATCGCGCCAGGCGCCATCGCTCTCCACGCGTCGCACGGGGTTGGAAGCGCGCTCCGGGGCGTAGGGGTCGAGCAGCGCCTCGGAGGGTGATCCATAGGGCCCGAGGTAGCTCACCGGGTGGCGGTATCCGGTGAGCGAGGTGTCGGTCGAGGCGCCCGACGGGAGCTCGATGCCGAGGTTGCGGTCGACATGGAAGAGCGCTCCGGCGGACCACACGCCGTCGCGGTCGAGCAGCAGCCCGACGTAGTTGCCATCGGGGGTCTCTCTCAGGTGCCAGGCGATGTCATCGCCGAGGGTGATCCCGACGTGCTGGTGGTACTCGCTGCGGAGGTCGCTTGGAAAGCGATAGACCACTCCCTTGTAGCCATTGCCCAGTCGGCGAATGGCGGTGAAGGCCACCGATCCGCTGGTCTCGTTGCCGACACGGAAGAAGGTGGTCGCAAGCTCCGGGCTCGGGGTGAACGAGCGCCGGGTGAGGCTCCCATCGGGCTCGCGAACATGGAGGTCGGTGTCATATCCGTCGCCGTGCTCGGCGAGCATCCCCGCGCGATTCGACACGAACCACAGCCTGCCGTCGGGTCCATAGGCGGGCCATCGGTCGGACGACCAGCGCCCGTCGGGCAGCCGCACTCCCCGGGTGACGGGGCGGGAGGCGCCCGTGCGGAGGTCCAGCTCCCAGAGCACCCTCGGCGCATCCGCGGCCTCGCGCATCGAGAAGGCGAGCGTGGTCGCGGCGTCGTCGAGGGCCGGGTCTCGCAGGTCGGCGGGTGCCGCGTGGGCGCTCGCGGTGAGGTTGCGCACGCTCCCATCGGGCGTCGCTGGAGCGAGCAGGAACACGTCGCTCCCTGGGACGAAGTCATGGTGCTCGGTCACCCTCGCGGGGCCGATGGGTCCTCCCACGAAGGCCACCCCGATGAGCCCTCCGTCGCCCTCTCCCGTGCGCAGCCGGCGTTCGAGGCGGGCCCACCCGATCAACGCGCGCGGCAGCGGGTCGTCGAGCGTCACGGGGAAGGCGTGGATGCCATTGCCGCCTCGGTGGGGCAGGGCGATGGAGAGATCCCTCAGCGGCTTTCTCGCCAGTCGGGACAGCTCCGGCTGACCGCCGAGCGAGAGGTGCGCGAGGGCCTCCCGGTAGTTGCTCCGGGTGGCGGCGACGCCGAAGGCGCCGAGGGCCCCGCTGTCGAAGCGAGGCGAGATGCCCGAGCGGTCCCCGTGGCAGGGGCCGAACATGCACTGGCTGAGCGCGAGCCTGGGCTGCACCTCGCGCTCGAAGTAGCGCTCTCCCTCGGTGAGCGTCGCGGGGTCGCCGTCTTCGCCACCGCCTCGCTCGCTCGCGATCCACGCCCTCACGGTCTTGTACGCCGGGTCGCTTCGGTCATGGAAGGCCGCGCCTCCCGCGTGCTCGATGCCACCCACCGAGGCGGGCAGGGCCTTGCGCAGCAGCGAGGACAGGTCGGGCAGCTCGGTGGTGTCGATGAAGCGCCGCGCCGAGGCGTAGGCCTCGTCCATCGCGTCGTCGGCGATCGCCCCGTCGGCGTCGACCCGAAAGCGGAGCTGCCTCGACGAGCGGCCGTCCCGGTCCGTCGCGTGGCAGGCGCTTGTGCCGCAGCGTCGCACCAGCAGCGGGGCGACCTCGTCGGCGAAGCGCTCTCTACCGGAGGTCCCCTCGCAGGCCCCGAGGGGGAGGAGCGCCGCGGCGGCGATCGCGGCTACGGCTCTCTTCACCTGCGCTGCGATACCGCTCCCCGAGCGCATCCGAGCTGTCGGATATCAAATGGGAGCGACGCGTCGCGAGGGAGGACACAGCCTCGATGTCGACCTCCCACGTCTCCGTGAGGGAAGCGTTCCGGGGAGGGTCGTGCCTCGCTGCGATCGCGCTCACCTTCGGCTGCGGCGCCCCGGAGGACAGCGCCCCCGGCTCCTGCCCGACCGTGACCGCAGTCAGCGCCGTCAGCGCGGAGGCGCGCGCGGTGCTCGGGCTCGCGTCGCGCTACCCCGCGGACACGATGATGGCCTCGCGCGCCGAGGAGATCCGTCGCTCCCAGCGGGCTCGCCGCGCGGCGGCCTGGGAGGTGGTGGCCCGGGTGCTGGCGCCCGTGCGTGTGGAGACCTCCACCCCGATGGCCGATGCGACGGTGCCGAGGTTTCGCACCTGGTACGACCGCGACGACGTGGTGCGGGTGTTCCAGCGGGCCTTCGAGCAGCTCGGCCCCGAGGGGCGGGCGGCGCATGGGCCCTTCCGCGAAGACGCCCTCGACGAGGCCTTCGGGTGGAACACCCGCTTCGTCCACACCCTCGACTTCTGGCCCTCCTCTCGCTGGAGCGGCTACGTCGGCTCCCTCCTCGACCGGCCCACCCTCGCGGGCGCCCCCGGAATCCGCAGGATCGCGATGAGCCCCGACGCGGTGCGACACGTCGTCTCCAGCTACGCCGAGGTGCTTCACTGCGTGGAAGACGGCTCCCCCGCGGCCTTCGTCGATGGCCCTGCGGAGGCGTCTCAACGACTGGCGCGCGAGCCCTTCGTGCTCCCTCGCTGCGCGACGCAGTCCTTCGGTCCGTATTTCGTGGCGAGCGGCGCCTCGATGGTGGCCCGCGTCGAGGGCGACGCCGCCGCGGGCGTGACGCTGCGGGTGCTCGACGGCGCAGGGCTCGTACGCTGCTCAGCGCTGGGTGACCGCGGCTGCACGCTCTCCGGGCCCGGGGCCTTCCGGGTGACGGTGGCCGCGACCGGGAGCGCCGCCCGCGCGGTGCTGGAGGTGCGTCACACGGAGCCGAGCGCGAGCGTCGCGGGCTGCCTGCGTGGGGTCTTTCCGGTGAGCGCGGCGGCTGTGTCGATGGAGTGGCGGCGCAGCGACCTCGGGCAGCCCTTGCCCGACTACGACACCTCGGCGGCGGCGATGTCGCGACGGCTCGCGATGGCGTCGCCGAGCTGGGGAGCGGGCGACGCGGTGGCGGCGCCGACGGACGACTCGATCTACACGGCCTTCGCGGCGGGGTCGGTGTTCCAGCTGGCGGGGATGCACATCCGAACGCGCGAGCTCGACCGCTGGGTGCACATCACGCTCTGGTGGTCTTCGGAGCCCGACACGGATTTCGGCGCCGATCGCCCGGCCTCGGTGCGCGCCCTCGGCGCTCCATGGGACTTCTACAAGATGTGCGTGGTGACGGACTTCGACGAGGGCGACCCCGACCCCGACGGCGGCTTCGCGAGCGACGCCCCGACGCTGGCGGCGTCGCTGCGCGCGGTGCACGAGGGCCACGGCGGGCCGAGCTGGTGCTCCAACCCGTACATCGACAACGCGCCCGGGCTTGTGCGCTCCAACTGCATCGGCTGCCACCAGCACGCGATGACGGGGGTGCGCGCCGAGGCCTCGGTACAGGACAACGTGCGCTACCCCGCCGCCGGGCGCCGCCAGGTGCGAAACAACTTCCCAGCGGATCAGCTATGGGGACTTGAGGCCAACGACTCCATCGCATCGATCTTCGCGGAGACGGCCACCTGGTGGGGAGTCGCCTCTCGGCGCTGATCGGGTCAGCGCCGACGGGCAGCGTCAGGGCGACGGCGCCTTCCCTTGCGCCGGGGGGGCCTGCGTCTCGGCCTTCATCTGCTCACCGCAGCAGATCTCCGCGTGCTTCATGCCCTCCGGGCAGGGGCACTCCCGCTCATAGACGAGAGCCGAGCCGCACTTCTCACAGACATACCGGGCTCCGACGTTTCGAGGCATGACCGCCCTGACCTTTCCCCACGCGTCCCTTCGCGTGAATCCAGGAAGACTTCGGCCCCGGTGTGCCGTCGAGTACGGTCCACTCGGGGATTCCTGGCACGGTCCCTCTTGGGACGAGCGGCGCGCATCGTCAATCCTCGGGGGCTCTTCCCCGCTCTCCTCACAGGTCGATCTGCACCCCGAGCTCGACCACCTTCTCGGCGGGCACTCCAAAGTACATCGGCGCGCTGTGGGCATTCCGGTTCAGGAAGGCGAACAGGGACTCCGTCCACGGTCCCATCTTCCCCTTGGTGCCCGCGATGAAGGTCTCCCGCCCGAGGTAGTAGGTCACGTCGTCCAGCTTGATCGGCAGCAGCCCCTCCTCGATGGCCTGCGCCAGCATCGCCGGAACATGCGGGGTCTCCATGAAGCCGCAGCGCGCGATCACCCGATAGACGCCCGGCGCGATGTCCTCCACCTTCACCCGCCCGGCCTTCGGCACCACCGGGATGTGCTCCGTGGTGATGGTCAAGAGCACCACGCGCTCCTGCAGCACCCGCAGGCGCTCGACGTGGTGGAAGAGCACCGGCGGCGTCCCCGTCGCGCTCGACGCCAGGAAGACCGAGGTCCCCGGGGTGCGCGCCGACACCCGCGAGGCGAGGCTCTCGAGGAAGCCGCTCAGCGGCGGCGAGCGCTCGGCGAAGTAGTCCCCCAGGTGGGTGCGGCCCATCTTCCAGACGATCATCACCACGAAGAAGAACGCGCCCACCAGCACGGGCAGGTATCCCCCATCGAAGAACTTCACCAGATTGGCAACCAGGAAGGGAATGTCGAAGGACAGGAAGAGAGCCAGGATCGCCAGCGACTTCCCGCGAGACCAGCCCCAGGTCTCACGGATGACCGCGAAGTACGCGATGCTGGTGATGGCCATGGTCCCGGAGACGGCGAGACCGAAGGCGGCGGCGAGGGCGGTGGACTCCTTGAAGCCGAGCACTAGCGCGATGCACGCGATGGCCAGCGCCCAGTTGAGGCTCGGGATGTAGATCTGCCCCTCGGTGCTGCCGGAGGTGTGTCGGATGAGCACTCGCGGCATGTACCCGAGGCGCACGGCCTGCTGGGTGAGCGAGAACGCCCCAGAGATGAGCGCCTGCGAGGCGATGACGGTGGCGGGCGCCGCAAGCGCCACCAGGGCGATGGTCGCCGCCCCCACCGGGACCATCCCGAAGAAAGGCGTCCGGGCGAAATGCGGGTGATCGAGCACCAGCGCTCCCTGGCCCAGATAACAGAGAACCAACGCCGGGAACACGAAGCCGATCCAGGCATATCGGATGGGCCTTGGTCCGAAGTGGCCCATGTCGGCGTAGAGGGCCTCGCCGCCGGTGACCGCGAGCACCACCGAGCCGAGTAGCTTGAAGCCGTGCCAGCCGTGGTGTGCGAAGAAGCGGGCGCCGTACACGGGAGAGAAGGCCGCGAGCACCGAGGGGTTGTGGACGAGGTGCCAGAGGCCGAGCGACCCGATGACCGTGAACCACAGGATCATCACCGGCCCGAAGAGATTTCCGATGCCTCCGGTGCCGCGCCGCTGGATGCCGAAGAGCCCCAGCAGGATGACCACCGTGGTCGGCACCACCCAGTGCTCGAAGGAGGGCGCGACCAGCTTGATGCCCTCGACGGCGGAGAGCACCGAGATGGCCGGGGTGATGATCCCGTCTCCATAGAGGAGCCCTGCGCCCACGAGCACCGCCAGGGCCACCGGGGTGAAGCGCACCCGGCCGGGGGTGCGGGGCTTCTCGGGGAGCAGCGCCAGCAGCGCGAAGATGCCGCCCTCGCCGTGGTTGTCGGCTCGCATGATGAAGCCGAGGTATTTCACCGTGACCACCATCACGAGCGACCAGACGATGAGCGAGAGCACGCCGAGCACGTTCTCCCGGGTGGGGGCGACGCCGTGGGGGCTCCCGACGCACTCCTGGAAGGCGTAGAGGGGGGAGGTCCCGATGTCGCCGAAGACGATGCCGATGGCGCCGATCATGAGCGTCTTGAGGCCGTCGCCGTGGTGCCCGTCGTCCGATGGATGCTGTGGGTTGGTCATTCGGGGAGCGGCAGTTGAACCCGTTCGCCCCGGCGTTCGCAAGGTGTACCGTCGCCCTCCCATGAAACTCGGATACGTGATCGTGTATACGCAGGATGTCGCCGCGGCGCTGAGCTTCTATGAGCTGGCCTTCGGGCTGAAGCGGCGCTTCCTCCATGAGAGCAACCAGTACGGCGAGCTCGACACCGGCGCGACGGTGCTGGCCTTCGCGCACGACGAGATGGCCACGCTCAACGGGCTCACGGTGCGCCCCAACCGGGCGAGCGAGCCCGCGGCGGGGGTCGAGCTGGCGCTGGTGACCAGCGACGTGGCGGCGGCCTACGCGGTGGCCGTCGCGGCGGGCGCGGCGAGCGTGAGCGCGCCGGAGGAGAAGCCCTGGGGGCAGACGGTGGCCTACGTGCGCGACCGCGACGGCGTGCTGGTGGAGCTGTGCTCCCCGATGGGGTGATCGAGCCCTACAGCCGGATGTCCATGGTGGCTCCGAAGGTGAGCACGTCCCTGGAGACATCGGCGTCGTCGATGGCCGCCAGGATGCGGTGATATCCGAGGTCGGCACCGAACACGAGCGCCGCTCCGGGGTTGAGGTGATAGTGCACCTCCACTCCGCCGCGGGCGCCCACGCCGAAGGCGCCCGAGCCGGATGCCCCGTCGGGCGCGAACTGCCATCGATCGAAGGAAGCTCCGATGACGGGCCTCACCGTGGCTCCTTCGAGGAAGCGGTGCGCCACCTCGGCGCCGATGCGGTAGGCGCTGCCCTCGCGGTTGGAGAGCTGGGCCATGGAGCGGTCGGCGATGTCGGCGCGCAGGCCGAGCTCCGTCGCGCCGAGGCCGAGGCCCAGGTGAAGGCGCCAGGTTCCGGCGGTGCCGCGGTCGCTGGTCATGCCGCCGTAGCCGGCGCCGACGAAGACCGAGGCCCGGGGGTCGCGGCGCTCCTGCGGCTGCGGGTGCGTGGGCGGGTCTTCCGGCGCGGGCTCCTCGACGATCACCGGCCGAGGCGCGATGCGCACGATGGTGGTGGGCTGCGGTTGGGTGACGATGATCCGCGTCGGAGGCGGCGCGGACCACACCAGCGGCGACGGAACATAGACCGAGCGGTACTGCGGGGTCGGGTCGGAGACGTAGACCTCGACCGCGCCTGCCAACGGCGCGAAGCCGAGGGCGGAGAGAGACAGCACACATGAGACGATCGCAGGCTTCATGGGACAAACCTTCCCTTCGAGTCAGCAACAGGCGTTGAGGAGAGACGTTCCGCCCGGCCATGGCGGTCTGTGCGATCAGCGGAGGAAGGCCTCGATCTCCGAGTCGGCGGTGTCCGGAGCGGCGTCGCTCACCTCGATGATCCGGCCGTTGTCGAGGCGGAACCGCAGCGAGTGGCCCACGGAGAGCACCTCGCGCAGGGCGGGGCGCAGCCGCAGGAGGGTGAACCAGCTACGGGCCATCGCGCGGACCCGCAGCACCCGGGCGCCGGTGGGGAGGTTGTCCTCGGTCCAGGTTCCGCCGCGGAGCATCAGGGAGTGACCGGCGACGAAGCGGCTGCCGCCCGCGCCGACGTTGACCTGCTCGGCCTCGCGCAGGTCGCGCAGCCGATTGGCCACGCGGCGCCCCGCCTCGCCGGTCGCATCCACCGAGGGCGGCGGGGGCGCGGCCTGCATCACCGGCGCGGCCGAGGGAGCGGCCACCGTGGTCGTCGGCCGGGTGAGGCCCGCGGAGGAGCCCGAGCCGCCGCTCACCCTCCCCCCGGGGCCGGCGCCGTTGAGCGACTGGAAGGCGCGGAAGTCGTCGCGCTCGCTGGAGGGAGCGCGGCTCGGCGCCGGGGACGCGGCCGCCGGAGGCCTGGGCGCGGCGTTGTTCACCAGGTCATTGATGCTGCCGTGGCGGCGCCCGGTCTGGATGGTCTGGGACATGGGCACGTCCATCACAGGCTGCTCCGGCGCGGGGGCCGACTCCTCGGTGACGAGGTAGCTCGTATAGGGAGTGACGATGCCGAAGCGCCGGGCGAGCAGCACCACGCTCTCGCGAATCTCGGGGTTCTCGCCGCGCAGCCGGATCTCATCCAACAGATAACCGACCTTCCGGGTGGCCCACACGCGAGGGATGAAGTCGTTGGCGGGCTCTCGCGCGGCCATGCTCACGGGCCACTCGAAGGTGCGCGGTGCCTCCTGCGAGGCGACGGTGGCGGTGAGCGCGACGGTGGCGCTGCCTGCGGTGCGGTAGCGCCCGGTGACCACGAGCTGACCGCCGCGGTAGAGGGTGCCGAGGTCGCGGGGGTAGATGTCGAAGGCGTCGGCGCCGCGCAGGGCGAGGCGCAGGTCGGCGAGCATCGGGAAGGCGATGCGGTTGTAGAAGCCGTCGAGCAGGGTGGCCATCTCGGCGCCGGAGCGGGCGTAGTCGGCGGAGCCTCGGTTCTGCTGGGCCAGCAGATCGAGGAAGGTGGTGTTGACGTCGTCGCCGAGGCCGAAGGTGAAGATCTGCGCCCGGCCCGCGTTGCGCTCGGCGGCCTGGCGGATGATGGACGTGGTGTTGGTCTCCCCGACCGTGGGCATGCCGTCGGTGAGGAAGACGATGGTGCGCGGCGCTCCCCGGCGGACGGGCACTTCGAGGGCCTGGGAGAGGGCGGGGGAGATGGCAGTCCCGCCGGAGGCCTCGAAGCCGTCGATGAAGCGAATGGCGCGGGCGCGGTTCTCTGGAGAGGCGTTGATGGACGACTCGGAGAAGCTCTCGACGTCGGTGCTGAAGCGAAGGACGTTGAAGGTGTCGTCGGGGTTGAGCCGGTTGACCCAGGCGCGCAGGGCCTGGCGGGCGTGGGTCATCTTCTCGCCGGCCATCGACCCGGAGGTGTCGCAGACGAAGAGGATGTCCTTGCCGATGACCTCGCGCTCGGTCGACTCGCTGCGGGGCGCGAGCATCATCAGGAAGTAGCCGTCCTCCCCGGCGCCGCGGTGGGTGAGCACGCTCATCCCGACGTCGCTGTCGGCGAGCGTGTAATAGAGGTCGAAGTCGCGATCGAGGACGGCGTTGCCCAGCTCGAAGCCGACGGTGGCCTGGCGGGCGCCTCGGCGGGTGGTGTCGATGCGGTGCGTGGGAGAGTAGACCGCGCGAATGGGGGCGCTGGCCTCGAGGGTGGCGCTGAGGGTGAAGTCCTCCATGGTGCGGGCCTGCGGCCCGGAGGTGCGGAGGGGATATCGGTAATGGATCGTCCCGCCCTGGTAGTCGACGGTCTGGGTGAAGCGCAGCTCCACGGTCTGGTCGCCGCTCGCGGGGATGGGGAACACCCGCGCCCGGAAGAGGTTGCCGCCCATGTACTCGACCAGGCCCGGGTCGCGCATCCGGGCGACGATGCCCTCGTAGATGCTGCGGGCCTCGTTGGCCTCGAGCACCGACCCTTCGACCCGGTGGCCGTTGACGGTCATGGCGAAGCCCGAGACCGACGCTCCGGGGGGCAGCGGGAAGATGTACGTCCCTTCGAGCACCCGGTTGGTCTGGTTGCGAAACACCTGCACCACCCGGGTCTCGGCGACGCGCTCGTGGATGGCGACGCTCACCCGGTGGGAGCGGATCGCGAGCGGTCCGAGGGAGCCGTCGGCGGGCAGGAGTAGGCCGGTGGCCCCGGCGTGGCGCACCTGCCCGAAGAGCGAGAGGGCCATCGCGAGGAGGCCCAGGGCGAGCCGTACGAGTCGGAGGCGGGTTGGAGGGGTCATGGGGGGTCTCGTGCTCCTGAGTTCTTCGGACTCGGACGCACAACGATCCTTGGCGGTCTGGACTTACACCCCCCCCGCAACCTTTCCCCGGGGGGTCCCCGACAAGGCCGCGTCCCGCACCGATCTCTCACACCCTGACGGAGGCCGCGATGAGCCGACAGCCCACCAACCCCCAGCACCTGATGGGCGCCCTGGAGCGCGCCCGTCGCTCGCCCCTCCCCGAGGCGACCTTCTCCTTCAAGGTGCTCTCCGACGATCGCTGGCAGGTGCTTCGCTTCGAGGGGCGCGAGGCGCTCTCCGAGGGCTTCGAGTACGCGATCGAGCTCGCCACCACCGACGCGGCGATGGGTCCCGAGGAGTTCATCGACTGCGCGGCCGAGCTCACCATCGAGCGCGACGGTCACTCGCGCACGGTGGCGGGCGTCGTCCGTGCGGCGAGCGACCTGGGCGTGGCGCACGGCCACCGCCTCGCGAGGGCGGTGCTGGTGCCGGAGCTGTGGTGCCTCTCCGAGCGCTTCGACTCCCGGGTGTTCGTCGACCGCACGGCCGTCGAGCTCGCGAGGGAGGTGCTGCGCCTGGCCGAGCTCTACGTCGACCGGCTGGAGGTGCAGGTCACCCGCTCGCTGCCGACGCACGAATACCTGGTGCAGTATCGGGAGAGCGACCTCGACTTCGTGAAGCGCTGGCTCGAGCGCGAGGGCATCACCTTCTTCGTCCGCCACGAGTCCGGCCGCGGGGAGGTGCTGGTGCTGAGCGACCACGCCGAGCCGTGGGAGGAGACCCCGACGCTCGACGGCCATCCCGCCCTGCTGGTCGGTCCGGAGGGGGCGACGCACGCGGCGGAGACCTTCCGATCGTGGCAGTGGGAGCGCCGGGCGACGATCACCGGCGCGCTGGTGGCCGACCATGACTGGACCCGACCGGACTACGACCCCAACGCGGGCAGGGCGCGCCCGGGGCGTCGGGTGCGGAGGGAGTGCGCCTCGGGGCTGCGCTTCGGCGGATATGACCCGAGCGGTTCGCACGCGTACTCGCAGGACGACGCGGCGAGCCAGTCGGCGCTGCGGATGGAGGGGGCGCGGTCACGCTCGCGGGTGGCGACGGCGACGGGCAACGTGACGGGCCTCGGGGCGGGGCAGCGGCTGTCGGTGGAGGGCCTCGACGGCGACGAGCGGGCGATGCTGGTGATCGCGGTGACGCACTCGGGCCACGCGCCGGAGGTGCTCACCGAGCGCGCGGACGGGCGGGAGGACGGCGAGCGCTATGCGAATACGGCGGTGTGTATTCCTGGGGCGCAGCGGTTTCGCCCCGAGCGGGTGACCCCGTGGCCGAGGGTGTCGGGGGTGGAGCTCGCCCGGGTGGAGGGACCCGACCCACACGCTCCGTCGACGGAGTGTCACGGTCGGGTGAAGGTGCGCTTTCGCTGGGACGAGCGGGGCGAGAGCCCGTCGAGGGAGAGCTGCTTCGTGCCGGTGGTGCAGGCGTGGGCGGGGGCGCGGTACGGGTTCACCTTCGTCCCGAGGGCGGGGATGGAGGTGGCGGTGGACTTCGTGGGCGGAGACCCCGACCGGCCCATCGTGGTGGGCGCCATCTACAACGGAGAGAACCGCCACGCCGAGGAGCTGCCCCGGCACCGCTCACGCAGCGGGATCCGGACCGCGAGCCTCGATGACGTGACCCGCTACAACGAGCTGGTCTTCGACGACGAGACGCACCGGGAGGAGGTGTTTCTGCGGGCGCAGCGCAACCTGCGGGAGCAGGTGCTGAGCGACCACATCGCGACGGTGGGCCACGACCGCACGGAGCGCATCGGGCACGACCACGGGGAGACCATCGGGCGCGACCATCGGATCCACGTGGGGAGGGACGAGGATCAGGTGGTCGAGGGGATGCGCGACGCCGTGGTGCACCAGCACGACACGCTGACGGTGCATGGAAACCGGGTCGAGACGGTGATCGGGCGGGAGTCGATCAGCGCCGAGAGCCGCTCGGTGACGGTGGGCCACGTGGAGGCTCAGGCGGTCGCGAGCGGGTGCCAGACCGTGGACGTCGCGGTCGACCACCGCATGAAGGTGGGACAGCACGTCACCATCGAGGCGGGGGCGTCCATCACGCTGAGGGTCGGTCAGACTCACATCGAGATCACCGCCGAGGGCATCCGGATGATCGGGCTGGAAACGGCTCACCTGGGGACCACGCACGGCGCGATGGTGGAGGCCAAGGGCGAAGACGTACGGATGCACAGCAGGATGGGAGCGAACATCAAGCTCCATGGACTCCGCGCAGACATCAACGCGTAGCGCGACCGAGGGACAAGAATGGACTTCATCAATGACACCCAATGGGAAGCGCGGATGTTCACCGGGGCGATCGATGACGCCCAGATCGGCGGATGGCTGGTCGCGCGCGCGACCTTCGAGGTCGACCAGGCCCGAGGGCGACTCATCCCCACGGAGGTACGCTGGCCCGTCTTTCACGAGCAGGTCGCCACCCGATATGGGACCTTTCCATCGGACAACCACCCGATGCACCAGGGGTGCGACCTCGTGGTGCTGGGCAGCGCCCGCTGTCGTCAGCCCACCGCTCGCACGAGGGCGTCGTTCACCGTCGGGGATTTCACCCGAAGCCTCGACGTGATCGGGGACCGCCGCTGGGAGCGCGACGCGCGCGGTGAGCTGTACCCCTCGGAGCCGGAGCCCTTCACCGCGATGGCCCTCGATTGGTCCAACGCCTACGGCGGCGCGGTGATGCACCACGGCGAGCGCCACGCGCACCCGATGAACCCGATCGGTCGGGGCGCCTACGCCGACGAGGCCAGCGCGGAGGGCCAGCGTCTCCCCAACCTGGAAGACCCCACGGAGGCCATTCGACGCTGGAGTGACGGACCGACCCCCGCGGCCTGGGGTCCCATCGCGAGAGCGCAGCCGTGGCAGATGCAGGAGGTCGTCCGACGACAGGGCTGGACGCGGCTCGACGAGCCGACGCGCCAGTCCTTCATGCAGCTCGCGCGGTCGTGTACACCCGCCGCAGCCGTTCCGCGAAACGTCGCTCCGATGGTGCGCGGCGATGAGTCGGTGAGCCTCGCGCTCGGCGACGACCGCTGGGACTTCACCCTCCCCGGCTGGAACCTCCAGGTGCGCGTCGACGTCGGCGACGAGCGCTTCGTGCGTCGTGCGGTGGTGTCGGGGCTTTGGTTCCTCGCGGACACGCAACTTCTGGTGGTGACCTTCCGATCAAGGTGGCGCTACCGGATGCGGCCCCGCGAGGTGCGGGCCGCGACCCTCTACGCCCTCGCGGCGTGAGGGTTCATCGGGTGGCCCGAGGAGGCATCCGATGACCGCAACCCCGCGACCCCGCCCACGCATGACCATGACCCAGGTGATGCGCCCCACCTGCGAGGTGTACGGCGCTCCCGAGCTGCACACGTACCTCGGGCCTGGCATCAACAACTTCGGCAGCCCCTGTCTCATGTCCGCGCAGATCGCCCTCTGGTGGTCCGACGGAACCGCCTGGGATAGCGACGAGGACACCTCGAAGAAGTCCGCGACGGTCTTCGCGGCCAACGATCCGCTGCTCAAGCAGGCGAGCAAGGCCGCGGGGCGCAAGCACCACCTCGTGCTCGCATTGGGACAGTCGCTCGTTCCGCCCGCTCCCATCGCGATGTGGGGACAGAACGGGCTGCACCTCCCCCTCGAGTGGGTGGACGCCGCCACGCAGGACAAAGGCGAGTCCACGGCCATCTATGCTCCTCGGCACGTCAGGGCCGACATCGACGGCACCCACGACGTCGCCACGCTGCGCTGGCCCGGCGGCGCCTCCATGGGACCGGCCAACCTCTCGGTGTGCTGCGATCCCGTGGACTCCCCCTTCACGTTCGCTCACCAGACACCCAACACGGTCTTCCTCGGAATGACCACGGCGGACACCGTCGGATCCATGGTGGCATGGCTCATCACGAGCGTAGCCAACGGTCTGCTGAAGCTGCTGGTCGACCACGTCGTCGGCCACCTGTCCAAGCCGCTCGCGAAGTACCTCTCGCGCGCGATCGGGCGGGCCGCGCTGCCTGTTGTCCGTCAGCTCCTGCGCCTTGCTCGACGCGCCGGCGTCTACGGGGTCGAGACCGCGTCGGCCGCTGGCATCGACGCCGCTCTGGAGTCGCTGTTCAACATGCCCGATGGCCGCTTCGACCACAGCTCCATCGATGATGGCATCGCCGACCTCTGGGACGAATACATGGTGTCGCCGTGAGCGCCGCCTCGCTTCACACCGTCCACCGAGGCGAGCGCGGAACCCCCTGCGCCTCCGTCGTCACCCGACGCGCCTACGCGCTCCCCGCCTTGGATGGCGCGCTCTCCATGGGAGCCCCTGCGCCGCTGGTCTCCGCCGACCCCGATGATCCCACCTGCGCGGGCGGCGACCTCATGGCCATCGCCCGACCCGGCACAGACGTCATCGTCCGCGCCCACGCCCACAGCGTCGACGGCCCCGTGCCCACGATGGACGCCTCCGTCGCCGTCCACGACCTCGGCGACCCGATGACCCCGCGGCTCTTCAAGCGACTTCGCGTGTTCGGCGACCGCTCGGTCACCCTCGACCCTTCGACCGGCGAGCCCGTCTTCAGCGCCCCGGCCCCCTTCGTCGAGATGCCCCTCTCCTGGGAGCGCGCGTACGGCGGCTGCGACGAGCGCGCCCTCGCGGCCCACCTCCCCTCGGAGCTCGACGCCCTCCTCGGAACCGATGACCTCTACCGATATCCCCGCAACGATGTCGGTTGTGGCTATTGCGTGTCGGGTGACCTCGGCGCGATCCGTCTCCCCAACGTGGAAGACCCGACCGACCTGCTCACCCCCGCCCGGCTCGTGCTCTCCGACCCGGCCGCGTGGGTCACCGCGCCTGTGTCCGCGGGCTTCGCGGCCGTCCCGGCGCACTGGTGGCCCCGCTCGGCCTGGCTGGGCCTGGGCTCCGGCTCGGACGCCTCCCCTGCCGACTTTCCAGAGGTCCGTCTCGGGATCACTCCCCCCGAGCTGACCGCCTGCGACTCCCTCGAACAGGGAGCCGCCCGCCGCGATCGCCGCTGGTTTCACACTGCCGCGCCGGGCCTCTGGGGAGAGACCCTGAGCGGCAGCGAGACCGTCGTGCTGACGGGAATGCACCCGCGCCGTCGGCAGGTGATCGTGACCCTCCCCGACGAGCGACCGCGGGTGACCGTGCGCATCGGCGACCGAAGTCTCTCCGCCGAGGCCTCGCTGCGCACCGTGGAGATCGACCTGGAGGCAGGCACCGTGTCCCTGGTGTGGGTCGCCTCGGTCGAGCTCCCCTGGGGCCTCGGCCGTCGAGACCTCGACGGGTTGTCCCATGAGATCGATTGGTGATGACCGCAACCGACATCCAACCAGGAAGGGATCGAACTCCAATGAACAACCACCCGACCGCGACGCTGCTCTCCCGCGCCCTCAACCTCCATCAGTCGCGCGAGGTGCTCCCCTCGGGGCGCTCCGTGACGGTGATCGCCGACGACCACGGAGAGCGCGTCGAGGTGCGCGCCCTCCACGGAACCCTCGAGCTCACCATCGAGCTCACCCCCACCGGGGCGAAGCTCCACCTCGACGCCGTCGACATCGCCCTGCGCGCCTCCGGCACCGTCTCCGCCGAGTGCGACCGCTTCGAGGTGCGCGCCCGCTCCGAGGCTCGGGTGAGCGCCCCCGCCACCACGGTCGAGTCCACGGAGGGCGACCTCACCCTCACGGCCCACGACGACGTGCGCGCCCGAGGAGAGCGCGTGCTGCTCAACTGCGACCGCGACGACGAGGTGCCCGACTGGATGCGCTCCGCCGTGGACGCGAGGCTCCCGCCCCGTTAGTGCGAGCGGCCGGTGGCGGGGAGGCTCAGCGTCACCCGGGTTCCTCGGCCCTCGGCGCTCTCCAGGTCGATCGCTCCTCCGTGGCGCTCCACGATCTGTCGCACGATGGACAACCCGAGCCCCGTGCCCGCCTCCTTCGTCGTGAAGAAGGGCTCGAAGACCTTCTCCAGCGTCCCGGTGGGAATACCCCTCCCCGTATCCGCGATGGTCACCGTCGCGTCGGGGTCGTCGCCGCCGCGGTGGCACGACACGGTCACCACGCCCCCGTGCGGCGTCGCCTCCATCGCGTTCACCAGCAGGTTGTGAAACACTTGTTTCAGCCGCTCGCGGTCGCCCACGGCCCTCGCGTCGCCGATGCGCCGCACCAGCCTCACCCCCGCCGCCGCCGCCGCCGGCTCCTGAAACGCCGTCACCTCCTCCAGCAGCTCCGCGAGGTCGATGGGCTCCCTCGCCATCGGTCGCGGCCTCGCCAGCTCCAGGAAATCCGACAGCAGCCGCTCCAGCCGCTTGAGCTCCCCCTCGACGATGCGCGCCCTCCCCAGCAGCGGATCGCGCTCCCCGGTCGTCGCCTTCGCGATCCCCCGGCTCAGGAGGTGGAGCTGCAGCAGCGCGGCGTTGAGCGGGTTGCGCACCTCGTGGGCGAGGCCCGCGGCGAGCGTCCCCATGTGCGCGAGCGCCTCGGCCTCCGCGGCGCGACGCTCCAGCGCTCGGCGATCGGTGACGTCGGTGCCCACCGCGTAGGCGGCGATCTCGTCCTTCGCCGTGGGCCGCTCGGCGCTCGCGACGACCACGTGCCAGCGCACGGTGCGCGCCCTCCCGTCCTTGACCAGCAGCGGCGCCTCGAACTCCCCCGGCGGGGCTCCCGCCAGCGTGGCCCGCACGTGGCTCTGCACCCGCTCTCTCGAGTCGGCGGGGATGAGCACGTCGAGCGCCGAGCGCCCGAGGGCCTCTTCGGGGGAGAGCCCCGTGAGCTCGGCCGCGCGTCGATTGAAGAGGTGCATGATCCCGCGGGAGTCGATGCCCACGACCAGCACCTTCGACGACTCCACCACGTCGCGGTAGCGCCGCTCGGAGGCCGCGAGCTGCTGCGCCAGGGCCTCGCGCTCTCGACGGAGCGTTCCCTGCCGGAGCGCGGCCTCGACGGTGGCCACCAGCTCGTCGACCTTGAAGGGCTTCACCACGTACTGGAACGCCCCGCCCCGCACCGCGGCCACGGCGGAGTCGAGCGTGGCGTGCCCGGTGATGAGCACCACCTCGCCCAGGGGAGAGGCCGCGCGCAGGGCGGGGAGCAGGTCGGCGCCGCTGGCGTCCGGGAGGTTGACGTCGACCATGGCGAGGTCGAAGCCCTCGGCGCGGGCCATGGCGAGCCCCTCGCGAGCGCTCGGGGTGAAGCGCACGACGAAGCCGCGAGGCTCGAAGATGTCCTGGAGGTTCTCCGAGAGGTCGCGGTTGTCATCGACGATGAGGAGCCGCGGTCGGCGGTCGGGGGGAGGGCTCACCGGATGCGCCCGGGCCTCGGGGTGACGCGCGGGGTGGGGGCCGCGCGCAGCGCAGCGGGCGGGGGTTCACTCATCGGGGTACCCATTGGGTTCCATGGGATACACCACGCGCGACCCTGCGAGGAGGGAAGGCCCCGCGGCGGCGCTATATCGGCCAGTTGAAGTCGTTCACGACATCGTTGAACGAGCCGATGATCCGCGACGGCGAGCCCGGCGGGTCGAGGTCTGGGGTCTCCCACGCCTCGGCCTCGACGCGCTCACCGTCGCGCGCCGCGCGGAAGAGCGCCTTGACCTGGCGGAGGTGCTCCTCGACGTTCCACATGAAGTCCCTGGCTCTGAACTCTCCGGTCTGCCGGTCGTAGGCCGCCGCCGCCGCCACGAGCCGTCGCACCGACGTATCGAGGGCCGCCACCGCGGCGGTGAAGATCACCGGGTCGAGCCCGGCGATCGTCCCGTCCGCTGCGACCGTCGCGCGCGAGGCCAGGCGCGTCGCCCGTCGCGCGATCATCAGGTGCTGGGCCCGCTGGCACACGAAGGACCTACCGTCGGTCTCCGGACCGCAGGGCGGCGCGTCCTGCTGGGCCGCCTCGACCAGCGCGGCGAGCGCGTCGTGGGCCCGCCCGAAGGCGTCGAAGGCAGCGACCAGCCCAGGGTGCATCGCGCGCCCCCGCGCCATCGCGTCGTCCTGCCAGTCGCGGTTGCGGTAGTAGGGGTACGCGTCGTTCAGGGCCGCCGCGGCCACGCGCAGCGCGGCGAGATAGCGCTGGCCCGCGGCCTCGAGCGCCGGGTCACGAGGGCCCTCGGTGGTCGCGCGGCGCAGCGCGGTCTCGCAGTCCGCGGGGTCGTGCACCACGCCGGTCAGGACGAGCGCATCGGCCGGCAGGCCGGGCGGTCCCGCTTCGCTGAACGTGTGCAGGTACAACATCCGGGAGCGCAGGACCTCCGCCGAGAACGGGTTCAGGCAGGCCCTGACATAGAGGTTGATCTGCCGGTTGCGCGCGGGGTCGGCGACCTGATCGCGGGCGTACAAGAGCATCGGCAGGGGGAGCGGGCGGGACGACCGGCGCGGCCGGAGGCGCGGGCCCATCGGCGCGGTCACGGTCCGGACGACGGTGACGGCGCAGACGAGAACGGAGACGGCGAAGGCGGCGACGAAGGCGGCGATGACGATCAACACGACCGTCGAGGCCGAGAGGCGGGACGGCCGGGCGGGCGTTCCGTAGGCGTCGGGTGGGGGCATCGGCAGGACTCTCCCTGCGGACCGTCTGGGGAAGGGGGCGGTCGCGCGGGGCCTCATCGGGGCCTACGGGTCCGGAGGTTTCGCGTCTACCGGAGATCGGTCGCGGGGGGCGGGACGGCGCGAGGGAGCGTCAGGACGAAGCGCGCCCCGCCGCCCTCGGCGGGGGGAACGGACTCCGCGCGGAGCTCGCCCTGGTGGTCGCGCGCGATCTGCCGGGAGAGCGCGAGGCCGAGGCCGGTGCCCTCCGCGCGCGTCGTCACGAAGGGCTCGAAGAGCCGCGGGAGCAGCGCGTCGGCGATGCCAGGGCCATGGTCGCGCACAGAGACATGGACCTCGCGCTCATCGGCCTCGAGGGTCACCTCGATGCCCCGCGACGGGTCCCGGCCGTCGAGGCACTGCACCGCGTTGGCCACCAGGTTGACCACCACCTGGCGGATGCGTCGGGCATCCCCGGGGACGATCAACGGGTCTTCGGGGAGGCGGAGCGCGATGGCGAGGTGCGGCGGCCGGGGGACCCACGCGACGGCCTCGCGCACCACGCGGCCGAGGTCGAAGCGCTCGGTCGGCGAGGGCGGGGCGTGCCGGCCGCGCACGGTGTCGAGGAGGTCGTTGACGATGGCGCCCGCGATGCGGAGCTGCTCGGTGATGCGACGGAGCTGGCGGGCCGCGCGGGGGTCCTCGCCGACCTGCTCCTGGAGCAGGAAGACGGAGGTCTCGATGACCGCGAGGGGGTTGCGCAGCTCGTGAGCGACGCCCGCGGCGAGCTGTCCGACGTGGAGCAGGGCGTCGGCGCGGAGCGAAGGGTCAGGCTGGTCGGGTTCGTCCACGAGACGGAGGAGTACCGCATTGCGCGCCAGCGGGCTTACGCCCCGATGGGCCCCTCGGTGCGGTACATCGTCGCCTCCGCCATGGACCTCCTCCCCCGCGGTCGCTTCGCCCCGACGCCCTCTGGCGCGCTCCACGTCGGCAGCGCCCGCACCGCCCTGGCCTCGGCGCTCTCCGCGTGGTCCGCCGGAGGCCGCTGGGTTCTCCGGGTGGAGGACCTCGACGCCGTCCGCGCGGCGCCCGGCACTACCGCCGCCATGCTCGACGACCTTCGCTGGCTGGGGCTCGACTGGGACGAGGGCCCCGGCGTCGGCGGTCCCTCCGCCCCCTATGCGCAGCGCGAGCGCGCTCCCCTCTACGCCGCGACGCTCGACTGGCTCCGCGCCCGCGGGCTCGTCTATCCCTGCGCGTGCAGCCGCCGCGACATCGAGCTCGCCTCGCAGGCCCCGCACGGCGCCGAGCTCGTCTACCCGGGAACCTGCCGTGACCTCGACCCCGACGCCGTCCTCGCCCGCGCCCGCTCGCTGGGACGGGGCGTCTCGTGGCGCTTCCGCACCGACCCCGAGGCTCCGCCGGTGGTCGTCCGAGACCTCCTCCGCGGAGTCTCTTCCCAGCAGGTGCACCGCGAGGTGGGCGACTTCGTGGTGATGCGCGCCGACGGGGTCGCCTCCTATCAGCTCGCGGTGGTGGTCGACGACGTCGCCATGGACATCACCGAGGTGGTGCGAGGCGACGACCTCCTGGCCAGCACGCCGCGGCAGGTGCTGCTCTACGAGGCGCTCGGCGCGGCGCCCCCGGCGTGGGCGCACCTCCCGCTGGTGCTGGGCGGCGACGGCGAACGCCTCGCCAAGCGCAGCGGCTCGATGGGCATCGCGGCGCTGAGAGAGCGCGGGGTGAGCGCGGGGTGGCTGCGGGGGTGGCTGCTGGAGAGCCTCGGGGCGCGCGATCAGGGCGCGCTTCGGGCCTCGGCGGAGGGCTTCTCGCTCGCGGCGGTCGATGCGTCGCCGGTGGTCTGGAGGGCGCCTGGCTGATCGTCGTCCTCGTCGTGCGAGAGCAGCGTGGGCGGAACCCTCCGGGTGATGAGCCGCGACCCGCGGTTGAAGGTCACGTACGACCACGCCCAGGAGAAGATCACCGCGACGCGGTTGCGGAAGCCCACCAGCGCCATCACGTGCACGAAGAGCCACATCAGCCACGCGAAGAAGCCGGTGAACTCGGCCTTCCCGATGGCCGCCACCGCGGCGTTGCGGCCGATGGTCGCCATCGAGCCGAGGTCGCGGTAGCGGAAGGGCGCGAGCTCCTGAGCGCGGATCGAGCGCATGATGTTGGCCGCCGTCTGCTCGCCGCCCTGCAGCGCCGCCTGCGCCACGCCGGGCACCGCAGCGCCGTCCTGCACGACGCTCGCGAGGTCTCCCAGCACGAAGATCTCCGGGCGCCCGGGGACGCGCAGCGAGGCGTCGACCTTCACCCGCCCCGCGCGGTCGAGCGGCGCCCCGAGGAACCTCCCCAGCGGCGAGGCCGCGACGCCCGCGGCCCACACCACCGTGCGCGCGCCCACCAGCTCGTCGCCCATCATCACCGCGTCGTCGTCGATGCGCGTCACCCGGGTGTTGAGCCGCACCTCCACCCCGCGCTCGTGGAGCGACTTCAGGGCCGCCGCGGAGAGGTCCTTGGAGTAGGTCGGGAGCACCCGGTCGAGGCCCTCCACCAGCAGCACCCTCGCGTCGGCGGGGTTGATCGCGCGGAAGTCCTCCTTCAGCGCGTGCCGCGCCACCTCGTACATGGCGCCCGCGAGCTCGACCCCGGTCGGGCCCGCGCCCACCACCACGAAGGTGAGCCACGCCTTGCGGCGCTCCGGGTCCTGCTCCCGCTCCGCCGCCTCGAAGGCCAGCAGGAACCTCTGCCGGATCTCCACCGCGTCCTCCAGGCTCTTGAGGCCCGGCGCCCGCGAGGCCCACTCGTCGTGCCCGAAGTACGCGTGCGTCGCCCCGGTCGCGACCACCAGGTAGTCGTACGAGATCGACCCCTCGGTGAGCACCACGGTCTTCGCCGCGGTGTCGATGCTCGTGGCCTCCGCGAGCAGCACCGTGACGTTCTCCTGGTGGCGCAGCAGGTGGCGGATGGGCGCGGAGATGTCGCTCGGGTTCAACCCCGCGGTGGCCACCTGGTAGAGCAGCGGCTGGAAGAGGTGGTGGTTCTGCCGGTCGAGCAGGGTCACCCGCACCGGCGAGTCGGCGAGGGCGCGCGCCGCGGCAAGTCCACCGAAGCCGCCGCCAAGAATCACTACGTGTGGATCGCTCATCGGTATGTCGCGCCGAGCCTAGAGACCGCGCTCCACCCTGGGAAGGGCCTCGATGCCCGCCGTGGAACATCGCCCGCCTCTGGGGGTACGCTCCCCCGACGATGGCCCACACGCCCGAACTCGCAGAGATCTATCGCGACGCGCTCCGCATCTGCCGACCCTTCGTGGTCGCGCCGCGCGGGCACTGGGAGCACCTCGACCTCGCGCCCTTCGGCATCAAGATCCCGAAGACGCTGCGCATCGATCCGACGGTGCTGGCCTCGCAGCGCTTCCTCACCTGGATCGAGCGCCTCGACGCGCAGACCTTCGGCCCTCAGGCGATGGCCATGGAGCGCTGGGTCTTCTACGACTGCGCCGAGTGGCCGAGCGCCCTCTTCGGCCTCGCGGTGCGCCCGAGGGACGTCTCGCCGACGCTCCGCGAGCGCTTCGAGGTGGCCCCGCAGGAGAAGGTCTGGGTGCCGCTCTCGCTGCACGTGGCGATCCCCACCGTCGCCCCGGGGGAGTTCTTCGAGCACAACGTCGGATCGCTCGGGAAGGAGGCCGGGCTCAAGGGCCTCGGCACCTTCACCAAGGCCCTCGGGTGCCGCGTGCTGCGCGCGAAGTCCCTCGTCGGAGCCGCCCAGTGGAACGGCCGCGCCCTCACCATGCACCGCCGCTTCGGCCCGTTGGAGCTCTTGACCGCCTTCACCCCGGCGCACTCCTACCCACGTACACTCACCTATCGACACGGCACCGACGCCGCGCTCCTCGGCCGGGTGCTCGAGGACGGCGAGGCTCCCTCCGTGGAGTCTACGCAGCTCGTGAAGGTCGACGAACGAGGGCTTATCGGGCTGCAGCGCCGCATCGAGCGGGGCGCCCACTGCACCCTCGCCGGGCCTCTGGTCGAGCGCGCCCGGGGGCTCTTCGCGCCCATCCGGGTGGAGACCTGAGTCAGCACCGTTTCGCCGTTGCCTTCCGGCAGCGCGCGGCAGTGTGGTAGGTTCGACAGACCGATCGCATGAAAGCCGGTGCTGCACGCAACAGCCTCGTCGGATCCCGCATCGGGCGGTTTGAGGTCATTGCGGAGATCGGCACCGGCGGCATGGCCTCGGTGTACGTCGCGCGCTCCACCGGGTCGGGCGGCTTCCGGCGCCTCGTGGCCATCAAGGTCATGCACGCGCACCTGTCTTCGGACGAGTCCTTCGTGGACATGTTCCTCGACGAGGCGCGGGTCGCGGCGACCATCCACCACCCCAACGTGGTGCCCATCATCGACGTGGGCTTCGAAGACGGCCTCGTCTTCCTGATCATGGATTACATCGAGGGCGACAGCTTCTCCAACGTGGAGAAGGTCGCCATCTCGCTGCGCCGCCGCATCCCGCTGGGCATCACCCTGCGCGTGGTGCTCGACGCGCTCGCGGGCCTGCACGCCGCCCACGAGCTGTGCGACCTCGAGGGCAACCACCTCAAGATCATCCACCGCGACGTCTCCCCGCAGAACATCGTCGTCGGCGTCGACGGCGTCTCGCGCATCGTCGACTTCGGCATCGCCAAGGCCGAGTCCCGGGTCACCACCACCAAGGTGGGGATGATCAAGGGCAAGCTGAACTTCATGGCCCCCGAGCAGCTGCGCAGCGCGCCGCTCGACCGCCGCGTCGACGTCTTCGGCATGGGCGTCACGCTCTGGGAGGCCGTCACCCTGCGCCGCCTCTACGCCGGCGAGAACGACTTCGACACCGCGCGGCGCATCCTCACGGGCGAGTACCCCCCACTGCTGGACTTTGACGCGCGCCTCCCGCCGGTGCTCGACGAGATCTGCAGGAAGGCCCTCAACCCCGACCCCGACCAGCGCTTCATGTCGGCCGACGAGTTCGCCGACGCGATCGAGACGCACCTCGGCGGGTCTGTGGCCTCGGGGCGCGACGTAGCGGCGTTCATCTCCGGCGTGGCCTCGCAGAAGCTCGAACGCGAGCGGCGCGCCATGCGCGAGAGCGCCAACAGCGACATGGAGATGGACCCGCTGTCGTCCACCGTCGTCGAGCCCGCGCGGCACACGATGACCGACCCCGACGTGCCGCCCTCCATCCTGCCGTCGACCTCCGCGCCGCGCGTCCGCCAGGAGGAGTCGGGGCCGCGGCCGTCGTCCAAGCTGCGCCAGCCCACGATGGCGATGCCCGCCCCCGCGGACAGCTCCGCTCGCACCTCCAACGTTCGCGAGCGCACGCCGACGGTGAAGGCCGCGCCCCTGCGGCCCTCCCGCCCCTCGCGCCCGGCGGCCCCGCCCCCGGCGGAGGACTACGAGGACGACGGCGAGACGGCCCTCTTCAGCCACGGCTCGCCCGTGATGGCGCAGATTCGCGGTCGGCGCTCGCCGGCCCCGGCAGCCGAGCACGAGGCGCAGCAGGGCGCCCGGAAGAGCCCGGAGCCCGCGCAGAGCTACGACCCGTACCGCGACGCGATGGCCCAGGCCAAGGCGACCACGCGCGACCTCGGGGGGCCGCCCGGCGGGTACAACGAGATCCAGCAGCAACAGCAGGGACAGCCGCAGTTTCATGGGCGCCAGGAAGAGGCCGCCACGCTGCAGGATCATCCCTCGCAGGGCCAGGCGGCGCCCACGCCGATGGCCCCGATGTCCGACCCGTTTCCGATGGCTCCGCAGCCGAGCTACGGGGGGATGAACCCGCAGGCCACGATGCCGCCGGGGTGGACGCCGGGGGCCGCGCCGCTCGCGCCTCCTCCGCCGCAGAAGTCCTCCTCCGGGGCGCTGCTGCTGCTCGCGTCGCTGGGCTTCCTCGTGCTCGCCAGCGGGGCCCTCTGGTACGTGCTCCACGCCACGCGCTGAGCGCGATTGCGTCTGTAGACGCTTGCGGGTATTGGCCTTCGGCGAACGGACTTCCCGCGCGAAGAAGCGTCCAAAGTCCCAGTACCCGAGAAAAGGATCGCACTCATGGCCGTACCCGTCGTCATGCCGCAGCTCGGTGAGAGCGTCGTCGAAGGCACCATCACCCGCTGGCACGTCAAGCCCGGTGACACCATCGCGAAGGACCAGATCCTCGTCACGGTCTCTACCGACAAGGCCGACACCGATGTGCCGTCGCCGGTCGGAGGCGTCGTCACGAAGCTCCTGGCCGCCGAGCAGGCCGTGGTGCCGGTCAACGTCCCCATCGCGGAGATCGACACCGCCGCGAGCGCCTCTGCCGCGAAGCCCGCCGCCGCCCCCGCGGTGATGCCCGCCGCGCCCGCGCCCGTCGCCGCTCCCTCGCGCGAGCCGCCGACCACCCCCGTCGTGCGCAAGATCGCCCGGGAGAACGACCTCGACGTGAGCGCCATCAAGGGCTCTGGCGAGAACGGCCGCGTCACCCGAGACGACGCGCTCGCCGCCGCCGCGGGCAAGGTCGTCGCGACGCCCGCCGCCGCGCCGTCGCGCCCGGCCACGCCGCCTCCGCCGCCGTCGGAGGAGCAGCCGAGGCAGTCCGCTCCGGCCCAGGCGCCCGCCGCGCCGCGCGGCGGCTTCAGCGTGAAGCCCTACGTCCAGGCGCCTGGCGACGAGATCGTCCCCTTCAACCGTCGCCGGCGGATCATCGCCGACCACATGGTCTATTCGAAGCACGTCTCTCCGCACGTCTACACCTTCGCGGAGATCGACATGCACAAGGTCTCCAGGCTGCGAGAGGCCCGCAAGGACGCGCTCAAGGCCGAAGGGGTCTCGCTGACCTTCCTGTCGTTCATCGCGGCGGCGACGGCGAAGGCGCTGCGCGAGAACCCGGTGCTCAACGCCCGCGTGCTCGACGACTCCTACGTGAAGATCAAGCAGATCAACCTCGGGGTCGCGGTGGAGACCCCCGGCGGGCTGCTCGTTCCGGTGGTGCGCGACGCCGACGAGCTCACGGTGAAGGGCCTCGCCAAGGGCATCGACACCGTCGCCCGCAAGGCCCGCGACGGGAAGATCGAGGCCGACGACCTCGCCGGATCGACCTTCACCATCTCCAACCCCGGCACCAAGGGGAACTTCGTCGGCGCCGCGGTCATCTCGCAGCCCAACGTCGCGATCCTCCGCACCGGCGAGATCGTGAAGCGCCCCGTGGTGGTCGAGGTCGACGGCGTCGACACCATCGCCATCCACCCGGTGATGTTCGTCGCGCTCTCGTACGACCACCGCATCGTCGACGGCGTCGCGGCCAACAACTTCCTCTATCGCATCACCGAGATCCTCGAAGCAGGCCAGTTCGAGGTCTGATCCAGCGGAGGCCCGCGTCGAAGGAATACCCCCCAAGGTATTCCTTCGGCCGGTTTCGCTGCGCTTAGCCGCCGTCCGCGGGGGCGTCGGTCACGCCCGCGTCGCTGGCGCTCGGGGCGTCTGCGCTCGGGGCGTCTGCGGTCGCGTCGGCGCTGGCGTCGGTGACCGCCGCGTCGCTCGGCGGCGAGCGCACGCAGAACCCGCTGGTGGCAACGCCCGCGTCGTCCGAGCGCGTGGTCTGGCACGTCGCGTCGCTCGGGCAGGTCTGGGTCATGTAGTGGCAGTTGAGCGGGGCGCAGTAGCCGTTGTTGTAGGTTCCGGCGTCGGCGCCGCGCGAGGGCTTGAGGCAGATGTAGCCGCCCCGGCAGTCGGCGGTGCTGGTGCACGACCCGCGGCAGAGCGCCGTCTGGCCGGCGACCTGGCCCGCCTCACGGACGCACACGCTGTTCTCGGGGCAGTCGCTGCGAGGGTAGGTCGGGCCGTTGTAGTCCGCGGCCGGCGGCACCGTGCAGCGCGAGTAGCACTGCCCGCCCAGGTACCCGCTGGGGTTGCCGCTGGTCTCGTTGAACTCCTCGAAGCAGCGCCCGCTGCGGCAGTCGAGGTCGCGCTCGCAGGTGGCGCCGTTGTCCGCGCGGGTCGCGTCGAGCGTCCCGCAGAAGCGCGAGTAGCGGTTGCACGCCGCGCCGGGGCACTGCGCGTCCTCGGTGCAGAACGGGAAGCACGCGCGCTCGGCGGCGTCGCCTTCGCCGCGCGCGATGAAGCAGTTGTAGCCCGCGCGACAGCCGGTGACGTCCTCGCAGCGCTTGAAGCACACGCGTCGCGCCCCGAAGTCGAGGCAGATGCCGCCGGCGCCGCACTGGGCGTCCATGGTGCACGTTCGGGTGCACTGGCCCATCGGGTAGCCCTCGTTGACGGCGATGCACTGCGCCGAGGGGATGCCCCGGCAGTTGGCGACCGTGGAGCAGGGCGTGAAGAGCGGCGGAGGCCCCGCGTCGGTGCCGACGTCGCGAGGGACGTCCGCCCCGGTGTCGACCACCACGGGCAGGTCGGACACCGCCGGGACGTCTGCTGGAGCGCCCGAGTCGGTGGTGCTGGCGTCGTCGTTGTTGCAGGCAAGCGTAAGGGTGGTCAGCGCCGCGAGGGCCCAGTGGAGTCGCATTCCGCGGACGATACTCCACACACACCGCGACCCGGTAGGGTCACGGCGCGGGAGCGTCAGACGACGTGGTAGTCGTCACCGTAGGGCGCGCGGACGGCGCCGGTGGCGGGGTCGATCATCCAGACGGGGGCGAGCTTCGAGGGCACCCGCAGCGGGGCCGACACCGGGGCCATGGTGTCGAACACGTGGTCCCAGAGGGGGGTGGTGACGCCGTGGTTGAGGCGGGGCGCGCGGAAGTGGTGGAGCAGGTGGTGCTGCCTCGCCCAGCGGCTGTACGGGCCGGTCGGAGGATGCGTGTGGATGACCCGATGGAGCACCTCGTAGGTCACGTACATGGCCCCGAAGCCCACCGCGAAGGAGCACCCGCGGCGAGGGCCCACCAGCGCGGAGAGCGCCGCGCTGACGAGGGTGGTGCTCACCACCGCGGCGACGGCCTTGCGCGAGGTCGGCGCGAAGTAGGTCGGGTCGGCGTGGTGCGCGAGGTGCTCCTCGTTGAACTCCGCGAGCAGCCCGGAGGGGGTGATGCGCTGGTACCAGCGCGCCGGGCGGCGTCGACGGGGGCCGTGGCCCACGAAGCGGTGGAGGGCGTACTCCGCGGCGGTCCAGCCGAGCGCGCCGGCAGCGAATGCGAGGGGCGAGGTCATGCGTGGCATCGCGCGGAGCATAACCCCCGCGCGGCGGTGTTGGGCGCGGTCAGCGAGAGTCGATGATGCGCAGCGACGGGAGCTCGACGGCGGTGAGCACGCCCGCCCGGCCGCAGCCGGTGTCGATGCCCACCAGGTCGCCGCGGAGCCACACCCGGTCGGACTCCTTCGGGCACGCCTCGGGGTAGCGCCGTAGCTCTTGCGGCAGGTCGCGGGTGTGCGTGTGGCCGAACACCACCCGCTTGCCCTCGTAGCCGTTGTAGAAGCCCTTCTCGCGCATCCACATCAGGGGCTTCTGGCGGCCGTCCTTGGGGTGCTTCCACTCCGCGTCGCGGCCGTCGAGGCCCGCGTGCACGTAGAGCGCGTGGTCGTCTTCGTACCAGAGCGGCAGCGACTCGAACCAGTCGATGACGTCCTTCGGAAACCACGAGGCCACCTGGAGGTACTGCACGAACTCCTCGGCCCTCAGCGGCTGGCCCTCCTCCAGCGGAGTCGCCGCGGTGAACGAGCGGAACGAGTCCATGCACCCGTTGCTGCGCGGCAGCAGGAAGCCCGCGTTGGGCTCCTTGAAGCACTCGATCCAGATGTCTTCGTGGTTGCCGCGGAGGGCGACGGCCTTGCACGGCGCGTCGTCGACGAAGGAGCGCACCCGCTCGATGGTCTCCTTCGACCGGGTACCCCGGTCGAGGTAGTCGCCGAGGAAGACCACCGTGTCGTCCTTCTCCGGGGCGATGCGGGCGAGGAGGAGGTCGAGGGCCTCCAGGTTGCCGTGAATGTCGCCGATCGCGAAGGTACGCGCACCCATTTGGAGCTTTCTAACCTACCGCGCCGTCCTGTGCACGGGAAGCGGGAGCCCTCACATCCGCCGCCCCGGCGCCTCCGGGGCCATGCCCACGATGCACTCGCCGTTGACCACCGTCGCCGCCTCGTACTTGCTCGGGCACTTGGCGACGATCTCGTCGCTGCGGAACACCCCGTCCTGCCCGAGGACCCCGCGCACCGTGACGCCCGCGCAGTCGCGGAAGGTGTCGGGCACGATGCCGCTATAGGTCACCGCCAGCTCGGCGTGGTTGCGCGACACCCGGAAGCGGAAGTCACGGGTGCCCGGGCGATGCTCGATGGAGGCCGGCACCACCAGGCCCTCGACGCGAAGCGTGCGGCCGACCCAGCGCGCCCGCTCTGCGGGGCGGGTCACCTCGTCGACGTACTTCGAATACACCATCGCCGAGCCTCGGAAGGTCGAGGCGATCATGGCGATGACGCCCGCCAGACCCACGAGGATCAGGTAGCGGGAGTAAGCCCTCTTGCGGCGCGGGCGAGGGGCCGCGATCGGGGCGGCGGTCTCGGTCGGGAGCGGCGTCTTCGGGTCGTCAGACATTGGCATGGCGATGATGACGCGGACCATAGTGCCCGTCGCCGTCAGAGTCCACGCGTCGGACCTTTGCCCCGAGAGCCCCCGGGCTGGCACCATCCGCGGCCATGCGCCGTCTCCTTGGCCTCGCTCCGCTGCTGATCGCCTGCAACTCGTCCTCGACCGCCGCCGACGCCGGCGCGGCGCGGGACGTTCCGGAGGTCGGGCTAGACCTGCCCCCGGCCAGCGATCTCGGCGACGACCTCGGGGCCAAGCCCGACGTCGGGGCGCTCCCGCCTTACGTGGACCCGTATGCGTGCGCCGCGGCGACCGGCCCCCGGGCCCTCGATGACTCCCTCGACGCCTCCGAGGCGCGCGCGGGGGTGATCACCCAGGAGCGTGAGCTGCTGGGCGGAGAGGCCGCGGCGGGGCGCGTCGGGCACCTGCGGATCTACAACAACAAGGTGCGGGTGATCGTGCAGGGGAGGGTGCGGCCCAACGTGGCACCCCGGGCCGCGGGCTACAACCTCTACGGCGGGAACATCATCGACATGGACGTGGCGCGCCCGCGCGGCGAGGCGGGCGGCGACCTGTTCCGGGAGATGTTCCCGATGTTCGGGTACCGCATCAGCGACGCCGAGGAGGTGAGCGTCGCCTGCGACGGCTCCAACGGCCGCCCGGCGGCGATCAGGGTCATCGGCCGAGACGTCCCCACGCGCCTCATCAGCCTCATCGACAACCTCGCGCGCGACCGCGACGTGCGCATCGTCACGCACTACATCCTCCGCCCCGACAGCTCCGTGCTCGAGGTGCGCACGGAGGTGCAGTCCAACAGCAACGCCGCCGTGCCCCTCTCCGCGACCGGGGAGTTCTACGGCGCCGGCTCGGCGCTCACGCTCTTCACCGACGCGACGGGCTTCGGCGACGCGACCCGCGCCATGGCCCCCCCGCGCTACCTCGTGGGCGTCAGCGACCCGGGGGAGAACCACCGCCGCGTCTCCTACGGCATCTCGCCCGCCTCGGGCACCATGAGCGTGCCCGTCGTCGACGCCTCGGGCACCGTCGCGCTCTACCCCACGCTCTCCGCGCGCCGTGGCGAGCCGGCGTCGTTCTCCCGCTACATCGCCATCGGCACCGGCGACGTGAGCTCCGTCGTCGAGCCCCTCATGAACGCCCGCCGCGACCCGCACGGCGTCGTCACCGGCGTGAGCTCGCCGGGCGCGCTGGTCTACGCTTACAGCGATCCGTATGTCGCCGGGGCGGCGGTGCGCTCCGTGGCCCGCTCGGCGGCGGACGGGGCCTATCGCCTCGCGCTCGCGCCGGGCCGCTACGCGCTGGTGGCCGTCGACGAGGGGCGCAACCGCGGCGCCCCGGTGAGCGTCACCGTCACCGACGGGGGGATGGTCACCGCCGCCCCGACGGTGGGGCAGTCCGCGACGCTGGTGCTCGACCTCCACGCCGTGGAGCGCGACGGCATGACCGTGCGCGCGCCCATGAAGGTGAGCCTGCGGGGCGTGGCCGCCGAGGCGCCGGACCCGGGCCTCGGCGACCTCGAGGGCGAGCGCGAGTCCTACGGGCTGCACCGGGCGATCTACTCGCTCGGCGGCACCGAGCGGGTGGCGGTGAAGCCCGGGCGCTACCGGGCGATCGTCTCGCGCGGCGAGGAGTACGACTCGGTGGAGAGCGAGCTGACGCTCACCGCGGGCGAGGACGCCACGCTCATGGCCACGCTGCGCCGCGTGCTCGACACCCCGGGGCAGGTGTCGGGCGACTTCCACCAGCACACCGTGGGCAGCATCGACTCCGGGCGCAGCCTCTGCAACCGCGTGCTGGAGAACACCGCCGAGGGCCTGGAGTACGCCGCCACCACGGACCACGACAACGTCACCGACTTCGGGCCGTGCACCCGGGAGCTCAACCTCGGCCGTTGGTTCGGCTCGATGATGGGCAACGAGATCTCCGTGGTGGGCACCGGGCACTTCAACGCGTACCCGCTGACCATCAACCCGGCCGACCCGACGGCCCTCATCGGGGCGCAGTACTGGGCCGACCAGACCGCGCAGCAGATCTTCACGCGCGTCAGGGCGGAGGCAGGCAACCCGCTGCTGCACCTGTCGCACCCGCGCTCCAACAACCTCAAGGGCTACTTCTCCACCATCGGCCTCAACCCGCTCACCGGCGCCGGGAGCACGCCGGCGGGCGCGGTCATCCCCGTGGCCACGGGCTGGGAGGCGCTCGAGGTCAACACCGAGGTCGGCGAGCCCCGGGACTACCTCGCCTCCAACGACGCCGCGCTGCGCGCCCTCGCGATGCGCAACGCCCCCGCGGTGCCGACGATGCAGGACTGGTTCGGGTTCTTGAGGAGGGGCGAGCACCCGTGCGCGCTGGGCAACAGCGACACGCACGAGCGCAACGGCGGATCGGGCTGGCCGCACAACCTCCTGCGCGTCAACGAGGACGCGCCGGAGCGGGTCACCCAGGCGATGGTCACCGACGCCATCCGCGCGCAGCGGGTGGTCGTGGCCGCCGGGCTGGTCTTACAGGTTCGTGTAAACGGCGAGGCCCGCATGGGCTGGCGCGAGGTGGTGCGACCCGGTAGCGACGGCACCGTCCCGCTGGAGATCACCCTCCAGGCGCCGCCGTGGGTCACCGCGCGCGACCTGGTGGTCTTCGAGAACGGCCGCCCCCTGGCGCTCACCCGCGTGGCGGGTCAGGACGCCTTCACCGCGGCGGTGGCCACGACCGCGACGGAGACCTTTCTGCAGGAGCTCGGCGACGCCTCGCCCGGTCGCAGCGGCGTGGTGCGGTGGCGCGCGACGGTGCGGGCGCGGCCCTCGCGGGACAGCTTCTACGTGGTGCTCGCGCGGGGCGGGTCGCTCGCTCCGATCGGCAGCGGCAGCGCCCTCGGGTACACCAACCCGGTGTACGTCGACGTCGACGGCAACGGCTGGCAGCCGGCGCCGGTGATGCCGTGAGCGCGCCCGCTCGCGCCGTCGTGCTCACCGCGCTGGCGCTGGGCTGCGCTCCCGAGGAGACCATCACCGAGGCCGACGCCTCGCGCCTCGACGCGAGGCCCTCCAGCGACCTCGCGGGCGATCGCCCCGCGGACGTCCAGCGCCTCGACGCCTCGACGGACATCGTCCGCGTGGACTCGGCGGTCGATGCCCCCGCGGACGTGCCTCCGGCCGACGCGGCGGCCGATCGTCCCTCGGGCGACGCCGGTCCGCAGCGGTGCACCGTGACGCCCTCGGCGGAGCCCTTCCGCAGCCCCGCGCTCAGGCTGCACTGGAGGGCCACCGCGGGGACGCCCTTCGCGGGCGCCGACCAGGTGTGCTCGACGCCCGTGGTGGCGGACATCGTGCGGGGCGCCGCCGGGGAGGAGCCCGTCCCCGAGGTGGCGTTCATGACCTTCTCCTGCGAGACGAGCTATTCCCGCTCGGTGCTGCGGGTGGTCTCTGGGAGGGCGCCGCATCGGCTGCTCTGGTCGCAGAACGGGGTCGGCGCGCCCAACGACGAGCGCGCGGCGTACGGGCTGCGCTGGGACGGGCACCCCGCGGTGGGCGACCTGGACGGCAACCCGGCCAACGGACTGGAGGTCGTGGCGGTGACGGCGCGCTTCGGGCTCGCGGCCTTCCGCAGCGACGGTCGGCTCTACTGGCAATCCATGGAGCCCCTCGCGGGGATGAACGGGCCTAACCCCTCCATCAGCATCGCGGACCTCGACGGCGACGGCGTGGCGGAGGTGATCTCCGGCGGCGCGGTGGTGAACGGCCGCACCGGCGCGGTGCGCTGGCAGGCGGCGACGCGGGGCAGCAACGGGCAGGGGCCGCTGAGCGTGGTGATCGACCTCGACGGCGATGGGAGTCTGGAGGTGATCACCGGGTCGGCGGTGTACGACGCCTCGGGGCGGCAGCGCTTTCGGATGGGGACGGGCGAGGGCTTCGCGGCGGTGGGCGACCTGCTGGACGGGCGCGGCAACGCGGGGACCGACGGCGTTCCGGAGGTGGCGGTGATGGCCGGCGGGACGCTCACGCTCTACGACGGGCTCAACGGCTCGGCGCGGTGGACCGCGACGCTGCGGGGCGCGATGGCCCTCGGGGGCGCGCCCACGGTGGCGGACTTCGACGGAGACGGCCACGCGGAGATCGGCGTGGCGGGCGGCGACCGGTACACGCTCTTCGATCCGGACTGCCGCGCGGTGGGGCCGGAGTGCGTGGCGGTGGGCGTGCGCTGGGCGACGGTCACCGAGGACACGTCGAGCAACGTCACGTCGAGCACGGTGTTCGACTTCAACGGCGACGGGGCGAGCGAGGTCGTCTACAACGACGAGGAGCGCTTCATGGTGCTCGACGGGCGCACCGGGCGGGTGGTGTTCGAGGACTGGAACCCGAGCCAGACGCGCACCGAGCAGGCCATCGTGGCCGACGCGGACGGCGACGGTCAGGCGGACATCGTCTTCGGCGCGAACCAGTGCGCGGCCTTCGCGGGCAACACCATCCCCGCGGCGGTGGCGTCCACGCAGCGCGTCCCGGGCCTGGAGATCTGGACCTCCGGCGACGGCTCATGGGTGGCCGCGCGCCCGCTCTGGAACGAGCACGGCTACCACATCGACAACATCAACGACGACGGCACGATCCCCCGGCGCGAGGCGCCGTCGTGGAGGACGCACAACACCTTCCGGCTCAACCGGGCGCGCGACCGCACGCTGCTGGCGCCCAACCTCTCGTCGGCGCCCGCGGCGCCCACCTGCGCCGGTCGTATGGCCAGCGTCTGCACCACCGTGAGCAACCGCGGAGACGCCCCGGTGGGAGCGGTCGGCGTCGGGGTCTGGGACCGCGACCCCTCGGCGATGGGCGCTCGCCGCCTCGGCATGGGCACCACGACGAGGGTGCTGGCGCCCGGGCAGTCCGAGCGGGTGTGCGCGACCATCGACGCCCCGTCGGTGGAGACGAGGGTCTGGGTGCGGGTCGACGACGGGGCCTCGGCGAGAGAGTGCGACGAGGGCGACAACGTGGCCGAGGTGACCGTGTCGTGCGGCCCGGCCTGAGCGCCGCTCAGAAGAGACGGAAGCCCAGCGAGAGCGAGAAGGTCGGGAGGAAGACGTACGATCGCAGCACGTGGTCGACGTAGTCCTGCGCGGTGCGGCGGGCCTCCGCGGTGCCGGGGGTGGTCGAGGTGAAGCGCGGGGTGATCGCCGTGCGAGAGTCGACGGTTCCGATGAAGCCCACCGCCATCTGGAGCACCAAGCGGTCGCCGAAGAACAGGAACTCCCAGCCCAGGTCGGCGTTGACGGTGTGTAGCGTCGAGGCGATGGAGTAGACGCCGTTGGCCTCGGGCACGTTCGGCGGGGGCGAGCGGCCGGTGACCGAGGTGATGAGCTCGCTCGCGCTCGCGGTGCCCGAGAGGTCGAGCCTCGCGTAGCCTCCCATCAGCAGGAGCCCGGCGTTGGGGAAGGGCCGCCAGCCGCCGTGGATGCGCCACATCGAGCCGCTGTCGAGGCTGATGCCGTAGAGGCCCGAGGAGGTCTGCGAGCTGGTCCCGGCGGCGGAGATGATGCCGTTGAAGGCGTCGCGGTAGAGCTCGGGGGTCGTGCCGACCGAGGCCATCACCCTCAGCCGGCCGGGGAGCTCGACGTCACCGCGGAGCGAGAGCGCCAGCGGGATCTCGGTGCCCGCGGAGACCTGGAAGTGGAAGGGGTCGGCGAGGGCGATCGCCGGCGCGCACACCAGCGAGGCCAGCAGGGTGAGGGCGGCGGCGGTGCGCATCGGGGGCCTCCATCTCGGGGTCGAACCGTTGGTCCATCCACGGGACTGGTGCGCCCGACGGGCGCGGCGTTCATTCCCGGCTAAGGCCCGAGGGGGAGGGCGCCGCGGCGGGCGGTTCGGGGACGAACAGACGGACCGTGGTCCCTTCGCCGCGGCTGCTCTCGATGTCCACGGCGCCGCGGTGCGCGGTGAGGATGCGGTCGACGATGGCGAGCCCGAGCCCGGTGCCCGTGGTGCGCGTCGTGAAGAAGGCCTTGCGCGCGCTGTTACGGACCTCGGTATTCATCCCCTCGCCGGTGTCGATGACGGCGATCTCGCGCCCGGCGACGCCCTGCCGGGTCTTTCGGGTGAGGGTGATGGTGAGCACGCCGCCCGTCCCCATGGCCTGCACGGCGTTCTCGATGACGTTCTCGAGGGCGTGCCGGAGCAGGTGCGCGTCGCACTGGATGGGGGTCTCCGCCTCGGGGCTGGAGCGCAGCTCGACCTCGGTGCCCGTGCGCTCGGCGGGCCCGAGGCAGCGGATGATGAGCTCCTTCGGGAGGATCTCGCGGGCCTCCGGGTGGAGCGGCCGGGCGAGGGTGAGCAGGTCGGTGACGATGCGGTTGATGCGGTCGGCCTCCTCCTCGAGGATGCCCAGCAGCAGGTCGCGCTCCCTCGTGGGGAGCGGGCGGCGCAGCGAGGCGACGGCGTTGAGGATGATCGCGAGGGGGTTGCGCACCTCGTGGGCGACGATGGCGGAGAGCTCCCCGACGGCGGCGAGGGCCTCGCGCTGCTGGAGGGCGTCGCGCACCCGGGCGAGCTCGTCGTCGCGGCGGGAGAGCTCCTCGGCGAGGCGCGCGGTGAACACGAAGGACAGCGCCCCGATGTGGATGAACATGAAGTGCTCGAGCAGGAAGGGCGACGGGAGGTGCGTCACGCCGGTGGTCGAGTCGTGGACGACGCCGCAGGCGACGAGGAGGTAGCTGAGCGCGACGCCCCACATCCAGCGGCCCTGGGCGCGGGCTGCGCGGAAGAAATAGAACGAGGAGGAGACCAGCGCCGCGAGGATCGCGGGGAACATCGCGAGCTGCGCGGCGGGGGAGATGTGCGCCTCGCGGTAGACGATGGTGAAGGGCCCGAGCACGACGCGCTGGACGTACTCGTGGTCGTGCACGACGACGCCGAAGAGGTTGAGGGCGAGGAGCACGCCGAACCAGGCGTAGGCGGGCTTGAGCCAGCGCCGCGCGTTCGGGGAGGCGTCGGAGAGGCGCATGGCGAGGTCGAGGGCGACGGGCATGGAGCCGAGGCCGGCGGCGATGCGGACCTGCTCCCAGGGGATGGGGCCGACGGGCTGGTGGCCGTAGCGGAGCACCGAGGCGAGGTCGTAGAGGACGCTGAGCACCAGCAGCGCGCCGAAGCAGCGGGCGTCGCCCACGAGGCGACGAAACAGCCCGAGGAACACGAAGTTCGCGAGCAGGAAGACGTAGACGGTCAGCCACGCGAAGGTGACGCTCGCGAAGGGGTTCACGATGCTCGACCGGAGAGTGTAGGCGAGGAATGCTGTGGGGAGGGATGTGGAGATGTGCCGCGGGCCGTGCTGCGAAGTTGGCAGCGCCTGCGGGGCCGTGATGGAATCGGGGGCGATGAGGTACTCGATGCGGCAGTGGGGCTTCGGGCTCGCGATGGCGGGCGTGGTCGCGCTCGGGGCGACGGCCGCGCAGGCCCAGCAGGGCGGGTACACCGTGGTGGGGGGGACCCCGAACGGGACCTCGTCCATCGGGGTGGTGCCCTCGGCGGGTCAGGATCCTGGCCAGCGCCAGGTGGGTACGCGGCGGCTCGACGGCGCGCGAGCGCATCGGCCCGAGGAGTACGGAGGCGTGACGCCGGGGGTGGCCTCGCTGGCGCCGGGCCTCCGTCGCCTGGCGCGACAGGGCAGGACCCAGGCGCCCGTGGTGGCCTGGCCGGGCTTCCAGATGGTCCCTGGCGGGAGCCGGGTGTTCGTGGCGATGACGCGCCCCGGGGTGGTCACCGAGACGCGCACTCCCCTGACGCGGGTGTTCCACATCGCGGGGGGGAGGGTCGGGCTGTCGAACAACCGCCGCCCGCTCATCACCGAGGCCTTCGACACCCCGGTGACCCGCGCCTTCCTCCGCAGCGTTCGCGGCGGCGTCGACCTGGTCGTGCAGGTGCGCGCCGAGGTGGACCACCGCATGTCCCAGGAGCCCGGCCCCCAGGGGCTCCAGTTCGTCTACATCGACTTCCCCCCCTTCCAGGCCCCGGAGACGATGCGCCTCCGCCTGCCCAGCGGCGCCATGCAGCAGGTCGAGATCGGCTCGCCCGTCACCACCAACGCCGTGGTGCCGCGCGAGCCCGGTCCGCGCCTCGGTGGTCCCGCCGTGGTGGTACAGCCCGGCGCCGACGCCGAGCGCCCGCCCGGGATGCGCTAGTCGCGCGCCCTACCAAGCCCCCATCCATGGAGCCGATGCTCCGACAGACCCCCATCGCCACCCGATCGCCGCGCGCCGCTGCGGCGCTGGGAGACGCCCTGCTGCGCCGGGCCGACCGCGGCGAGGCATGGCTCGCCTGCTCGCTCGTCGAGGGCCCGGTGGTGGTGCTCGGCGCGCGGCAGAGGCGCTCGGCGGTGACGGTGTTTCCGCAGGTGGTGCGTCGCCGGACGACGGGCACCGCGGCGTGGATCGGTCGCCGCGCCCTCTGGTGCTCGCTGGCGCTCCCGGCGGCGCACTCGCTCTACTCCGACGCGACGCTCGCGACGCTGCTCAACCGCAACGTGCGCCCGTGGCTTCGTGGCTTTACCCGATCGGGTATCTCCGCGGCGTACTTCGGGCGCGAGTGGATCGCCGTCGCGCACCGACCCGCGGCGGTGCTGGGCTACGACCTGTCGCCGTCCGGCGCGGTGCTGCTGGAGATGATCGCGGGGTGGGATGATCCCGTCGCGCTGCCCGAGGAGCACGCCGCGGCGGAGGAGCGGGCGCTCGACCGCTGGCGCTCGAAGGAGCCCGTGGCGCTCGGCGGCGGTCGCGACCCGATGGCGGTGCTGGGCGCGCTCGCGGCGGCGGTGGCCGAGCGGGCGGGGGCGACGGTGACGGAGGAGCTCGCGGACCAAGGGGCGCAGGCCGCGGAGGTGCCCGAGGGGGAGGCCGCGTCGGTGGCGGTCCCGATCGGGCGGGTGGAGGCCGTGCGCGCGGGGGCGGGGCTCTGGCTGGGCGGAGACGCGCTGGCGGCGACCCCATGGCTCGACGCGCTGGCGGCGGCGCTCTCCCGGGCGGAGGCCTGGCCGACGGAGGGCGCGGCGGTCGACGGCGCGCGGCCCGAGGACTGGGCGCGGGCGGCGGCGCTGCTGCGACAGGGTTGACGATTACCTGAGAGGGTAAGATAGCTTCGGTCGCGGTGGTGTCGGGAGTGGGCTCGCGCCGCCGCGTGTGATGGAGTCGCCGCGAAGGCGACGAGGAGGACGACGATGGCGAAGGTGGGAGTTCTCGGCTCGGGGGACGTGGGCAAGGTGCTCGCGCTGGGGTTCAAGAAGCACGGCCACGACGTGCGCATCGGCAGCCGGGAGGGCACGAAGCTCGCGGGCTGGTCGGCGGAGAACGGCGTCGCGGAGGGCACCTTCGAGGCGGTCGCGGCGCACGGCGAGGTGCTGGTGCTGGGCGTCGCAGGGCGCGTGGCCGAGGAGCTCGTGAAGGGCCTCGCGCGCTCGCTGGAGGGCAAGACGGTGATCGACGCGACCAACCCCATCGCCGGGGGGCCGGTCAACGGCATCCTTCCCTACTTCACCGGGCCCAACGACTCGCTGATGGAGCGGCTGCAGAAGGCCGCGCCGGGCGCCCGCTTCGTGAAGGCCTTCTCGTCGGTGGGCAACGCGTTCATGGTCAACCCGAGCTTCCCCGGCGGGCGACCGACGATGTTCATCGCGGGCGACGACGCCGGAGCGAAGGCCCAGGTCACGGGCATCCTCGAGCAGTTCGGCTGGGACGCCGAGGACGTCGGCGGCGTGGAGGGGGCCCGCGCCATCGAGCCGCTCTGCCAGCTCTGGTGCGCCCCGGGCTTCCTGCGCAACCAGTGGGCCCACGCCTTCAAGGTGCTGCGGATGTAAGGGGCCTCTGCGCGCTCGCGCGGAATTCGTCTCCGACCCACCCAACCGATTGCGGGCTCGTCCGTCCCAACACGGGCCATGAGCTACCGCAACGACGTCGAAGCCCTGCAGATCCGTCTCTCCCAGCTCGAGCAGGAGCTCGCTGGCATCCGTGATGAGCGCGCCCGGCTGGAGCGCGCGGCCCGCAGCGAGCCGAGGCTGATCACCGAGCTCGACGCCGTGCGCCGCGAGCTCCACGCCCGCGCCCCGCGCAGGCTGCCGATGCTCGACGACATCCGGGTGGCCTCGCCCTGCCACGAGCGCTGGGACGCGATGAGCGGCGACGAGCAATCGCGCTTCTGCGGGAGCTGCAGGAAGAACGTCTACAACCTCTCGGCGATGACCCGCGAGGCCGCCGAGGCGCTGGTGCGCTCGAAGGAGGGAGACCTCTGCGTCCGGTACTTCCGTCGCACCGACGGGACGATCCTCACGGCCGACTGCCCCGTCGGGGTGCGCCGCAAGCGGGTGCAGCTCGTCGCCGCCGCGGGGGCCGTGACCGCGCTCGCCGCGGGCGCCGTGGCCTTCGCCTTCGCGCAGATGGGTTCGGCCGTGCCGACGGTCGCGACGCCGACCGTGGCGCCCCGGGTGGCTCCTCCGGTGACGGCGGCGCCCGTTCCCCACGAGGAGATCCAGGGGCAGATGGTGCAGGGGGACATCGCTCCGATGATGGGTACGCCCGTCGTGGATCCCGCGCCGGTGCACACGCGGCCGAGGATGGGCCGGCCGATCATGCGCCAGCAGCGCTGAGGGGCCCTTATCCCTTGAAGACCGACTGGCGCGCCCGCAGCAGCCGGTCGAGCGTGCCCTGGATGGTCTCTCTCAGCTTCTCGTTGAGCCGGTTGACCAGCACGATGTCCTCGCTCTGCTCGGGGCGGTAGGCGTCCATGGCGATGGGCTCGCCGAAGACGATCTTCCAGCGCGCCGGGAGCCCCGCGAGCCCGAGCGGACCGAGCAGGGGAAAGGTCGGGGTGATGGGCACGAAGGGCAGCCCCAGCATCTTCGACAGCCGCCCCGACTGGAAGAGCATCGGGTACGTCTCCTCCGCCCCGACGATGGTCACCGGGACGATGGGGGTCCCGGTGCGGATGGCCAGCTTGATGTGCCCGCCGCGCCCGAAGCGCTGGAGCTGGTAGCGCTCGCGGAAGGGCTTGGCGATGCCCTTCACGCCTTCGGGGAAGAGCGCGAGGCAGGCGTCCTTGCGCAGCAGCCGCTCGGCGTTCTCCTGGCAGGCGCGCACCGCGCCGAGGCGGTTGAGGTAGGCGCCCGCGAAGGGGAAGTGGAAGATGAAATCCTCCGCGAGCCAGCGCAGGGGGCGAGCGCCCGGGTGCTCCTTGCGCAGCGCCGTGGCCAGCATGATCCCGTCGAGGGGGATGGCGCCCGAGTGGTTGGCCACCAGCGCCACGCGCCCGGTCGTGGGGACGTTCTCGATCCCCTCGACCTCGACGCGCCACCAGCGGTCATAGAGGAGGTCCCACACCGGCTGCCAGCGGCGCGCGTACTCCGGGTCGAGGCCGAAGTCGTCGACCTCCTCGGAGCGATCGCGGATGGCGGTCTGCCCCCATCGGCGGAGGTAGTAGTCGCTCCCGAGGAGCTCGCGCGCGGCGTCGAAGGGCTCGTCGTCGAGCACCGACGCGGCGGCGGGCGCGGGGGCCAGGGCGCGCTCCTCCTCGGGCTGGGTCAGCGCCTTCAAGCGCGACGCCAGCCGGTCGAGCAGGGGGCGGCTCTCGGCCGGGTCCCTGGCCTGGTCGAGCAGCGCGTCGAGCTGGGCGATCACGGACTCCAGCGAGGGCTCCTCGACCTCGGCCCCAGCGGCCTTCTCCATGGATGGAGAGGGGGAGGCCGGAGCCGGAGCCGGAGCCGGAGCCGGGGCCGGAGCCGGAGCCGCCGTGGTCGCAGGGGCCTCTTCCGTGACCGCGGGCTTCTTCTCTCCCTTCTTCGCCGCCGCCGCGCTCTTCTTCGCGGGGGGCACTGGCTTCTTCGCGGAGGCCGTCGCGGGCTTCGGGGAGTCGCCGCCGAAGGGGTCGTTGCCGAGGACTTTGCGCGCCATAGGGGGTGAACCGCTCGTGAAGGGGGATCAGAGGCTCAGGGGGTCGTGCGGAGCAGGTGCGCGTCGCGCATCCGCTGGGAGTGGGCGTAGTCGAGCACCGCCTCGCGGGTCGTGAACGCCGGGCGGAACTTCAGCTCGCGGAGCGCCTTGTCACCGTCGGCGACGCAGAGCCAGCGGGCGTAGTCGACGAAGGTGGGCGGCGCCTCGCTGAGCTGCGCCGTCCAGAGCGCGCTCACGATGGGGTACATCACCGGGTGCGGGATCGGCAGCCCGATGCGGCCCGTGAGGTGGATCACCGTGGAGAGCGGGAGCACCCCGTCGCCGACGATGTTGAACACGCCGGGGATGTCGCGCATCACCGCGAGCTTGAAGGCCGCCAGCGCGTCCACCTCGTGGAGGAACTGCATCAGCGGGTCGAAGCCCATCACCGTCGGGACCATCGAGCGCCCGAGGTAGCGGGTGAGGTAGTTCTTCACCGTGGGCCCGAGGATGGGCGCGAGGCGCAGCACCGTCACCAGCGTGCCGGGCGAGCTGCGCGCGAAGCTGGCGACCACCTGCTCGGCCTCGATCTTGTCGCGCAGGAAGCGGCTCTCCGAGTGCCCCCGGAGCGGGTGCGTCTCGGGGAGGAAGTTGGGGTTTCGCGGCGACGCCCCGTACAGGATCGTGTGCGACCAGAGCACGAACTTGTGCACCGGGCGCTCTCGACACGCGTTGAGCACGTGCAGCGTGCCGACGCTCTCCAGCTCGTGGGCCCAGGCGCTCGCGTGCGTCGGGGACGAGAGGAAGGCCATGTGCAGCAGCGTGTCGACCTGCTCGCTGGCGAAGATCTCCGCGAGCCGCGCGTCCACCCTCGGCTGCGTCAGGTCGACCTTGTAGAACCGGGTCTTTCGCCCCGCCGTGGCCGGCCGCTCGACGTCCAGCGCCACGATGCGCGACACCCGGTCGTCGTCCTCCAGCAGCCCGATGAGGTTGCGGCCCAGGAAGCCGTCCGCCCCGGTGAGCGCCACCACCCGGCCCGGCGGGGTCACCTTGGTCACCGCGTGCGCGTCGTGGTCCTTTGCGTCCGTCATCGTCGGCCCTTCCCGCTCGCCGTCTCCCAAGGAGCCTCTCCTGCCGTCGCCGCCTGCGGGCGCGGAAGCTATCACAACCACTATCGAAGCCCGAGGCGTCGCGCCGCGGTCTCCGTCGTGCGGGCGCGCACCGTGTCCTCGTCGTCGCCCCGAAGCTCCGCGAGCTGCCGCACCGTGTGCGCCAGGTACGAGGGCTCGTTGGTCTTCCCCCGCATCGGGATCGGCGCGAGGTAGGGCGAGTCCGTCTCGATCATCAGCCGGTCGAGGGGGATCACCCTCGCCGCCGCCCGCACCGCCTCGGCCTTCTTGAAGGTCACGATCCCGGAGAGGCTGACGTCGAAGTCCAGGTCCATCGCGGCGCGGGCGAAGGCCTCGTCCTCGGAGAAGCAGTGGATCACCCCGCCCACGTCCCGAGCCCCCTCCTCGCGGAGGATCGACAGCGTGTCCGCGGGCGCCTCTCTCGTGTGGATCACCAGGGGCTTCTTCGCCTCCTTCGCCAGCGCGATGAACCTCCGGAACACCTCCCGCTGCACGTCGCGCGGCGAGCTGTCGTAGTGGTAGTCGAGGCCCACCTCGCCGACCGCCACGACCTTCTCGTGGGCGATCATCCGGGCCATCTCCGCGTAGGTCTCTCCGGTGCAGCCCGCCGCGTCGTGGGGGTGCACGCCCGCGGTCGCTCTCACGTCGCGCTCCGCCTCCGCCATGGCGATGGCGTCGCGGGCGCCGTCGGTCCCCCGGCCCACGCCCACGGTGACGAACCACGCGATGCCGGCGGCCCGCCCCCGCGCGAGGATCGCCTGCCGCGCCTCCTCGGAGTCGGCGTAGTCGAGGTGGCAGTGCGAGTCGACGATGGGGACGCTCACGGCGAGGCCTCCCCCAGCGCGAGCCGGGCGTGCGAGCGGGCGGGCGTCGGGAGGATGCTGCGGGCGAGGCGCTCGAGCACCGAGCGGGCGTCCGGGTGGTGGCGCACCGAGCCCAGCGCGTCGATGGCGTCGTGGCGCAGCTCGGCGGAGTCTTTACCCGGGATGGTATGCGTCCCCCGGGCGAAGGCCGTCACCGGCTCGACGGCGCCCTCGTCCCCGGCGCGCACCCTGGCGATGGAGGCGATCACCGCCACCCGGAGCCGCGCCGGATCGCGCTCGTCGGAGGCGCGGCGCAGCGACGCCATGGCCCGCTCGCGCTCCCCAGGGCTCAGCTCGAAGGGCGGATCGACCTGCGGGTCGAGCAGGTAGCCGAGCTGCTCGGCGCCCTCGGAGGCGATCCACGGGTCGGCGTCGTCGACGGCCTCGAGGGCCGCGGCGAAGCCCTCGCTCGGGCTCGCCCTCACGATGCCCAGCAGGGCCTGGTAGCGCACGTCGTCGTGGCGGTGGCGCAGCGCGCCGCGCAGGGCCTCGAGGGCGCGGTCGCCGCCGAGGTCGGAGAGGGCCACGGCGGCCATCTGGCGCACGGTGCTCTCGCCGTCGTCCAGGCGAGCGGCGATGGCGTCGAGCAGGTGCCTCGCGTCGAGGGCGCCGAGGGTGGTGAGCGCGGCGGTGCGCACGCTGGAGTCGCCGTCGTCGAGCAGCGGGGCGAGCGCGTCGGCGGCGGCGCGCGGGGTGTCGGTGCCGACGGAGAGGAGGTCGGCCGCGGCGGAGGCGCGCACCGAGGGCTTCGAGGAGGTGAGGTCGCGCAACGCAGCGGCGTACGTGCGTCGCAGCGGCGAAGGCTGGAACATCACTTCACCCGGGTTCCGGCGGGGTACTCCTTGCCGAAGGTGGCGAGCGAGAGCGACTCCGACGGCCCGGCTGCGAGGAGCATCCCGTGCGAGACGAGCCCCTTGCCGAAGTCCCTCGGGGCGAGGTTGGCGACGACCACCACCTGCTTGCCGACCAGCTCTTCGACCGCCGGAAACGCCAGCGCGATGCCCGCGATGATGGTGCGGGGGCCGCTCGCTTCACCCAGGTCGACGGAGAGCTTGAGGAGCTTGTCCTTGCGAGGGATGCGCTCGGCGGTGAGCACCTTGCCGAGGCGCAGGTCGACCTTGGCGAAGTCGTCGTAGGCGATGGTGGCCGAGGCCTCCTCGGCGGCGGGCGCGGGCGCGGCGGCGGGGGTGACGGCGGCGGCGGTCTCGGTCGCGGGCTTCTCTTCGGTGCTCATGGTCTTTGCGGTGCTCTTCGGGGTCGCTTCGGCGTCGCGGACATCCAGGGCGAGCAGCATCGCCGCCTCGGTGGCCGGGTCGTACTTGGGAAACACGGGCTGTCCTGGGCGCACCTCGGTGTGCGCGGCCAGGGCGCCCCAGGAGAGGGGCCAGAGGTCGGCGTCCTCGTGGGGGCTGAGCGGGTCGAGGCCGAGCTGATGCCGCAGCTCGTCGCTCTTCGTGGGCGTCACGGGCCAGAGCATCACGGCGACGGCGCGCACGATCTCCAGCACGTGGGCGATGACCACCCCGAGGCGCGTGCGGTCCTCGGTCTTGGCGAGCTTCCACGGGGCGGTCTCGTCGAAGTAGCGGTTGGCCGTGCGCGCGGTCTCGATGGTGAGCTCGAGCGCGCGGTGCATCGCGAGGACGTCCCACGCCGCGGCCACCTCGGTCACCAGCGTCGCCACCCGGGCGCGGAGCGTGCGCTCGACGTCCGAGAGGTCCTCGTCCTTCACATAGGGGACCTTCCCGTCGAAGTACTTCCCCACGAAGGGGAGCGCCCGATGGAGGAGGTTGCCGACGGTCTCGCCGAGCTCGGCGCGGGCGCGGTTGATGATGCCCGGGATGGAGAACTCGCCGTCCTGTCCGAAGCCCACCTCCCTCAAGAGGTAGAAGCGCAGCACGTCGGCGCCGAGCACCTCGGCGATGCGCACCGGGTCGGTGGTGCCGGGCGTCTTCACGGCGGTGAGCCCGGGGGTCTTGGAGGTCTTGCGACCGCCGGAGAGCAGGTACCCGTGGGTCCAGATGGTGGTGGGGAGGGAGACCCCCGCGCTCATCAGGAAGGCCGGCCAGTACACCGCGTGGAAGCGCACGATGTCCTTGGCGACGAGCTGCACCTGCGGCGGCCAGAAGTCCTGCTCCGGGGTGCCTTCGACCGCGGTGAGGTAGTTGAAGAGCGCGTCGAACCACACGTAGATGACGTGCCCGGGGTCGTCGGGAACCGGGATGCCCCAGGTGAAGTTGGAGCGCGAGACCGAGAGGTCATCGAGGCCCGACTGCACGAAGGAGACGATCTCGTTGCGCCGCGTCTCCGGCAGCACGAACTCCGGGTGCTCTTCATAGAGCTTGAGCAGCCGGTCTTGATAGCGCGACAGCCGGAAGAACCAGGTCTCCTCCTCGAGCGTCTCCACCGGGCGCTCGTGGATGGGGCAGAGGCTCCCGGGGAGCAGCTCCTTCTCGGTCTTGTAGCCTTCGCAGGCGACGCAGTAGAGGCCCTTGTAGGTTCCCTTGTAGAGGTCGCCCGCGTCGCGCACCTTGCGCCACCACTTCTGCACGCCCTCCACGTGGCGCGCGTCGGTGGTGCGGATGAAGTCGTCGGGCTGCACCCCGAGCTTCGGCCAGAGGCTCCGGAAGCGGCCGCTCACGTCGTCGACGAAGGCCTGCGGGCTCACCCCCGCCTTGGTGGCCTCGCGCTCGATCTTCTGCCCGTGCTCGTCGGTCCCGGTGAGGAAGCGCGCCCGCTCTCCGCGCATGCGGTGGTAGCGCGTGAGCGCGTCCGCGACGACGGAGGTGTAGGCGTGCCCGATGTGCGGCGAGCCGTTGACGTAATAGATCGGGGTCGTGACGTAGAAGCGCTGGGTCATGGTGGCGATCTTCGTGGGGTTTACCCGTAGCGGTAAACGCGCGGCGGTGGAGGGAGCGAAGGCCTACGGGGGAGCGGGGGGCGATCCCGCCGCGGGCGGCGCCGCTGGTAATAGCGCATCCACCGGAAAGGTCTCCACCCCGGCGTCGTTGAGGGCCACGCGCACGGTGCGGGCGAGCACGTCGACGTCGCGCACGCGCCCCTCGCCCTTGGGGGTGAGCACCCGCTTGCCGGGCTTGGGGAAGAGCGAGCGCTGCGAGCGGTAGAAGGCGTCCTCGTAGACGAGGCAGCACATGAGGCGGCCGCACACGCCGCTCACCCGCTCGGGCTTGAGCGCGAGGCCCTGCTCCTTGGCGTGGCGGATGGACACCGGGGCGAAGTCCGCGAGGAAGGTGTTGCAGCAGAGCTGCAGCCCGCAGGGGCCGATTCCCCCGATGGCCTTGGCGGCGTCGCGGGCGCCCACGTGGCGGATCTCCACCCGGCTGCGGAGCGCCTGGTTGAGCTGTCGGCCGAGCTCTCGCAGCTCGATGCGATCCTCGCTGGAGAGGTGCACCACCACGCGCTGGCCGGTGCGGGAGATCTCCACCCGCAGCACCTTGGCGGGGAGGTTGAGCGAGTGCAGCAGGGCGGAGGTGGTGCGCACCGCCTCGGCCTCCTTGAGACGCGCGCGGGCCTCGGCCTTGAGGTCGCCCTCGTCCGAGCGGCGCACGATGCGGGGGACCATCCTCGACTCGACGAGCTGCCTCCGGGAGGGGAAGGCCACGACGGCCATGGTGACCCCGCGGTCGGCCTCGACGAGCACCGTGTCGCCCTTGCGCAGCAGCAGCGTCCCGGCGTCGGCGAGGGTGGCGCGGGCGGCGTCGGCGACGCGCACCAGCGCGACGTTCATCAGCACGGCATGAGGGGAGGAGGCGTCGTCGGGAAACTCCGGCTCGCCGTAGGGATCGACGTCCGCCGCGAAGCTCTCCAGGGGCAGGTGCACCCGCCGGGGCTCGACCGCCGGCGGCGGCGGCGGCGGCAGCTTCGAGGGGCGCGCGACGGGTGGAGGCGGCGGGGCCTTGGAGGGTCGCGCACCCGGCGGCGGTGGGGCCTTGGAGGGTCGCGCACCCGGCGGGGGCGGCGGGGCCTTGGAGGGTCGAGCGACGGGTGGCGGCGGGGCCTTCGAGGGCCTCGGCGGCGGGGGCTTCGAGGGCCTCGCCGGAGGGCGCGGCGCGTCGGCTCCCTGCGGCGGCGGCGGCGGGCGGCGGGACGGGCGGCGCTCGCTCACGGGCGAACCTCACGGAGGCGGACGAGCATGTTCTGTAGCTGCATCCCGACGTTGAAGCTGGTGGCGCCGTCGAGCAGCTCCATGGTCTCCCGGACGATCTCCGCGCGGAGGGCGTTGACCAGCGACTGGCGAGGGGCTTTACCCGAGGAGGTAAGCGCCTCGTTGCGCAGGTGGCGGTAGAGGAGCGCGAGGGTCTCGTCGAGCGCCGCGCGGCCGAACTGGTCGGGCTTCTCCGGCGGGTCTTTGTAGCGGGTGGCGAGCTCGACGAAGCTGCCGACGGCGACGCCGGGCACGCGCAGCGCCGAGAGGATCTCCTCCAGCAGCTTCTTCCTCGCCGCGAGGTGCTTCGGGTCCTTGTAGATGAGGGCTCGCCCGACGCTGCCCTCGGCGAGCGGGAGCAGCTCGGCGATGTGCTCCGGGGTGAGCTCCAGGCCCTCCAGCACGGCGCGCACCTCGGGCTCGTCGAGGAGGCCGAAGTTCACCGTCTGGCAGCGCGACCGGATGGTGGGCAGCAGCGTCGAGGGGCGGTGCGAGAGCAGCACGAAGTGCGTCTCCGCGGGAGGCTCCTCCAGGGTCTTCAGCAGCTTGTTGGCGGCGTACTTGTTGAGGCGGTCGGCCTCGCGGATGATGATCCAGCGGGTGCCGCCCTCGTGGGGTCGGTAGGCTAGGCGCTCGAGGATGGCGTCGACCTGCTCGACGACGATCTCCTGGCGCAGCTTCTTGTCGTCGGGCTCGTCGCTCTCCCGGTCGCGGGCCGAGGTCGACTCGCGAAACTCGCGCTTCACCACCAGTAGGTCGACGAACTGTCCCTGCGCGATGCGCCGGCAGCTGGTGCACTCGCCGCAGGCGTCGTCCGCCGGGGTCGCGCGGGCGGTGCAGTTCATGGTCTGCGCGAGCGCGTGGGCCACCCGGTCCTTCCCGACGCCCAGCGGGCCCGAGAAGAGGTAGGCGCTGGCGGTGCGGCGCTGGACGATCGCACGGCGCAGGAGCCCGATCGCGGCCTCGTGGCCGCGAACCGAACGAAAGCCCTGCAACAGCGGTTCGGTCATTGGGGTTCGGCCCACCCGGTAACACGGGCCGGAGACCCCCGGCAACGATCAGGGCAGCGGGAGATTACGGGGGAAGGTAAAGAGCCGCCGCGCTCACATGCAGCAGGCGAGGCAGCGGGTGTCGTAGCAGCGGCCGTAGTTGCGGCTGCCCGGGGCGTCGCAGCACGACTGCCCCGCCGAGCACCGGACGAGGGCGCAGGGCGAGAGGCCCGAGTCTCGGGTGGTGATGCAGGTGCCGCTCGATGCCACGCGCACGCCCGAGGCCTGCGCCACGCAGCTGTTGGAGTAGGTGTTGCCGTCGCAGCCGCAGACCGGGCTGTACAGGCTGTTGCAGAGGGTCGGCCGGGGCTGGCACGCGCCGGCGGTGCCGCAGCCGGAGCCCGCGCAGTACTGGGTCCGCGCGTCGCAGTCGGAGTTGGAGAGGCAGGTTCCTGCCGGGGCGTCGGCGGCGCCCGCGTCGCGCGTCGGGGCCACGCAGCAGGTGGTGCAGGTGCGCGGGTAGCAGCCGCCGTACGCGGGAGCCCCCGGCACGTCGCAGCACGCCGTGGTCGCGGTGCAGCGGATGGTCGCGCACACCGAGATCCCCGCGTCGACCAGGGGGACATCGCGAGGAGCGCCCGCGTCCACGGCGGTCGCGCAGGCGCCGCGGTCTCGCACGCGGGCCCCGCTGGCGGCGGCCTCGCAGGTGTTGCCGTAGGTGCGTCCGTCGCAGCCGCAGACCGGGAGGTACACCGTCGCGCAGCCCGTCGGACGAGCCTCGCAGCGCCCCGGTCCATCGCAGGAGAGGGCCGAGCAGAACTGCGAGCGGCCGCAGTCGGAGTTGCTGAGGCACTGGCCCGCCGTCCCGGAGTCGATGGGCGTGACGACGTCGAGGGGGGGCGTGACGACGTCCATGGGTGTCGGTGCGTCGAGGGGCGTTGGTGCGTCTCCGGTCGGGGTGCCCGTGTCGGCCGGGGCGATCCAGGTGTCGACCGGCGCGGCGGCGTCCTGCTCCGTCGGAGCGCCCCGGTCTTCGGCCTGGCCGACGTCGCCGGCGGGGTCGATCACCGGGGTGACGGTGCTGCCACAGGCGGCGCTGAGGAGGCCGAGGACGAGGAGGCCGCGAAGGCGGAGAGAGGCGCTTGCCATAGGCCTCGGAGCCTACACGGGGCCGCGCGCCGCGCGAACTGCTCTACGCGTGCCCTCTGATCGAGAGCCGGTGCGTGTGCGGCTTTCCCTGCCAGGCGACGGTGACCTCGATCAGCTCGTCGTTCACGGCGCGGCCGAAGTACGCCACGCCCGGGTCGCAGGGGATCGTGTCCGCGTGGTCGAAGCCCCGCCCGGTCATCCACGACACCTCCACCACCGGGGGCCGCTCGCCCGCCGCGGGGATGAGCCCGTGCAGGGCCACCACGCGCCCGCCGTGAAGCCGCTCGAAGGAGAGCGACTCGAAGCGACGCTCGGTGAACTCCGCCGCGGAGGGGAAGCCCTCGCCCACGTCCTTCAGCTCGGGCAGGTGCTGGTGCAGGTACTTCACCAGCAGGTCGTAGGTGGGGTGCTTGAGCCCTGGGAGCCTCTTCTCCGGCGCGATGACGGGCAGTCCGTCGAGGTCGAGGTCGTGCAGCTCGACGTGGATGTGCCAGCGCGAGGCGAGGGCGAGCTCGTCGACCGAGTCGTCGGCGAGGCTCTTCAGGAGCCAGTGGAAGGGGCTCACGGTGCCGCCGCGCCGACGGTGGATGACCGACTCCCAGAGCGGCCGGCGGATCTCCCAGCGCCCGCCGTGCGCCCGCACCATCACCTCGCCGAGGTAGGCCGCGGCGTGGACGATCACCTGCACGAAATGGCTGTCCGGCGAGGGCGGATCGCTCTTCGCGATCCACTCGTCGCGCCGCGCCCGGGTGAGGGCCCGGGCGAGGGTGGCGACCCCGGCGTCGGTGAAGGGCAGCGCCTCCCCGAGGAGCCCTTCGGCGTTGGCGGCGAACAGCTCCGCGGCCTCGGCGAGCGCCGCGGCGAAGGCGGGGTTGTGGCCCGGGTTGGCGTCGACGTCCCGGTGGAGGAAGGGCGCCGCCCGCACGTCGGCGGGGTAGTGGGGCCAGAACCAGCGGGCGAGGAGGTCGGAGGCGGTGAGGGGTTCCATGGGGGTGTTCGCCGGGCCGTGCCCATAACACGCGGGCGCTGCCGGATGTTTGCGTGCAAGCGGGGGCGCGGTGCTTCATCCTCACCGCCCGACGCAAGGTCCTCCTGCCCTCCCAACCCCCCCTTTTGCCGGTACCTCATAGCGATGCTGCCGCCGTTCACCTTCGCGAACACGCCCCGACTGCAGCTCCGCCCGCTGGTGATGCAGGAGGCGCGAGAGCTGCTGCTGGTTGTGATGGCCTCCCGGGAGTCGCTGGGGCGCTACATGTCCTGGCCTCGCGAGATGGTCGAGCTCGACCACGCGCGGCGCTTCGTGAAGATGGGCCGGGAGCAGTGGCTGGCCGGGCGCACGGTGCGCCTCGGGGTGTTCGAGCGGGAGAGCGGCGCGCTGGTGGGCAACGTCGAGCTCGACGGCGTCGACTCGCGGCGGCGGCAGGCGGAGCTCGGGTACTGGGTGCGCAGCGACCGAGAGGGCAACGGCTACGCGGGGGAGGCGGCGCGCTCGATGCTGCGCTACGCCTTCGATACGTTGAGGATGCACAAGGTCAGGGCGGACGTGGCGGTGGGCAACTCGGCGAGCGCTCGCGTGCTGGAGAAGCTGGGCTTCACCCGCGAGGGGACGCTGCGAGAAGACCGCCCGGTGGGCAACGTCTTCGTCGACCACTGGCGCTACGGGCTGCTGTCCAGGGAGTTCCGCTGAGGCCCATGAGCGAGACCGTCTGCGCGCGCTGCGGCGCCGAGAAGCCCGTCGATGGCCACTGCGCGGCGTGCGCCTTCGACGCGGGCGAGCCCGCCGCGGTGGGCCACGCGCACGCCGAGGCCCCCGCCTCCGAGCTGGCCCGCTGGTGGGAGAGCGGCCGGCTCTCGGTGCTCCTCGCGGGGCTCTGCTTCCTCGGCGCGCTGGCACTGCCCCTCCTCGGCGGGCTCACGATGCGCGTCGACGGAGAGTTTCTCACCAACGTCACCGTGCGCCCGTGGGACCTCCTCATGGGCACCTACCCCGCCCTGCGGGGCCGGCTGAGCGCGTGGCTCCTCCCGGGCGCCGGGATCTTCCTCCTCTCGCTCCTCCGCTCTCGCCGCACGGCGCCGACGATGATGGCCACGCGCCCGCTCATCGCCAGCATGTCCCTCGCGCCCATCGTCGCCCTGGTGCTACCCATCGTGCGGCTGCGCGATCGCGGCGGCGCTCCCGTGGTGGGGGCGGCGCTCGCGCTGGGAGCGCTGGGCGTGGTGCTCTGCTGGCACGCGGCGTCGGTCTTCGGCCGCGGGATGCCCGAGCGCCTCGTGAAGGCGGTCGAGCACGACGACGACGACTGACGACGCGGACTGATCGTGGTCGGTAGATATCTTGAAGGCCCTGGCGATCCCACTACCCTGCGGCAGCATTGCCCGACGCCGCTCACCCGCTTCACTTCACCCTAGAAGGAACCTCCGATGTTCAACGCACACCCGAGGACGCTCGCAGTCGTCCTGCTCCTGGCTGGCATCTCGGCCTGTACTCCTCGCGGCGCTGGCGGCGGTCTGATCGACTTCGACTCCGGCCCCTCCGACACGCCGGCGACCGCGGACGGCGGCCCCTCGACCGACACCCCGGCCGTGACGATGGACGTGCCCGTGGTCCCGACCGACACGCCCGTGGCGCCGGTGGACAATCCCGCTCCGTTGGACAACCCCCCGCCTCCGATCGACATGCCCCCGCCGCCGGTCGATGTCCCCATGATGATGACCTGTCCGACCGGGCTCGCGCTCTGCGGCGCCTTCTGTCGTGACATCGCGACGGACGAGTCCAACTGCGGCGCCTGCGGCACCCGCTGCACCTCCACGCAGGTCTGCTCCGTGGGCCGCTGCATGGACGTCTCGGGCTGCAGCGCCCCCCGCATGAACTGCGGCGGGAGCTGCACCGACACCTCCTCGGACAACGCCAACTGCGGCGCCTGCGGCACCGCCTGCCCCGCCGGCACCGCCTGCTCCGCGGGCCGCTGCGTGTGCCCGGTGGGCGCGACCCTCTGCGGCGACCGCTGCGTCAACACCGCCGCCGACGGCGCCAACTGCGGCTCCTGCGGCCGGGCCTGCGGCGGGGGCCAGGTGTGCAACGCGGGCACCTGCATCAGCACCTGCCCCGCGCCCAACCAGATGTGCGGCTCGAGCTGCACCAACGTCCTCAACGACATCGGCAACTGCGGTCGCTGCAACAACCGCTGCGGCGCCGGCCAGCTCTGCACCGCGGGCACCTGCGTGACGCCCTGCGCGCCGCCCGGCGTCGTCTGCGGCGGGACGTGCACCGACGTGACCCGAGACCTCGCCCACTGCGGGCGCTGCAACAACCGCTGCGCCACCGGCCAGGTGTGCAGCGCGGGGGCGTGCATCACCCCGACGGTGACCGGCATGGCGGGCGGCCCCTGCGTGCGCGACAGCGACTGCGGCGCCGGGGGCGCGTGCCTCACGTCGGGCGGCGGCTTCATGGGCGGGTACTGCATCTTCGGCTGCCCCTCCGGGGCGTCGCCGGGCGACCCCTGCGCGGGAGACACGGGCCTCTGCATCCCCAGCGGCTCGCAGCTCATCTGCATGCGCGACTGCACCCCGGGCACCCTGGGCCAGTGCCGCACCGGGTACATCTGCATGGACGTGTCGACCGACGGATCGATCGGCATCTGCTACCCGAACTGCAACGTCAACCCCACCGCGATCTGCGGCGCCTACCAGTGCGTCTCCTCGACCGGCGAGTGCTCCGGGGCGTGCACCGCGGGGGCGTCCACCTGCTCGGCGGGCAGCTCGTGCAACACGTCGACGAGCCGCTGCGAGTGCGGCCCGAGCACCAACTGCGGCGCGGGCTACCAGTGCTATCCCCCCTCCGGGGCCCGCTCGGCCTTCTGCGGCTGCTCGTCGAGCGCCGTGTGCTCCTCGGGGCGCAGCTGCGACACCTCCACGGGCACCTGCATCTGAGCGCTCGCTCCTTCCTCCCCGCCTCGTGACCGTCACCCTCCCAGAGCGCGCGTCGCGCATCGCCATGATCGCCCGGTGGAAGCCCGTGCACCTCGGGCACGCGGCGGTGCTCCACGCGCTGCTCGACCGGGCGGACTCGGTGGTCATCGGGGTGGGGAGCGCCAACCGATATGACCTCGACAACCCCTTCACTGCCGAGGAGACGGAGAGGATGATCGACGCGACCCTTGACGGACGCCCGGGCTATTCCATGGTCCGGGTGAACGACCTGGGCGACGGCCCGCGGTGGGCGGAGATGGTCGCCGGGATGCTTGGTCCATTGGACTACTACGTGACCGCCAACGGATATGTGCGCTCGCTGCTGATGGATCGATACACGGTGGTGCACCCGGTGGCGCTGCTCGACCCGTCCCGGCGGGTTCGGGTGGACGGCACCATGGTGCGCCGGGCGCTGGCGACGGGCGGCGACTGGCGCTCGCTGGTCCCGACCGCGGTGGCGGAGCTGATGGAGCGCGAGGGCTGGGCCGCGCGCTTCGTGCGGGAGTTCGGCGAGGCCACGAGGGCGGCGCTGCTGGCGGAGGGCGCGGAGGCGGCGATGCGCCGGGGCGACGGGCTCGACTGATCGGTTGAAGGCGCACGGGCTGCCGTGCGACGCTGCGAAACACTGAAGGGAAGGGTGTTGCATGTATAGCTGGGGCGACGACATGGACGACTGGGCGAAGCCCGGTACGTACTCCTTCGACAAGAAGACGACCGAGGCTCGCAAGAAGGACGCGGAGCGATCGAGGTCCGAGGGCCCGCGCACCTACAAGACCAAGGGCACCGGCCCCAACGTGCAGCTCACCGACCCGAAGAAGCGGGTGTCGACCACCTCGAAGACGCCGCTGGTCATCGGGGTCGACGTGACCGGCTCGATGCAGTCGTGGCCCGCGGAGATCTTCGACCGGCTGCCGCTGCTCTACCAGACCTTGTCGCAATACAAGCCCGACCTGGAGATCAGCTTCGCGGCCATCGGCGACACCAAGTCCGACCGCTGGCCCCTTCAGGTGACGAAGTTCACCAGGGGCTTCGACCTCGAAGAGCAGCTGAAGGCGATCTACGGGGAGGGCGGCGGCGGAGACATCCCGGAGTCCTACGGGGTGTTCGCGTCGTGGGTGCTCAACCATGTGGAGATCCCCTCGCTCGACGAGCGGCCCTTCCTCATCGTCTTCGGCGACGCGCCGATGCACCCGAAGATCCGGGGGTCCGAGGCGAAGCACTTCCTCGGAGACGACATTCAAGACGCCGACAGCGTCACCACCTGGATGAACGTCACCCGCACCTGGAACACCTTCTTCCTCCGCCGCCCTGGCGGGGTGAAGGGCGACGAGACCGACAAGCAGTGGAGCGCCGCGCTGGGCGAGCAGCAGGTGGTGCACATGGAGGACGAGGGCCGCGCGGTGGACTACGCGATGGGCCTCATCGCGCGCTCCTGGGGCTTCTTCGGCGACTTCCAGCAGAACATGCGCGCCCGGCAGGACGAGGCGAAGGTCACGGCGCTCTCCGAGCAGCTCAGCCGCCTCGCGCCGAAGGTGGTGACCTGCCCCCAGTGCGGCGCTCCCTTGCGGGGGACGGCCGCGCTCACGAGCGGCGCGCGGGTGACCTGCGTGTTCTGCCAGTCCATCGTCCAGCTCCCTTGAAGGTCTCGGCGGTCGTCACGGTTCCGCCCTATGCGACCTTCCTGGAGGAGGTCGCGCGGCACCCGCTGGTGACGGGTCTACGGCTCAACACGGTGATGCCCATCAAGGGATCTCCCCACGACACGCTTCGGCGCTTGTCGGGATACGGCGTCCCGTTGTGGGTCGACCTGAAGGGGCGGCAATTGCGGGTGGTGGGCGCGGCGATTCCCCCCTTCACGGAGGTTCGGGTGAGCCACCCGCTGAGCGTGGAGACGCCCGCGGACTGCTTCTTCGATGACGGCCGGGAGTACGCCCGGGTGATGGAGGTCGACGGCGACCGGCTGATCCTGGAGGACACCCCGAGGCGCTTCGTGGGTCCGGGCGAGAGCATCAACATCGTCCACCCCTCGCTGAAGATCGACGGCACCCTCACGCCTACGGACAAGGAATACCTCACTGCGATGAAGGAGCTCGGGATGACCCGGGTGATGCTCTCGTACTGCGAAGAGGCTGCGGACGTGGAGGAGGTGAAGTCGCTGCTCCCGGGCGCGGAGGTGGTGTTGAAGATCGAGTCGCTGAAGGGCCTCGACCTGGCGGCGCGGCAGGGCGACCGGCAGGGGCGGCTGATGGCCGCGCGGGGGGACCTCTACGTGGAGGTGCTGGAGCCGCATCGCATCGTGCGGGCGATGAGGGCGGTGCACGCGGCCGACCCGCAGGCGTGGGTGGCGAGCCGGCTCTTTCCCTCGCTGGCGAAGAGGCCTGTGCCCGAGGCGCAGGACATCGGCGACGCCGCGTGGCTGATGTCGCTGGGCTATCGCACCTTCATGCTGGGCGACGAGGTGTGCCTTCGCCGGGACTCGGTGATGGCCGCGCTGAACCTATTGGGACATGTGGCCGAGGCGGTGGGGTGAGCTACGGCCGGACGATGGAGGTGCCGGGCGGCGGGGACCACCGGAAGGTGGTCAGGGGGATGTTGAGGTTCACCTGGGGGTTGCTGAAATCGAAGCGGTTCTGGTTGCCCTGGGCGTCGATGACGGCGGTGCGCACCACCTGGAAGCTGGCGCGGTCGACATAGAACACGATGCGCTCATAGGTGGGCTGCGGGGTGGTCGGGCGCAGCTCCAGCACATATCCATTGGGGAAGCGAAACTGGTTGGCGTCGAGCAGCCGGAAGGTGAAGCTGTCGGTGATGCGCCCGGTGCCCGCGAGGAAGGTGATGGCGGTGGGGAGCTGCGATTGCCCCATGTTCTGCTGGATGGCCTGGCGCTCGTCGGCCTGGTAGGCCCAGAGCGTGGAGCCATCGGAGACGATGATGTCGCCGTTGGGGGCGGCGTAGTTCCAGCGCATGCGGCCGGGCTTGCTGAACATCACCCGACCGTTGCGCCGCTCTTCTCCATAGAGGCGATTGCGCGACACCTGGACGAAGTCGGCCTGGAAGTCGGTCGTGCGGTCATAGAAGCCCTGAATGCGCTGCGCGACCTCGTCGGCGGTCAACACGCCATTGGTGTTGGATGGAGGAGTGACGCGCTGACCCGGCCCGGTGGGATTGGTCGCAACCGGAGTGGGCGCGGGAGCAGGAGCAGGTGCTGTAGCGGCGACGCGAGGCGCGGCGACGCGGGGCGCGGGTGCCGCAGGCCGAGGCGCAGGACGTCGCTGCGGCGCGGTGGTCGCGGGTGGGGCATTGGTGCGGGGCTGCGCGAGCGCAGGCATGGCCGCGAGGACGAGGATGACCGGGAAAAGACGCTTGTTCATGAAGAACCTCCGTGGGGTTCGCAGGGAGTTATACGCGCGACGACTCGGAATGGTGCAATCGGGCTGAGAGATGCGCTGCGACGGTCGACGCCTTTACCGATCCAGGGGGGAGGCTGTAGCGTGACGCAACGATGGCGAGACGGAAGCGGCAGTGGTTGGGGATCGTAGCCCTCTGTAGTGTGAGCGCCATCGGCTGTGCGACCGGCGGGATCGCGGATCCAGACGCCGACGTGAAGTTCGGAGAGGACACCGGGAAGAAGCCCACGGAGGACACCGGGGAGAAGCCCACGGAGGACACCGGAGAGGGTGAAGACGCCGTGGTGGGCGACGACGTGGGCGGCGAGCTCGACAGCGGCGCGCCGACGGACTCGGGCGAGGCCGACACCGGGACGATGGACGCGGGAGTGACCGACACCGGCCCGATGGACAGCGGACCCGTGGACAGCGGACCCGTGGACACCGGGCCCGTGGACACTGGACCCATGGACACCGGGCCGAGGGATACGGGGCCTGTGGACACCGGGCCGATCGACACGGGGCCTGTGGATACCGGGCCTGTGGATACGGGACCTGTGGATACCGGGCCTGTGGACACCGGGCCGACGGTGCCGACGATCGAGTGCAGGGGGGTGCTGGGCAGCCGCACCTGTCGCGGAAACGGTACGTTCCCGCCCTGCTGCATCATTGTCTCGATCCTTCCTCCCGCGTGTGGGACCGCGGTTCCGATCCTGGGTTGCGTGCCCAACTGATCGGGCAGGCGGCGCCTCCGCTCAGCGCCGCGGCTTGTCCGATGAGAGGGCTATCGGACTCCCGATAGCCTTCCATCCCACTGGCAAGAAGCACCCGATGAAGGGCGAGCTAGAACCGCCCGCCGAGGACCAGGTCGCGGCCGTTGAAGCCCACCTGGATGGTCTCGGTGCGCGGGGCCCCGATGATCGCCAGCACCACGCCCGTCGCCGCGAGCACGCCGCCGCCGATGAGCAGCGCGTTGGTGACTCCGGAGAGCGTGTCGACGTCGTCACGGCGCGCTAGGTCGGCGGCGTTGCTGCACTGCCGGTTGGGGCAGGCCGCCTCCAGGTCGCTGAACGCGCTGCCCGCCATCACCCCGGTGATCGCTCCTCCGATGAGGGCCGCCACGCCGACGCCGCCCACCACGAAGCCCACCGTGCGCAGCGGGTTCGCGACCGTGCGCGTCGTCACGTTGCCGTCGCCGGGCGGCGGCGTCTGGACGCTCACCGTCTGCGAGGTCGTGTTCTCGACCGGCGTGGTGACGGGGGTCGTGACCGGCGTGGTGACCGGAGTCTCGACGGGCGTCGCGGTGGCCTGGCTCGCTCGCAGCAGCGCCTCGACCCGGGGGAGCTCGCGGCGCGCCTCTTCGACCGCCGCGACGAAGGGGGCGGGGGCGTCGGGCGCCAGCACCTCGGCGGACAGCCGTCGCCACGCCTCGGCGGCCTCGGCCAGCCGCGGCGGCGTGAGGCGCTCGAGCGCGATGGCGATGTAGCGGACGTGGATCGGCGCGTGGAAGCGGCGCTCGGCCTGGGTGAAGCGGTCGAGCACCACCGGCCAGTCCTGGCGGTTGTTGGCGGCGATGCCCTGCATCGCGAACTCACGGGCGGCGTTGCGGTCGGCCCCCGTCGGCTGCGCGGGCTGGGCCCACGCCATCGACGAAGCCAGCCCCATCGATGCCACCAACAGACCCGACGCGATCGACGTACGCAGCTTCACGGCCGTTGCTCTCCTCTCCGCGCGGAACATCCCTCCCGCCAGCGGTCCGACGGTTCTACCCCAATCGCCTGCCCCGACGGAACGCTCTCTCCTCCCAAACGCTCTGCTAGGGTCCGGGCCCCGACGATGGCCCCACCCCGAACGAACACCCGCCGCCGCTCCGTGCAACCGCCTGGCACCCCGTGGAGCCGGGCGCTCGCCCTCCTCGGTCTCGGCGTCTTCGGCGTCGGACTCACCGTCGCCCTCGTCCTCATCGGGCTCTTCGCCTGGTACGGCCGAGGGCTCCCGGACGTCCACGGGCTGCGCACCGCGTGGCGCCCGCCGCAGACCACCCGCGTGCTCGACAGCCGCGGCGCCCTGCTCGCGGAGCTGTTCATCGAGCGCCGCACGGTGGTCCCGCTGGAGCGCCTGCCGCGCCACCTGGTGACCGCCCTGCTCGCCGCCGAGGACGCGCACTTCTACGAGCACACGGGCCTCGCGTGGACGGGCATGCTCCGCGCGCTGGTGGTCAACCTCCGCCACGGCACCGTCGCCCAGGGCGCCAGCACCATCACCCAGCAGGTGGTGAAGAACGTGCTCCTCAGCCCCGAGCGAACGCTCTCCCGCAAGGTGCGCGAGGTGCTGCTCGCCCGCGCCATCGAGCGCGAGCTCCAGAAGAACGACATCCTCTACCTCTACGTGAACCACATCGCCTTCGGCCACGGGCGCAACGGCGTCGAGGAGGCCGCGCGCTTCTACTTCGGCCACGGCGTCGAGCGCCTCACCCTCGCCGAGAGCGCCCTGCTCGCGGGCATCCCGAAGTCCCCGGTGCACTACTCGCCGGTCAACGACATGGAGGCCGCGCTGCGCCGCCGCCACTGGATCCTCGGGCAGATGGTGGCCAACAGCTTCGTCACCGCCGCCGAGGCCGAGGCCGCCGACCGCGAGCCCGTGCGCCTCGCGAGCAACGACGACGACCACGACGACCTCGCCCCGGAGGTCCTCGAGCTGGTGCGCCGCACGCTCGCCCAGGTGGCCGGCGACGACGCGCTGCGCACCGGGCGCTACACCGTCATCACCACCCTCGACCGCGACCTGCAGCGCGCCGCCCGCGCGGCCGTCGCCAGCGGGCTCACGGACCTCGATCGCCGCCACGGGTACCGCGCGCCGCTGGTGCTTCCGGGCACGCGCCGCCCCAACGCTTCGGGCAACGTGCTGCGAGGGGTGAGCCCGCCGCGAGACGGGGTGCTCAACCCCGGGCAGATCTACGCGGGCGTGGTCGCCGCCATCGAGACGCAGCCCCCGGCGCTGGTGGTGCGGGTGGGCACCTCCACGGGGAAGATCGCGTGGTCGCGGGTGGCGAGGTACGCCAACAACACCACCATCGCGACCTTCGCCCCGGTGGGCGCCGCGGTGCGCGTCTCTCCCGACCAGCGCATCACCCCCGACTCGCCCGGAACCTTCCGCCTGGAGCTCGGCCCCCAGGCCGCCTTCGTGGCGATCGACCCGTGGACCCGCGAGGTGCGCGCGATGGTGGGCGCCTTCGAGTCGACGCCCGGGATGTTCAACCGCGCGACGCGCGCCGTGCGCCAGCCCGGCAGCGCCTTCAAGCCGGTGCTCTACTCCTACGGGCTGCACTCCCGGCGCTACACCCTGGCCTCGACCGTCGACCCCAACCCCGGGTGCTTCGGGACGGGCCGCCGACCGTGGTGCCCCGCCGAGTCGCACGCCGTCGAAGGGGTGATCGAGCCCGGGATGCGCTTGCGCGAGGCGCTCGCGATGTCGCGCAACATGGTGGCCGCGAGGGTGATGGAGGCCCTCGGCCCGGAGCCCGTCATCGAGCACGCCCGCGCCCTCGGGATCACCTCCCCGATGCCCTCGGACCTCTCGCTCTCCCTCGGCAGCGGCGGCGTCACCCCCATCGAGCTGGTCAACGCCTACGCCACCTGGGCGGCGCGAGGGCAATACCAGGACTGGTATGTGATCCGCGAGATTCGCGGCCCCGACGGGAGGGCGCTGACGCTCCCGGCGAGGGCTCCGGCGAGGGTGGCCATCACGCCGGAGGAGGCGTGGCTGGTGACCTCGGCGATGACCTCGGTGATCGACCACGGAACGGCCCGCAGCGCCCGCTCCCTGGGCCGCCCCGCCGCGGGCAAGACGGGCACCACCGACCGCTCTCGCGACGCGTGGTTCGTGGGCTACACGCCCGACCTGGTGGCGGGCGTCTGGGTGGGCTTCGACGACCGCCAGCCGCTCGGCTACGGCGAGGAGGGAGCGCGCTCGGCGGTCCCGATCTGGACGAGCTTCATGCGCGACTACGTGCGGGCGCGCAGGCCGCCGGCGATCGAGTTCGCCCGGCCCGAAGGCGTCGTGGCGCTGCGCATCGACCCGGCGACGGGGCTGCTCCCGGGGCCCGCGCCGGCGGACCCCTTACAGGCCCCGGTAAGCTCCATCGAGGAGTACTTCCTGGCGGGCACCGAGCCGAGGGAGTTCGCCCCGGTGGACGCCGCGGTGCTGGCGCCGGTGGACGCGTCGGCGTGGGTTCCGAGCGAGGTCATCGACGCGGGCGCGACGGCGGTGGAGAACCCCGTGGCGGCGCCCGTGGTGGTCGAAGAACCCCCGGTGGTGGTGGCGCCGACGCCGACAGCGGACGACGCCGCGGTGGCGCCGACGGACTGAGCGGAGAGAGCTCTCCCGACGAGCGCCGTCCGCGGGTTATCCTCCCGCGCGCCATGGCAGACAGCGTGCGCAGGGTGGCGATCGCGGGGGCAGGCATCGGCGGGCTGACGCTCGCCATCGCGCTGCGGAAACTGAACATCGACGCGCACGTCTACGAGCGCGCGACGGAGCTTCGGCCGGTGGGGGCGGGGCTCTCGCTGATGCCCAACGCGATGCTGGCGCTGCGGGCGATCGGGCTCGACGAGACCATCGCGGCGGCGGGCGAGGCGGCGCAGACGTCGGTCGGGCTCCGCTCGGACGGCGTCGAGCTGTCGCGCATCCCCATCGCGGAGGTGGCGCGCGAGGTGGGCTCCTCGGCCGTGCTGCTGCACCGGGCCGACCTGCACGCCGCGCTGCTCGACGCGCTCGGCGCGGAGCACGTCACCCTGGGCCGCGCCGCCACGGGCTACCGCGACGAGGCGGGAGCGCCCGCCGCGCTGCGCTTCGAGGACGGCTCCGAGGTCGAGGCCGAGCTCGTCGTGGGCGCCGACGGGCTGCACTCTGCGATCCGCAAGCAGCTCACCGGGGACGCTCGCCCGCCGGAGTACTCGGGCTACACGAGCTGGCGCGGGGTGACCGACACCCTCTGCGGCGCGACGCCGACGCAGCTCTCCGAGAGCTGGGGGCGAGGCTCCCGCTTCGGCATCGCTCCGGTCGGACGGGGGCGCGTCTACTGGTTCGCCGTCGCCAACGCCCCAGCGGGCGAGCGCGACGCGGGCGACCCCCGCCCGATGCTGCTCGAGCGCTACGGCTCATGGCACCCGCCCATCCGAGCGCTGATCAAAGCGACGCCTCCCGAGCGCATCGTGCGCACCGACATCGCCGACCGCCCGGTGCTCACGGCGTGGAGCCGCGGCCGCGTGGCGCTGCTCGGGGACGCCGCGCACCCGATGACCCCCAACCTGGGCCAGGGCGGGTGCCAGGCCATCGAGGACGCCGTGGTGCTCTCCGGCGCGCTCACGGCGTACGCGAAGCTCCCCAACGCCCTCGCGGACTACGAGCGCATCCGCGTCGCCCGCGCCAACCGCATCGTGCGCGACTCCCGCCGCTTCGGCGCGCTGGCCGCCCGGGAGGGCGCGCTCTTCCAGGTGGTGCGCGACGCGCTGGTCCGATGGACGCCCGCCTCGGTGATGCACGACCGCTTCATCGAGCTCTTCCGCTTCGAAGATCCCTTCGCCGCCGCGCGTCGCGCTCGATAGGTCAGCGCGGGCCGAACCCCCCCGACGAGGGCGCGACGAAGTCCGGCAGCGGCCCCTTGTCCCCGTCGACCACCTTGCGCTGGAGGTACCAGGGCCGCGAGCCGAGGACGGACAGCGGAAACAGCAGCGCCAGGAAGCCCGCGAGGAGGCTCAGCAGCCCGACGCGCCCGTCGGTGAGCTGCGGGCCGATCCCAATCTGCACCACGTCGTCGGAGAGCACCGAGACCGTGTACCGCACCGACGGGCACGCGCCCGCGGACACGCACGACCACAGCTGCTCGCTGCACTCGTCGGTGAGCACCCGGGCGCGCCCGCCCTCGCGCTGCACGCTGCGCAGCCCGTAGTGCTGGACGTAGTACCCGGGGCTGTTCTTGGGCTTGTGGTAGCGCTGCCAGTGGCGCGTCGCGACCGGCTGCGCCCGCACCGTCTCGCCGGTCAGCCCCAGCAGCGAGGCCGTCGGGAATACCACGGCCGGTAAGGCCAGCGCGCCGATCGCGGCGCCCACGAACCAGCTGCGGTAGTGCCGGGCGCGCGCCTGGGCGGTCTCTCCGGGGCGCTCGGTGGACACCACCATCGGGGCCGCGCGGGAGGGGCGGAGCACGGGCTCCTGGGACATCGCGCGGTAGGCGCCGCCGGGGGTCTGGGCGTTGGCGCCGAAGAGGCTGCCCGAGATGTGCACCGTCTCGCCGGGCGTCAGCTCGGCGAAGCGCACCCGCTCGAAGCGCGAGGTGCGCTCGATGCGGGAGAGGTCGTCGCGGAGCATCACCCGGTCGTCGGGCTCGACGCGCACGCGCTCGCCCCGGAAGGTCCGCACCCAGAAGGGCCGCACGCGCACCGCGCGGGAGGTCTCCGTCCAGCGGTGATGCCAGCCGTGCTTGCTCTTCCACTCGCGCCCGCGCTGCTGGATGACCACCTGGATCGCCGGTCCGGTCGCTCCCTCTTCCAGCTCGACCTGACCGACGATCACCGCGTGCCCGTTTCTGAGCGGCGCCCTCGCGTCGAAGGACCGCTCGGCCACCGCGCGCTTCTGGTGCTCCAGCCACCAGAAGAGCGACCACCCGGCGACCAGGGACCAGGGCCCCAGCGCGAGGAGGAAGATCAGCGCCGCGCTGGTGTCCGGGTTGACGCGTGAGCGCGGCAGCGTGGACGGGGCGTCGAGGCCGGGGGCATCCGGCGACTGCGGAGGCGCCTGCTCCCAGGGGACGCTTGCCTCCCGGCACCCGCCCAGCGTCAGGAAGGCCAGCAACACCAGGGTCTTGGAGCTACGCCCATGCGCCATAGGGCAGGGAGGATAGCGCGGCGGGCGCTACGTCGAGGGCCGCGCCACGCTGCGGCGACCGCTCAGTCGCGACCGTCGGCCGCGTCCATCGAGACCGCGGCGTCGGCCGCGCTGGAGTCCCCGCCCAGGTCGGAGGCCGCGCCCACGTCGGCGGGCGTCATCCCGGTGTCGTCCGTGGGATCGGGCGCGTCGCCCGTGGGATCGGTCGCGTCGCCGCTGGGCGCGTCGGCCCCGCCCTCGGCGGCGTCGCCGGGCATCGCGTCTCCCGGGCCGCCGTCGGTGAAGGCCGGGCAGGTGCCGGTCATGGAGACGCAGAGCCCGCTGATGCAGCAGTACTGCACCGTCGAGGGCGTGTCGGAGGTGCGGCACGGGTCGCACTCCGAGCTCGCGCCGCAGCTCGACGGGCAGATGGAGGTCTCGGTGGCGGGCCCGCGGTCGTGCGGGGGTGGGGTGTCGGTGCCCGGTCCCCGGTCGGTGCCCGCGTCGAAGCCGGTGTCCGTGGTCGGGATGTCGAAGGCGGGCGCGTCGTCCTGCGGGGTCGCGTCCTCCTCGGGGAAGGAGGTCGTCGGGTCGTCGCCGCAGGCGCCGAGGGTCGTCACGAGGAGGGCGAGGGCGAGGCGCTGGAAGGCCGTGCTGCGGGTCGACATGGACCGCGAAGATGCCAGAGGGGGGAGGGGCGCGTCGAGAGATGGACGCGAGGTCGCGCTACGAGCGCATCGCGAGGTTGGCCACGTCGCGCACGATGACGATGGCGCCGAGGCCGAGGAGCAGCGTGAAGAAGATGGCCGTGACGGTGGTCTCGAAGCGCGCGTTGGGCCGCCGTCGCATCACCACCTCGTACATCAGGAACACCAGCCGACCCCCGTCGAGGGCGGGCACCGGGAGGAGGTTGAGGACGAAGAGCGCGACGGAGATGAGGGCCATCGCGTCGGCGGCGTAGCGCCAGCCGCCGCGGTGCGCGCCGCGGGCGGTCTCTACGACGATGCCCACCGGCCCCATCACCTGGACCTTCTCCTTGCCGCGGATCATCCGGGCGAAGCCGTCGAGCTGCTCGATGGTGAGCCTCGCGGGCTCGAGCAGCGCGTGGCGCACGGCGGCCCCGACGGGCACGCGGTCGGTGGCGGGCGTCGGCGACTGCACGATGCCGATGCGGTAGCGGTGCGAGGCCGGGTCGAGGCGGGCCGAGGCGCGGAGCGAGACCTCCTGGCCAGAGCGGCGCACGCGAATCTCCGTGGGGGCGCCGCGCGAGGCGTTGATGCTGCCAGCGAGCTCGCCGAAGTTGGAGGGGGCGACGTCGCCCACGCGGAGCACCACGTCGCCGGGGCGGATGCCCGCGACGGCGGCGGCGGAGTCGGGCTGCACCTGGCCGACCACCGGGCGCTCGACGCCTGCGAAGGCGAGCACGGCGAAGATGATGAGCGTCGCGGCGAGGTAGTTGGCCAGCGGGCCGCCCGCGATGGTGAAGAAGCGCGCGATGAGCGAGGCGTTCTGGTAGCTGCCGCGGTCGTTGGGGTCGCTCGGCTCGAGCGGGTTCATCCCGGCGATGTTGACGTAGGCGAGGATGGGAACCGCCGCGACCTGGACGATGGTCTCGCTGCCCTTCGGCCGCCACTGCACGATGGGCGGGCCGAAGCCGATGGAGAAGACCCGGGCGCGCATCCCGAAGGCCCGCGCCACGAGGAAGTGTCCGAGCTCGTGGATGATCACCAGGAGGGAGAAGGCGAGCGCGGCGAGGAGGTAGTATTGCGGCGGCATCGTGGGCAGTGGTCGGGACTCTAACCCGATCATCGCGCCGACGCTTGCGGCTCGGAACCTCCCGGGCAATGGTGGTGTCGGTCCCACACCTTCGATGCGAAGAGCGACAGCAAGCTGGGCGGCGTGGTGCGTGATGGTCCTGGCGGTGCCGGGGTCGGCGCAGTCGCCCGGGCGTCGGTTGCACCGGGAGATCCCCGGCGACCTGGGGCTCGGGGCCATGCCCGCCGGGGCCATCGCGCCGCCGCGATCGGCGCAGCAGCTCGCCTCCGTGGCGGGCCCCGGCCGGTGGGACGAGGCGCTGCGACCGGGCGAGGCCATCCTGCAACCCCGGGAGAACTGGTCCGCCTCGGCCCGGGAGATGGACCGCGAGACCCGCTCCAGCCCCGGCACCGAGCTCCGCTACCAGGAGGTGTTCAACCCCTCCATCGCTCCCTTCAAGCGCACCCACGCCTACGACGCCGTCGACGAGCTCGGCCGCCTCGTGGTGCGCGACCCCTCGCTGCGCCCCGTTCCCCTCGACCCCGCGGCCCCGTGGGGCGCCGAGCTCGCCGCGCGCTTCACCGGCGACGTCTTCATCGAGCTCTCGCCGCAGTCCCCGACCCCGATCCCCTCGGTCGCCGCCGAGCAGCGCCTGGTGTCGTACCGCACGGTCCCGGAGACCCCGCTGGCCTTCTTCGAAGACTCCGCGGGCAACGTGTTCGTGCGAGCGCCGGTGACCGAGCTGCGCCGGGTGCGCCTCGCCTACGTCGTCGAGGCGCCGCAGCGGGCCTTTACCATGGCAGGTATTCCCCACGCCTCGCTCTCCACCCCGTCGGCACACCGCGGGATGGCCGCGCCGGTGGTCCCGGAGCTGGTGCGCTCGAGCCTGGCGGAGGTGCTTCGCCGCGCCGGGGTCGAGCCTGGCGCCTCGCTCGCCGAGGGCATCGGCGGCCTCACCGGGTATTTCCGTGCCTTCCGCGACGGCGACCTGCCGGGCGACCTCGGCGGGCAGCTCTACCGCACGCTGGCGCTGGGCGGCGTCGGGGCGTGCCGTCACCGGGCCTACGCCTTCGTGCTGACGATGCACGGGGTCGGCGTCAACGCGCGCTTCGCGGGCAACGAGGCGCACGCCTGGGCGGAGGTCGCCGTCCCTGGCGCCGGGTGGTCGCGCGTCGATCTCGGGGGCTGGGATGTTCCGCTGCGCACCGAGTCGGCCTCCGAGCGGGAGGCCTTCGTGCCGGCGAACCCCGACCCCCTGCCGAGGCCCCCGGGTTACGGGCAGTTGTATTCCTCGACCCCGTCTCCCACGCGCGCCAACCAGCAACCGACGGCGCAGGCCCCCCAGGCCACCGCGCAGTCCGCGGCGCAGCAGGCGCCCGGGAGCGCCGTCGCCCCGACGCCGGGGCAGGGCACGGGGCAGGGAACGGGGCGGGGCATCGCGGCGGGCATCGCCAGCGGGGCGGGGGCTCCGGGCGAGGGCGCTCCCGACTCGGCGACGAGCGAGGGGCTGCGGGAGGACCCGCGGGAGGATGATCCCAGCGTCGCGCGGGTGGGGACGAGAATACGGGTGGCGGACGTGCGCGCCTCGGATGGGTCCGCGGTGACGGCCTTCGTGCGAGGGACCCTGGTGGAGGTGAGCGGCGAGGCGCAGGACGAGACCGGCGCGGCGGCGGCGAACCTGCCAGTGGGCTTCGAGCTGTGGCGCAACGGCCGCGCGGTGCGGGTCGACCGCGGGGCCGAGCCGACGACCTCGCTGGGCACGACGGTGACGGACGACGACGGGCATTTCAGCGCGCGGGTGCTACTGCCGGTCGACCTCGGCTGGGGCTCGTACGAGCTGCGGGCGAGGACTCCCGGCGACGCGCGCAGGCTGCCGGCGAGGAGCGATTGATGGCGCTGCGCGGAGCGAGGGACGTCGAATGATGCAATCAGGGATCGCCTATCGGGAGCCGGAGAACGGTCTTGCGGTGGTGGGGCAGCGCTTCACCGACCTGCAGACGCTGACGGTGAAGCAGCGCAAGAACTGGTGGGAGCTGCTCTTCGCCTTCGAGGCGAAGAACCGCTACGTGGTCCTGGGCAACCGCATGGGCGCGGCCTTCGAGGTGGAGGAGCAGGGCGAAGGGCTCGGCGAGCTCCTCAAGCGGTTGTTCCTCGGCACCGCGCGGCCCTTCACGGCCTACGTGACGGACATGCGGCGCGACACGCTGGCGATGCGGCTGCACCGTCGCTGGCGGTGGTTCTTCCCCTACCTCGACGTGCACGACGGCGACGACCGCCCGGTGGCCTCGCTGGAGGCGCGGTGGGCCTGGTTCCAGCGGCGCTACACGGTGCGCGACGCGCAGGGAAACGAGCTGGGCGAGATCATCGGCCCCTTCTTCAGGCCGTGGACCTTCGAGCTCACCGTGGGCGGCCGGGTCATCGGGCACATCAAGAAGAAGTGGTCGGGGCTCTTGAAGGAGGCCTTCACGGACGCCGACAACTTCGAGGTGGAGTTCGCGCCCGACATCGACCCGAGGTGGAAGGCGCTGGCGCTCGCCGCCGCGGTGCTCCTCGACGTGGTGCACTTCGAGCGCGCCAAGAACGGCTGAGACCGCGAGAGCAGCAGCGGGGGAGAGGGGGGGGCCCTCAGAGGTTGATGGGGATGTACAGCAGCCGGAGCTGGCTGTGCGTCCCCTGGCGGCGGTAGCCCACGAGGCCGAAGAGGACGTTCCAGGAGACGTCCTCGGGGCGCGGGCGCGCGTAGGAGAAGACCGGCAGCAGGTGCCACTCGAAGGAGCGGATGCCCTGACGCTGCGACGAGATCCAGAGGAAGTTGCCCGCGAGCATGTGCACCGACTCGGGCGTGCTGAAGCGCCAGAAGAGCGGCGTGACCATGGTGGCGCGGGTGCCGGTCTCGCTGTTGGCGAAGTCGAAGAACAGCGGCGCGAAGACCGTGTGGCGCCGCGGCCCGCTCCGGCCCGTGTAGAGCAGCGGGTAGATGTTGAGGTACGAGCTGCCCGGCTCGCTGTGGCTATGGATCGTCGGGAGCACCCACCAGGTGTTCGAGGCCTCGGTGCGGCGGTGATAGAAGAGCGGCAGCACCGCCTCGGTGTGCGCCCCGGTGGCGGGCTCGCGCGACGAGTAGAAGAAGGGCAGCACCGCGTCCCAGTTGGTGGCGCCGCGGTGGCGCTGGTAGACCGGGGTGACGAGCGTCGAGTCGGCGCCCTCGCGGTGGTAGTACGCGACCGGCGAGACGAAGGTGCGCTCGTCGGGCCCCGAGTACGTGTGAAACAGGGGGAAGAGCGTGGTGCGCGACGTGGTGCGGTCGTGCCGGTGGAAGAAGATCGGCGCGAGGTTGAACGAGCCGCTGTCCGCGGTGTTGCGGGTCCAGAAGGGCCCTACGACGGTGAGGTTGCTGCCCTCGGCGCGGTTCTCGGTGTGATAGGTCAGCAGCGGGGGGATGAGCAGGTAGTTGCTCGTGAGGTCGTTGCCCGCGAAGAAGAGCGGCGCGAGGCCCCAGTCCGTGTCGTGGCGCTGCCGGTCGTAGAAGAAGGGCCCCGCGATGGTGAGCGCGTGCTCGGGCCGCCACGTGTGATAGGTGAGCAGCGGGGGGATGACCAGGTGCTCGCGGGCGAGGGCGCCGGTGCGGTCGAAGGAGTCGCCGTAGAAGAAGAGCGGGGCGACGCCGAAGGCCGAGCCGTGGGCGAGCGCGGGGCCCTCCCAGCTATGGGCGTAGACCGGGGGGATGATGTCGGTGGCGTACCGGCCGCCGTCGTCGAGGAGGCCGCGCCAGCGGAAGTACACCGGGAAGACGACGTCGGTGCGCGCGGTGGGCGAGCGGTACTGGAAGTACGGCGGCACCAGCAGCGAGACGTCCTGGCCCCTGCGCTCCCTGAACAAGAACGGGAACACCACCGTCGTGCGGCGGTTGGCGCTGCGCTCCAGGAGGAGGAAGGGCGGCACCAGGGTGCGGTGGACGTTGCGGTCCGGGTCGGGCCACGAAGGGACGGCGCCCGGCGCGACGCCGAGGGTGGCCTGCGCCTCCGGGGTGAGCGCGGGCACGGCCGGGGCCTGGCGCGCCGGGGTGGCCGCCGGGGTGGTCTCCGCGGCAGCGTCCCCATCGCCGGTCGCGGCGGCGGCGGGCTCGGCGGCAGCGGGCTCGGCGGGCTCGGCGGCAGCGGGCTCGGCGGTCTGCGCGAGGGCGGCGGTGGTGCTGAGGCCCAGGGCGAGGCACAGGGCCCCGGTCGCGGCGGAGGAGAGCGATCGCATGGGGCTATGGGGCTCCGGTCGCTGCGGCCGCGCGCTGCAGCTGCGCCAGCTCGTCGAGGAGCGACGCGCGGGCGACGGAGCGCTGCTCGCCGGTCGCCATGAGCTTCATCGACACCTGCCCCGACGCCAGCTCGTTGGAGCCGATGACCAGCACCACCGTTGCGGCGAGGTCGTTGGCGCGGCGCATCTGGCTCTTCATCGATCCGAAGCGGGTGTCCACCACGGTCTCGACGCCGCGCGTACGCAGCTCTCGGGCGAGGCCGAGCACCCCCGCGTGGGTGGCGTGCTCGTCGGGCTTCGCGACGGCCACGACGGCGACGCGGAAGGGCTTCTTCTCCTCGGTCACCGGGGCCGCGAGGAGCAGGCGCTCGATGCCGAGGGCGAAGCCGAAGGCAGGCACGGGCTTCGAGGCGCCGAGCTCGGTGAAGAGCTGGTCGTAGCGGCCGCCGCCGCCGAGGGCGTCCTGCGCGCCGAGGGCGCCGGAGGTGTCGACGATCTCGAAGACGGTGCGGGTGTAGTAGTCGAGGCCGCGCACCAGGCTGGGGTCGACCACGAAGGGCGTCCCGAGGGCGGTGAGAAACTCCTTCACGCGCTCGAAGTGGGCGCGGTCTTCGTCCGTGAGGGCGTCGACGATGCTGGGCGCGCCTGCCTTGAAGGGCAGGTCTCGCGGGTCTTTGGAGTCGAGGATGCGCAGCGGGTTGCGCTCGAGCCGCCCCTGGCTCTCCGGGGAGAGGGCGTCGCGGTGCGGCGCGAAGTGGGCGATGAGGGCGTCGCGGTAGCGGGCCCGGGTCTCTGCGCCGCCGAGGGAGTTCACCCGCACGGTGAACTTCGTGATGCCGATGCCCTGGAGAAACGAGCTGGCGAGGTCGATGACCTCGGCGTCGACGGCGGGGGAGTCGTCTCCGTAGACCTCCGCGCCCACCTGGTGAAACTGCCGGTAGCGCCCCTTGGCGGGCCGCTCGGCGCGAAACATCGCCCCGAGGTAGCACCAGCGGACGACGGTCTCGCGGGCGAGCACCGAGTGCTCGATGGCGGCGCGCACGGCCGAGGCGGTGCCCTCGGGGCGCAGCGCGAGGCGCCGGTTGCCGCGGTCGTCGAAGGTGTACATCTCCTTCTCGACGATGTCGGTGGCCTCGCCGACGCTGCGCTGGAAGAGCTCGGCGTACTCGCAGAGGGGCGTGCGCACCTCCTGGAAGCCGTACCGCCCGCAGGTCTCGCGAAACGCGGCCTCGAGTCGCTGCCAGCGCGCGCCCTGCCCGTCACCCGGGAGGAGGTCGTTCATGCCCGTGACGGCCTGGAGGGTTGCCATGGAATCGGCTGCGGGGTGTAGTCGGGTTCTGTGCGGGGGGTCAAGGCGTCCGACGCGCCGAGGCGATCATTCGCCGCGCCGCTGCCGGCGAGGGGAAGGCTCATACCTGCCCGGGTAAGTTGATCGGGCGCTTGACGCGGCGCGCGGGCTCGCGGAAACGTCCACCGCTACGAACGTGAACGATCTCCACCGCCGCTCTGCCCTCGACCTCGCCGCGATGATCCGTACCGGCCGCGTGAGCAGCCGGGAGGTGGTCGAGTCGCACATCGCCCGGGTGCGACGGGTGAACCCGCAGGTCAACGCGATGGTGAGCGACCGCTTCGACGACGCCCGCGCGGAGGCCGACGCGGCGGACGCCCGGCGCGCGAAGAGCCCCGACGACCTGCCCCTCCTGCACGGCGTCCCCTGCACCATCAAGGAGTCGTTCTCGGTGACGGGGATGCCATGGACCGCGGGGCTGGTCTCCCGCCGGGGCGTGCGCGCCGGGGGTGACGCGGTGACGGTGCAGCGCCTGCGGGCGGCGGGCGCCATCGTGCTCGGGGTGACCAACACCTCCGAGCTGTGCATGTGGATGGAGTCGGTCAACCGCGTGTACGGCCGCACCACCAGCGCCTATGACACCGGGCGCACCTCCGGCGGCAGCTCCGGCGGCGAGGGGGCGATGGTCGGCAGCGGCGCGTCGCCCTTCGGCCTCGGCTCCGACATCGGCGGATCGATCCGCATGCCGGCCTTCTTCAACGGCGTCTTCGGGCACAAGCCCTCCGGCGGCCTGGTGCCGTCGAGCGGGCAGTTTCCTCAGGCCACCGGCTCCGCCGCGCTGATGCTCTCGACCGGCCCGCTCACCCGCAGCGCGCGCGACCTGATGCCCCTGCTCCGGCTCCTCGCGGGGCCCGACGCGGGCGACCCGATGTGCCGCGCGATGCACCTGGGCGACCCCGACGCGGTCGACCTCTCGACGGTCACCGTGCACGACGTCCGCGACGACAAGAGCCTCCAGCGCTTCCCCATCGAGGCCGCCCTGCTCGACGCCCAGGAGGCCGCGGTGCAGGCCCTCGCTCGCCGCGGCGCCCGCATCGTGAAGACCTCCATCCCTGGCCTCTCGGACGCCTTCGAGCTCTGGAGCGCGGCGATGCACTCTCGCAACAAGGTGAGCTTCGCGGCGCTGCTGGGCGGCGAGGGCCCGGCGATGAGCACGGCCTCGGTGCTGCGCGAGCTGCCCATGTCCATCGCGGGGCGCTCGGACTACACGCTCCCCGCGCTGGGCCTCGCGCTGGCCGAGTACCTGCCGATGCTGCTCTCGGCGAGGCTCGTGACGATGACCGCTCGCATCGAGCACCTCCGCGGGCGCGTCGACGAGCTGCTGGGGGCGAACAACGTGATCCTGTTTCCGTCGCACCCGCGGGTGGCGCCGAAGCACCACGCGCCGCTGCTGCGCTTCGCCGACGCGGGCTTCACGGGGGTCTTCAACGTGCTGGAGGTGCCGGTGACGCAGGTGCCGCTGGGGCTCGACTCCCGGGCGCTCCCGGTGGGCGTGCAGGTCGTCGGGGCGCGCGGGCAGGACCACGTGCCCATCGCGGTGGCGCAGGCGCTCGAAGAGGCGCTCGGGGGATGGGTTCCGCCCGCGGCCTGGAGCTGATCAGCGCGGGTCGAAGTGCTCGACCACGCCGGCGATGGAGCCCGCGGCGTCGACGGAGACGCCCTCGATGATGCGCGCGGCCCAGCGGAGCATCTCCGCGCGGCCGACGGCGTAGTCCCCGGCGAGGACGGAGCGCAGGTCGGCGCGGTCCGCCGCGGACATCGCGTAGGGGCCGCCGCCGCAGCCGCGGCAGACGATGCCTCCGGCGTGGGGGTCGACGGTGACGCGGGCGCCGTCCGGGGCCGGGGTGTCGCAGCGCACGCAGCGGTCGAGGGCGATGGCGTGGCCGGTGTGGTCGAGCACCTCGAAGGCGAAGCGCACGAGGCGGGCGGCGAGGGCGTCGCGGTCGTCGCTGGCGGCGGCGGCGGTGTAGAGCTCGCCCAGCAGCAGGAAGAGCGCGCCGTCGTGGGGGGTGGGCTCGGCGACGGCGCGGACGATGCCCGTGGCGGCGAGGGCGGCGGTCTGCGAGCGCAGGGTCCGGGAGAGCCCGGGCCAGACCTGGTCGACCTGGGCCTCGTCGAGGCGGGTGGCCTTCGGGGTGGTGGAGTACCGCACCCGGTAAAGAACCAGCGGGGAGAGGGCGCCCATGAAGCGGCGCTTGGAGCGCTGGGCGTTGAGGGCGACGGCGTCGACGCGGGCGCCGTGCTCGGTGAGGAGCGTGACGCGGAGGTCTTGTTCGCGGTGGGGGCGACGGTCGAGGACGAAGGCGCGAGCGAGGTGCTCGGTCACACGGCGGGGAGGCGGAGGGTGACGCGGCTGGAGAGCTGCTCCGGGCGGTCTTGCGCGCGGGGGCGCAGGAGGAAGGACATCGCCAGCGTGGCCAGGACGGCGAACACGACGAGGGCGATGGCAAGGCCGAAGCGCCGGCCGCGGGCGTCGCTGTCGTCGAGCATGCGCGGCGGCAGCGGGAGCACGTCGCGGAGGCGCACCTCGATGGAGTAGCGCGCGAGGACGTCGTCGGTCTTCACCCCGAGGGCACGGGCGTAGGCGCGGAGGAAGCCGCGCACGAAGGGGTCTCCGGGGAGGGACTCGAAGCGCCCTTCTTCGAGAAGGGCGAGAGACTGAGACGGGATGCGGGTGACGTCGGCGATCTCGTCGAGGGAAAGGCCTCGATCTTCGCGCTCACGCCGCAGGAATGTCCCGATGGGTTCCATCAATACCTCGGTGAGGGATGGGGGACAGCCGCGGGGGCTGAGGGGTTGACCACGCGCACGCTCATGGGGCCACGGACCTTCCGAGCGATGCGCACTCCTGTCCCTCGGGCGTGTTGGCTCCGAGGGTGACGCAGCGCTGGAGGTCTTCCCGTGCGGCGTCTGGTTGATGAAGCTGGATGCGCGCCTTGGCGCGCCAGAGGAAGGCGTCCTGGAACTGGTCGCACCCCGCGACGGTGGTCGCGATGGCGCGGTCGAGGGCCTCGAGGGCGTGGGGGGCGTCGTTGGAGCGGGCGTAGGCTTCGCCGAGGCGAGCGTTGCCGACGCAGAAGGTGGGCTGGCGGCGCACGGCGCGCTGGAGCACCTCGATGGCCTCGGGGTACCGCTGCCGGCGCATGTACGCGAGGCCGAGGTTGCCGAGCGCGAGGTGCTGGCTGCCGTAGGTGATCTCCTCCGTGGCGAGTCGGAGGATGGGGAGGGCCTCTTCGTAGCGACCGAGGTTCATCAGCACGACGCCGAGGGAGTTGCGGGCGTCGGCGAGCGACGACCGGAGGCTCTCGTTCTCGACCGACTGGATGGCGAAGAGCTCGACCGCGCGGCGGAGCGGGGCCTCGGCGCGGGAGAAGTGCCCGAGCCGGCCGTAGACCAGGCCCAGCATGTGGTGGGCCTCGGCGTTCTCGGGGTCACGGCGGATCGAGCGCTCGAGGGGAGGAATGGCTCCCTCGGCGTTGTTCTCGTCCGCGAACATGGCTCGTCCCAGGTTCAAGTCCGCCTGTGATTGCAGTCGTGCTTCTTCACTGACGCCACCGCAGGACCATCCTGCGACAGCAAGCCAACCGACGATCAAGCAAGCGAAGCGGCGGTGTTTCAGGCGACCGATGTCATTCGAAGGCATCACGTCACGTTTCTGACCACGGCCGTAGAGCGCCGCATCTAACCGAAGGCTCCGGGAAGGGTCAACCCGGAATTTGACAATTGCCCGGGGTGAGGGCTGTCAGCCGCGCACCTGCTCGTGCATGCCGAGCAGGGTGTAGAGGCGTCGCAGTGCGTCGATGTCGTCGATGGCGACCTTCTCCTCGGCGATGCGGATGTACTGCAGCTCGCGGAGCTGGAGCACCGCGCGCTTGACCGCGTCGACGTCGAGGGAGGCGCGGGCGGAGAGCTCGAGCGGGGACACGGCGATCTGCGCGCCGCCGGAGGTGCGGCCGGTCTCGGCGGCGAGCTTGAGCAGGGTGTTGACGACCTTGGAGGTGGGGTCGCGCAGCAGCACGTTCTCGAGCTGGTCTTCGGAGTCGCGCAGCCGACGCACGAGCTGCTGCACGAGGCGCGTGGCGACCGCGGGGCTGCCGGAGAGGAGCTGGGTGAAGGTGTCAGGGTCGAGCGCCAGCACGACCACGTCGGAGAGGGCGAAGGCGCTGCCGTTGCGGAGCGATCCAGGGACCAGGGCCACCTCGCCGAAGAGGTCGCCGGGCTTGAGGATGTGCATCGAGCGCTCGACGTTGCGCACGCGCTTGGCGACGCGCACCCGGCCCTCCTGGAGCATGAACACCTCGCGCGCGGGGTCGCCCTCGCGGAAGATCACCTCGCCGTTGGCGTAGCGGCGACCGAAGTGCTCGAGCAGCCGGTCACGTTCGTTCGGGGAGATGTCGCTCATCGGTGGGTAGTGACGGGTTATAGCCCCATCGGCCGCGGCGCAGGAAGGCGCGAAAGGTGCGCCCCGGGGCGAGGAAATGTTTGACACCGCGCCGTGGATCGGTAGATTGCGCGCCCCGATGCCGGTGTAGCTCAGTCGGTTAGAGCAGGGGAATCATAATCCCAAGGTCGTTGGTTCAATTCCGACCGCCGGTACAGAGAAGAAGAGGCCTCGTTTCCTCCCAGGAAACGGGGCCTTTTCATGGGTCCCAATGGAGAGCCCGGCGGGTCGCGGCGCTCGTCAGCGCACGACGGCGATGGTCGGCCCGGCGGTGAGCGTGAGGTCGCCTGGGGTCTCGAAGAGCTCGCCGTCGAGCATGTAGCGCGCGAGGCCGCCCTCGAAGCGGATCGTCGCGTGGTCGCTGACCCGGTCGAGCGCGTGGCCCGGGCGCATGGGGCGGGCGAGGCGGATGCGCGGGAGCTCGCGAGCGAGGTCCACCACCGGGGCGTAGATGCCCAGCAGGTGGAAGCTCTCCGGGCGCTCGTCGCAGCGCAGGAAGGGGCGAAACCCGAGGCCGATCTGGTCGACGGTCCCGGCGGCGAGGGTGAGGTAGTCCTGCAGGGGCCAGTGCGCTCCGTCGGCGAAGTCCACCGAGGCGCGGCAGGGGGCGGCGATGCGGCGCACCAGCGGACCGCCCACCACCGCCGAGGCCACGCCGCGCGCCAGCACCCCCGCGGCGCTGAGCGGCGTCGGCGTGCCGTTGGCGTAGTAGGCGTGCAGGAAGCCCTCGACCACGCCCGTCCCGAAGAGGAACCCGAAGCGGTCGCCGATCGCGATGGTGGAGCGCAGCGAGGTGCGCAGCCCGTGGCCCGAGCGCGCCCGCTTTACCAGCGACGTAAGCAGCGAGAGGGGATTGCCGCGGGGCGTGTCGCAGCCGTTGGCGACGGTGTTCATCGTTCCGCCGCGGAGCAGGGCGACCGGCGGCAGCGGGGTGGACCCGTAGTCCCGCGCGAAGGCCGACAGCGTGACGCTCGCGCTCCCGTCGCCTCCGACCACCGCGAGCAGGGTCACGCCGTGAGCGCGGAAGCGCTCGGCCGCGGCGGCGAGCTCATCGGGTGAGCGCGTGGCCACCAGGAGGTCGTGGCTGGAGAGCTTCGCGCGGAGCCGGTCGGCGAGGCCGGGGTCGCGGCGGGTGCGTCCAGCGTTGGCGTTGAGCACGACGCCGATGCGGGCAGTGGTCATGTGCGAGGGGGGTGATAGCGCATGTGGGCGACCGCGTCGCAACCGCCGACGAACGGGGAGTCATGAGAGACTGCCCGCGTGAGCAGAGCAGGCATGGCGTTCAGGTGGCTGTCAGGGGTCGCGGTGCTGTGGGGCTGCGCGGCCGAGCCCGCGATGGTGGTGCCCGACGACGCAGGGGCGCTGAAGGACGCCGACGACGCAGGCAGCGCGCCGGTCGATGCGGGCGCCGACGTCCCGCTCCTCCGTGACGTCCCTCTCGTGCCCGACATCCCTCCTGCCATCGACGTCCCTCCTGCCATCGACGTCCCTCCTGCCGTCGACGTCCCTCCTGCCATCGACATCCCTCCTGCCGTCGACGTCCCTTCCGTCCGAGACGTCCCTCCTTCCATCGACGTCCCTCCTGCAGTCGATGTCCCTCCTGCCGTCGATGTCCCTCCCATCCGCGATGTCGGCGTTGATTCCCCCGATGTTCCGCCGGTGCGCGTGTGCCCGACGCTGCCGGCGCCTCCCCCCGACGCCGACCCGTGGGCCTCCACCGGCCTTGCCACCGTCGGCGTCCCGACCACCCGCATGGTCACCTCCGGAGCCCATCGGGACCTCTACCTCTCGGGTCCCTCCGGGGTCGCGGAGATCGCGGTGCGGCTCGACTGGGGAGGCTCGGTGGTGTTCTTCGGTCAGCAGGGGTCGCCTGCCTCCAACACCATCGACGCCAACGACACCGGGAGGGAGCTACAGGTCGCCCTCTACGATCCGCAGCGGCAGTTTCAGCAGTGCGCCCGCGACGCCTCCTGCGCCGGGACCAACCCCTGCGGCAACTCCATCACCTACCTGGGCTGGGACCCGGTGCAGGGCGGCGACGAGTGCAACCACGGCGCCCGGGTGCTGCGCAGCGGCCTCGAGGGCGACCGCATGGTCGTCGAGGTGCGCCCCACCCAGTGGAACCCCGACTGGGACGCCCCCGACTGCCGCCGCTCGGCCTGTCCCCCCGCCGCGGTCGAGGCCGGCGTCACCTACACCCTCGGCTTTCGCTTCGTGCACAGCAACGTCGTCGAGGTCTCCATGGAGATCACCTCCCAGGAGTCCATCTCGCACCTGCCCACGGAGCAGGAGTTTCCCACCCTCTACGTAGGCCACGGCGGCCCCTCCACGGACCTCCCGCTGCTCCTCGACTCGGCGGGGACGCCCATCACGGTGAACAACCCCGCCAACGACGGCTTCGTCTACGCCAACTTCCGCAGCGCCGGCCCGTGGGTCACCTGGCAGCACCGCGCCCGCGACTACGGCGTCGGCCTCTCCATGGACCACGCCGGCCGGGACTTCCAGGCCTGGGAAGGCAGCGGCACCGGCGCTCCCTATTTCCACAACGTCCGCCCCCGGCAGTCCTTCGGCATCGCCGCGGGAGCCACCGTGCGCGGCCGCTCCTACCTCACCCTCGGCAGCTTCGACACCGTGCGCTCGCTCATGGACATGGTCACCCGCCGCCGCGCTCCCTTCGGCGCCCTCGACGCACCCTCCGCCGCGAGCACCGCCCGCGCCCCGGGCGGTCGCTTCCGAGTCGCCGGGTGGGCCCTCGACAACGACGCCCTCTCGTCGGTGATGGTCCGCGTCGACGGCGCCATGGTCACCACCCTCGCTCGCACCGGGGCGCGAGCGGACGTGTGCGCGATCTACCCCAACTACCCGGGCTGCCCGAGGCCAGGTTTCGACGGCGAGGTGACGCTCCCGGTGCGCGACAGCTGCACCCACGCCGTCGAGGTGATCGCCCGCGACGCCGACGGCAACGAGACCGTCCTCGGCCGACGCCTCGTGGCCGACGGCTGACGCATCGGCCCGGCAGCGCCCCGTGATAGAACCCGACGCCTGAACGGAGCTACGCGATGCCACCTCTTGTCGCCAACGGTGCCCTCCTCAAGTGCAGCTTCGGCCTCGCGCCCTCCTCGCTGCTCGTCACTCCCGAGAAGGGCGTCTCGGGCACCACCCAGCCCATCGCCAACATCGCCGATCAGGTTCCGGTGAAGAACATCCCCCCCTTCGGGATGTGCAACTCGCTGGCGAACCCGACGGTCGCGGCGGCCACCGCGGCGGCCCTGGGCGTGCTGACGCCGATGCCGTGCGTGCCGGTCATTCCCGCGCCGTGGGTCCCGGGCGCTCCCATGGTGCAGATCAAGATGCTGCCCGCGCTCAACGCCACCTCGAAGTGCATGTGCACCTGGGGCGGCGTCATCGAAGTGACCATGCCAGGCCAGATGAAGGCCCAGGTGAAGTAGTCAGTCGGTAGCCCTCAGAGCCCCTTGAAGGCCGACAGCGTGCGCGCCCTCGCGGCGGCGTGGTCGACCATCGCCTCCGGATAGCCCAGCCTCCTTCGCTCCAGCGGGCCCATCTTCTCCATGTTGAGAAGCGCCCGCTTGTCCAAAGAGCGAAGCTCCGGAACCCACCGGCGGACGAACTCCCCATCCGGATCATATCGGCTGGCCTGCGTATATGGATTGAAGATACGAAAGTACGGCTGCGCGTCGGTTCCGGTCGAGGACGACCACTGCCAGCCGCCATTGTTGGCCGCGAGGTCGCCGTCCACCAGGTGGCGCATGAAGAAGCGCTCGCCCTCGCGCCAGTCGATCAGGAGGTCCTTGCTGAGAAACATCGCCACCAGCATCCGTAGCCGGTTGTGCATCCATCCGGTGGCGAGGAGCTGTCGCATCGCGGCGTCCACCAGGGGATAGCCCGTCTCCCCAGAGCGCCAGCGGGCGAGCTCGTCGGGGGCGCTTCTCCAGGGCACCCGATCGGTCTCGGTGCGAAACGCGCGGCCCATGCTCACCCTCGGAAAGGCCACCATCACGTGGGTGTAGAAGTCACGCCAGCAGAGCTCGGAGATCCATGTGTCGGGGCCCTCCCCATGGGCCCCCATCGCCGCGGCGAGGCAGCGGCGGGGGGAGATCACCCCCGCGGCCAGGTAGGGAGAGAGACCGCTCGTTCCGTCGATGGAGGGGAGGTCCCGCCCGGTGCGATATCCGCTCAACGAGCTCGCGATGAAGGCCTCGAGGCGCCGTGCGGCGGCTGCCTCTCCGGCGGGCCAGAGCCCCGGGTCGATCGTCGAGGTGAAGCCCTCCACCCTCGCAGGCACCGCTCCCGCTCGGATGTCCCTGATGGGCCTCTGGGGAGGAGGCGCCGGGCGGGGCGATGGCGCCGCGGTGAGCGCCTCCAGCCATCGTCGCTTGAAGGGAGTGAACACCGTATAGGCCGTGTCGGACTGCGTGCGGACGCTGCCTGGAGGGAGCAGCACCCGGTCGTCGTGAAGGTGCAGCGGCATCCCCAGCGCCTCGCGCACGGCCACGTCTCTCCGCGACTCGTCGACCTCGTACTCGCGGTTGGCGTGAACCTCGGTGCAGCCGTGCTCTCTCGCCACGCGCCGCACCAGGGCAGGGACATCACCCGGAGTGTCGGCGGTCTCGACGAGCAGCGGGATGTGGAGCGCGCCGAGGGTCTCCGAGAGGAGCGCCGCGCTGCGCAGCCAGAGGTCGACCTTGACCGGGGCGTCGTCGTGGGAGCGCCACTCTCCAGGGGAGACGACGTAGAGCGCCACGAGGCCGTCGTCGGAGCGCTCGGCGGCGGCGAGGAGGGCGGTGTTGTCGTCGGCGCGCAGGTCGCGGCGAAACCAGACCATGGGGCGGTGCATCGGTGCCCCTTGGATGATGCCGCGAGGCGGGCAGTGGCAGGGCCCGCCCGAAGATTGACGACGGCGGAGGCGGCGCGCAGGTTGAGCCACGATGAAGATCGAATTCCGCAGGCGTCACGGCTCGACTTTGGAGAGCCTTCGAGCGCGCATCGACGCGCAGGTGGCGCTCTACACCGCGCGCTATCCGCACCTCGACGTGGGCTCGCACTACCGATGGACCTCCGCGAACACCGCCGAGGGGAGCTACCGAGGGGCCGACGGGCACCTCTCCATCGAGGCTTCGGACATCGCGGTGACGCTCCACCTCCCCTTCTTCGCGAGGCCCTTCCGGTCGAAGATCGAGGAGTTTCTCGAACGCGAGTTCGAGGCCATCACCAGGACGGCGTGAGCGAGCGGACGTAGTAGGCCAGCGCCCAGAGAGAGCGGTCGGGGAGGGCGCCCTGCCAGGTGGGCATCGGGGTTCCGCCGAGGCCGAAGGCGATGGTGCGGTGGAGCGCGTCGAGGGTGCGCCCGGCGCGCATCGGGTGGCGACGGAAGTCGGGAGAGAGCACCCAGGTGCCGTAGGCCGGCTCGAACTGCATCACCGGTGCGCCAGGGTCCGGGCGACGCGCAGCGACCGGGGCGTAGGCCGGGTGGCAGGTCGAGCAGAGGGCCTCTCGATGGTAGACCCGCTCTCCCTCGCGAATGGCCCCTTCGGGGTCCGAGCGCCATGGGTCGGGGGAGGTCGCGAGCTCCGAGAGGGCAGGGGGGCGCTCCCGGCGCCAGCGGGGAGAGAAGGTCTTGAGGTACTGCACCAGCGAGTCGAGCTCGCGGTCGCCGAGGGACCACGGGAGCATCGCGGTTCCGGCGAGGCCGTGGCGGATGGTGCGGGCGAGGTCCTCGTCGCGAGGGAGCGAGCCTGAAGGCACGGCGGCGAACTTGAAGGCGCCTCGGGTGAAGTCCCTTGGAGGAGGCGAGAGCCCGACGCCCGAAGGCCCGCGGCCGTCGCCCTCGTCGCCGTGGCAGCCCGCGCAGCGGCGCTGATAGGTCACATAGCCCTCCCTCAGCGTCTCCACGGAGACCACCCGATCGGGGAGGGTGAGGTCTGCGCTCGGGGGAGTTCCATGGACGGTGCTTGTCCAATGAAGACGGAGCGGTTGTCCTGTGGAGATCCACCCCGCGGCGACGGTGCCCACGAGCATCGCGGCGCTGAGCGCGGGGGCGACCTTCACCGACGTCCCCGCCACCAGGCCAGGAGCCAGACGAGCTGCGCGGTCACCAGCAGCGCGGCGGCCGCGGTGGCGGCGCGTTGCCAGGAGAGCAGCGGGGAGAGATATCGATAGAGGGAGGGGTCATAAAGCCGGCGTGGGGCTCCGCCGAGGCCGAGGCGCAGCATCGGGAGGAAGACCCCGAGGGCGCCCAGGGCGGTGGCCCAGGCGTGGGCGCGGGAGACGGCGAAGGAGGGAGCGCGGATGCCGAGCCGGGCGAGGGCCTCATGGGACATGGCGAGCAGTCCGAGGAGCACCGTGGCGGCCATGACCAGGTGGAAATGGCCCACCACGAAGGCTGAGTCGTGGAGGTAGCGGTCGGTGCTCACCAGCGCCAGCGGGACCCCGGTGAGGCCGCCGAGGACGAAGATCGCGACGGCGGCGAGGCTGTAGGAAGCGGCCGCGTCGGGGCGGAGCGAGGCGCCGTGGAGGGTGGCGATCCAGGAGGCGACGAAGGCGGTGGAGGGCAGGGAGATGAGCAGCGTGAGGGCCATGAAGCCCTCGACGAGCAGCGGGGAGAGCCCCGCGGTGAGCAGGTGGTGCCCGTAGACCAGGCTGCTGAGGAGGGTGACCGCGGCCATGGCGGCGACCACGGCGCGGGCGAGCGCGGGAGGGCGGTCGACGGCGCGGGCGAGGGAGTCGCTGAGGGCGCCCCATACCGGGAGGACGAGGATGTAGACCTCGGGGTGTCCGAAGATCCAGAAGAGGTGCTGGTAGACGAGCGCGTCGCCGCCCTGGCGGAGGGGATGGGTGAAGTGGGCGGTTCCGAGGTGGCGGTCGCTGAAGAGGAGGGCGAGCGCGCCGAGCAGTATCGGGAGGAAGAGGACGTTGAGGGTCGAGGCGAAGAGGTGCCCATAGGCCGAGAGCGGCAGTCGGCTCCAGGGGACCTTCTTCGAGACAACGAGGGTGGAGAGGATGTCGAATGAGCCGAGGAGGGCGCCGAGGCCCGAGCAGGCGACCGCGAGGAGCCAGAGGGTGGCGCCCGCGCCGGGGCTGCGGGCGGTGCTGAGGGGCGCGGAGGCGGTCCAGCCGAAGGCGGGGGCGCCGAAGGGGGAGAGGAGAGCGAGGGCGAGGAGGAGAAAGCCCAGGGCATAGAGCGCGAGGGCGGCGCGGTGGAGCGATGGGTGGGCGGGGCGATGGAGTCCCACCATCGGGGGAAGGCGGATGAGGCCGAGGGCGGAGAGCGCCGGGGTGACCGCGAAGTAGATCATCACGGTGCCGTGGAGGGTGAAGAGCGCGGGGTAGGAAGAGGCCGCGACGGCGCCGTGGTGATCGGGATAGAGCAGCGCTCCGAGGAGGGGGATGGGGCGCCCCGGAAAGGCGAGCTGCCAGCGGATCAGCAGGGAGAGCAGGGCCCCGAGCGAGGCCCCGGCGCAGGCGAGGAGGAGGGTGAGGAGGGCGGTGCGGCGGTCGGCGGGGTGCATCGCAGGGGGGGCTCTCCCTACCGCTGCGAAGTGAAGGCAATTGCCACAGCTCGGGACGCCCCCTCACCGCGCTGCCGCGCGCCCTCACCCCCGCGGAGCGGGGGCAAGGGCTCCGACGTCTTCAGTCCGAGCGCGAACCTGGCAGCGACCTGAGCCCTTGCCCCCGCTCCGCGGGGGTGAGGGCGCGCGGCAGCGCGGTGAGGGGGCCCCGAGCCTGGACGCTTCGCCTGATTCTCCAACGACTACTGCCTTCACTTCGCAGGGGGAGGGGAATCTCTCCCTCTATGGCAGCCAGCTCCATCCCCAGGCGGGCGCGCTGCCGGGCGCTGCGGCTGCGGCGCGGCGCTGGTCCTCCATGAGGCCGTTCATCCATTGAGCGTATTGTTCATTGGACAACACGGCGACCTCGCCCCGCATCTGGTAGTGGGCGTCGCCGCAGAGCACCGTGCAGGCGAGCTCCCCGCGGCCCTCGCGGGCGGTGCGAAACCAGGTGCGCGCGGTGCGCCCGGGGTAGGTGTCCGCGCGGGCCCGGAGCATCGGGATGAAGAAGCCGTGGGAGGTGTCCAGGCTGCGCACCTGCATCGAGACGGCGCGGCCCACCGGCAGTCGAAGGTCGTTGAGGGTGGTGACGTCGTCGGCGGTGCCGAAGCGGTCGTCGGGGCCTGCGTAGCGGAAGCGCCACGCCCACTGCTGGGCGAGCACCTCGACGCGGAGGGCGTCGGGGGGAGGCGGTCCGACGGCGGCGCGTCGGGAGCCTGCCGCGAGGGCGAGGTCGATGAGGCCGAAGACCAGCACCGCGAGGCCGAGGCCGAAGGCATAGGTGGTCGGGGCGGAGGAGCTCGGAGGGGCGTCGCTCGCCCGCTTGCGGGCGCGGTAGACGAGCCAGGCGAGGGAGAGGAGGAAGAAGGCGGCGAGGGCGGCGGTGAGGCCGAGGCTGACCCGGAGCAGCGCGTCGATGCGGTGGCCTTCCGAGGAGAGATCGGGGGGCATTCGTGGGTCAGCGATCGGCGAGCGCGCTGGCTTCGCGGACGAGCTCGGTGAGGCCGTCGTCGTCGGCGCGGTAGAGGCCCCGGAGGCGACCCTCGCCGTCGACCAGCATCAGGTTGGCGCTGTGGAGGATGTTGAAGTCCTGGGGGCGCTGCTGGCCCGCGGTGGGAATCTGCCCGAGGGCCACCCGGAAGCCGTCGGCGGCGATGGTCTGAAGGGCCGTCGCCTCGCCGGTGACGAGGTGCCATCGCCGGGGGTCGTAGCCATACCTGCGCCCGTATTCGGCGAGGCGCTCTGGGGTGTCGACCGCGGGGTCGACGGAGATGGAGACCAGATGGAGGCGGTCGCCGAGGGAGGCGGTGCGCTGCTGCACCCGGGCCATGTGCCGGGAGAGCGTCGGGCAGATGGTGGGGCACGAGGTGAACATGAAGTTCGCCACGTAGGGATGGCCGCGGAGCTGGGCGCTGCCGAAGGGGCGGGCGGACTGGTCGGTGAGCTGCCACGGGGGAAGCGTGGCGAAGACCGGCAGCGGCTTCGGGCGGTTGCGCAGGAAGAAGACGATGGGGAGCGCCAGGAGGAGGGCGATCCAGAAGGTGGCCGCGACCGGGCGGCGGGCGATGATGGCGACGAGGCGTGACGAGGCGACGCTCATCGGCTCAGGAGCGGAAGCTGAGCGCGCCGAAGAGCCCGGTGAGATAGATCAGCGAGAGGAGAAACTCCCTGCGGGCCCAGCCAGGGCCAGGGTCGCTGCGCAGGCCGAGGAGGCTCCACCCGAGGAAGGCCGCGCCGAGGATGGACGCGAGCACGGCGTAGGTGGTGCCCGCCACGCGCAGCGGCACCAGCAGCAGGGTCACCGGGACGAGCAGCAGGGTGTAGAGGGCGGCCTGGCCCCGGGCGTGGCGGTCGCCCATCACCTGAGGGACGGTCTTCATTCCGGCGCGGTCGTAGTCGGCCTTGAGCATCAGCCCGATGGCGATGGAGTGAGGGAGCTGCCAGAGGAAGAGGATGGCGAAGAGCACCAGGCCGGGCGCTTCGAGCCGGTTGGTGACCGCCGTCCAGCCCATGAGCGGCGGCAGGGCGCCGGGGAGCGCGCCGACCCCGAGGGCCCACGCGCTGCGGGTCTTCATCGGGGTGTAGACCACCACGTAGCTCACCAGGGCGAGCAGCCCGAGGGCCGCGGTGAGCAGGTTGGTGCCGAGCGCCAGGATGGGCAGCGCGAGCGCCGCGAAGGTGAGGCCCTGGGCGAGCGCCAGCTTCGGCGCGACGCGCCCCGCGGGGAGCGGGCGGTTGCGGGTGCGGTGCATGAGCGCGTCGAGGTCGCGCTCCATGTAGCAGTTGAGCGAGTGGGCTCCGGCGACGGCGAGGGTGGTGCCGAGCAGGGCGTAGAGGGTGACCGGCCAGGTGAGCGAGGCGCCGGCGAGCCACGCGCCGCCCGCGGTGGTGAAGAGCACCAGCGAGGCGAGGCGAGGCTTGGTGAGGGCGACGAGGTCGCGAAGGGCCACGGGGGGTAGCGAGGCTGTCATGGACAGTGGGCCGTCGGACGTCGCAGCGACCGGTGGTGACACGAGGGTCATGGCTGCTTGTGGGCGGGTCTATGCCCGCCGCTCCCGGGGGTGTCAAGGGAAGGTCCGGTGGGGGGGAGGGGCGTCACCCGAAGCACCACCCGCGCCCACGGTAGGTCTCCGCGCGCCCGGAGGCTCTGCCCCCTTGCATCAATACATAGTCGGTAAAGCGCTCTGCCAGCTCTCCGCCCTTGGCGTGGCGTAGCAGCACCGCGTCGCCGATGGCCACCTGCGCGTCGCTCCCCACGCGCAGCGGCGTCTGCACCTCGCCCGCCCCCTCGGTCGACAGCAGCTTCGCCCCGGCGGGCCACCAGGGTCTCGGCGCCTTGTCCCAGCCCGGTACCCCGGAGGCCACATAGCCCCCGCCCTGGCAGGTCGCATAACCGGCATCGCTCGAGCGCACGACCTGCAAGGCCACGAAGAACGCCGGCTCGAATCGCACGTTGGAGAAGTAGTCGAAGAGGTGAGGTCCCATGAAGCCGGAGCCCGCGGTCACCTCCGTCAGCCACGGCTCCCTGGGGGCGTGGTCGATGGAGCCCGATCCTCCCCCGTTGGCGATCTCCACCCGATATCCGTCCCGGGAGAGCGCCTCGGAGAGCGCCTCTCGCCTCGCCCTCACGCTCCTCCGCGACGCCGCGCGCACGGCCCTCGCCGCGAGGTTCATGGCCCCCTGGAAGGGCGACGCGTCTTGCAAGCCCGCGAGCTGGGCGTCGTAGCCCATCCACCCCGCCATCGTCACATCGGACATCGCGCTGGCCAGCGCGAAGAAGCGCCGCACCTCGTCCACGCTCCGCAGCGGGCTCCTCCGCACCCCGAGGTGCACCGCGCCTCCGAGGGCCCTCAGCGACATGTCCACATCGGCCACCAGCCGGAAGGGCGCCGCGACCCCCGACATCGCCCTCGACGCGGCGCGCAGGCCCTCCGCGGAGTCGACCACCAGGGCCACGCGCCCTCCGCCCTCGTGCACCGCGCGCAGCGCCGCGAGGTCGCCCGGCTGCACCGTGGGATAGGCCACCAGGAAGTCGTCGAGGCCGTCCTGCCAGAGCGCGAGGGTCTCCCGGGCGGAGTACGTCATCCAGCCCTGGTAGATGGGGTCGGCCGCCGCGATGCGACGGAGCAGCGCCGGGACGCGCACCGACTTGGTCGCCGGGCGGATGCTCACCCGGGCTCCGCCAGCGCGCACGGTGTCGGCGATGAAGCGCACGTTGCGGTCGAAGGCGTCGAGGTCGACCAGCACCGCGGGCAGCACCGCGTCGCCGAGGGCCTCCCTCCAGCTCGATGGGATCATCCCTCCACCCTCGCCTTCTTCAGCAGCAGCAGGAAGAAGGGCCCGCCCACCAGCGCCGTGATGGCCCCCACCGGCGGCTCGGTGTGGAGCACGAGAAACAGGCCCCGCGCCACCGCGTCGGCCAGCACCAGCAGGGTCGCCCCGCCCAGGGCGCAGGCCGGGATCAACACCCGATGATCGCCCCCCACCCACGATCGCGCGTAGTTGGGGACGATCAATCCCACGAAGGGGATCAGCCCGCAGACGCTCACCACCGAGGCCACGGCCAGCGAGCTCGCGAGGAAGACCGCCCGCTCGGCCCTGCGCACCGAGAGCCCAAGGCTGGCCGCGCCGTCGTCGCCCAGGGCCAGCAGGTTGAGGGCCTTGGAGTGTCCCCAGAGGATCAGCACACCGATGCCGGCGGTCACCGCCACCCGGGCGACCCGCTCGGCGGGCTCTTCGGAGATGGTTCCGAGGAGGATGGTCAGGGTCTCCTGGGTGCGGGCGTTCTGCACCGAGGAGCGGAGCAGCGCGAGGCCCGCGTTGGTCACCGCGTTGGACACCATCCCCGCCAGCAGCAGCCCCTCGGCGCCCAGCCTCCCGCTCGCTCTCGCCGTCAGCAGCACCACCGCGGTCGAGCCGACCGCCCCCGCGAAGGCCGCCGCCGGGACCACCGCCAGGCCGAAGCCCGCCAGCACCGCGACGGTCGCGCCAAGCGCCGCGCCTCCCGATACGCCCAGCGCGTAGGGGTCTCCCAGGGGGTTGCGAAACAGCCCCTGGAAGCCAGCGCCCACGGCCGCCAGCGAGGCGCCCGCGATGGCCCCCAGCAGCACCCGGCAGAGCCTCGCGCCCAGCAGCGCGCGGTCATAGCTGTCGGGGTCGCTCCAGGCGCGGGCGAACGACGGGTGCGCCGCCCCGATGTTCAGGGAGAGGCCCATCGCCGCCAGCATCGCCGCGGCGAGCAGGGCGAGGCGGGCTATGGAGCGTTGCGTTCCCACAGGATGCGGAGGCCGTCGAGGGTGAGGAAATCGTCGACCTCTTCAATGGACTTCGACTCCGGCGCGATGGTGCGCGCCAGGCCGCCGGTCGCGATCACCTTGCAGGGGAAGCCCATCTCCCCGCGGATGCGCTCGACCAGCCCGTCGACCAGGCCCACATATCCGAAGAGGATGCCCGCCTGCATGGCGTGCTGCGTGTTGCGACCCAGCACCTTGGAGGGCATCGTGAGCTCCACCCTCGGCAGCTTCGCCGCGCGGGTGAAGAGGGCGTCCGCGGCGATCTGCACCCCAGGGGCGATCACCCCGCCGAGGTACTCCCCCTTCGGGCTCACCACGTCGAAGGTGGTCGCGGTGCCGAAGTCCACCACGATGAGCCCGCAGCGCTCGCGCTCGTAGGCCGCGACGGCGTTGACGATGCGGTCGGCGCCCACCTCGCGGGGCTGCTCGTAGAGGATGGGCATGCCCGTCTTGATGCCAGGACCGACCACCATCGGCTCGTGGTTGAAGGCCGTGCGCACCACGCGGGTGAAGGTCTCCGCGAGGGAGGGCACCACGCAGGCGAGGGCGCTCGCGGAGATGGCCTGCGGGTCGATGCCGCGGTGCTCGAGCAGCGCGCGGATGGTGACCGTGAACTCGTCCGAGGTGCGCCCCCGGGCGGACTCCACCCGGAAGTGGTGGAGCAGCCGGCTGCCTTCATACACGCCGAGGACGGTGTTGGTGTTTCCTACATCGATGACCAGGAGCATGGGCCTAGGCCGATGGGCTGGATGGAGGAGGAGTCGATGCTTCCGCGGAGGAGGAGGGCACCTGCAGGTGGGGCTCGTGGAGCTTCACCGGAGCGGTGGTGGTGGCCTTGCGGAGGCGGAGGTTGATCATCTCGACGCCCACCGAGAAGGCCATGGCGAAGTAGGTGTAGCCCTTGGGGATGTGCTGCCCGAAGCCCTCGGCCAGGAGGTTGGCGCCGATGAGCACCAGGAAGGAGAGGGCCAGCATCTTCACCGTCGGGTGCTTCTCGACGAAGTCGCCGACGGGCTGGGCCACCGCGATCATCGCGAAGGTCGAGATGATCACCGCGCCCGCCATGATGGGGATCTTGTCGACCATGCCGATGGCGGTCACCACCGAGTCGATGCTGAACACCAGGTTGAGCATCATGATCTGCACGAGGACGGCGCCGAACTGGTCCTTGCCGCGGGCCTGAACCTCCTCGCTCTCGCCCTCCAGCTTGCCGTGGATCTCCCGGGTGGCCTTGAAGACCAGGAAGAGCCCGCCGACGATCAGGATCAGGTCCTTGCCCGAGATGGCCCAGGGGTTGTGCTCGGTGGGCGCCCCGAAGACCGTGAAGAGCGGGTGCGTCATGCGCAGCAGCACGCCCAGGAAGAGCAGCAGGATCATCCGCGGGATGAGCGCCAGGATGAGGCCCCAGCGCCAGGCGGGGCGCTGCTGCGCCGGGGGCAGCTTGCCCGCCACGATGGAGATGAAGACGATGTTGTCGATGCCGAGGACGATCTCGAGGATCGTCAGTGTCAGCAGGCCGATCCAGGCCTTCGGGTCGGAGATCCAATCCATTGCGCTGCGCGATTCGTCGTTCAAAGCCCGGCGCTTGTCCAGCGCGAGTTGACGGCCGCTCGGCGCCTCGCAGCCGCCGCTTGACCGCGCCTCCCGGGGGTGTGGTTCATTCCGATCCCTATGGCCCGAACCTACGGACTGATCTCCCTCCTGGGCGTCGCGCTCGCCGGCTGCGCCGACGACTCCGCGCCCGCCGCCGACGCCGCGTCCAACGCCGACGCGGGAGGGAGCGCCGACACCGCAGCGGGCGCTGACACCGGGGGCACCGCGGACCTCGGCGGCCCCTTCGACGCAGCGGCCTCCGACGCAGCGGCCTCCGACGATCGCCCCGTCAGCGTGATGGACGCCCCGGCGGCGGACGTGCCGGTGATGGTCCTCGACGGCGGCGCGGTGGTGCGCAGCTGCCGCACGAGCTTCTCGCTCAACCTCGGTCGCCCCGCGCGCTCGGTCTCCGTCGCGGGCGAGTGGAACCGCTTCTCCACCACCGCCAACCCCCTCGCCCCGATGGGCAGCACCGGGATCTTCCGCGCCGAGCTCGACATCCCGCCGGGGGACTACGGGTACAAGTTCGTCGTCGACGGCGACCAGTACATCGTCGACCCGGAGAACATCACCCTCAAGTACGTGGGAGGCATCGAGAACTCCCGGCTGATCGTCCCCGACTGCAACCTCCCGCTGCTTACCTCGGTGCGTAACAGCGCGACCGCCGACGGCACCCTCGAGCTGGACGTCCGCTACACCGACGGGGCCGAAGGCCGTGGGCCCGACCCGGCGAGCGTGAGGGTCACCCTCTCCCCGGGCTCGCTCCCGGCCGGGGCGGTGACCTTCGACCGCGCCGCGGGGCTCATCCGGGTGCGCGCCCGAGGCCTCGCCCGCACCCGCTACACCCTTCGTGTCGACGCCAGCACCGCGGGAGGCCGCCGGGCGCAGCAGCTCATCGTCCCGATGTGGGTCGAGGAGACGCCCTACGAGTGGGGCGACGGGCCGCTCTACTTCGTGTTCACCGACCGCTTCCGCAACGGCAACCCCCTCAACGACGGCCGGGTGGGCGGCATCGCCCCCATCGCCGACTGGAACGGCGGCGACTTCGCCGGGGTCACCGCCGCGCTGCGCGACGGGTACTTCGACCAGCTCGGCGTGAAGGCGCTCTGGCTCTCACCGGTCAACAGCAATACCCACAACTCGGGCCGCGGGGGCGATGGCCGGGGATATGCGGGCTATCACGGGTACTGGCCCAACCAGCCGAGGGACACGGACTCCCACTGGGGATCGCTCGACGAGCTGAGGGCGCTCAACGAAGAGGCCCACCGCCACGGGATCAGGGTGCTCTATGACATGGTGAACAACCAGCTCCACCGCGAGCACCCGTATTTCCAGATGCACCAGCGGGACGGCTGGTTCAATGGAGACGGGAGCTGCGTGTGCGGCGGGCCGATGTGCAGCTGGGACGACCGGCCGTTGGACTGCTGGTTCACCAACTACCTCCCGGACGTCAACTGGACCCATATGGGCGTCGCCGACCAGATGCTGGACGACGCCATGTGGTGGCTCGACGAGACCAGCGCCGACGGCTTCCGGGTCGACGCCGTGAAGCACATGAACTTCCTCGCCACGAGCAACCTGCGCGCCCGGCTCAACGCCTGGGAGACCGGCAACGCCCGCTCGTACACCGTGGGCGAGACCTTCACCGGCGGCGACGGCTATGACCTGGTGCGGCGCTACGTGGGGAGGAACGCCCTGCACGCGCAGTTCGACTTCCCGCTGTTCTGGTCCATCCGAGGGGCCTTCGCCCACGACGGCGGCAGCATGGGCGACCTGGAGAGCGCCGTGCAGCGCAGCGAGCGCGCCTATGGCGACTTCCCGATGTCGCCCTTCCTGGGCAACCACGACGTCGAGCGCTTCCTCTCCGAGGCCGCGGGGCAGCTCGTCGGCGACACCCGCGAGCTCGGGTACAACAACCCCCCGCCGCGGCCCGACAGCGATGTGCCCTATGAGCGCCTCGCCCTGGCCTTCACCTTCACGCTCACCCAGCGGGGCGTTCCGCTCATCTATTACGGGGATGAAGTGGGGATGCCCGGAGCGGCCGATCCGGACAACCGCCGCCCGATGCGCTTCGGCGCGGAGCTCAACGCCCGGGAGCAGCGCCTGCTCGAGCACGTCCGCGCGGTGGGCCGGCTGCGGGGGTCGCACCGTGGGCTGCAGCGCGGCGCCCGTCGCTCGCTGCACACCGACGGCGACGGCTACGTCTACGCCCGGGGGACAGGCGCCGACGTGGCCATCGTGGCGCTCAACCGCGGCACCACCGCGCGCCCGGTGCGGGTGAGCCTTCCCGCGGAGCTCGGCCTGACCGACGGCACCGTGCTGCGAGACGCCCTCGGAGGCAGCCCGGTGACCGTGACCGGAGGCGCCATCGAGGTGCCCTTCCGGGTGCGGGGGAGCAGCATCTTCATTCGATAGGAGATATCCGTCATCGCCGTATCGCCACGGCGATGACCCTCACCGCGCCGGCCACCCGGTCGACGCGCACCATCGCCACCACGCTCGCTCCGAGCTCGCGCCCGGTCTCCCGCAGCGTCGCCACCATCTCGGTGAGCTCGAGGTCGTCGTCGTCGCCGGTGAGCTCGATGAAGGCGATCTCCTGGCCGCGGGGGCGGTCCTGCTCCCGACGGATGACCCGCACCCGCTCGCTCGGCGCGGAGGGAGCGACGCCCGAGAGCCGCGCGACCCGCAGCTCCCCGTGGGCGCAGCCGACGAGGGAGAGCGCGAGGAGGAGGGCGAGGCGACGAGTGCCCCCTTCCCCGCTGCCGCGCGCCCTACCCCCGCGGGGCGGGGGCAGGGCTCCGTTGGCTGAAGGCCTCGCGCTCGGATTGCAGACGTCGGAGCCCTGCCCCCGCCCCGCGGGGGTAGGGCGCGCGGCAGCGGGGAAGGGGGCACTCATCCTCATCGCTCTACCCCCCATCGGACACCCCGCCGTCATCCGGCAGCGGGGCTGGGGTCACCCACCCGGAGTGGCCGTCACCGCTCCGCAGCGCGTCGGCCTCGATGGTCATCTCCAGCGTGGTCCCGGTGAGCGTCTCCACGCAGCGCGGCTGCGGCCCGGCGAGCATCGACATCTCCCCCGAGCACGGCCTCGGCACCTCCGTCACCGTCGCCTCGCCGCCCACCCGGATGGACCTCACCGCCACCGCCTCCGCGCGCAGCGCCAGGGCCCGCTGGTCGAGCTCCGCGAGCAGCGCGTCGAGGTGCGCCCCCGGCCCCCGCGCCGACGCCCTCAGCGGCGCGATCACCCTCATCCCCGCGGGCGGTCGACCCGCCAGGTAGACCGGCAGCCGGAGCTGCGCCGCCTGCCGCACGGCCTCGCGGGGGGAGCTCGCGCAGCCCCAGAGGCCGAGCAGAGCAGCGGCTCTCAGCGCTTGAATTCCAGCACCTTCCCGACGCTGGCGTCGGGCTCCGCGGGCTTCTCGGGCGGCATCGCCTTGATGCCCGCGCTCGGGGGGATGGTGCCCTGGCCGGGCAGCACCATGGGCTTGTACTCGGGAACCAGCGCGGTGAAGCGCTGGCGCACCGTGGCGTCGTCCGCGCCGTCGGTGCAGGCCTTGAGCTCGTCCATCTTCACCAGCAGATCGTCCCAGTCGTTGGGGCGGAAGCGGCCCACGAAGATCTTCGGGTGCTTGGTCTTGTCGGCGTGCTCCTCGTCCGTGGCCAGCTCCTCGAAGAGCTTCTCTCCAGGGCGGATGCCCGTGAACTGGATCTCCACGTCCTCGCCGGGCTTCAGGCCCGAGAGGCGGATGAGGTCGCGCGCCAGGTCGACGATCTTCACCGGCTCGCCCATGTCGAGCACGAAGATCTCCCCCCCGCGGCCCATCGCCCCGGCCTGCATCACCAGCTGCGAGGCCTCCGGGATGGTCATGAAGTACCGCTTCATCTCAGGGTGCGTCACCAGCACCGGGCCGCCCTTCAGGATCTGCTCCTGGAAGATCGGCACCACCGACCCGGCGCTGCCGAGCACGTTGCCGAAGCGCACCGTGATGAACCTGGTGTGAGAGCGCTGAGAGAGCGCCTGGCAGTAGATCTCCGCGACGCGCTTGGACACCCCCATGATGGAGGTGGGGTTCACGGCCTTGTCGGTAGAGATCATCACGAACTGCTGCACGCCGTGGGCGACCGCGAGGTCGGCCAGCTTGCGCGTGCCGAAGACGTTGTTCTTGATCGACTCGCCGGCGTTCCACTCCATCATCGGGACGTGCTTGTGCGCGGCGGCGTGGAAGACCACCGCGGGCTTGTACTTGGTGAACACCGCGGCCATGCGACGGCTGTCGCAGATGTCCGCGATGCGCGGCACCACCACCACGTCGGGGAAGCTCTCCCTCAGCTCGCGGTGGATATGAAACAAGCTGGTCTCGGCCTGCTCGATGAGCACCAGCCGGGCGGGGCCGAACTGGCACACCTGCCGGCATAGCTCCGAGCCGATGGAGCCGCCCGCGCCGGTGATCATCACCACCGCGCCGTTGATGCAGCGGGAGATCTCCTCGGTGTCGAGCGTCACCGGCTCTCGCCCGAGGAGGTCTTCGATCTTCACCGGGCGGATCTGGTTGATGGTGACCTTGCCGTCGATGAGCGAGCCCATCCCGGGGATGGTGCGGATGCTGGCGCCGCTCGCCTGGCAGAGGTCGAGTATCTGGCGCATGTCCTTCCCCTTGGCGGAGGGGATGGCCACCACGACCTCGTCGACGCCGTGGGCGCGCACCAGGTCGGCGACGCGGGCGATGGGGCCGAGCACGGTCACCCCGTGGATGCGCTCCCGCTGCTTGGAGGGGCTGTCGTCGACGAAGCCCACCACGTCGAACTGCGCCGAGTGCGTCTTGTGGATCTCCCGCACCAGCATCTCGCCCGCGTCTCCGGCGCCGACCACCAGGATCTTCTTGCGGGTCGTGGCGGGGTCGAGGGCGTTGGTGCGCATGGTCTCTCGCGTCGCCCGGATGGCGAGGCGCATCCCGCCGACGGCCATGAGGGCGAGCAGCCAGTCGATGACGAAGACCGAGCGCGGGAGCCACTGCGGGCCGATGAAGATCGCGTAGAGGACGAAGATGGCGCTGGAGATGGCCGCGCCCTGGATGAGCGTGAGCAGGTCGCGCATGCCCGTGTAGCGCCAGAGCCCGTGGAAGAGCCCGAGGTTGGCGTGCACGATGGCCCGCAGCAGCAGCAGGGGCACGAGCCAGTAGGGGATGAGCCGGAGGTAGTAGTCGGGGATGCGGCCGTCGAAGCGGAGGAAGAACGCGCCGTAGAACGAGAGGGTCCAGAGCACGAGGTGCGCGAGCACCACCACCGGGCGGCGGTAGCTCATCACCAGGCGGGGGACCTTCAGGTCGGGCGGAGAGGCGTCGGGCTTCATCGGGTCACCGTTCGCGTCGCGCGGCGCGTCGCACCGTGACGATCACGCGCTGCAGGTCTTCATCGGACAGGTTGGTCGAGCTCGGCAGGCAGATGCCGTGCTGGAAGAGGTCGGCGGCCACGTCGCCGCCCAGCCGTTCGGCCCCCTCGAAGAGGGGTTGCAGGTGCATGGGCTTCCACACCGGGCGGCTCTCGATGTTCTCCGCCTCGAGCGCCCGGATGAGCCCGTCGCGGTCGACCCCGAGCGCCTCGGCGTCCACCTGGAAGGCGCTCAGCCAGTTGGTGTGGAGGCCGTACTCGCACTGCGGCATGAGGGTGAGCCCGCCCAGCTCGGCGAAGGCGTCGCGGTACATGAAGGCCACCTCGCGGCGGCGGGCGACGCGGCGGTCGAGCACCTCGAGCTGTCCCCGGCCGATGCCCGCGAGCACGTTGGACATCCGGTAGTTGTACCCGACCTGGGTGTGCTCATAGGCCACGCCGGGGTCGCGGGCCTGCTGCGACCAGAAGCGGGCGCGCCGCACCCACTCGGGGTCGTGCGCCACCAGCATCCCGCCGCCGGTGGTGGTGATGATCTTGTTGCCGTTGAAGGAGTAGACGCCCACCGGGGCGATGGTGCCCGCGGGGCGCCCCTTGTAGGTGGTGCCCACGGCCTCGGCGGCGTCTTCGATCACCGCGACGCCGTAGCGGTCGCAGATCGCCATGATCGGGTCCATGTCCGCGCTCTGGCCGTAGAGGTGCACCACCACCAGGGCCTTCGGCACCTTGCCCGCGGCCGAGCGGCGGCGCAGCAGGTCTTCGAGCACGTTGGGATCGAGGTTCCAGCTGGCGCGCTCGGAGTCGATGAACACCGGGCGGGCGCCCAGGTAGAGGGCCGGGTTGATGGTCGCGATGAAGGTGAGCGAGGGGCAGATCACCTCGTCGCCGGGGCCCACCCCGAGGAGCCGCAGCCCCAGGTGCATGCCCGCGGTGCCGCTGGCGAGGGCCACCGAGGGGAGGCCCACCCGCTCGGAGAAGCTCGCCTCGAAGGCGTCGAGGTTGGGGCCCACGGTCGAGAGCCAGTTGGACGTGAACGCCTCGGTGACATACCGGAGCTCGCTCTCGCCCATGTGCGGAACCGACAGATATACGCGCTTGCTCACACTGTTCTCCAACCGTCGCTCCGACGGGGGCGGCGCCGGTTGGATGTCCCAATCCGGGGCCGCGTTCAAGTCCCGGCGGGCGCTCCCTCGAACTCGGGCATCGTGGCGTGGCCCTCGCTGGAGACCCCGTCGCGCTTCAGAACCCGCCCGACGGTCTCGATCAGGATGCGCGCGTCGAGGCCGAGCGACCAGTGCTCCACGTACCAGACGTCGAGCGCGAACTTCTCCTCCCAGGAGATCGCGTTGCGCCCGTGGATCTGCGCCCACCCGGTGATCCCCGGCATCACCTCGTGCCGGCGCCGCTGCTCGGGGGAATACCTCGGGAGGTAACGCACCAGCAGGGGCCTCGGGCCGACGAGGGAGAGGTCGCCGCGCAGGACGTTCCAGAGCTGCGGGAGCTCGTCGACGCTTGTCGCGCGCAGCCAGCGCCCGACGGGGGTGATCCGCTCGGCGTCCGAGAGGGGTCGGCCCTCGGGGTCGGTGGCCTCTCGCATGGTGCGAAACTTCACGATCTCGAAGACGCGCTCGCCCTTGCCGGGGCGCTTCTGCCGGAAGAGCACCGGGGAGCCCATGGTGGCCCGCACCGCGACCGCCGCGCCTGCGAGCACCGGGGCGGCGACGACGAGGCCCGCGAGCCCCGCGGCGCGGTCGATGGTGGTCTTGACCAGGAATCGCCAGCCAGACTGGATCATCGCGCCGCGGGGGTGCAGGTGCCGCGCTGCGCGGCCTGGGTGCTGTCGAAGTCGCCGGTGAGCACGTGGATCTGCCCCGACGCGGGGCAGGTGACGTAGGCCGACGGGCAGGTGCCGCACTGGTCGTCGAAGCTGCCCGCGGAGGGCCGCAGCGCCATGGCGGCGGAGCAGGGCATGGAGTCGGGGCAGACGCGCATCACGGGGTCGCCAGCGCAGGCGCCGTAGGAGGGCTGGCAGAGCGATCCGGTGCCCGTGGCGCCGCTGCAGCCGACCATGGTGGCGCGGCCCGGAGAGCAGGAGAGGGTGACCCCGGTGCGCCAGCCGCAGTTGCGCTCGGGGCCCTGGGTGACGCCCGCGGCGCAGGGGTTGGTGAGCAGGCCGGTGCTCGTGCACGGGCCGCAGTCGCGCTCGCAGGTGGTGCAGTTCTCGGTGCCGTTGCAGGTCCCGTCGCCGCAGCGGGGTGCGGGAGGGACATCCATCGGCGGAGGAGGGCAGGTCGAGGCGCAGTCGGCGCGGCAGCTGGTGCAGGTCTCTCCCTCGTTGCAGGTGCCGTCGCCGCAGCGGGCCATGGGGACATCCATCGGCGGAGGAGGGCAGGTCGAGGCGCAGTCGGCGCGGCAGCTCGCGCAGGTCTCGCCCTCGTCGCAGGTGCCGTCGCCGCAGCGCGCGCTGGGGACGTCGATGGGCGGAGCGGGGACGTCGATGGAGGTGGGGACATCCACCGCGACGGGGACGTCCACCGCGACGGGGCTGTCGACGGGCGAGGGGCTGTCGGTGGCGGTGGAGGCGTCGGACTCGACCAGGTTGCCGATGTTGCCGCGGGGGGAGCCGCACGCGCCCATGGAGAGCAGGGCGAGGACGCTGAGCAGTCTAGGTGTCTTCATCGGGTGTCTGGTCCGCGTGGAGAGAGGGATCGGTGGAGCTATTGGGGAGGGCAGAGCGACTTAGCGGTTTCGTGGCGGAAGTCAACGCAACGACTGACCAGGGAATGTCACAGCGCCCTCAGCGCACCATCGCCTGGAGGATATCGAGATAGCGCTTCGCCAGCGAGTCGCGCGTCGCGTTGGCCAGCACCCACTGCCGGCCGCGGGCGCCCATGGCGGCGCAGCCCGCCGGGTCGTCGGCCATCGCTCGTATCGCGTCGGCGAGGCTCTGGGCGTTCTCGGGCTTCGCGAACACCCCGGCCTGCGCCTCGTCGCACACCAGCTTTCGCGCCACGCCGTCGATGGCCAGCAGCGTGGGGCGCTCGGTCGCCATGTAGTCGAAGACCTTGTTGGGATAGACCGTCTTGAAGGTGGGGTTGTCTTGAAGGATGGCCGCTCCCACGTCGCAGGCCCGCACGATCTCGGGCATGCGCGACTTGGGCTGCGCTCCGTGGAAGCGCACGTTGTCCAGTCCGCGGCGCTTCGCCTCGGCCTCCAGGGCGGGGCGCTCGGGGCCGTCGCCGACGCTGGCCAGGAGGATGTCGGGCCGGTCGCGCAGCCGCTCGGCGGCGTCGAGGAACTGCCCCACCGCGTTGGCCCGCCCGTGCGCCCCGGCGTACATCACCACGAAGCGATCGCCCCAGCCGAACTCGCGGCGAGCGTCGTTGTCCCGGGGCCCCGGGGTGAACAGCTCCACGTCGGCGCCGTTGGGGACGAAGACGATCTTGTCGGCGGGGGCGAGGCCCCGCTTGATGAGGTCGTCTCGGAAGGCGGGAGTGAGCACGTTGATCTTGTCGGCCATGAGGCAGGCCGCTCGCTCCATGCCGTAGAGCACCCTGGTGAGGGCGGCGCCCTCCTTCAAGACCCCGGTGGTGATGGCGCTCTCGGGCCACAGGTCGCGGATCTCGAAGACCCAAGGGACGCCCTTCCAGCGGGCCTTGGCGGCGATGACGCCTGGGGCCATGGCGACCAGCGGCGGCGAGGTGGCGATCACCACGTCGGGGCGGGCGACGGTCATGGCGGCGTGCGTGGAGGAGAGCGTGAAGCCGAAGAAGGCCGCCATGCGACCCGCGTAGGACTTGTTGTAGGTGCGAGGGACGTGACAGCGGAGGACGGTGACGTCGCCGTCCTTCTCGCGGGTGATCCAGCGGCCGTGATAGCGCTCTGGGACGGCTCCGGTGGCGTAGTCGAGGTTGCCCGCGACGACGGTGACCTCGTGGCCCGCGGCGGCCCACAGCCGGGCGAACTCGTTGAAGCGAGAGCCGCCGGGAGAGCCGGGCATCAGATAGTATTGATGGATGACGAGGATCTTCATGACAACCATTCAGGGGTGCAAGACGCCTGTTTGACGCTGCAGGGGGTGGGCTCACTTGCGTCGTGGGTAGTGCCCCCTTCCCCGCTGCCGCGCGCCCTACCCCCGCGGGGCGGGGGCAGGGCTCCGCCGCCTGCAACGCCATCGCGAGTTTGACAGCATTTCCAGCCCTGCCCCCGCCCCGCGGGGGTAGGGCGCGCGGCAGCGGGGAAGGGGGCACCATCCACGACGCGAATGAGCGATGACGCGCGAAGCCTTGGCGTCAACCGAGCAGTTCGCATCACCATCGGAGGGTCGGCCTTCATACAGCCTCGATCGCTTCCTGCCAGTCGAAGGTCTGTGTCGACTTCGGGGTACGCACCGTCCATCGGCCGCCCTCGACGTTGACCTCCAGCGGCCCCTCTCCCAGGACGGTCACGAACTCCAATGGACACTTCGCCCGCTGCTCGACGGCCAGCGAGGGGACGTCCTCCCTCTCTCCGTAGTACCGTGACACCCACCCTCGCGGTGGGTCGCTCTGCCCTCGTACCACCGTCCCCGCCAGGGGCACTCCGGTGCGGTCGAACACCGCGACCCCGTAATCGCCCTTCGGGGTGTGCAGCGTCATCGCTCCATGCGCGGGGTCGCCGGTGTGGGGATACGGCCCGCCCAGCCAGTGGAGGCGCGCGGAGTGCTCGCCCTCGCCGGTGATGCGGTCGATCACCACCATGGTTCCGTCGTCGAAGAGGCGGACGCTGCGGTGGTGGACGCAGCCTCCCTCGTGGCGGGCGTAGCCGGAGTGCTCGCCTACGGCCTGGGTGTATCCAGGCGCCGCCTCGAAGCGCTCCAGCCTCGCCTTCGTCGGGTACAGGAACTTGAAGCGACGGAAGTGAAGCATCTGGTCGCGAGCGTCGACCGTCACCGTGTTGTGGCTCTCGGTGCGCATGAAGTGGTCGTGCCACTGCGGCTGCTCGTTGTAGAGATAGGTTCCGCCGTCGACGAGGACGTTCTCTCCGCGCCACCAGGCGTCGAGGTGGAGCATGTCGATCTGGCCGAAGCGGTCGAGCACCGTGCCGCAGCGCAGAGCCGCGAAGGTGCCCTGATCGTCGCCGGAGCGCAGCACGGAGTAGCCGGTGTGGCGGAAGGCCACCGAGCGGCGGGAGGGCTCTCGCAAGGGGGCTTCGAGGGCCTCGGGCCCCAGCAGCCAGGCGGACTCCTCGTCCCAGGGACCAGCGGGGTAGAGGCGCTCTCCGCGGAGGCAGAGGGAGAGGGCCTGGAGGGTGGGGCGGAAGTCCGAGAAGTCGCAGGTGGAGAGCACCCGGGGGAGCGATCCGTCGTTGGCTCCCTGGTTGGGGAGGCGGCCGTCCGAGGGGTTCTGGTGGGCGACGAGGAAGTCCAATGAGGCCGTGAGCGCACGACGCCAGGACGAGGGCATGTCGGAATAGCCGTCGGCGCGCAGCAGACGCCAGGCGAGGAGGTAGTCCTGTGCGATGACCCGGTGGTAGTTGTGAGAGAGGTTGATGTACCCGCCGTCGGGGTAGACCTGGCGGGTGGCCTGCTCGTCGAGCAGCGCGAGGCCGCGGCGGCGCCAACGGCGGGACTCCGGTCGATCGGGGCGCATCCACGCCCCCAGGAAGAGACCGAGGGCCTCGGCGATGAGGTGGTTGTTGTAGACCGCGCGCTCGGCGTAGGCGATCTCGTGCTCGGTGTGGTGGCCCACCGCGGCGGCGTAGCGGGAGACCTCCTCGCAGAGCGAGGTGGTGTCGACCCCGAGACCCGAGAAGATCGAGAGCGCGAAGAGCCACGCGTTGAGCCGGATGGTGGCCTCCTGGTTGGAGAACCAGTGGACCCCTCTGGGGTAGGGGTTGTCTCCAAGGAAGCCGCGGACCTGAGAGGAGAAGGCGGTCCAGAAGGCGTCGCGCTCCACCGGGGAGAAGGCGGCGGCGCGGGCGAGGTGGAAGGCCTGGGGGAAGCGGGCGGCCTCCCAGGTGAGCTTGACGTCGCCCACCCGGTCGCCGTCGCGCAGGGCGTCGGACCAGTGGGCGGAGGGGTTCCAGCGCTGTCCGTTGGTGGGGTTACGGTGCCAGTCGAGGGGTTGTCCGTAATCGCCTTCCCAGCGGCCGAAGCAGCGGATCACCCCCCGGCCGGCGTTGCGGGCGTGGCCGCGAAGCGCCTCCACGGCCTCAATCGACACCCGAGGGGCCATCGCCAGGACCAGCGGCCCGGGAGGCGCCCAGGGGAGGCGCTCCCGCCATCCGATGGAGGGCTCGGGATCGGGCGGAAGCGCAGGGCTCCGTCGAGCGAGCCCGGTGCGTAGTCGCAGCTCCCAGGCGGCGCGGAAGGCGGTGCCCGAGAGGCCGAGCTCCCGAAGCTCCTCCACCTGGTCTCGGACGCGCTGGAGTCGCTCCATGGCCACCTCAGCCCACCGTCGGGGCCGCGGCGTCCGCGGTGCTGTAGCGGGTGTATCCGCCGTCGAGGGTGAGCGTCGCCCAGAGCTCGACGCAGAGCGCCTTCCAGGTGACGTCGAACCACAGCGGGTCGCTGGTGTTGTCGAGCCAGCGGGCCATGCCGGGGGCGTCCCAGAGGCCGCGCTCGCGGGCGCGCTGGCGGGTGAGCGTATCGAAGACGAAGTCCCTGTGCTTGCCGCGCATCCAGGTCTCCGCGGGGGTGTCGAATCCCACCTTGCGGCGGGTCAGCACCTCCTGGGGAATGGAGCCGGCCACCGCGCGGCGGAGTATCCACTTGGAGGCCCCCTCACGGAACTTCAAATCGAAGCCCGAATGGAAGGCGAAGCGCACCATCCTGGGGTCGGCCATCGGGACCCGCGATTCGAGCGAGTGCCCCATGCTCATCCGGTCATCCTGCTGGAAGAGGCCGGTGAGGTAGGTCTGCTGATCCCAGTGCATCAGCTTGTCGGCGGGGTCGGTGGCGGGGGAGGCGTCGAGGGTGTCTCGAAAGACCTGACGGGCGCGGTCTCGGGAGAGCACCCGGGGGTCGCTCAAGAGTCCAGCCCAGGCGCTCTCGGGCACCTTGGTGAAGTTGTCGAAATAGCGCTCGTCCCAGCGGAGCAGGGCGGAGGGGCCCTTGCGGAGGTTGCGGGCGATGCGGTCGAGGGTGCGCCGCTCGGAGAGCTGCTTCCAGAGGTTGCCTCCCACGGCGGGGGCGCCCGGCGCCGCGGCGGAGGCGGAGCGACGCAGCCTCCCCTGGAGGCGCTCCAGCAGCCTCGCGGGAGAGGCGAACTGCGCCGCGACCTTGAGCGGGTGGGCGAGCGCGTAGCGGGCGTATCCGCCGAAGACCTCGTCGGCGGCCTGGCCCCCGAGGCAGACCTTCACCCGGCTCGAAGCGAGCTTCGCCACCGCGTCCATCGGGATCATCGCGTGTCCGATGACGGGCTGATCCTGCATGTAGAGCAGGCGGGACATGTCTTCGGGGAAGGTGCTGCCGTCGAGGGTGATGAGCTCAAGGTCGAGCCCGAGGGCCCTGGCCGCGGACTCCTGGTAGGGGCGCTCGTCGATCACCCCCTGTCCGGTGAAGTGGACCCCGAAGCAGCGGGGGCGCACTCCCGCCTTCACCGCGCAGGCGGCGACCGCCGTCGAGTCGATGCCTCCGGAGAAGAACGACCCCACCGGGACGTCGCTCATCAGCTGCTCGCCGACGACGCTCTGGAGGATCTCCCTCAGGGCCTCGACGTTGCTCTCGGGGGAGCCTCCTCGCGGGGTGAAATCGTCGACGGCCCAGTAGCGCCGCGCCCTGCGCCCGTGGGCGTTGAAGGTCACATACTCCCCGGCGCGCACCTGCTTGATGTCGGCGAGGAAGGTTCGCTCGAAGAGGGGAGTGTGGAAGTGGAGATATTCGTTGAGGGCCTCGGGGTCGAGGCGCCGGGGGACGTCGGGGTGCTCCAGCAGGGCCTTGATCTCGCTGGCGAAGACCACCCGGTGGCCGTCGTCGTGGAGGTAGAGCTGCTTCACCCCCATGGGGTCGCGGGCGAGGGTGAGCCGCCGCCTGTCGCGGTCGTAGAGGGCGAAGGCGAAGATGCCCGCGGCGTCGGAGAGCACGTCGGGGCCGCTGCGGGCGACCCAGCGAAGGAGGGTCTCGGTGTCGGAGTGCCCTCGGAAGCGCTCTCCGCGGGCCTCGAGCTCCCGGCGGAAGCGCTGGTGGTTGTAGAGCTCACCGTTGTAGGCAATGACGAAGGCGCCGCCGTCGAGGGGCATGGGCTGCGCGCCGGCGGGGGAGAGGTCGACGATGGCGAGCCGACGGTGGCCGAGGCCGAGGGGGCCGTCGACGTGGAAGCCCTCGCCGTCGGGGCCGCGGTGCGCGAGGGCGCGGGTCATGCGGGTGAGCGCCGCGCGGTCGACGGAGCGGTCGGGGTCAGCGTAGTGGAAGATGCCAGCGAGGCCGCACATGGATGGGGGAGCCGGTGGGTTGCCCGTCAGGCGCGGCGACATTCACCGGGCGCGCGGGCAGCCGTCGCGTGCATGGGCGGGTACTTGGGAGGGGCCGTGGCGTCAAGCGTCGGGTGGCTCGACGGGGCTTGCGTCCGGGGCGCCGCGGGCAGCATCTCACCAGCCATGAGAGCAACCGCGGCGGCGATGGGGATGGTCATGGCACTGGGATGTTCGCGCTCGTCGGCGCCTCCGCCGCCCGCGCCGGTGGTGGCGAGCCAGGCCACGGCTGCGGCGGCTGCTCCTGCGGCCGCGGCGGAGGCGCAGGCGCCTGCCGCTGCGACGCTGACGGTGAGCTCTCCGGCGCGAGAGGCGATCATCGCCGCGGGCGAGGCGGCCCCGAGCTTCAGGGCGACCACGCACGAGGGGAGCGCGGTGGAGAGCGACGGCGGCGCCCGGTCGAGGGTGCTGGTGCTCTACTTCTATCCTCGCGACGAGACGCCCGGGTGCACCCGAGAGGCGTGCTCGTTTCGGGACGCGTTCAGCGCGTACGGCGAGGCGGGGGCGGACATCGTCGGGGTGAGCACCGACTCGGCGGAGGCGCACCGGGGCTTCGCGCAGCACCACCGGCTGCCCTTCGGGCTCATCGCCGACACCGATGGTCGCCTCGCGGGGGCCTTCGGGGTCCCGGTGAACTCGGGCTACACCGCGCGCACGACGGTGGTCATCGGCCGCGATGGCCGCGTGGCGAGGGTCTTCCCCAACGTGCGCGTCGACGGGCACTCGGACGAGGTGCTCGCGGCGGTGCGCGCGGCGAGGTGAGGGCTCTCTCCCGCTACTTCGCCTTGAGGAAGGTGTGCAGCCCGCACTCGGTCTTCTCGCTGCCGGCCCAGCGGCCGGAGCGCTCGTCCTCGCCGGGCATCACGGCCCGGGTGCACGGAGCGCAGCCCACGGACACATAGCCCTGCTCGAAGAGAGGGTGCTCGGGGACGTGGTGCAGCTCGAGGTATCGATAGACGTCCCGGGCGTTCCAGTCGGCGAGGGGGTGCACCTTCAGCGGGCCGTCGGTGGCCAGCACGATGGGCGTCTCGCTGCGGCTCTTCGACTGGTCCCTCCGAAGACCCGACACCCACGCCTCCTTGCCCGGGAGCGCCGCCTGGAGGGGCTCTACCTTGTTGAGGGCGCAGCACCGGTCGGGATCATCTCGATAGAGCGTCAGCCCATATCGCTCGAGGAAATGACCCTTCTCCAGCGCGGGCCTGAGCACCTCGACCCGGAGCCCCAGCTTCGCGGTCAGCGTGTCCCGATAGGCCAGCGTCTGCTCGAAGAGGAAGCCCGTGTCGATGAAGTACACGGGCAGCCGGTCGGCCACCTCGGACCAGAGGTGCAGCAGCACCCCGCTGCCCGGCCCGAAGGACGAGGTGAAGAGCAGCCGGTCTCCGTAGGTGTCCACGGCCCAGGCCAGGCGCTCTCGCGCGCTGCGGGCTTCGAGGTCGAGGTTGAGCGCGTCGAGGTCCATCGCTACGACAGAGTGATAGCTCCTTCAGGCTACGCCGCGCACTCGCCTTCGCCGATGGCCACGCGGAAGCCCAGGGACTCGCCGATGTCGAGGAAGGTCTCGTCGGGCGTGTCGGAGTCGAGGTCCGCCAGGTCGTCGAGCAGCGCATGCACCCTCGCGGAGGTCACCCGCTTGTAGAACGCCGTGGCCGTCTCACCGTCGGCCTTCTCGTCGGCGTAGAGCTGCACCAGCCGGGCGACCGCCTCGGCCACCCTCCTCGCCGGGATCTTCACGATCTGCCGGCCGAAGCGCGCCCCGTTCTCGTCGAAGCCGCCGCCAAGGTGGAGCTGGTACACCGGCGCCGTGCGGTCGCCGACCTTGCGCGCCGCCCCGTGCCAGCCGATGTCCGCGATGTGGTGCTGGCCGCAGCTGTTGGGGCAGCCCGACACCTTGATCACCGTCGCCGCCGCGGTCTTCACCGCGGCGTGGAGCGCCACGTCGCTCTCCAGCCGGGCGCTGATCGCCGCCCCCACCTGCCGAGACGCCGTCACCGCCAGGTTGCAGGTCTCCGCGCCGGGGCAGGTCGTCACGTCCGCCACGGTGCGGGCCCCGGGCTTCGCGAGCCCGATGGCGTCGAGCGCCGCGTGGAGCGCCGGGAGGCGGTGCGTCGGGACCCATCGCAGCACGAGGTTCTGCTCGATGCTGGTGCGGAGCGAGCCGTCGGCGAAGTCGGTGACGAGCTTGGAGAGGGCCCGGAGCTGCGTCGCGGTCACGGCCCCGAGCGCCAGGCGGATGAGCACCGCGTGGTAGCCGGGCTGGTCCTGCGCGACGGTGTTGCCGCCGCGCCAGAGGAGGTAGCCCGGGCCCCGGGTGGAGGGCGCGTCGTCGGTGGTCGCCGGAGGAGGAGGCGTCGGAGGGGCGGTCGCGACGGAGAGGTCGAGGGGAGTGCCACCGCGGGCGAGCACCGCGGCGTACTCCTCGTGGAGCGCCGCCAGGAAGGGCTCCTGACCCATCTTGCGCAGCACGTACTTCAGCCGGGCGCGGTGCTTGTTGTCCCGGTTGCCGGTGCGGTCGAACACCCGGTTGACCGCCTCGCAGGCGTCCAGCAGCCGCTCCTCCGGGAGAAACTCATGGAACACGATGGCAGCCTGCGGCGAGGTCGACAGGCCTCCCGCCACGCGCATGAGGAAACCCCGCCTGCCGTCGCGCACCCGGGCGATGAGCCCGATGTCGTGGATGCCCGCCATGGCCGTGTCGCCGGGCTCGTAGCCCAGGGCGATCTTGAACTTCCTCGGCAGCGAGTTGGCCCACGAGCTGCGAAGAAAGAAGCGGGTGATGGCCTCGCCGTAGGGCGTCACGTCGAAGGTGCCGTGGTTGCAGACGCCCGCCAGCGGGTCGGCGGTGACGGTGCGCACGGTGTTGCCGCAGGCCTCGCGGGTGGTGAGCCCGGCCTCGTCAAGCCGCCGCATCGCCGTCTCCACGTGCGCCATCTGCACGAAGTGGAACTGCACGTTCTGCCGCGTGGTGACGTTGCCGTGCCCGTGGCCGAAGCGCTCCGCCACCTCCGCCAGGGCCTCCAGCGAGGCGGGCGCGAGGACCCCTTGGGGGATCTTCACCCGGAGCATCTGCACGTCCGTCTGCCGCTGGCCGTAGACCCCGCGGGTGAGGCGGTAGCGGCGGAAGTCCTCGGCGCTGAGCTCGCCCCGCTCGAAGCGGCCGAGGGTGCTCACGAACTCGTCGATGTCACCCGGGTCGCTGAAGCGCGGGAGGTAGGGAGAGGTCATCTGGGTCATCACTTCACTCCAATGGAAGAGGCTTCGGTCGTCTCGTCGGCCGCCGGCAGGTACCCGCGGGCCCGCAGGACGCCCAGCACCCGCTCGACGCCCTCGTCGATGGTGAGGTGCTGCGTGTCGAGGGTGAGCGCCGGGTCCGTCGGTGCTTCGTACGGGTCGTTCACTCCAGTGAAGTGGGGGATCTCCCCCGCGAGGGCGCGCTGGTAGAGCCCCTTCACGTCGCGCGCCGCGCAGACCTCCAGGGGGGTGCTCACGTGCACCTCGACGAAGTCCCGGATGCTCTCCCGGCACCAGTCGCGCGCCTCGCGGTAGGGCGAGATCGCCGCCGTGATCACGAAGACCCCGTTGCGCGTGAGGAGCTGCGCCACCCACCCGATGCGGCGCACGTTGGTGTCCCGGTCTTCCCGGGAGAACCCGAGGCCCTTGGAGAGGTGCGTGCGCACCGCGTCGCCGTCGAGCAGCTCCACCCGGTGGCCCAGCGCCGCCAGCCGGGGGGCCAGCGCCTCGGCCAGCGTGCTCTTGCCCGCCCCGGACAGCCCCGTGAACCAGACGGTCACCCCGCGCCGCCTCGGCGGCTGGACGATCATCGACGCACCGCGCGCAGACGGTGGCTATCGCCCGCCGCCAGGGTGTAGTGTGGGCCGTCACCCGTTCCTGCAACGTTCTTCATACTGGACGGCTATTCAATATGTCGAAGACTCCCAGGAAGTCAAACGCCCGCTCGAAGGCCCCCCGCGCGGCGTCATCGACCGACGCCGAGGCCCCGGAGGTGGAGGGCGACGACATCGGCGCGGCGGAGCTCACGCGCCGCGTGGCGGACAACCTCCGGGTGCTCAGGAAGCAGCGCGACCTCTCGCTCGACGAGCTCGCCGCGCGCTCGGGCGTCTCGCGCGCCACCCTCTCTCAGGTGGAGACCTGCAAGACCAACCCGACCATCGCGATCCTGTGGAAGATCGCCGCGGGGCTCGGGGTGCCCTTCGCGTCGCTGCTGGGCGAGGAGCGGGTCGAGCGCGTGCGCGTGCTGCGCCGCGGTGACGCCCAGGTGCTGCGCTCGGCGGACGGGCGCCTCGAGTCGCGGCCGCTCACCCCGGCGGGCGCGTCGCCGTCGGTGGAGTGCTACGAGCTGCGCCTTGCCGCGCGGGGCATCTCCCGCAGCGAGCCCCACGCCAAGGGCACCAGCGAGAGCCTGACGGTGCTCACCGGCGTGCTCAAGCTGCACGTGGGCGACGAGGCGGTGGAGCTCAACGCGGGCGACTCGGTGTTCTTCGAGGCCGACGAGCCCCACGCCTACGAGAACACCGGGCGCGTCGAGGCCCGGTACCACAACGTGATCATCTACCCGCGGGGGTGACGTTGTCTGGGAGTGCGTCGCTATGATAGACGCACTTCCAGTTGGATGGAGCCGCTGATCGCGCTGCGAGGGGTCACGAAGTCCTGGGGGGGCGCCGGCTCGCCGCTGGCGTTGGCGCCGGTCGACCTGGAGATCGGGGAGGGGCAGTTCGTGTGCCTCTGCGGCCCGTCGGGCTGCGGCAAGACGACGCTGCTCAACCTCATCGCGGGCCTGGAGAGCCCGACCAGCGGGGCGGTGACGGTGCGCGGGGCGGCGGTGCGGGGCCCCGGGCCGGAGCGCACGGTGATGTTCCAGGAGAGCGCGCTGTTTCCGTGGCTGACGGTGCAGCGCAACGTGGAGTTTCCGCTGGAGATGGCCGGGGTCCCGGCGGCGGAGCGGGCCCGGAGGGTGGAGCGCTACCTGAAGATGGTGCACCTCTGGCGCTCTCGGGACGCGCACCCGCACGAGCTGTCGGGGGGGATGCGGCAGCGGGCGGCGATGGCGCGCGCGCTGGTGGGGGAGCCGTCCATCCTCTTGATGGACGAGCCCTTCGCGGCGCTCGACGCGCAGACGAGGGACGTGCTGCACGGCGAGCTGGAGCGCATCTGGCTGGAGACCCGGAAGACCGTGGTGTTCGTCACGCACAACGTCCGCGAGGCGGCGAGGCTGGGCGACCGGGTGGTGATGATGGGCACGCGCCCGGGGCGCATCACCCGCGACCTGGCGGTGAAGCTGTCGAGGCCGAGGGAGGCCAACGACCGGGACGTGACCACGCTCGCCGCGGTGATCGAGCGCGAGCTGAAGATCGAGATCGAGAAGGTCATCCGTGAAGAACTCGACGACGCGTGGACGCCTGCGGGCGGTGGGCTTCCTGGCGCTGCTGGTCGCGATCTGGGCGGTGGCATCTAGGTCCGGGGACCGCTTCCTCTTCCCGGGTCCCGACGACGTGGCGCTGGCGCTGCGGGACAACGTGCGCTCGGGGCTGCTGCCGAGGGCGGTGGGCAGGAGCCTCGCCCGGCTGGCGGTCGGCTACTCGGTCTCGCTGGTGGTGGGCGTGGCGCTGGGCGTGGCGCTCGCCCGGGTGCGCTGGGTGAAGGACACCCTCGGCGCGGTGGTGCTGGGGCTGCAGGCGATCCCGTCGGTGTGCTGGCTGCCGCTGGCGCTGCTGTGGTTCGGCCTGGGGGAGATGGCCATCCAGGTGGTGGTGGTGCTGGGCTCGCTGCTCTCCATCACGCTGGCGACGGAGAGCGCGGTGAACACCATCCCCCCGCTGCTGGTGCGCGCCGCGCGCACCATGGGGGCGGAGGGGGCGAGGCTGTGGCTGCGGGTGATCCTGCCGGCGGCCTTACCGGGCATCGTAAGCGGCGCCCGGCTGGGGTGGACCTTCGCGTGGCGCTCGCTCCTCGCGGGCGAGCTGCTGTTCATCTCCGGGGGCCTCGGGCAGGTGCTGGAGCTCGGGCGGGAGCTTCACGACATGGCCCTGGTGCTGGGGGTGATGGTGGTGATCGTGGCGCTCGGGCTCGCGAGCGACCACCTGCTCTTCGGGGGCCTGGAGCGTCGGGTGCGGCGCTCGTGGGGGCTCGACCGTGCCTGAGGGGATCACCCGTCGGGCGCTGCTGGCCGGCGCGGTCGGGGGCGCGGTCGGGGGCGTGCTGGGGGCGTGTCGCAGACCGGCCGACGCGAGGGTGCTGCGCGTCGGGTGCATGGGCACGCTGGCCCACGCGCCGTCGCTCATCGGGCTGCACAGCGGGCGCTTCGAGCGGGCGCTCTCGGCGCGCGGGGTGCGGGTGGAGAGGGCGGTGTTCGGCGCGGGGCCGGAGGTGATGGCGTCGCTGCTGGCGGGGGCGATCGACGTCGGGTGCCTGGGGCCGGTGCCCGCGGTGACGGCCTATGTGAGGACGCGGGGGAGGGCGGTGCGCGTGGTGTCGGGGGCGGCCTCCGGGGGCGCGGTGCTGGTGGTGCGGCGGGGCGCGGGCATCCGGTGCGGGTCGGACCTGCGGGGCAGGCGGATCGCGACGCCGCAGCTGGGCAACACCAACGACCTCTCGCTGCGGGCGTGGCTGCGGTCGCAGGGGATGGACGCGACCGAATACGGCGGCGAGGTGAGCATCAGCCCGATGAAGGGGAGCGCGATGCTGGCGCAGATGCGCCGGGGGATGCTCGACGGGGCGTGGGTGGCCGAGCCCTGGGGCGCCCGCCTGGTGGCCGACGCCGGGGCGGTGGTGCTGATCGATGAGCGGACGCTCTGGGGGAATGGGCGCTTCGCGACGGCGGTGCTGGTGACGCACCGGGCCTATCACGCGATGGCGAGGGAGAACGTGAGGCTCTGGGTGGAGGCCCACTCGGCGGAGGTGGCGAGGCTGAGGGAGGACCGGCTGAGGGGGATGAGGGAGACGAACGAGGCGCTGAGGGCGATCACCGGGAGGGGGCTTGCGGAGGGGGTGCTGCGGGAGGCGTGGGGGAGGATGGAGTTCACCAGCGACCCGCTGGAGGAGACGATCGCGGCGATGGCCAGGGTGGGGATGGAGCTGGGGATGGTGCCGCGGGGGTCGATCGCGGGGCTGGTGGGGGGCGTGTGACGGGGGAGAGTCAGATCGCGGCGGGCACGGCGCGCTCGGCGCGTCGGCTCACCAGCGCCCCGAAGATGGCCGCCGTGAAGAACATGATCAGCGAGTAGATGGCCGGGGGGATGGCCATGGTGGAGTTGTTGAGCAGCGTGGGGCCGCTGGCGATGGCGATGGCGAGGGTGCCGTTGTGGATGCCGATCTCCATGCCGATGGCGATGGCCTGCCGCTCGGGGAGGCGCGCGACGCGAGGGACGAGGTAGCCCACGGCGAGGCTCGCGATGTTGAACGCCAGCGCGGCCACGCCCACCTGCTGGAAGAACTCCGCCAGGTTGGCGCGCTCCTTCAGCACCGTGCTCAGGATCACCAGCAGCAGGAACACCGCGGAGACGGTGCGCACCGGCTTGTCGAGGCGCGCGGCGAGCTCGGGCTTCTTGTTGCGCACGAGCATGCCGAGGCACACGGGCCCGAGCACGATCACGAACACCTGCAGCACCTTGGAGAACTGCAGCGGGATGACCCGGCCCTCGCCCATGAACGCGGCGAGCGACAGGTTGACGATGAGCGGAAGGGTCACGAGCGACAGCACGCTGTTGACCGCGGTGAGGGTGACGTTGAGCGCCACGTCCCCCTTGGCGAGGTGGCTGAACAGGTTGGCGGTGGCGCCGCCGGGGGAGGCCGCGAGCAGCATGAGGCCCACGGCGAGCGCGGGCGGGAGGCCGAAGGCCTTCGCGATGCCGAAGCACACCAGCGGGAGCAGGAGCATCTGGCAGATGAGCCCGACGATCACGGCGCGCGGATAGACCACGACGCGGCGGAAGTCGGCGGGCGTCAGCCCGAGGCCGAGCCCGAGCATGATCACGCCGAGCGCGAGGGGGAGCAGGATGGCGGTGAGCGGGCTTGATCCCATAGGGGTGAGTTCCTCCGCCGGCGACGCTATCGGGTTGGCCGTGGAAAGCACAAGGACGGCCCAGGACGTCGTTGTGGGGAGCGCGTAGAAACAGCGGCAGGAGTCCCCATGGTGTGGCGTCGGGTCGTGGCGGGGTGCGTGCTGGTGGCCCTCGGGTGCGCGGGAGCCCCGCGGCGGACCCGGCAGCGGCCGACGGGCTCGTCGGCGTGGGTTCCGCTGGTGGTGGGCCCCTTCCAGCGGGTCTATCGCCCGGTGGGGACGCGCTACCTCAATGACCACACGCTCACCCGGGAGCCCGACGGTCGGTGGCACCTCTTCGGCATCACCCATGACTCCGAGGGTGACCCCTCGAGGGAGATGAGCTTCCTCCACGCCTCGGCCCCGTCGCTCCTCGGGCCGTGGTCCGATGAGGGCGACGCGCTGCACTCGCAGCCCCCGGAGGAGAGCCTCTGGGCGCCCTTCGTGCTGCCCACCGGGGCGGGGCGCTGGTCGATGTTCTATTACGGCAACACGCCCGACCACCGGGTGCTGAGGGCCGAGAGCGCCGACCTCCACCGGTGGGAGCGCTCGGCGTCGAGCGCCCCGGGCGGCCGCGACCCCTTCCTGCTACGGGTGGGAGCGCTCTGGTACCTCTACTCCGTCGGGGCCGATGAGCGCCGGGAGATCGGGCAGATCGTGGTCTCCGAGAGCCGCGACCTCCTCCGCTGGACGATGCCCACGGTGGCCCTCACCGACCCGGTCGCGACCTTCGGCTGGGGCAACCTGGAGAGCCCCGCGGTGGTGCGCCGGGGGGAGGAGTTCTACCTCTTCGTGACGCGCACCAGCGACTCGCCTCACGACTACGCGCGCACCATGGTCTTCGCCTCGGCGGACCCTACGCGCTTCGCCTGGGAGCCCGTCACCGAGATCATGGCCCACGCGGCGGAGGTGATCGAAGACGGCGATCGCTGGTTCATCACCTCCGCGGGGTGGACCGCGAGGATGGGCGAGCGCTGGCGGGGCCTGTCCATCGCCCCGCTGGCGTGGGCGCCCCGGGCGTCGCTGCGTTGAGGGGCTCAGCCCTGCGCGTCGGCCACGCTCCCGACGACGGAGGGGCGGCTGGCGCGCATCGCCGCGAGCGCCCCGGAGGGCGCGGAGGGGCGAAGGGCGGCGGGGGGGCTGGTGCGCAGGGGGAAGACCGGCGTGCCCGGGATGGGGGCTTCGAGCGTCGACCACGCGGGCACGAAGCTGAGCGCCGTCGCGCCGAGCACCAGCGAGGCAGGGACCAGGAAGGCCACGTAGCCCAGGTGCCGCGCGGCGGGCACCATCAGCGCCGCCCCGAGGGCGAAGCCCCCGATCTTGAGCAGGCGGAGCATCGCGCGCTGGAAGGCCAGGCGACGCTGCTCCCCAGCGGTGAAGAAGCAGGTCGCGAGGAAGACCCCGAGGTCCGTCGCAGGGCCGGTGAGGTGGGTGGTGCGGACGACCGCGCCGGTGCTGCTGGCGACCGCGGCGTTCTGCAGGCCCATGGCGAAGCTCAGCAGGGACAGCATCGCGAAGTCGGGCAGGCTCTCGACGGAGCCGCCGAAGCGGCCGAAGAGGCCCTGCGCGCCGAGCAGCGAGACCAGCGTCAGCAGCCCCGCCACGACGACCAGCGGCAGCGCGTAGAGGGGCGCCAGGCCCCGGTGGTAGCGGCCGTCGATCGCCAGCACCGAGGCCATGGCGCCCGCGATGAAGCAGGCCAGCACGACGGCGTAGTCGAGCATCAGCCCCCAGGCGCCGGAGTCCATGCCCAGCAGCGAGACGGTGCCGGTGACGTGGGTGACGAAGCGGCGGCACGCGAGGAAGGCGCCCGCGTTGACGGCCCCCGCGGCCATGGTGAGCAGCACCCAGCTCGGCCCGTGGCGGAGCGAGAAGATGGTCTCATGGTGGTGGAGCGCGGGCATGGGGGTGAGCCTCAACGCGATGCCTGCAGCGCCCTCGGGGTGACGGGCTCGGCGTGCTGCTGCGCGGTGTCGGGGGCCGCGTGCCGGAAGCGGAGCGTGAAGGGAAGCTCCTCGCGGGAGCACGCCGCCAGGGCGATCGGAAGCACGAGGAGGAGCAGGTAGAGAGGGCGCATGACCCGACGCATTGCAGCGGGGGTGCCACGCAGGAAACGCCTGCCCGTACGGGGAAATGGGGAGGCGGGAGGCGTTGGGCGTTTCCGACTGTCCGGTGGAGCCGACGTCGGGAGCGACCGACAGGTCTCAGTCCTTCTTGAAGTCCGTGGGGGAGAGCTTGTGTCGGCCGATGAGGTCGTAGAAGTCGGTGCGGTTGCGCCCCGCCATCTTGGCCGCCTGGGTGACGTTGCCCTGGGTCCGCTCGAGCACGGCCTCGAGGTAGGCGCGCTCGAAGGCGTCGCGGGCCTCGCGCAGCGTCGGCAGCGGGACCGTCGGGTCTCGCAGCCCGGCGACGGCCACGGTGGCGGCGACGGCGTTCGCTCCGGCGCCGTCGGCCTCGGCGGGCGCCTGGAGCGTGAGGTGATCGGGGCGCACGACGCCGTCGGCCGCGAGCAGCACCGCGGCCTCGATGACGTTGGCGAGCTCGCGCACGTTGCCCGGCCAGGGGTGGTCGCGCAGGGCGGCCAGGGCCTCCGGGGAGAGCACCGGGGGGGCGACCCCGTGGCGCGCGGCGCTGCGGTCGAGGAAGAGCCCAGCGAGCACCGCCACGTCGTCGCCCCGCGCCCGCAGCGGAGGGACGTGGATGGGCACCACGTGGAGGCGGAAGAAGAGGTCTTCGCGGAAGCGCTTCTCGGCCACCTCGGCGCGCAGGTCGCGGTTGGTCGCGGTGATCACCCGCACGTCGGCCTTCTCCTCCTTGTTGGACCCGACGCGGGTGTAGCTGCGCTCCTGCAGCACCCGAAGCAGCCGCGCCTGCACCATGGGCGAGGCCTCGCCGATCTCGTCGAGGAAGAGCGTCCCGCGGTGCGCGGCGCCGAAGAGCCCCTCCCGGTCGGCGGTGGCGCCGGTGAACGATCCCTTCACGTGCCCGAAGAGGGTGCTCTCGAGGAGCTCGGGCGGCAGCGCCGCGCAGTTGACGGCCACGAAGGGGCGCTCGCTCCTCGGCGAGGTGGCGTGCAGCGCACGGGCGACGAGCTCCTTGCCGGTGCCCGACTCGCCGAGCACCAGCACCGTCGCGTCGGTGGGCCCGAGGCGCTCGATGAGCGCGCGCACCCGCTCGATGGCCTCGCTGCTCCCCACGATGCCGCCGTCGTCGTCGCCGCCCACGATGCGGCGCAGCCCGGCCACCTGGCGCCGCAGGCTCGAGCTCTCCACCCCGTGCGCGACCTTCTGCAGCAGCTCGTGGTCGTGGAAGGGCTTGGTGAGGAAGCCGTAGGCCCCGCGGCGCATCGCCTCGACGGCGGTCTCGATGGAGCCGTGCGCCGTGAGGATGATCACCGGGAGCTGCGGCGAGCGCTGGAGGATGCGGGTGAGCACCTCGAGGCCGTCGCCGTCGCCGAGGCGCAGGTCGAGGAGCACCACGTCGACGCGGTCGCGGCCGACGCGCGCCAGGCCGGCGGCGGCGCCGTGCTCCTGCAGCACCTCGTAGCCGTTGGCCTCGAGGCGCATGGAGAGCAGCTCCACCAGGGCGCGGTCGTCGTCGACGATGAGGATGCGGGGGGCCCGGCGGGCGTGGCTCATGGGGGTGGCCCATCTTGCGCTTCACCGAGCGGGAGAAGAAACGCGAAGGAGGTTCCTCCCGGGCCGGTGTAGGCCACCACGAGGTCGCCTCCGTGGGCGCGCGCCACCTCCCGGGCCAGCGGCAGCCCGAGCCCGAGGCCCGCGGCCCGGTCGCCCACGGCGGCCGACTGGAAGGCCTGGAAGGGGTCGCCGTGCAGCAGCGCCGGGAGGCCGGGCCCGCGGTCGGTGACCTCGATGCGAACCGAGCGCCCGTCGGTGCGGCGGCGCACCTCGACGGTCGACCCGGGGGGCGACACGCTGACGGCGTTGCGCACCAGGTTGGCCACGGTGCGCTCGACCAGGGCGACGTCGACGGAGAGCGAGGGGGCGTCGCCCTCGACGGTGAGGGTGACCGCCACCTGGCGCTCGTCGGCGTCGGGGCGCTCGTCGTCGATGGCGGCCTGCAGCACCGCGTCGATGGCCACGGCGCTCTGGATGCGCAGGGCCTGGCCCGTCTGGAGGCGCGAGATGTCGAGCAGGGCGCTGACCGTGCGCACCTCCCGCTCGCAGGCGTCGCGGGCCAGCTGCACCACGCGGGTCTGGCGCGGCGTGAGGGGCCCGGCGGTGCCGTCGGCGAGCAGCGAGAGCGCCTCCCGCAGCTTGGCGAGCGGCGTGTGCAGCTCGTGCGACACCGAGGCCAGGAGCTGCTGCTTCATCCGGTCGAGGGCGCCGAGGTCGCGCCCCATGCGGGCGAGCGCCTCGGAGAGCTCGGCGATCTCCCGCACGCCGCCGGAGACCACCGCGACGGGGGAGAAGTCGCCGCGGCCGAGGCGCACCGCGGTGGCGCTGGCGTCGGCGAGGGGGCGGCCCAGCCGGTGCGCGGCCTTCTGGGAGATGAGCGCGGCGGCCAGCACGCCCCCGATGCCGAACAGCAGCGCCGCCACCGAGGACCACGCGGAGGTGCGCCGGGCCTGGCGCTCGCTCACCGCGATGGCGCCGTGCAGGGCGCGGAGCTGGTCGATCCAGGCGTCGGTGAGCTCCTCGTCGAGGGCGAGGCGGTCGGCGGCGATCTGCGAGAGCACCTGGCAGGTGTTGGTGCCGATGCCGCCCACGATGTCGTGGTAGCGCCTGGCCGGGCGCAGCAGCCTCGACTTGGCCCTCGACTGGTGGCGCGTCAGGGCCTCGTCGAGCGCCCTGTCGGCGGCGACGATGTCTGGGACGATGGAGCTCGGGTCGACCCGGGGGTTGACCAGGCACTCCCTCGAGGCGCGGCGGGAGGCGACCTCGACCTGCCACGCGGCGCGGTGGATGGCCTCCTCGGCGTCGAGGTTGCGCATCTCCACGTCGGTGATGTGGGAGACCAGCGAGCGGGTGTAGAGCAGGCCGACGATCGGCACGGCCACGGCGGCGATGGAGAGCAGTACCAGCGCCGCGTGGGTGCGGAAGAGCAGGGCCGCGAGGGGCGTGTCTCTGGGCATCGGGGGATCTCTCAGGGGCCTTGGCAGGGCTGTGGAGCGGTGGAGTCCGTGGGGAGAGATCGCGTGGGATTTCCCGACGAGCTGTCGGATCGAGCCGACGCTCCGGGGGCCACGTTGTCGGCTCCCGCCGACACTGTGGCGGGGGGAGGGCGATCCTGCGGGGGCTGAGCGGGTGGCATGCAACTTGGTACAACGTGGGGAATGCGAACTCTTCTCGACGGTATCCGCCAGTATGACTCCGAGCGCAGCGACTATGCCGCGCGCTTCGCAGAGCTGGCGGAGGGGCAGTCACCGCACAGTCTGTTCCTGGGGTGCTCGGACAGCCGGGTGGTGCCGAGCGTGCTGACCTCGTCGGGCCCTGGGGAGCTGTTCGTGGTGCGCAACGTCGGCAACCTGGCGCCGCCGCTCGTCGGCGACGGCCTCTCGGGGACGCCCCCCGCGGTGGTGGCCGCGGTGGCCTACGCGCTCGACGTCCTCGGGGTGCAAGACCTCGTGGTCTGCGGCCACTCGAGCTGCGGCGGCATGCAGGCCGTGCTGAACGGCAAGATCTCCGACCCCCACATCGAGCGCTGGCTCGAGGCGGCGCAGCCCGCGCTTCACGCCTGGCGGGTGAGCGGCCCGATGGACGCTTCGATCTCCGAGGTCGACCAGCTCTCGCAGTGGTCGACGCGGCTGCAGCTCGAGCACCTGCGGCAGTACCCCTCGGTGAAGCGCCACCTCGAGGAGGGGACGCTGCGGATGCACGCGTTCTGGTTCGACATCGCCGACGGGCGGATGCTCGCCTACGACGAGTCGGAGCGCCGCTACCGCCCCGCGGTCGATGTGCTGGGCGTGAGGGCCGTCCGTAGCGCCGCGTAGGCTCCGGCCTCCCTCCCTCTCACGGTACTCTTCCTAGACCGACGATCTCGATGCGACCGGCGAGGGCTCGACGTGCACCATCACGCCGAGGTCGGAGTCCTCGGCGCGCAGCGCCTCTTCGATGCGGTCGCAGATCGCGTGGGCGGCCTGCACCTCCATCACCCCGGGCACGATCAGGATCATGTCGCACTGCGCGGAGGTGCCGGTGCGGCGCATGCGGAAGCTCTCGATGGCGACGGCGCCCCCCTCGTGGGCGACGCGCTCGGCGACGGCGCGCGCTCGGGTGACCTCCGCGGTGTCGAGCACCTCGTCCATCAGCCCGCCGATGGAGTGGCGCACGAGCTTCCAGCCCATCCAGAGGATGTTGACGGCGACGAGGCAGGCGAGGAGGGGGTCGAGGCGCCACCAGCCGGTGGCGCGGGCGAGCCCGATGCCCGCGAGCACTCCGGTCGAGGTGATGACGTCGGAGAGGATGTGGTGGCCGTCGGCGGTCAGGGCGGGCGATCGGTGCTTGCGGCCGGCGACGATGAGCCGCCAGGCGAGCAGGCCGTTGAGGGCGGTGGCGACGAGGGAGACGGCGACGCCCGCGCCGAGGCCTTCGAGCGCGCGAGGGTGGAACAGCCGCTCCCACGCGGCGTAGATGCTGAGCACCGCGGCGACGGCGATGAGGGCGCCCTCCAGCACGGCGGAGATGTACTCGGCCTTGCCGTGGCCGTAGGGGTGGTTGTTGTCCGCGGGGAGGTGCGCGATGCGCACCGCGAGGAGCATCGCGAAGGAGGCCACCACGTTGACGATGGACTCCAGCGCGTCGGAGAGCAGCGCGACGGAGCCGGTGAGCCGCCACGCGATGCCCTTGAGGAGCAGCACCGTGATGCCGGTGGCGAGGCTCCATCGGGCGAGGCGTTCGGCGGGGGGGAGGGTGGACATGGGAGGGGGGCTCTCCCCCTCTCGTGTAGAACGCGAGCGGACGATTGAACAGGGCGCTCTCTCAGGCGCGCACGGCGCGGCGGATGGTGGCGGGCACCCAGCGCTCGTCGGCGATGTCGGCGAGGGCGTCTCTCAGCGGGAGGTCGGCGCTCGACGCGGCCGCGAGGCGGACCCTGGTGCGCCCGTCGTCGCTCAGCGCCGCCAGGGCGATGGCCGCGCCCACGCGCTGCTCGGGGAGGACGTCGCGGGCCACGACCGTGCGCTCGAGGTCGTCGAGGTCGACGGACTGGCCGCGGTACGCCGGGGAGCGCGAGGCCAGCGCTCGGAGGGCGTCGCGCCACTGGTCGAGGTCGCGCCCGCCGCGCTCCAGGCCTGAGGGGGACTGCGGCGGGGAGGTCGGGCCCCGGGAGATCTCCGAGCGGATCGCGGTGACGAGCGCCCGGTCGCGCTCGGGCTCGGGGGTGCTCACGGGGATGCGAAGGTGCTCGCCGGAGTGGAGCCGGAGCACGATGTCGAAGCGGACGACGTGCACCGAGCGGACCTCGCGCCAGGGAACGAAGCGAGGCCCGCCGCCGGAGAGCACGGACAGCCCATCGACGCCGAGGAGCACCTCGGTGGGGCCGAGCGAGCGGCGGGCCTGGGAGAAGATCGCGATGGCGGTCGCGGCGAGCAGCGCGGCCACCGCCGCGGGGTGGAGGCGCACCAGGAAGAGCGAGAGCACCACCACGGGGGTGAGCTGGAGCGTCACGAAGACCAGCGCGAGCAGCCCGTGGACGGGGCCGTCCCAGGAGGATCCCAGGCGCACCCGTCGCGTCTCGGGAAGCGCAGCAGCGGCGGCATGTTCCCTCATGGCCGTGGGTCGGTATAGGTCGCTCGCCGGGGTGTGGCCAGTGGACCCATGATGAACAAATCCTGCGCGCCCGAGAGGGGGGACGTTCTATGGTCGCGCGATGATCCGCCGCGCGCTGCTCCCGCTGATGCTCATGGCCTGTACCGCGAGGGAGGTGCGCCCGGCGGCGGCGACGAGCTCGCAGGCCGATCCCCGACAGGCGGTGAGCGCCTGGTCGCAGGTCGAGCGCTTCCACTGCGAGCGCGGGGCCGACGGCGCGCCCGTCCGCTGCGCCACGGACGGGGACTGCACCGGGGGCAGGGTCTGCGACGCGAGCTCGGGGTGCGGGTGCTGCGTGCCTCCGCCGCCGCGCGTCGAGCCCGGCGCCACGCTGCGCCGCTACGTGTTCACCGCGTGCGCCCAGGGGCGCTGCGCCCCGCCGCGGTTCTGCGAGCCCTCCGCCGACGGCGCCACGTGCACGATGCGCTTCGACCGGGAGGTCGCGCTGTGGATGTCGCCCTGGGTCGCGCCGCAGGGCTCCGACGTCCTGGCGGAGACGCGCCGGGCGCTCTGCATCCTGGTCGAGCCGGGCCAGGACTGCATGTGGACGCTGGAGATTCCCGGCGGGGAGTACACGGCCGACGCGCCGATGCCGACGCGCTACGAGGGGAGCTACGAGTGCGGCGGGCGCACCTGCAACGGCGTCGAGGCGCTGAGGGCCTCGCCGAGGGTGGGCTCGTCGTACACGGTGCGGCTCACCGCGCAGCACTGCGGCGGCTGAGCGGCGCGCTTCTCAGCGCGGGAGCATCTCGATCTCCATGAGGTTCTCGGGCGCGTAGGTCCACGCGCGAATCTGCGCGTCGCGCAGGCCCAGCGAGGGGTACGGGGCCGAGCGCTCCAGCCAGAACTCCGCGCGCTGCCAGACCGTGTGGATGAGCTGCAGGTGCGCGGGGTCGCCGATGATCTCCGCATAGTCGTCGGGGTGCTGCGTGCGCGCGAGCTTCAGGTAGAGCTCGACGTAGTACATCAGCGTGAGGATGCCGTCGCGGGAGCTGATGCGCAGCCCCGGCCGCAGGCTGTCGCGGGTGCAGTAGCGAGACGCGAGCGAGTGCGTGTACTGCACGTACTCGTCGAGCAGGGTGTTGAAGCCCTGGGCCCCGGAGCGGCCGCGCAGGTAGACCTCGTCGTAGGAGTCCGCGTCGGGGTTGGCGTGGAGGGTCAGGATCTCGCTGCGGTCGAAGTTCGTCAGGCGCCGGGTGCGGATGACGAGGTCCTCTCGCAGCCGGTAGGGCCAGTCGGTGCGGATCATCGTGAGGTCCCAGATGTGCCCGCCCTCGTGGACGGCGACCTCGAAGCCGCCGAGCACGTCCGCGAAGGTCGCCCGGGTGCGAAACCACCCCTGGAGCTGCGCGTCGCTCTGCGCGTCGACGAAGGCCACGCCGATGGGGTAGCGGCGCTCGGCGATGCCGCGCACCGCGGTGCGAAGGCCCACCGGGGAGTCGACGTAGGCCGCCGAGAGGTCCGCGAGGCTCGCGGTGTCGTCGCAGACGGGCTCGCTGTACGCCGCGCCTCCGCCGCGGTCGCTCGTGGGGGCGGCCGCGTCGGAGGTGGAGCCGCCGTCGGCGCCGAGGCCGGTGTCGTTGGTCGCGTCGCCGCAGCCCGCGAGCGCGAGGCCGACCACGGACGCCAGGAGGCTCAGGCCACGACGGTTCATGGCCCGAGGTTGAACGACGTCCGAGGGGGTCTCGTCAACGGCGCCGGTGCCGACGGCCGACCACGGACGTCCGTTGTCGCAGCATCAGACGTCCGTGCTTCAGTCTCTGTTAGAACTCCGGCCCGATGACTCCCTCCGCCAGCCTGGTCCGATCGATGGTCGCCGCGGTGCTCCTCTCGGGCTGCGGCGCCCGCACCGTGCTCCGCGAGCCCTCGGACGGCGGCGACCTGCCCGACGCGCCCGTCATGATCGACCGGCCCGCGGTCGTCGATGTCCCGGTGGTGCCCGATGTCCCGGTGGTGCCCGACGTCCCGGTGGTGCCCGACGTCCCGGTGGTGCCCGATGTCCCGGTGACGTGCGCCGACTTCCAGACCTTATGCCGCGGGCGCTGCGTCGACACGCAGAACGACCCCTCCCACTGCGGCGGCTGCGGCAGCGTCTGCGCCCCGGGGCAGCTCTGCCTGGGCGGGCGGTGCATCTTCGATTGCGGCGGTCCGGGGCGAACGCTCTGCGGGCGAACCTGCGTCGACCTCTCCAGCGACCTCGCCAACTGCGGGGCCTGCGGCTTCGCCTGCCCGCCGGGCGCGACGTGCTCGGGCGGTCGCTGCGCGGCGGCCTGCTTCGGCCCCGGGCAGATGCTCTGCGACGGGGTCTGCGTCGACGTGCGCTCCGACTCGCTGAACTGCGCCGCCTGCGGGCGCGCCTGCCCGCCGGGCCTCACGTGCTCCGACGCCCGCTGCGTGATGCCCAGGCCGCTGACGGGGACGCCGTTTCGCATCCAGTCGCTCGGCACCATGTGCCGCGCCGTCGAGCACAACCGCGTGACCGGCGATGACCGCGGAGGCATCGCGGTGTCGCTGTCGGGGGTCTTCTACACGGGCGACACCTCCACCGGTCGCTTCGACCTCGACTCACTGACGGGCGCCCCCCTCGGCCGCGTCGACGATGGCCTCGTCTCCGACCTCGCCACGGGGCAGGTCTACTCGCTGCGCTCCCGGGGCCGCCCGGTGAACATGACCGGCGAGGGGGATCTGATCACCGAGCTCGCGCTCGTCGACGGGGTCACCGGCGCCCTCGACGGCCGCACGCTCCCGCTCTCTCGGGAGATCACGCTCCGCGGCGACGTCGGGATCTTCGCGGGCTACGGCCGCGTCGCGTTTCACGACGGGACGCGCGCCTGGCAGGTCGAGCTCCCGTCGGGCGTGGTGACCGACCTCGGCCCCGTCTCCCTGGCGCCGCGTACGTCGCGGTGCGAAAGCTGGGCGTACTGGGGCGTCGTGGAGTTCTTCGAGGGCGCGCTCCACCTCACCTACGTCCGCGACATGACTTCCATCGTGAGGACGCGGGTCCCCGAAGGGACCACCACGACCGTCGGGGTCTTCCGCAGCCTGAGCGACATGTGCTCGTTCACGGTCTCGCCGCAGCGCCGCCGCTGGTACTGGCACCACGAGGGCGGCTCACAGTTTCGCAGCGGCGACGAGAGCCTCGGGTTCTGCGACGCCTCCCTCGCCATCGGCAACGTCGACGCTCCCTGAGCGGCGTCCACGCAGCTCGGGCGGCGTCCACGCAGCTTGACCGCTGCCCGTGAGCGCCTAGGTGGCGCGAAACGAGATCGCTTCGAGCAGGTGATGGAGCCCAGGGGAGAGTTCCCACACGAGCTGCACGCGCGGAGCGTCGCGGCAGAGCGCGCTGGTGCGGTGGTCGAGGAGCGCGAGCCCCGGGTCGTCCGTGGGGGGGTAGTGACGCCGCACCAGCTCCTCCGAAGAGCCCCAGGGGACGGGCGTCGCGCTGTCGATGTCGCGAGGCCGCACGGGGCCCGAGAGGCGGTCGTGGAAGCTCGCCCAGGAGCGCCCGGAGAGCGCCTCGGGGAGCCCCAGCAGCCAGCGCTCGTAGGAGCCCGCCGGGGGCGCGTCGTCGTCCTGCTCCGGGGCGCGGTCCTCGCCGAGGAGCGGGAGCTGCCCGAGGATGTTGCAGAAGAGCACCGCCGCGCCGGGGTGCGCGTCGAGGAGCGCGCGGAGCGGCGCGAGGTCGAAGCCGTCGCGGCCGGGCGAGAGGTGGTCTCGCGCGTCCCAGGTGAGCTGCGTGCGCCCCTCGCGGAGAAGGTGCCGGGCGCGCCAGCGAAACACCCACGGCGCGAAGGGATCGAAGTCGACCGCGACGACGCGCGTGAAGCGGCTCAAGAAGGAGAGGTCGAGGCAGTGGCCACCGCTCGCTCCGACGAGGAGGATCGTGTCCTCGGGGGGCGCCCACGCCGAGAGGAAGCGCGCGATCTCGCGCACGCACGGGGCCCAGAGGGTGCCGCGGCGAGAGAGGGCCTGCAGGTGGTAGGCGAAGCCGCCGGTGGGGTTGTTCCAGCGCGAGGTCATTGGTGGGACGCCGTCGTCGTGGAGGTGTAACTCCCCTCCGTAGCGATGGTCGCGCACGAATCGCCTCCTACAGGAATGGCCTCGAGGGGAGCCGCGATGGGGCTCCTCGCGGCGGCGCTCTTCGGCGTCTCGGCGCCGATCTCGAAGCGGCTGCTCGGGGACGTGTCACCGCAGGTGCTCGCGGGGCTGCTCTACCTGGGCGCGGGCCTGGCGCTGACGCTCTACCGGGCCCTGCGCCCCGCGACGACGGAGGCTCCGCTCGTGAGGGCTGACCTGCCGAAGCTCGCGGCCGTGGTCGCGGCCGGGGGCGTCGCGGGCCCGCTCCTGATGCTCTTCGGGCTACAGCGCACCAGCGCCGTCACGAGCTCGCTGCTGCTCAACCTCGAGGCGCCCTTCACCATCGCGCTCGCGGTCCTGGTGTTTCGTGAGCACCTCGGGCGCTACGCGGCGGGCGCGATGGCGCTCATCCTCGCGGGCGCGGCGATCCTCCGGCTGCAGCCGGGGGCGCACCGCGCGGACACGCCGGGGGTGCTCCTCCTCGCGGGCGCCTGCGCGGCGTGGGCGCTGGACAACAACCTCACCCAGCGGCTCTCGCTGCGCGACCCCTTCGCGCTGGTGAGGGTGAAGACGCTGGCCGCGGGCTCCTTCAACCTCGCCCTCGGGCTCCTGATCGCGGGCCGGATGCCATCCCCCCGGGTCACGATGGCGGCGCTCGCGCTGGGGAGCGTGAGCTACGGCGCGAGCGTGGTCCTCGACGCCTACGCGCTGCGGCTGGTGGGCGCCGCGCGGGAGGCGGCCTACTTCGCCACGGCGCCCTTCCTCGGCGCGCTGGCCGCGATCCTCCTCACCAGCGAGCGCCCGGGGTGGTCCGACGGGCTCGCGATGGCCGTGATGGCGGCGGGGGTCGCATTGCTGCTGCGCGAGCGCCACGGCCACGGCCACGCGCACGAGGCGCTCGACCACGCGCACGCCCACGTCCACGACGAGCACCACCAGCACGCGCACGGCCCCGACGACCCGCCGGGGGAGCCGCACGCGCACGCGCATCACCACGCCCCGCTCTCACACGACCACCCGCACACCCCCGACGCGCACCATCGACACCGCCATTAGGGCAGAGCCCCGGAGCGCTCGACGCGAGCCTTCACGCCGAGGAGCATCCGGCGGTCCATGGCGAAGCCCACGGGCTCCAGCAGGGTCGGGCCGAAGGAGAGCCGCGTCGCGAGGTCGTCGGAGCACGCGCAGCGGTAGCGGCTGACGAAGCGGCACCGCCCGGCACCCAGCGGCTCCACCTGGAAGAGCCAGGTGGCGGCGGTCCACCGCTCGCCGGTGGCGACCGCGTCGGCGTCGGGCGCTCCCACGGCCAGCAGGTGCCTGCCCTCGGCCACGGAGGTCACCCGCAGCGGCGGCATCTTCGGGTGCAGCACCAGCGCGTCGCCCTCGCGGTGCGCCAGCTCCGGGTGCACCGTCTCGGCGTTGCGCACCCCGCAGCCCACCGCGTTCTCGAGCGCCTGATAGCTGTAGAACCCCCCGCGGTCGGCGCCGATCTGGGCGACCCATGGCCACACCTCCGAGGCGGGGGCGTCGATCTCGACCGCGTGCGTCCACGACCAGCGGGGCTCGGGGATCACCTCGTCCCCAGGCCGCGGGCGCGCGGCCTCGCGCTCGTCGAGGCCCCAGTGGTTTCGGGCGCCGCGAAGGAAGGGGGTGACGAGCGCCCCCAGCATCCAGCCGACGCCCCCGGCGCCCTCGAGCACGTCGCGCCAGTCGTCGCGGGGCAGCCTCCCCTCGGCGCGCGCGGCCAGCTCCCGGAGCTGCGCCTCCTGCATGAAGTGGTGGACCGGGCGGATCCACGCCGCGTGCAGCCCCTCCGAGGGCGACCACGCCGCGCGGGCACGGGCGTGGAGGCGGGTGCAGTTTCCGTCGAGGGGCTCGAGCACGAAGCTCCAGGTGACGTGCCAGTAGCGCTCGGGTCGCGCGGCGCCGAAGGGGAGCTGGCGGCCCTCGACGACGTCGTGGAGCCCGCCCAGCACCAGCGCGCTCGGCGCGCGGAGAGCGAGCACCTCGAAGCCGTCCCGGCCCTCCGGGGTGGCGGCGATGATGTCGCCCACCGCGAGGCGCTGCAGCTCGGGGTGCACCTCGCGGGCGCTGCGCTCGCCGCCGTTGTCGAGGGCGTCGACGCTGTAGAAGCCGCCGCGCCGGCAGCCCATCTGCACGAGCCACGGCCAGACCTGCTCGGGCCTCGCGGCGATGGAGACCGAGTGCGTGATCTGCTCGGCGGCGTCGGGGAGGATCTCGTCGCCCTCGAGCGCGCGGTCGTCCTCGTGGGCGCCGGGGCCGCCGTACTCCCTGGCCAGCGCCCTGAGCAGCGAGCGGCGGATGAGGTGCGACCCGGGACCGATGACCAGGAAGTACCTGCGAAACTTCTCCCACGCCCCCTCGTCGGTCGCCTCGGTGCGCAGCTCGAACTCCACCCGGCTCCCGCCGTCGCCGTGAGGCAGCACGCGCAGCGCCCAGGCGACCTTCAGGTGGTCCGGCTCGGCGAAGGCGCGGAAGGCCTCGGCGTCGGCCAGGTGCACGAAGGGGATGTCCGCCATCCACACCTTGCCGATGGCGCCGACGGCCACCTCCCGCTCCCCTTCGGCCAGGATGCCGAAGCCCGGGGCGCCGGGCGTCGAGCGAAGGTCGTCGAGGCGCACGAGGGGTGCGGCCGACGCACGATCTGCGAGGCGGTCGGGCAGCGTGCGGATCGCGAAGAGGCACCGGGCGAGCGGCGAGAGGGGCAGCGCCCCGTGGCGGATGCGCTCCCAGACGGGGTCGGGCGGCGCCGCGAGGTCTACGAAGTCGAGCTCGACGCTTCGGGGTGCGGGGAGGAGGCGGTCGATCGTTCCCATGCGGCCGGGTCGAGCAAGGCACGGGCCCAGGCGCGCGCCGAGGGGAGCTTGCCCCGCGACGTCACGGGTCAGCGTGCGTCGATCCCGAGGACCTCGATGTCTCGAACCGCCCGGAAATCCCGATCGTGGGTGACGAGCGCGACGCACCCCTCATGGACGGCCGTCGCCAGTTGAATCGCGTCGGGCAGCTTCAGCCGCATGGTCGCGCGGTACTGCGCCGCGAGGGTCGCGATCTCGGCGTCCATTTCGCGCAACGAGAAACCTGGCCCATGAGTCAGGGCGCGCCGATATCGTGTAGCGAGCGTTGTGTTACCAGCGCGGAGCGGACCGACCAGCACCTCCGCGAGGGTGATCGGCGTGACGATCGCCTGCACGCGACCGCGGTCGATCTGGTCGAACAGGTCGACGAAGCGCTCGCCGAGCGGATGTCCCTCCAGCCAGTAGACGATCGGGTTGGTGTCGACGAGGACCAGCGCCCCGTCGGCGACCGTCACGCGCCCCTTCACTCCCACTCGCCGCGCAGTCGTCGAAGCGTCGCCCGGGGGTCGGCGCCGTAGAGACCTGACCCGGTACCGCGGAGCGAAGCGATGCGTGGAGCGCGATCGGCCTGCTCGATGTCACCGACCGGAACCACCGCCGCGTAGGGCTTCCCTCGCTTCGTGATGATGGTCGACTCGCCGCGATGGGCGCGGTCGAGCAGCTCGGTCCAGTTCATCCGGGCCTGCTCCGACCCGGTGCGATTCAGCTTCATGGCGATGCCTCGATGCAGACCGTACGGTCCGTACGGTATCGGTGCAAGCGCGCTGGATCGGCATTTCATCCGGGCACCGCCGTGGGGTGGACGGTCGACCCGGTGGGTGCGCTTCGATACCCGCTTCGATGGGACCAGGGAGTCGAACGTTTTCGGAGGGCCACGGAGCATGAAAGCGAGACTCTTTGCGCGTACCGCAAGACCCGGATGGTGCGCGATGCCACTGACGCGCGCTGGTCACTCAGCCTGGGAGGACCGGGGCGCCGTCGATCGACTTCCGACGGAGTTTCACGCGATCGGCTGGGGCGACGAATGGGAGACGGCCGAGTGGCTGTGGCACCATCATCAGTCGATCGCGTGGCTCTTCGACCTCGCGGCGGATCCCGCGCGACCCACCCTGCGCGACCTTCATCTTCCGAAGGGCGTCAGGAAGGAGCTTGGCAACGTCGATGTCGCGATCGCGCTCGAAGGCGGCGGCGAGCTGCTGCTGGAGGTGAAGGCTCCGAAGGTGTCACTCAACAAGCAGGAGGCGCCCGGTGCCGAACTGGCCAGGTACCTCGAACTGCGACGCACGCGAAAGCCGCGCGGCGCCATCGCGGTCGCCTTGAGCGACAAGCAGCGAGGTGACTTCGGCGAGGTCGCCGCGGCGATCCGCACGAACCTTCCCGTCGCGATCCGGCGAGAGCTCGGTCTGTAGGACCGCGCGACTGGCCTCCAAACGCCAGGACCCATGTTGAGCGTCGACCCGACCGCTACTCTCAGCGCTGCGGCAGCGCTGTCAGGTCACAGCGTAAGGGCACCGCGTCCATGCCGCCGCGAGGTCTACGAAGTCGAGCTCGCCGCTGCGGGGCGAAGGGGAGGACGCGGTCGATCGTTCCCACGCGGCCGGGTCGAGCAGGCCACGAGCCCAGGCGCGCGCCCGCTGCTCCTCGCCGGGGTCGAGCGGCCCCTGCGAGCCTTCGACCCAGAAGTGCTCCGGGGCTGCGGCCACGCCGAAGCCGAGGCGGGCGAGGCTTGCCGCGATGTCCGCCGCCGCCGAGCCGATGTGACGGAAGAACCTCGGGTGCGAGGCGTGCGTGTCGAAGGCCAGCGCGGCCGTCGCGGGACCCGTAGGGCGCAGCGAGGCGAGCCACTCTCGCACCCCGGTGCGCTCGGAGATCACCCGGGCGCCCGCCTGCCGTGCGGCGTCGGCGCGGGTGCGCGGGCGGCTCATGCCGAAGGCGTGGGTCGGACCGCCCACCACGAGGAGGTCGACCCCCGGCGGGAGCTCGGCCGGGGCCTCGCCCACCTCGATCAGGTCCACGGTGGCGGCGCCCGAGAGGCCCTCGGCGATGGCCCGCGCGACGCGCTGCGTGTTGCCGTACATGGACTCGTACACGACGAGCGCGCGCCGGATGGGGGCGTGTGGAGCAACAGGGCGGGGGAGGCCCCGCCGGGCGCGCAGCACCGCGACGCCCACGGCGACCAGGGCCGCGAGGACGATCACGAGGAGGAGGAAGCTGTTCATCGGAGTTTCGCCTTCCTTGCGCAGGGAGGGGTGGGCCGCCATCCCCCCCGGGTCATCAGTCGCTGATGCCCCGCTCTCGCCGTGAGCGGAGGCAGTCGGCGTCGCCCTCCTGCACCCTTCGGCACGGCGCTGGTCGTAGCGCGTAGATCTCGCAGCGCACCCGCCTGCCCAGCTTGCCGGAGAGGGCGCTGCACCGCTGGCCGGCGTCCAGCTTGAGGTGGGCCCGGCCCTCGGCGTCGCGGGTGACGTAGCGCTCGACCAGCTTGCCGTGGCGGAGGAGCGACTCGCGCTCGGTCACGTCGACGTAGGCCGAGTACCCCTCGGCGCGGTTCTCGTCGGGGTTGGTGCAGCAGGCGCCGCAGCGGGTGCAATCGAGCATCTCGCGCACCCTCATACCAACCTCCCGCCCGCTCGTGCGTCTGAGGAGGGCCTGAAGATCGATTCGTAGGGGGCGCCCGACGAATTGCGGTCACGAAACGACCCCGCACCTGAACATGAGAGACAACCCCCATGGGAGCCGAAGCAGCAGTGGTCCAGGAGAGCGATCCGGTGCGTGAGGCCCTCGAGGCCGGCGACGCGAGGGCCGCCATCGCCTTGTGCGCGCGCCAGTACGGCGCGTCCATCGGGCGGCTATGCATGGGCTGGCTCGGCTCGCAGGCCGAGGCCGAGGAGGCGGTGCAGGAGACCCTCCTCGCGGCCTTCGACGGCGCCGCGCACTACCGCGGCGAGGGGAGCGTCCCAGCCTGGCTCTATGGCATCGCGCGCCGGGTCTGCGCCCGCCGCGTGGAGGTGCGCGGCCGGAGGGAGCGCCAGCTGCGGCTGGTGGGCTCCGCCCCGGAGCACCCCGATGGGGCCGACGAGCAGCTCTCCGCGCGACGCCGCGGCGAGCGGCTGCGCCTCGCCCTGGAGCAGCTCAAGCCCTCCGAGCGCGACGCCGTGGTGCTGCGCTTCGAGGGGGGATTGTCGTTTCGAGAGGTCGGGGAGAGCTGCGGCATCGACGAGGCCACCGCGCGAAAGCGGGTGAGCCGCGCCCTGGAGAAGCTGCGATCGACGCTGGTCGACGCCTGAGACGGAGCACGAGTCCAATGAACAACCGATACGACTGCGCGCGGGTTCAGGAAGAGCTCGCCGCGCTGGCTGAAGACGCGATTCCCCAGGAGGCCGCCGCGCACCTCGCGGGGTGCGACGAGTGCCGCGACCTGCTGCACGACGCCCGGCTCACCGCCAGCGCCCTGCGCGACGGCCTCGGGGCGGACTTCGTCCCGATGGACGGCGACGCCCTCTCGGCGAAGGTGCTGGCGGCCCTCGACGCGAGGGCGGCGGCCACGCTCCCCACGGACGCTCCGGTGGCCACGTCTCGGGCGGCGCAGGCCCCGCCCCTACGCGACGAGGCGCCCTCCGGCGCAGGAGCGGGGCACGCCCCGCCCGCCGCGGAGCCGGTGGCCAGCGCGGCTGCATCGAGGCCCCATGCGACGAAGGCCGAGGGGACGATCGTCGCCCGTCGGCGCATCGGCCGCTCCATCCTGGGCGTCGGGATCTTCGCCGCCGCGGCCTCGGTGGCGGTGGTCGTCGCCGCGCTGCGAGGCCCCTCCGTGAGCACGCCCGACGCACCCGACCAGCCCAGGGTGATCCCTTCGGGCCCCATCGGTCCGTGGCACGCGACGCTCGGTCGGGTGATCGGCGCTGGCGTCACGGTCAAGCCCGACGGCGCCTCGGACTTCGCCGCCGTCCGCGAGCGCGCCGTGCTGGCCGTCGGATCGACCATCCGCACCGACGCCCGCACCCGCGCCCGCCTCGACCTCGACGACGGCACCGTGCTGGTGCTCGACCGGGGCACCACCGTGGTCCTCGACCCGGGCGCTCCCCGCCGCGCGCGCATCGTCGAGGGCACCCTCGTCGCCGACGTCGCCCACCGCGACGACGCCCCGCCCGCGGTGCTCACCACCCCTCAGGGCGACGTGCGCGTGCTCGGGACCAAGTTCGCCCTGAGCGCCTCCGGCGAGCACACCACGGTGCAGGTCACCCGCGGCGTGGTGCGCCTCGGGGAGAGCCGCACCGACGGCGTCGAGGTGAAGACCGGCCAGGAGGGCGTCCTCGCCCGCGGTCATGTCACGGTCTCTCCCGCCATCGACCTGGGCGGCCGCGTGGCGTGGTCGGAGCTCAGCCCCGACGAGGCCACCACCTCCTCGGGCCTCGGAGAGCTTCGGGCGCGCCGGCCCGGCAGCAGCGTCGAGCGCGACCAGGCGGTGCACCTCGCGGAGCACTCGGTGCGGGTGAGGGTGGTCGGCAACGTGGCGCGCACGGAGATCGAGGAGGTCTTCCGCAACGACACGGGCAGCGAGCTCGAAGGGCTCTACCGCTTCCCCCTTCCGCCCGAGGCGCAGGTGGAGGAGCTCGCGCTCGACGTCGACGGCCGCATGGAGCCCGGAGCCTTCGTCGACCGCGACCGCGCGGCGGCCATCTGGCGGGGGGTGATCCACAACGCGGCGCCGAACACCCCTCCCCCGAGGGAGGAGTACGTCTGGGTGCCTGGGCCCTGGCGCGACCCGGCGCTGCTGGAGTGGCAGCGGGGAGGGCGCTTCGAGCTGAGGGTGTTCCCGATTCCGGCGCGGGGGACGAGGCGGGTGCGCATCGCGTACACGCAGACCATCGCCCCGTCGGGCTCCGGGGTGCGGCGCTACGTCTACCCGCTGCCCCATGATCCCGGAGGCAGCACCCGCGTCGATCGGATGACCATGGACGTGCAGGTGCTCGGCCACGCGAGCGGCCGCGCCGCGCGGATGCTGGGCTACGCCTTCACCCCCGCGGAGACCTCCGCCGCGGCCTCCCGCTGGACCTTCTCCCAGGACCGCTTCACCCCGTCGGGCGACGTGGTGCTGGAGTACGCCCTCGGCGACCAGGGCACCCCCGTCACCGCCTGGGGCTACGCCGAGCCCACCAACACCGAAGGCGCCTACGTCGCCCTGGCCCTGCGCCCGCAGCTCCCGCGCTGGGGCGAGGCCCGCCCTCGCGACTACGTCTTCGTCGTCGACGCGAGCCGCTCCATGGTGGGAGAGCGCTACGCCCGCGCCACCCGCCTGCTCAGCGCCATCGTCTCCGAGATGGACCGCCGCGACCGGCTCACGGTGCTCGCCTGCGACGTGCGCTGCGTGGCGATGCGCGAGGGGATGGTCCCCGCGAGCGCCGAGGTCGCGCGCCAGGCGAGCGGGTGGCTCCAGTCGCGAGAGCCCGCCGGGGGCAGCGACCTTGGCGCGGCTTTACGCGCCTCGGTAAGCGCGACCCGGGCGACGCCGGACGACCGCGACGTGAGGGTGGTCTACCTGGGCGACGGCGCCTCCACGGTGGGCCACCGCCGTCCCTCGACGCTGGCGCTCGAGGTGAGCACGTCGCTGCCCGCGCGGAGGGCGACCTTCACGGCCGTGGCCGTCGGGGCCGAGGCCGACACCACCACCCTCGCGGCGATGGCCCGGGCGGGCGGCGGTGTGGTGGTCCCGTACCTTCCGGGGGAGTCGCGCGACGGCGCGGCGCTCTCGGTGCTGGAGGCGACCTACGGCGCGGTGCTGCGCGACCCGGAGGTGACGCTGCCGTCGGGCCTGGTCTCGATGGCGCCCTCGCGGCCCGACAACCTGCGCGCGGGCTCCGAGGCCGTGATCACCGCGAGGATGCTCCCCGGGGTGCGAGCGGTCGACGGCGAGGTGGTGCTCCGGGGGACGGTCGCGGGCGAGGCCTTCGAGGCGCGCTACCCGATCACCGTGAGGGCGACCGAGGACGCTGGCAACGCGTTCGTCCCGCGGCTCTTCGGGGCGGCGCGCATCGCCGACCTCGACGCGAGCGGAGAGCCCGGGGCGAGGGCGGAGATGGTGGCGCTCTCGCAGCGCTTCCACCTGGCGAGCCGGTACACCTCGCTGCTGGTGCTGGAGAGCCCGGCAATGTTCCGGGCCTTCGGGGTGACGCGGACGGAGGGCGGCGTGACCTGGACGGGCGAGAGCGAGGCGCTCGCGACGGGCAGCGCATCGCCCGACCTGGCCGCCAACGAGCCGGATGCGAACGCCGACGAGATGGCGGCGCTCGGCGACACGGCGGCCAGCAGCGGGGCCGTGGGAACCCTCGGGGCGGTGACCGAGAGCCCGAGGGGGGAGGAGCGCTCGACGCGCGATCGGGAGTCCGCCGTGACCCTCCATGGTGCGGGCGGCGGCTTCGCCCAGGCGCAGCGTCGGCCCTCGGCGAGCCCGGCCCCGTCGGTCCCGATGGAAGCGGCCCCGGCGGCCCCTGCGACGGCGACGGCCCAGCCGATGGACGACCTCGCTCGCGTCTCCCCGGCGGCGCGCGCCCGACGCGTCGAAGCGGACGCCCCGTGGGCGGGCGGTCGCTGGATGCGCAGGACCTGGGTGCGCCGCGCGGCGGTGAGCGCCGGGGGGACGACCACCGCGTCGCTGCAGTCGCGCATCGAGACGGCGCGGCAGGCGCTCTCGGCGAACCCTGACAGCCGCGACCGGCACCGCGAGCTCTTCCGCTGGCTGTCGGTGGCGGGCGAGCTCGACGAGGCCGCGACCGTGGCGGGGCGCTGGATCGCTCGCGATCCGCTGGACGCCGACGCCCTGATGCGCCAGGCGGACGTGTCGGCGAGGCGCGGCGATCGGCTGCGGGCGATGCGCTGGCTGGGCGGCGTGGCGGACGTGCGGCCCGACGACGTGCTGCTGCTCGAGCGGCTGGCGGTGATGCACGCCCGCGCTGGAGACACGGAGACGGCGTGCGCCTACCGGGTGGCGGCGGCGGAGTCGCGGAGCCGGGACGCGGCGAGGGTGGCCGAGGCGGTGCGCTGCGAGCGGGCCGGCGGGCGAGAGGTCTTCGCGGCGAGGCTGCTGGAGCTGCTCACCGACGAGGCGCAGCGGGCGAGGGCCGAGGCGCTGGCGCTCGGCGGCGGCTCCGACCCGATGGGAACGCTGCGCGGAGAGCTTCTGGCGCAGGCGACCTGGGAGTCGGGCGACGACCTCGACCTGGTGCTCATCGACCCCAACGGGGTGCGGGTGAGCTGGCAGGGCGGGCGCGCGGGCACGGCGGTGGGCGATGCGCTCTCGGGAGGGCGCGAGTCGCTCTCGCTGTCGCGGCTGTCGACGACGGGCGAGTGGCGGCTGGAGGTGGTCCGCACCGGCAAGCAGGCGACCGACTCGCTGGACGACGACGACGACGACGCGCGCGAGGCGGCGGTGCGGGGGAGCGTGACGGTGACGGCGCTGGGAGAGCGGCGGGTGCTGCCCTTCACGCTGGTTGGATCGCGCGCCCTCATCGGCCGCGTGGTGGTGACCCGCGAGGAGCAACTGGTCCCCACGTCGACGCCTCCTCCGCCCAACGCGCAGCTCGAAATGCGGCGCTGGTAGTTGCCCTGGGTAGCCCGGGGCGCTCCCCACGCCCCTGCCCCCATCATCCCCTCCCGATCAGCACCACGACGCTTCCTCCACAGGCTTCTCCAGGATCTCCCTCACGTTGGCGGCGATGGTTCGGTAGCCGACGTTGCCGCTCAGCCGCTGACGCCCGTCGTTGAGGGTCAGCGTCGGGCTGACGCGGATGTCCTGCTCTCGAGCCAGGTCGAGGTCGCGGGCCAGCTCGGCGTGCGCCCGGCCCGAGGCGAGGTGGGCGTCGAGGGCGCCCACGTCCAGCCCTGCCTCGCTGGCGAGCGCCCTGAGCACCTCCAGATCGGAGACGTCGCGGCCGTCGCGGAAGAAGGCCTCGCGCACCTGCCAGGCCGCCGCCGTCTGGGCGCCCGCCGCGGCGAGTCCCGCGCGCTCCAGCAGCCGCACCGCGCAAAGCAGGAGGTGCGCGGGCATCGACGAGGTCGGCGCCACGCGGGTCCACGCCTCCGGGCTCAAGCGCACATGGTCGAACTTCGCGACGACCGAGCCCACGTGCTCCGCGTAGGCGGCGAGGCCGCCCTTGTCGCGCCAGCGCTCCTCGAGCTTCTCCCGGGCGTTGCCGAAGACGGACACGTAGCGGTACTCGACCGCCACCTCGGAGGGAAACTCCTGGGCGAGATGGTCCATCCGCACCTGCGCCACGTAGGCCCAGACGCAGAGGACGTCGGAGGAATGAACCACGCGAATCGGCTCCATACGCGCAGAGGGTATCACCCGGCGCGCAGGGCCCTCGCGCTCAGTGGGCGAGCCAGCCGGCGTCCATGGTGATGGCGGTGCCCGTGACCGACCAGGCCTCGTCCCGGCAGAGGAAGGCCGCGTACTTCCCCACCTCCGAGGGCTCGATCAGGCGCTTCTGGGCGTTCTGCGTCAGCAGGATGCGGGAGAGCACCTCGGACTCCGGAACGCCGTGCACCCTGGCCTGATCGGCGATCTGCCGCTCCACCAGCGGGGTGCGCACATACGACGGGCAGAGCGCGTTGACGGTGACGTTGCGGGAGCGCGCGGCGGCCTCGAGGGCGGCGGTCTTGGTGAGCCCCACGAGCCCGTGCTTGGCCGACACATAGGCCGACTTGAAGGGCGACGCGACGAGGCTGTGCACCGAGCCCACGTTGAGCACCCGGCCCCAGTCGCGCTCGTACATCCCAGGGAGCATCGCCTTGATGAGCAGGAAGGGCGCGGTGAGCATCACGGCCACCAGCAGGTCCCACTTCGCCTCGTCGAAGTCCTCGATGGGGCTCACCGACTGGAGCCCGGCGTTGTTCACCAGCAGGTCGACGGAGCCCGCCTCTCGGGCGAGGCGCTTCACCTCGTCGCGCTTCGAGAGGTCCGCCGCCACCGCCCTCGCCCCGGGGATCGTCGCGCGGATGTCCTCCAGCGCAGGCGCCGACACGTCGCTGAGGATCACGCTCGCGCCCTCGGCGGCGAGCTCCTTCGCGATGGCGAGGCCGATGCCCGAGGCGGCGCCGGTGATGAGGGCGGTGCGACCGGTGAGGAAGGGTTGGGTCATGGCAGGAAGCTCCGGATGGCGGCGGCGGTGGCGGGGTGGGTCATCACCCCGTAGTGGTTGGCGTCGATGTCGACGGCCTGAGAGCGAGGCACCCTCCGCAGGTAGTCTTCGCGGTCGCCCGCGCTGACGATGTACCCGGCGCCCAGGGGGATGCCCGCGCGCACCAGCAGCGTCGGCATCGTGAGGTCGGGCCAGAAGGCGCGGGGCACCTGCGTGGCGGCGTAGGACATGTCCTCGTACACGGCCCCGCGGTCGGTGCGCGGCCGCACCCCGCCCGTGGTGGGGACGAGGTCGTAGCGGTAGTGGTCCTCCCAGACCGGGCCCCAGGGGGTGATGATCCCGAGGTTGCGCACGGCGCGAACGTAGGCGTCGGCGTCGGGGTGCACCGAGCCGAGGCGCTGCACCGCCGCGACGATGGGGATCAGCGACGCGGGCTCCGGGATGCCGATGGCGTCGATGAGCACGGAGCGCTCGACGCGGGAGGGCGCCTGGCGGGCGAGCTCGAGGCCGATGAAGGCGCCCATGGAGTGGCCGACGTACTCGAAGCGCTCGGCCCCGAGGGCGGTGGCCACGGCGAGGACGTCTCGGGCGTGGTTGCTCCAGCCGTAGGTGCCGAGGCGGGTGATGGCGCTCCAGCCGCGGCCGCGCAGGTCGATGGCGACCACCGAGCGGCCGTGCGCCGCGAGCTCGGGGCCGAGGTAGTCGTAGCTGCGGGAGTTGGCCGAGAGGCCGTGGACGCAGAGGGTGAGCTTGCCGTCGTCGGGGCCGAAGCGGTGCGCTCGGATGCGCCCGGAGCTCAGGTCGAGCTCGATGGCGCGGGCAGGGGTCGTCATCGGGGGTTCACCGGGCTTCATGTGTTGTGCGGCGCAACACGAGCGGCGCGCCTACTCGTAGCCGCAGTGGAGGCCGCCGGTCAACCGGCGGTTGTTGCAGTGCACAACGACACGGCGCTGGCTTGACAGGCCCTCGCCGCGCCATCTTCCATGCGCCGGGGTCGAGCGCAGCGGAAGGTGACGGATGGGCAACGAGTTCAAGGGAGAGAGAGGGCACTCGGCGGACTACTTCGGCGACACCCGGGACCACTGGTGGAACCGCGACTATCTCCAGCTCCTGTCGCAGCGCTGGGGACTATCAGGGGTGCGCGACGCGCTCGACGTGGGCTGCGGCGTCGGCCACTGGGGGATGCTCCTCGCCGAGCAGCTCCCGGCGGACGCGAGGGTGACCGGGGTGGACCGCGAGTCGGTGTGGGTGGAGAAGGCCGCCGAGCGCGCGGAGGCTCGCGGGCTCGCCGGGCGCTTCCGTTATGTGCAGGGCGCGGCGGAGGCCCTCCCCTTCGCGGACGACTCCTTCGACCTGGTGACCTGCCAGACGGTGCTGATCCACGTGTCGGACGCCGACGCGGCGCTGGCGGAGATGATCCGGGTGACGCGCCCCGGGGGGATCGTGGTGGCCTGCGAGCCGAACAACCTGGCCGGGTCGCTGAGCCTCGACGAGGACTCCATGGCGGCGCCGGTGTCCGAGGTGCTGTCGATGGTGACGCTCCAGCTGGTGTGCGAGCGGGGCAAGGCGGCGCTGGGGGAGGGCGACAACTCCGTCGGGCAGCTGCTCCCGGCGCGCTTCGTCGAGCGCGGACTGGTCGACCTGCAGGTGTATCTCAACGACCGGGCGAACCCGGTGACGCCGCCCTACGCGACGCCCTCGCAGCGCGCCGAGGTGGAGGAGCTCATCGACTTCAGCGAGCGCGCCTTCGGGATGTGGAGCCACGACGAGACGAGGCGCTACTACCTCGCGGGCGGAGGCTCCGAGGAGGACTTCACCGGGCACTGGGCGAAGGCGCTCGGGAGGCTCGACCGCACCGTGACGGCCATCCGCGCGGGGAGGTACCGCTCCGGCGGCGGGGCGCTGGGGTACTGTATTTCAGGGCGAAAGCCGCGCGCTACTCCGGCGCGTGCGTGAGGATGGTTCCGCCGTCCCCGACAGCCCACAGTCTGCCCGTCGCGTCGCGAGCGATCGAGCGCAGGACGATCTCCAGCCCGGGGATGGTCTCGCGCCAGGAGGTCCCATCGAAGTGCTTGATCGACGCGCGGAACTGGTCGGTCCCGACGATCCAGATGTCGCGGCTGCTGTTCACGACCATGCCTCCGACCGTGACGAAGGTCACGCCTGGGGTGACGTACGACCACCGCGCGCCGTCCCAGCGCTCCAGGCAGCCGGGCGCGGCGGCCCACACGTCGTCGCGGGCGCGCGCGACCAACGCACCAATCGGGGCGCTGCAAAGGTCCCGCTCGCTCGTCCAGGCCGAGCCGTTCCAGTGTGCGAGGTCGTTGCCGTAGGCCCAGACGTCGTCGGCTGCCGTGCCCGTCACGGCCACGAAGCTCATGGACGACAGCCCGGTGACCCGCGAGAAGCGGGCGCCGTCCCAGTGCAGGCTGTCGCCGAAGCCCCCCACCACCCAGAGGTCGTCTGTGCGCGCGCCCCAGAGGTCGCGGAGCTGCATACCCTCCGTCCCCTCCTGGTGCGTCCAGGTCAGGCCGTCCCAGCGCCGTACCCCGAGCGACGAGTCCCGCAGGGCCCACGCGTCGGTCGCCGAGAACACCACGAGCCCGCCCAGATCCAGAAAACCCTCGATGGCCTCGCCGCCGCCTCTCCACTGCGCGCCGTCCCATCGGAGAACGTCGCGACCCGCCGCCCACCGACCCGCCGCGCCAGCGTCGACGACGCGGGTCAGACTCCCGCGCGACGCCTTCGGCACCTCGGACCAGACGCCGTCCCGTCGGCGCCACAGCGCGCCGCGGTCGCCCGCAGCGAAGAGGTCGTCGCCCGATCCGCCCAGCCTTCGGAGCGTCGCGGTCGTGCCGAGCGGGAGGCGCGCCCAGGCCGAGCCGTTCCAGCGACGCAGCTCCGAGCCCACCCCCCAGGGACGCGCCACGGTCACCACGGCCTCCGCAGGCGCGGTCGCCAGCACGTCGAGGAAGGCGTCGCGGACCCCGCCCGAGGCGTCCTCCCAGAGGGTGCCTGCGCTCCGTGAGCGCAGGGCGACCCCGGCCGACTGGGCCCCGCCGACGGCCCACAGGTCGTCGCGCCCGGTGCCCGCGAGCCGGCGCAGAGACCCCGTGGCGCCGGTGGTCTGCGTGCGCCAGGTGAGGCCATCCCACCGGATCACGGTGCCGTCGGCCCCGGCGGCCCAGACCTCGGTCGGCGAGACGCCCCACACGCTGCCGAGGTCCGACCGCGTCGGGGAGACCACGGCGCGGATCAGGGCGCCGTCCCAGCGCGCGACGCTCCCCATCCCGCCGACGACCCAGACGTTCGATGGGCTCGTCCCCCACAACGCGGCGGTGCCCGTCACGGGCGCCCCGAGGCGGCGGAAGGAGGTCCCGTCCCACCGAAGGAGCGCCCCGCCGCGATTGCAGGCGATGAACGTGTCCGATGGCCCTGCGGTCCATACCGAACTGGCCTCGCCGGCGAGGTCGACGGGGATGGGGATCATCGCCCAGGAGGTCCCGTCCCAGCGCCACGCGGCGTGCGGCGCGACGGCCCAGGCGTTGTCCGGGGCGCTCGCGTGCACCGACACGAAGTGGGCGGCGCTGCCCCGTGCGGGCGCGAAGGGGTTGCGCCACCGCGACCCATCCCAGCGCACCCGGAGCGAACGCCGCCCGACCGTCCACGCGTCGTTCGGACCCGAGCCGCCGATGGCGAGGAGCGGCTCATCGCCCTCCACGAAGGCATCGAGCCAGCGAGTCCCGTCCCAGTGCGTGACGAACGGGACGCCGTAGGCCGTGAGCCCCGTCGCCCAGAGGTCGACCGGCGAGGTGCCCCAGATCGCGTTGACGACCCAGCCGCCACTCGATGGCGTGTACAGCGCCGTCCAGCCAGCGCCCCGCCAGCGCCGCACGAAGCCGTCCGCGGTCGTGACGTAGGTGTCCGCCGCGCCGGCGGACCACACGCCCGTCACCGTGGTCGGAGCCGACCCGGTCAACGATCGGTCGCGCCAGGCCGCTCCGTCCCATCGGAGCACCAGGTTGCCCGCGCCGACTGCCCATACGTTGTCGGCGCCAGTGCCGTGAAGCGCCCTCAGCTCGCCGGTGACCGGCGTCGCGACGGCCGTCCATCGCTCTCCGTCCCAGTGCTGCACGCTGCGCCCGGCCACCCATACGTTCGATGGGGTGCTGCCCCACACGGCGACGTACTCCCCGGTCGGCGCCGGGAGGGCGACGTTCCAGCGGGCACCGTCCCAGCGCAGGACGCCGGAGTCGGAGGTGGCCCAGGCGTCGACCGTCGTCCCCGAATCCCAGACGCCCGTGACGCGCGTGGCGACGCCCGAGGCCGTGGGCTGCCACGACCGCCCCTCCCACCGCCAGATAGCGCCCGCGTCGCCCACCGTCCACGCGCGCGTCGGCGACGCCACGCTCAGCGCCCGAAGCGTGATGCTCGTCGGCCGCGGGTTCTCGAAGCACCACCCTCCGGCGAGGCACGCGATCGCCTCCGTCACAGGCGCCGCGATCGGCTCGAAACGCACGTCGTCGACCACGTCCGTCAGGAACCCCGCATCCGTCGATGGAGCATCCGTCGATGGAGCATCCGTCGATGGAGCATCCGTCGATGGAGCATCCGTCGATGGAGCGCTCGCTTCGGGGGCATCGACCAGAACGTCGTTGGGTCCGGAATCCGTCCGCACCTCGGGGGCATCATTGGCGTCGGTCGCGGCGTCGGTCGCGACGGCGTCGGTCGCGGCGTCGGCCTCGGCACGAACGTCTTCGGCGACCGCAGCGTCGGGGGCCGAGCTCGCGACGTCACACCCAGCCGCGAGAGCGAGCACCAGCGCGGCGCACGCACGCGCAGACCCACCCATCGATCGACCGAAACGAGCTCCCCCCATGTGACCTCCTGAAATTGTGCGGCAAGAGAAGCTGCCGCAGCCTTCACGCCTATCACGATCGAGCGTCATTTGCAGGAACACCGCGAGGTCGGCGCCGTCCCTCATCGTGTAAGGACAATCCCTTGACGATGTAAGGCATCTCCCTCATATGATGTTTCATGCACGAAGCCGCCGAGCGGATGATCGACGCCGCCGAGCGCCTCGCCGCCCAGCGGGGCCTCGCGGCGCTGACGGTTCAGGCCGTCCAGGAGGCCGCCGGCCAGCGCAACAAGTCCGCCGTGCAGTATCACTTCGGCGGTCGCCAGGGCCTGGTCGAGGCGCTGCTCGCCGCTCGCATGGCGTCGGCGAGCGCGCGGCGGACGTCGATGCTCCTCGCGCTCGGGAGCGCCCCCGGCACCCGCGAGCTGGTCGAGGTGCTCGTCGTGCCGCTCATCGAGTCGGTGCTCGCCCGCCGGCCGAGCTACTGGGCCCGGTTCCTGATCCAGGCCATCGGCGATCCGCAGACGGGTCTGGCCGCGCTCGCCTCGGTCGACAACCAGGCGCTCCAGGCGGCGCAGTCCCGGCTCGAGGCGCACCTCGTCCGACTGCCGCCCGGGGTGCGCCGCCTGCGGGTGCAATCGATCTTCGGATACGCCTGCGTCGTGCTCGCCGCCTACGAGGTCGGCGCGCTCCCGCCCGAGCTCAGCGGCGAAGCGCTCGCGACCGAGATCGTCGACGCCTGCTGCGGGCTCGTCGACGCGCCCGCCACCACCGCCACCGCCACCGCCACCGCTCAACGGAAGAAGGTCCGACGATGAACTCCCTGACCGCCACACCTCACCACGGCGCCGGCATCGAGATCCGCGGCGTCGACATCAGCACCGCCGACGACGCGACCTTCGGCGCAGTCCGCGACCTGTTTCACCGGCACGGCCTGGTGTTTCTTCGCGACCAGCGGCTCTCCGAGACCGACCACATCGCCCTGGCCCGGCGGCTCGGCACCATCAACGTCAACCGCTTCTTCGTGAAGAACTCCGGGCACCCGGAGATCGCCATGGTCACCAAGGAGGCCGACCAGCGCCTCAACATCGGCGGCTTCTGGCACACCGATCACAGCTACGACCGCGAGCCCGCGCTCGGCTCCATCCTCGTGGCCCGCGAGCTGCCGACGAGCGGCGGCGACACGCAGTTTCTCAGCACCTACGACGCCTTCGAGGCGCTGCCCCCCGCCCTGCAGAACCGCCTCCGGGGCATGCGCGCGGTCCACTCCGCGAAGCACGCCTTCGGCACCACGGCCTCCCGCATTCGGCGGTGGATCGACCCGCAGGCGCGCTCGGAGAACACCGAGCAGGCCGACGCGCTGGACACGGTCTCGCACCCGGCGGTGATCCGCCATCCGCTGTCGGGTCGCGAGGCGCTGTTCGTGAACCCGAGCTTCACGGTGCGCTTCGAGGGCTGGTCGATGCTGCGCTCGGCGCCGCTGCTCGCGGAGATCTACGCCCGCGTGCTGCTCCGCGCGCCCGTCGCGAACTTCCGCTGGGAGCCCGGGTCCGTCGCGATCTGGGACAACCGCGCCACCTGGCACAACGCGAAGAACGACTACCGCGGGCAGCGTCGAGAGATGCACCGCATCACCCTCGACGGCTGCGCCCTCGCCGCGGCCTGATCGCCCCCGCGCGCGCTCACCCGCCCGTGGGCCCTCCCCGGCGTGGTGTTGCTCCTGACCGGCCAGGAGCGGGCGCCCTGGCGGTTCTTCTCCCCCGACGCACGTGCATCAGGGCCCCAAGCGAGCGAGGCATCGCCCTCGGGGTCAGATCGCCGAGGTGCGCGCCACCCACGCGCCGCGGGCGGCGCGCCAGGTAGGGCGCATCGCGCTCCACTGCGTGACGGCCTCGAGCTCGATGAGCAGCGCGGCCAGCCGGTGGTCGTCGGTGGCGCCCTGCACGGCGGCGACCCACGCCCCGCGCCGGGTGCGCCAGGAGTTCTGCACCGACGACCAGCCCATCGCCGCCTCGAGCCGCAGCAGCTGCGCGCCGAGCTCGCTCGTCGACCGGGAGCCGCGCACGTTGTTGAGCCAGTGCTGGCGCTGCGCCGCGAAGGTCGGCGACACCGCCGCCCACGACACCCCGTCCTCGAAGCCCAGCAGCGCCTGCTTCAGCGCGACCGACTGCGCCTCGGCGGGGAGAGCCCGCAGCGCGATCGCGCAGCCCGCGGCCGCCATGACCGCCAGAAACGTTCGTCGACGAACCATCACCATGAGACACCTCCCTCGCGTGCCCGGGCGAACGCCGCCGCGGCGCTACGCCGTGACCTTCTCGGGTAGCCCGTGGCGACGCGCGGCGTCAACGGGCGTGCCGCCGCGGGCTCCCCGGCATCGCGCCGGGTGGGCTTACCCTGCGGGGCATGTCTGGCGACGCCGCGCGCACCCTCGACCCGCAGTTTCCCAACCTCGACCCCGCGGTAGTGGAGGGCTACCGCAACGCCCCCGAGCACCTGGTCGCGGAGATCATCGACGGGCAGCTGTCGCTCATGCCGCGACCACGGCTGCGGCACGCCCGCTCCGCGTCCCGATTGGGCAACCGCCTCGCCGGCTTCGATGATCCGAGGGCGGGCGACCCGGGCGGCTGGATCCTCCTCGACGAGCCGGAGTTGCACCTCGGGCCCCGTCCCGACGTCGTCATCCCCAACCTCGGCGGGTGGCGGCGCGAGCGGGTGCCCGAAGGGTTCATGGACGACGCTGCGGCGACCCTCGCACCGGACTGGTGTTGCGAGGTGCTCTCGCCCTCGACGGAGCAGGTCGACCGTGGCCGCAAGCTGGACATCTACCGCCGCGAGGGGGTCGGACACGTGTGGCTGGTGTCGCCGGTGCTGCAGACCGTCGAGGTGCTCCGCCGCCACGACCTGGGGTGGCTGCTGACTGCGACCTTCGCCGGGGACGTCGTGGTGCGCGCGGAGCCCTTCGACGCGGTGGAGCTCGACCTCGCCGCGCTGTGGGCGGTGTAGCCACGGTCGGTCTGGTCGCGGCCTCGCGGCGACGTCATGGAATCGGGGGAGGGCCCTACCGGCGGGCGTCGACGCGGGCCGCGGCGAGCAGGTCGTAGCGGTCGAGGTTCATGACCTTGTTCCAGGCCGCCACGAAGTCGCGCACGAACTTCTCCCGCGCGTCGTCGCTGGCATAGACCTCGGCCAGGGCCCGGAGCTGCGAGTGCGCGCCGAAGACCAGGTCGGCCGCGGTGGCCGTCCAGCGCGCCGAGCCGGTGGCGCGGTCGCTGCCCTCGTAGACGCCCTTCGCCGAGCCGGAGGGCCTCCACGCGGTGCCCACGTCGAGCAGGTTCACGAAGAAGTCGTGGGTGAGCGTGCCGGGCCTGTCGGTGAACACGCCGTGCTTCGAGTGCCCGTGGTTGGCGTCGAGGGCGCGCATCCCGCCTACCAGCACGGTCATCTCGGGCGCCGTCAGCGAGAGCAGGTTGGCCCGGTCGAGCAGCCGCGTCTCCGGCGTGAGGGGATCACCCTCGCCGACGTAGTTGCGGAAGCCGTCGCCGGCGGGCTCGAGCACCTCGAAGGCCTCGACGTCGGTCTGCTCCTGCGAGGCGTCGGTGCGGCCCGGCGCGAAGGGCACCGTGACCGCGTGGCCGGCCTTCTTCGCGGCCTCCTCGACGGCCGCGCAGCCGCCGAGCACGATCAGGTCGGCCAGCGAGACCTTCTTGCCGAAGTCCTTCTGCACCTTCTCCAGGGCCGAGAGCACCTTCGCCAAACGTGCCGGCTCGTTGGACACCCAGTCCTTCTGCGGCGCGAGGCGGATGCGCGCGCCGTTGGCCCCGCCGCGCTTGTCGGTGCCACGGAAGCTGGCCGCGGCGTTCCAGGCCGTCGAGACGAGGTCGGCGATCGACACGCCCGCGTCCATGATCCTGCGCTTGAGCGCGGCGACGTCCGGCGCGCCGATGAGCTCATGGTCCACGTCGGGCACCGGGTCCTGCCAGAGCTGCGGCGCCGGGATCCAGGGACCGAGGTACCGGGCGCGCGGGCCCATGTCGCGGTGGAGCAGCTTGAACCACGCGCGGCCGAAGGCGTCGGCGAGCTGGTCGGGGTGCTCGTGGAAGCGCCTCGCGATCGGGGCGTAGATGGGGTCGACCTTCAGCGCGAGGTCGGTGGTGAGCATCATCGGCGCGTGGCGCTTCGAGGGGTCGTGCGCGTCGGGCACGGTGCCCTGGGCCTCGGGGTTCTTCGGCCTCCACTGCTTCGCCCCGGCGGGGCTCCGGGTGAGCTCCCAGTCGTACTTGAAGAGGTTCTCGAGGAAGCCGTTGTCCCACCGCGTCGGGTTGTTGGTCCACGCGCCCTCGAGGCCGCTGGTGATGGTGTGCGCCCCTGTGCCGGTGCCGTGCTTGTTCTTCCAGCCGAGGCCCTGCTCCTCGAGGGCGGCGCCCTCGGGCTCGGGGCCGACGTTGCCCTCGGCGTGCGCGGCGCCGTGCGCCTTGCCGAAGGAGTGCCCGCCGACGATGAGCGCCACGGTCTCCTCGTCGTTCATGGCCATGCGGGCGAAGGTCTCGCGGATGTCGCGCGCGGCGGCCAGCGGGTCGGGCTCGCCCCCGGGGCCCTCGGGGTTCACGTAGATCAGGCCCATCTGCACGGCGCCCAGGGGCCTGGCGAGCTGGCGATCGCCGCTGTAGCGCTCGTCCCCGAGCCAGGTGTCCTCGGGGCCCCAGAAGAGGTCCTCGGGCTCCCAGACGTCGGGGCGCCCGAAGCCGAAGCCGAAGGTCTTGAAGCCCATCGACTGCATGGCCACGTCGCCGGCGAGCACCATCAGGTCGGCCCACGAGATCTTCTGGCCGTACTTCTTCTTGAGCGGCCACAGCAGCCGGCGCGCCTTGTCGAGGTTGGCGTTGTCGGGCCAGCTGTTGAGGGGCGCGAAGCGCTGCTGCCCTTCACCTCCTCCGCCTCGCCCGTCGGCGGTGCGGTAGGTGCCCGCGGCGTGCCAGGAGAGGCGGATGAAGAAGGGGCCGTAGTGGCCGTAGTCCGCGGGCCACCAGTCCTGCGAGGTGGTCATCACCGCGATGAGGTCTCGCCGCAGGGCCTCGACGTCGAGCGACGCGAACTGCGCGGCGTAGTGGAAGTCGTCCTCCATCGGGTTCGACAGGCGCGAGTGGTGGTGCAGCACCGAGAGGTCGAGCTGGTTGGGCCACCAGTCCTTGTTCGAGCGCGGCCTGCCCTTCTTCGGGGTCGGCGCTGGAATCACGGGGTTCTCGGTCTCACTGACGCTCTGGGAGTGTTGCTTGTCGGGCACGTGAACCTCTTCTCTCAAGGTGGGCGGTCGATCCCGCCGGGAAGCGTAGGACCGGCCACCTCCGACCGTCGATGCCCTGCGAGCACCGCCCCGACCGTCGGGCGGTGTACCGTCGCCCGGTGGGGTCCCTCGACGAGTCTGCCGACCTGATGTCCCTCCGCGCCGTCGCCGTCGCCCTCGCGCTCGCCCTCGCTGCTCCGCTCGGGTGCGCCTCGTCGGCCGCCGTCGCGCCCGCCCCTCGGGACGCCGGGCCGGAGGTGGTGTCCGTCGACGTCCCGCCCGACCCCCTCGACGACCCGATGACCCGCATCGACTGCCCTCCGGGGCGTCCCGACCCCTGCGGCCCGGGGCGCCACTGCATCGCGGTGGGCCCGGGGATCCTGGGCATCTGCGTGCGCGACGGCGCCCGCGGCGGCCTCTGCCGACGCTCCGCGATCGCGTGCGACGAGGGCATCCCCTGCCTCTGGCAATGGTGCGAGCAGAACAACCACTTCGGCCCGCGCACCACCTGCGGCGACCGCCGCTGCGGGCTCAACGAGGGCTGCGTCGAGATCGACGGCGCGCTCCGCTGCGTCACCTTCGGCGAGCCCGGCGGGTACTGCCGCCAGGACGCGGCCCCGGTCGAGCCCTGCGCCCCGGGCCTCCAGTGCGACAACGTCGGCAACAACCGCAGCCGCTGCGGGCGCCCGATCCCGCTCGGCGGGGCCTGCGACCCGGCGAGCAGCGGGATCAGCTACTGCGAGGGCCAGGCGGCGTGCGTCGCCACGGCGGGCGCGGGGGTGTGTCAGCCCCTCGGCTCGACGGGCGCCCCGTGCCGCGCGGACTCCTCGTGCGACCCGGGGCTCGACTGCCAGCTCCCGGTGGCCCGCACCGGGGTGGTGTGCCTCCGTGCGGTGGCGCGGGGCGAGACCTGCAACGTCGTGGCGGCCGGCTCAGCCCGGTGCGCGCGCGGACTGAGCTGCGCCGTCGCCGATCGTGGTGCGGAGGGCGCCTGCCAGCCCGACGGCGCCTACCTCGCGCTCTGCCGGGAGAGGTCGCCGCAGTGCGACGGGGCGCTGCGCTGCCACCCGGAGTTCACCGTGTGCTCGACGGTGCTCGCGGTGGACGCCCCGTGCGTGCCGACGAGCAACCGCACCACCTGCGCGCGCGACGTGAGCTGCGTGTCGATCGGCGGCGTCACCCGCTGCCGGCCCGACGGGACGCTCGGCAGCCGCTGCCTGCGGGGGGTGGCCTGCAACGCCGGGCTGCGGTGCGACTCGATGGGCGGGCAGCTCTGCGTCCCGCAGTAGGGCTTCAATCGTCAATCGAGCGGCTTGTTCATTGAACAACCGCTCGATCGCAAAGCGGCAATACGCTACCGGATCAGTCCCCGGTGCTGGCGGTGCGCTCGGGGCGGTGCATCGGCGTCCCGGCGGCGAGGCAGCGGCGGGTTCCCTCGTTGGTGTGCTTCGACACCAGGTTGAACCACTCCATGCCAGGGAGCTTCGCGATGGTCGAGTCGACCTCGGCGAGGCGCGCCCGGCCGGACTCGTCACCGAAGAGGTAGGCCCCGACGAAGTCGCGGTCCTCGGTGGGCGCCATGGAGCCGCCGACGGGCTCCCACAGGGCCTTGAGCGAGAGCGACGCCATGCGCTGCGCCAGCACCGAGTGCTGCAGCCGCCGCTTGCCCTGCTGGTAGTAGAACGCGAAGTGCCGCCGCTCGTCCTTCACGATGCGCCGCATCACCTGGTCGACGATGGGGTTGGCCGACAGCTCCGCGAGACGGCTGTACGCGTGGATGGCCGTGAGCTCGTTGATGGCGCCCCAGGTCATGTGCGTCGCGAGGAAGTCCTTCGACAGGAAGGAGAGCAGCCGCCCGCCGAAGTCCTGGAGCACCTCGGTGCTCTTGCGGGGCCGGGCGAACTCGTCGATGGAGCGCCGCGACGGCTCGTGCCCGCAGACCTCCTGGATGCGCGCGAGGGCGCGGCCGTGGAAGCACTCCTCGTAGCCCCAGCACACCATGAACGCGCGGGCCTCGTTGTCCGCGAGGGCGTGCGTCTCCATCAGCGCCTTCATGTAATGGACGGTGTAGAACTCGGTGTCCTGCATGTACCGCATGACGCGCACCTCGCTCGGGGAGAGCGGGTACTTCGCGGCGTCTTCGAGGCGGATGCCCGAGAGGTCGAGCGGCCGCGAGGCCGAGATGAACTTGTCGATGTTGAACGAGGGCACCTCCTCGAAGGTTCGCGAGGGGGTCGCCGGGGCGGTGGAGCTGTTGGAGGTAGTGCTCATGTCATTGCCTGTTGCGATAACGAGTGGTGTTGATGGAGTGGGGGATTGCACGGACCATAAGGCACATCAGCCGCCCTCGAGGGCCCGCTGCGCCGCCTCGGCCTCGCGGGCGCGGCGCTCGAGCACGTCGGTGCCGAGGTAGCGGAAGACGTAGGCCCCGCCGACGAACATGCAGAGGAAGAGCGCCAGGATGCGCCAGAGCACCAGGTAGGGGAGTTCGTAGGCCGTGGGCACCCACGGGGACATCAGGGTGTTGGAGCCCGCCTCCGCGATGCCCGAGGCGCCCGGGGTGGGAGAGAGGTAGAGCGCGAAGTTGAGCAGCGTCTGCACCGTGATGATCTGGGCGAAGGGAGGCCCCGGGGCGACGTAGGTGTGCGGGGTGGTGCTGAGCCCGAGGCCCTTCAGGATGAAGAAGGCCACGGAGAAGCGCGCCCAGAAGAAGGCCACGGTGAGCCCGAAGGCCTGGAGCACCGCCCAGCGCCCGCGCTGCAGGTAGACCGCGAAGCCCTCGTGGACGCGGTCGACCGCGCGCAGGAGGCGCTCGCCCAGGATGCCCGGCTGGAGCGCAGGGCTCTCTCTCAGGACCTTGAACCAGGGGACGAGGCCGAGGCCCCGGCGCAGCGGGTGCCAGGGCATGGCGAGGGCGTTTCCTCCGACGCGGAGGATGCCCTTGAGCAGCGGCGGGTGCACCACGCAGAGGATGAGCGCGAGCAGGGCGGCGCCGAAGACCACGGAGGAGAAGCCGACGAGCCAGTCGAGGCCCGCCGCGCCGGGGACCACCAGCAGCCCTTGGGTGCGCAGCACCATGAGCGCGGCGCCCGAGAGCAGGAAGAAGAGCAGGGTGCAGAAGGCCGTGAGCAGCTCGGCGGTGGCGATGGCCTCGAAGGGCATGCCGCCCTCGACCAGCGTGGCGACCTGCGCGACGGGCGCGCCGAGCTGCCCCGGGGTGACGCCCGCGACGAACATCAGCACGAACTCCGACGAGACCGCCGTGCGCCAGGTGAGCTTGGGGCAGAGCACCCGGCCGAGGACGAACATCCGGGTTCCGCCGCAGACGCCCTCCTGAAGGGCGAAGGCGGCGGCGACGAGGAGCCAGAGGGGGTGCAGCGTGGAGAGGGCGCTGGCGAGGTCGGCCTGCTTCAGCGTGACGGCCCGCCACAGCAGGAAGGCGAACGTCGCCAGGGTGAGCGCGACGATCAGCTGGATGCCCCGGATGAGGGTGGCGCGGTTCACCAGGGGGAGAGGGGGAGAGGGGTGGACACGAGGGGGGCTCTCTACGGCTCCATGCGCTGGAGGCTCGCGAAGCCGGCGCGCACGTAGCGCATCGACGAGAGGGCGAGCACCGTGACCACCACGGCCGTGAGGGCGACGACGAAGCCCGGGTCGACGGCGACGCCCGCGAGGCGCAGCAGGGGGATGGCCCCGATGAGGGCCGCGGTGACGAGGAAGATCGGGTCGACCGGGGAGCGCTCGGCGCGCAGCCGCAGCGAGAGCATGCGGGCGCCGAAGTAGAGGTTGACGCCGGTGGCGAGGGCCACCGCCGAGAGGGTGGAGATGTCTCCGCCCACGCCCGCGATGGCGATGGCGACCTGGGCGGCGAGGAAGGCGAGGGCCGGGGCGATGGGGCGGTCGGCGGAGGCGACGCGCTGGAGCCCGCGCACCTTGCCGAAGAGGATCGTGGCGATGGGCCAGAGGTGCAGCGCCTGCCAGAGGGAGACGGGGCCCACGTGCATCTGTCGCCACACCTCGGTGCCGTAGATCCCGGTGACGACCATGGTGAGCGAGAGCACCGCGACGGACTCGATCTGGTTGAGCAGGCCCATGCGGAAGACGCCGGTCTCGGTCTGCTCCCAGCAGGTCATGGCCGCCGCGCCGGGGATCAGCATGGCCAGCATCACCGTGTACTCGGGCGAGGAGCCGAGCACGTAGATGGTCATGACGGCGATGTAGGTCGTGTTGAGGAGGTCGAGCCCGTGGTCGAGAAACTCCCCCGTCGCGCTCGACTGCCGCGTGCGCCGGGCGTGGGCGCCGTCGGCGTTGTCGCACCAGTTGTAGGCCTGCAGCAGCACCATCGCGGCGAAGAACACCCAGCCGCGCCGCGCGTTGGCGGCGACCAGCAGGGCCGCCGCCACGAAACAGAGCAGGTGCCCCGTGTGCGTGATGGAGTTGGGGTGCACCTTCGTCGGGATGTACGGCAGGGTGGGCTCGACCAGCCACCGCTTGTAGAACGGCAGGAGCAGCGAGCGATCGTCAGCGCGATACACGGGTGCTTCAGACATCGGGGCGGAGGATGCAACCTGTCCCCTACGGCGTGCAAATCAGGGGCAGGCGCTTTCCGCGTGCGTTCGGCCGGTGGCGTCGCGCGCGAAGGTCGCTACGCACTCTCGGCCATGACGTCGTGCACGGTGCCGACGCCCTGCTCCCAGAGCGTCTGCAGCTCGCGCGCTCCGGGGAGGCTGGCGAGGAAGGGCTCCCACTCCGCCGGTCGCCCGGGCGAGAACGCGAGCGCCAGCACCGGCGACCAGCGCGGCCTCACGGGACGGCGGAGCAGTCGCATGTTGGCCTCCGGGGGGGTTCGGCCGCCCTTCTTCAGGTTGCACACCCGGCAGGAGCACACGACGTTCTCCCAGGTCATGGGGCCGCCGCGGGAGCGGGGCATAACGTGGTCGAGGTTGAGGTCGCGGGGGGTGCCCCGGCGGGCGCAGTACTGACAGGTGTATCCGTCGCGGAGGAAGATGTTGCGGCGGGTGAGGCGGATGGTGGTGCGGGGCATGCGGTCGTAGGCCACGAGCTGCAGCACCCTGGGTATGAGGATGGGGCCGCGGCTGGTGCCTACGGTGGGCCCGTCGCCGCTCGGGGAGATCGAGGCCCAGGACTCGAAATCGTGGGCGACCCAGGCAGGGTCGAGGGCCCGCGCGACGTCGGTGAACATCAGCACGAAGGCCCGGCGCGCGGTGGTGATGTGCACCGCCTGCAGGTTGCGGTTGACCACCAGCACCTGCGCCGATAGCTCCCGGTACGACTGGCTCATGGACCACCTCGGATGGAATCGCCTGATTGGCCGCGCTAATCCCTCGTAGCGTGCTTCGGCCCAGCCCCGGTCGCCACCGCCTTGTGCAAGGCCATGGTGACCGCCGTAGCGAGATCATCGACCTCCGACGGCAGCAACGACCTTACATCAAGGTGTAAAGCCCCGTCGAGCCCTCGGCCGATCACGGGGGGCGTCGCCGCCCGGAGGAGGGCCGCGAGGGGGTCGGGTGCCACCCCGTCGACGCGCACCGCCCAGGAGGGGAGGACCTCCAGGGGGAGGGTTCCGCCGCCGACGCGGGCCTCGGTGGGCGCGAGGGAGAGTCTTACCCCGTCGGGTATTCCACCTTCGGCGATCTTCGCGAGGGCGGACTCCGCGAGGGCGCGCAGCTCGGCGGGGGTGCGGGAGAGCATGGCCACCGCGGGGACGTCTCGGGCCGCTCGCCCGTCGGCGTGGGCGCGGAGCGTGGCCTCGAGCGCGGCCAGCACCAGCCTCCCCGGGCGCAGCGCCCGCATCAGCGGGTGCCCCCGGAGGCGCGCCACCCACGAGGCGCCGCCCACCACCACGCCCGCCTGCGGTCCTCCGAGGAGCTTGTCGCCGGAGACCATCACCAGGTCGGCCCCGGAGGCCACGCACTCCCGGGACAGGGGCTCCCTCGTGCTCAGCCCCAGCGCCCGGGTGTCGCCGCCCGCCCCGCTGCCCAGGTCGACCAGCAGCGGAACACCCCGCGCCCGGGCGATGGCCGCGAGCTCCTCCACGGTGGGCTGCTCGGTGAAGCCCAGCAGCGCGAAGTTGCTCCGGTGCACCACCAGGATCGCCCCCGTGTCAGGGCCCACCGCCCGCTCGTAGTCCGCCGCGCGGGTCTTGTTGGTGGTCCCGACCTCCACCAGCCGGGCGCCGCAGGAGGCGATCACGTCCGGCACCCGGAACCCCCCGCCGATCTCCACCAGCTCGCCCCGGGAGACGATCACCTCCCTCCCGGCCGCGAGCGCTGTCGCCGCGAGCAGCACCGCCGCCGCGCAGTTGTTCACCACCAGCGCGTCGTCGCCGCCGAGCACCGCGTTGGCCAGCGGCGCGATGAGGGCGTCCCGGTGCCCTCGCTCCCCCCGGGCGAGGTCGTACTCCACCGCGGCGTAGCCACGGCACGCCTCGACCACCGCGGCCAGCGCGGGCTCCCCGAGGGGCGCTCTTCCCAGGTTGGTGTGCAGCACCACGCCCGCGGCGTTGATCACCCTCCGAAGCCCCGCCGGTCGGCTCTCGCTTACCTTCCTGGGTAATCGGGCGAGGGCCTCGGCGCGCAGGGCGTCGCGGTCGGGGGGGAGGGCTCCGGAGAGCAGCTCGGCGCGGAGGGATTCGAGCACCTCGCGCAGGGCGACGGCCACCGCGGGGCGGCCCCGCTGCTCGATGAGCTCCCGGGCGGCGTCGGTGGCGAGCACCTCGTGCGCCGGGGGGAGCGCCCTGCGCGCTGCGGAAGGGGGTTCTCGCACGCGACGGTCGTAGCACCGGGGCGAAAGCCCGCGAAGAAAGCGAAGGGCGGCCGTAGACTCGCGGCGGTGATGAGCTGGCGGACGATGGCGGTCGTGGTCGCGCTCGGGTGCGGGTGCTCCGCGGCCCCGGCGCGCGTTCGGGGGAGCTCCGCAGCGGCCGGGGAGGGGGTGCTGGTGACGGTGCGCAACCGCTCGCGCTTCGACGTGCACGGGCTCTCGCTGCGCTCCCCGGGGCGGCGCTCGTGGGGCGTCGAGCGCCTCGGGTCGGAGCCCCTGCGCGCCGGGCAGGACGCCTCGTTTCGCCTGGAGGGCTGCGCCCCGCGAGAGCTGCGGCTGCGAGACGTCCACGGGGAGGAGTGCGTGCTCCAGGGCGTCGGCGTGTGCGACGAGAGCGACGGCGTCACCCTCACCACCGACGACCTGCTGCGCTGCGAGCGGTGGCACTGACAGCCCCTCGGCCCATGGTATGACCGCCGCGTGATCGAGAACCCCAATCCCCACGGGATCCCTCGGGTCATCGCCGTCGGCGGGGCCAAGGGGGGCGTCGGGCACTCGCTGGTGGCGGTGAGCGTCGCGACCTTCCTGGCCCAGCTTGGGCGCAAGGTGCTGCTGGTCGACGCCGCCCCCCGCGCCGCCACGCTCGGCGGCTGCTTCGGGGTGGTGCGCGACGCGGGCTCTGTCCCGCCGTGGCTGCCCTCTCCCTTCGTCGCCCGGGGTCACGAGACGGTCGTCCCCAACGTCCGGCTGCTGGAGGTGAGCAGCGAGCTCGGGCCCCACCGGGCGAGGGCGTCGAGCGACCCGAGGGCGCTGCTGCGCGCCTCCGAGGCGGACGTCTGCGTGCTCGACCTGGGCGGCGGCGTCTCGCCCCGGGTGGTCGACGGGATGCTCTCCGCCGACGTGATGCTCACCGTGTGCACCCCGGAGCCCGTGGCCGTCGAGGCCGTCTACCGCTTCGTGCGCCACGCCTACGCCCGCCGGATGCGGCGCAGGCTGCTGGAGCTCGGCGACGACGTGGGCCTCGAGCTGCTGCGGGAGCTGCTGGTCGCGGCGGGAGGGCCGCCGGTGCCGGCGCAGCTCGCGCATATGCTGTCGGCGCGCTCCGCGGAGGTCGCCTCGGTGGCCTGGGAGGAGGCCGCCTCGCTGCGGGTGCGCCTGGTGGTGAACCAGTCGCGCTCCCGGGCCGACCTCGACCTGGGCGAGGCCATGGCGCGGGTGGCGGTGCGTCCGCTGGTCGGGGCCGTGGAGAGCGTCGGGGGGGTGGAGTTCGACGACGCGGTGTTCATGGCGGCGAGGCGCCGACGGCCGCTGCTCATCGAGAGCCCCGCGGCGAAGGCCAGCCGCAACCTGGAGCGCATCGCCCGGCGGCTGCTCTCCCCGGAGACGATGCGGCCCGCGGTGATGCCTGGCGAGGCGGGGATGCCCGCGGCGCCCTCGCACTACGAGGTGCTGGCGCTCGACCGAGGGGCCAGCGACGAGGAGGTGCGGCGGGCGTACCGGCGGGCGAGGGAGATCTACGCGGTGGACAGCCTCGCGCTCTCCGGGCTGCTCACCGAGGAGGAGGTGTCGAGCATGGTGGCGCGCATCGAGGAGGCGCGCGACGTGCTGCTCGACCCGTCGCGGCGGAGGCCCTACGACCTGTCCATCGCCCCGTCGGATCCCTTCGCGGGGCACCCGGGGGCGCTGGTGGAGGAGCCCGCGGAGGAGCCCGTCCCCAAGGGGCCGGAGCCGGAGATCACCACGGACACGGAGTACAGCGGGGAGTTCCTTCGGTCGCTGAGGGAGGCGCGGGGCATCGAGCTGCGCGACGTGGCCGCCCGCACCCGCATCCCGATGCACCACCTGAAGGCGCTCGAAGACGAGGATTACAAAGTGCTTCCCCCGGCGGTGTACACCCGAGGCTTCGTGATCGAACTCGCCAAGACCCTGCGCCTCGACCCCGAGTCCGTCGCCCGGAGCTACCTCCGCCGCCTCCGCAAGGCGGTGGCCGCGTGAGCGAAGCGGTCGAGGTGGACGTGCGCGACCCCGGCAAGGACGCCTTCCCCGCCGGCTACGCGGTGATGCTCCTGGCGGCGGGCTTCGTGATGACGAGGATGTTCCAGCGGGTGACGGTCGACCGCCCGGTGGTCGCCTGGCTGGGGGTGTTCTGCGTGGTGACGGGCGCCCTCCTCGCCCTCGTCGCGACGCAGCGCCTGGTGTGGTCGTCGCGGCTCCCGGTGGTGGTGCGCGGGCTGCGCTCGCTGCTGCTGGCGCCGATGACCGTGTTCGTGGTCGCCGCGATGCTGACCGAGCCCGCGCGTCGCCTCCAGGGCTTCACCATCCTGGGCACCGCGGCGACCCTCCTGCTGGCCTGCGGCGTCGGCGTGGTGCGGTCGCTGATGACCCGTGGCGAGCGCCTTCACGCCGCGCCGCTCGGGCTGCTGCTGGTGGGCGAGCTCTGCGAGCTCTTCGGTCCGCCGCTGCGCCTGGCCTTCCCCACGGGCTCGGTGGCGGCGCACGGCCTCGACCGCCTCGGGGCCTTCTCCGAGGCCGTCGCCTTCGCGGGCGTCGCGCTCGCCGTCGTGGCCGCCGTCGTCAGCGCGGTGCGCAAGGTGGGCGTCGCGCGGATGCTGCCCTTCACGGCGCTGCCCGCGGCCCTCACGCTGGTGACGGTCACGCTGCCGATCAACCTCCCGCGCAGCACCGCGCTCATCGCGCAGCAGGCCTTCGGGGCGCGCTTCGACCTGGTGGGCGGCGCCGTCGTGGCGCACCCGTCGCGGCTGGCGCTGTCGCTGTACACGCTGCTCTTCAGCGGGCTGGTGACCGCCGCGATGCTGTCGCTCTCGACGCAGCGCGAAGACCGGGGCGCGGGGCTGCGCCGGGCGCTGGGCTGGGTGGCGGTGCTCATCGCCGGCTTCGGAGCGCCCACGGCCGCGGGCTCGGTGGACGCGCTGCGGGTGCTGGCGCTGACGCTGGGCGCGCTGCTGCTGGAGGACGCGACCTCGAAGGGGTGACGGCCGCCCCGGGGGAACTTCCTACGCCACCCCGATCAGCCGCAGCAGCCCGTAGGCCATCGCGACCACGGCGCCGAGCGTCGACAGCACCCCCAGCAGCACGAACACCGTCGCCACCAGCGGGTGCCGGTCGATGGCGTGCATCACCGTGTGCGCCATGCGCTTGGTGCCCGAGATGTGGCACTGGACCTTGATGCGCCCCGCGAGGATGTCCTCGAGGTCGCCCGCCATGTCGCCCGCGTTGGCGAAGCGGTCGGCGGCCTTCGCCGAGACGGCCTTTCGGATGAAGTGCAGGTACTCCATCGGCGCGCCCGTGGCGGCCGCGTCGGCCACCCAGTCGACGATGCTGCGGTCGCCCACCGAGGCCACCGCGGCCAGCACCTCGGTCACGCTGTTCTTGCCGTCGAGGTAGTGGCGCAGGGACACCAGCTCGTGGAAGAGCACCCCCAGGCTGTACACGTCGCTGCGCTCGTCGATGCGGTCGGTCTCTCCGCGCGCCTGCTCCGGGGACATGTAGTGCGGCGTCCCCATGATGGCCCCGTGCTGCGTCTGCAGGCTCGTCGCCCCACCCCCCACCGCCCCACCAGGGACCTCGTCGGGGAAGACCACCTCCGCGCCGCGCACCGGGCGCGCCAGCCCCCAGTCCATCAGCATCACCTCGCCGTAGGGGCCCACCATGATGTTGGCCGGCTTGATGTCGCGGTGGATGATCCCCCGGGCGTGGGCGTACTGCACCGCCCGCAGGATGCCGAGGAAGAGCTGCGCCCTCGCCTCGATGGGGAAGCGCCGCTCCGTGGCCGGGTCGTGCGCCTGGAGCTTCTCGATCACCGACTCGAGGGTCTGGCCCTCGACGTACTTCATCACGAAGTAGTGCTTGCCCTCCTCGTCGATGCCCACGTCGTGCACCGGGACGATGTTGGGGTGCTCCAGGCTCCCGATGGTGCGCACCTCCTGGGCGAAGCGCAGCAGCGCCGAGGTGTTGGCGTGCTCCGGGCGCAGCCGCTTGATGGCCACCCGGCGCTCGATGTCGTGGTCGCGGGCGAGGCTGACCTCCCCCATGCCGCCCTCTCCCAGCGACTGAAGCCGCTCGTACCGGAGCTGACCCTCGCGAAACACCGCGCCGCCGTCCCAGGTGGGCAGCACCGTCGAGCGAGAGCGCCCGGGGGAGACCTGCGCGTAGGAGATGCGCGCGTCCTCCGCGGCCATCGTCGCGTCGGCGTCGAAGGTCGAGTGCTCCGGCAGGCGCACCGCCTCCGTCGGGCCGTCGTCGGCCAGGGTGTTGGCGGTGGCCGGCGGATCGACCAGCGTGTCGAACTTGCGTGGCGAAGGGGACGGGTTCTCGAAGGCCAGGGTACGGGCCATGTGCTTGCTCCCTACGGTCGTCTCCAGGCGAAGGCTACGCGCTCCGGCCGGGGTCGGTGACATCGCGGCGGGAGAAAGTCGCCCGGAGGTGACGAGAATCGGGGCGCGGGCGGCGGGCTCTTACACCCCGTAGTACTCGTGGGCCTTGCGGCGCAGGTGCGCGAGCAGCGGCTCGACGGAGGGCGGGGCGCCGGTCGCGAGGGTGATGAGCTCCTGCGGCAGGTAGCGCTGTCCGTGGCGGTGGACCTTCTCCCGCAGCCACTCCCGCAGCGGCGCGAACTCCCCCCGGGCGAAGGACGCGTCGAGGTCGCCGAGGTCTCTGCCCGCCGCCTCGAAGAGCTGCGCGGAGAAGAGGTTGCCCAGCGTATACGTGGGGAAGTAACCGAGCGAGCCGCCGCTCCAGTGCACGTCCTGGAGGCACCCGCGGCCCTCGGTGGAGGGGCGCACCCCGAGGAGGCCGTGCAGCCTGTCGCTCCACGCCGCGGGCACGTCGTCGGCCTTGAGGGCGCCGGTCATCAGCGCCTGCTCCAGCTCGAAGCGCAGCAGGATGTGAAGGTTGTACGTGGCCTCGTCGGCCTCGACGCGAATCTCCGAAGGGCGGATGCCGTTCACCGCCGCCACGAAGTCGTCCTCGCTCACGCCGCTCAGGGCCGCGGGGAAGGCCCGCTGCGCCTTCGGGTAGAAGAAGCGCCAGAACGACCGCGAGCGGCCGACGAGGTTCTCCCAGAAGCGCGACTGCGACTCGTGCACACCCAGCGAGGCGGCCTCGCCGAGGGGGGTGCCGTAGCGCTCGCCAGGGAGGCCCTGCTCGTAGAGGGCGTGCCCGGTCTCGTGGAGCACCCCGAAGAAGGCGTCGCTGAAGCGGTTGGCGTGGTAGCGCGTGGTGATGCGAGAGTCGCCCGGACCCAGGGAGATGGAGAAGGGGTGCACGCTCACGTCGAGGCGCCCTCGCTCGAAGTCGTAGCCCAGGGCCTTGGCGGCCTCGCGCCCGAGGGCCTCCTGCGCGTCGACGTCGAAGTCCCTCGCCAGGATCTCGGACGGAACCTTCCGGCCCGACGACATCACCTTCCCCACGAGCTCGACCAGCGGCGCCCGGAGCGCGCCGAAGATCTCGTCGAGGTGCGCGGTGGTCTCGCCCGGCTCGAACTCGTCCACGAGCACGTCGTAGGCCGCCTGGCCGGGCTTCGCGAGGCAGGCCGCCTGCTGCTGCTTCAGCGCGACGATCTTCGCGAGCCACGGGGCGAACTTCGCCGGGTCGTTGTGCTTGCGAGCGTCGACCCAGGCGTGGTGGGCGTGCGCGGTGGTGCGGGTGATCTCCTCCACCAGCGATCCGGGGAGCTTCACCGCCCGGTCGTAGGCCCGCCTCGCCTGGCGCAGCACCGCCCTGGGCTCGCTGCCCTCCGGCGCCGCGGACTGCTCGACCTCGGCCTCGGAGAGCGCGTCGCCGAACTCCGCGGAGGTCTGCCGGGTGTGCGCGGTGCGGGCCAGCCAGGCCTTCTGCTCGGCGCGGTGCGAGGCCCCGCCGGGGGGCATCATCACCTGCTCGTCCCACTCGACGACGAAGAACACCGAGTTCACCAGCGCCACCTCTCGCAGCGCGGACAGGAGGCGGTCGTATCGTTCGGTCATGCGCGGTCCTCTCGAAGGGAATGTCAGGGGGGGGCGGAGTGAATACCAGATGGCGGGCCCTCCCGGCGCCGTTGACCCGCGCTCGGGCGCTGCGGGATCTTTCCTGCCGATGAACCTCTCCGCGCAGTCCGAGTGGCTCCGCCGCGTCGAGGCGGAGTACCGCTCGTCGGTGATCACCCAGCGCCTCACGCTCTGGCTCACCCAGGCAGGGGCCTCGCCCGACCTGCTCCACGCGGGCCTTCGCATCGCCGCCGACGAGCTCGACCACGCCGAGCTCTCCATGGCCGTGCACCGCGCGGCCGGGGGAGGCTCCACCCCGCAGCTCGACCGCGCCTCGCTGGAGCACCCGATCCGCTCGGGCGACCCGCTGGAGTGGGACATCGTGCGGGTGGGCGTGGACGTGTTCTGCCTGGGCGAGACCGTCGCGGTGCCGCTCTTCCGATACCTCCGCGAGGGCTGCGAGGAGCCCGCTGCGAAGGCCGCGCTCCAGCGCATCCTGCGCGACGAGGTGCGCCACCGCGACTTCGGCTGGACCCTCCTCGACGCCATGCTCGACGGTCCCCTCGCGCCGGAGCTTCGGGCGCTGGTGGTGCGCGAGCTGCCGGGGTGGTTCGGGCGCATCCGTGCCAGCTATGCCCCGGCCTTCGCTGCGGCGCAGACGGCGCTCTCCGACGACGACCGCCGCTGGGGCCTGATGCCCGCCGCCCGCTACGCCGAGGTGGTGGCGAAGACCCTCACGCGCGACTGGGTGCCGCGCTTCCGGGAGCGGGGCATCGACGCCCGCGCCGCGTGGGATCGCGCTGCCACGTCCTAGCGCTCTGGCCGTGCGGTCTGCTACGTCCCCGGCCACTTATGCGCGTCATGAAGTTCGGCGGGACCTCCGTCGGTGATCCCACCCGCATCGCCAACCTCTGCGACATCGTGAGCCACTCGCTGCAGCGCCGACCCGTGGTGGTCGTCAGCGCGGCCTCCAAGGTCACGGACATGCTCCTCACCGCGGCGCGCCACGCCAAGGACGGCCGGGTCGACCCGTCGCCCATCGAGTCGCGGGTCGCCGCCCTGCTCTCGGCCTTCGACCTCGACCCCTCCCTGGTGCACCGGGAGTTCGTCGGGCTGCGCGAGTCGCTGGAGGCCATCGCCGCGAGGGCGGAGGTCACCCCCGAGCTGCTCGACGCCGTGGCCTCCTACGGCGAGCGCATCTCCGTCAGGAGCACCGCGGCGATCCTGCGCAAGCGGGGGGTCGACGCGGTGCACGCCGACGCCTTCGACCTGGGGATGCTCACGGACGCCAACTTCGGCGGCGCCGAGCCGCTGCTGGAGAGCGCCGACCTGCTTCGGGCGGGCGTCGCGGCGCTGGTGGAGCAGGGGAAGGTCCCGGTGGTGACGGGCTTCATCGGGCGCACGCTCGACGGCCGGGTGACCACCCTCGGCCGGGGCGGCAGCGACTACTCCGCGGCCATCCTCGGCGCGGCCATCCACGCCGACGAGATCGAGATCTGGACCGACGTGCCCGGGGTGATGTCCGCCGACCCGAGGGTGGCGCCGGACGCGCGGACCATCCCCGTGCTGTCCTTCCGCGAGGCCGCCGAGCTCGCGTACTTCGGCGCCAAGGTGCTGCACCCCAAGACCATCCACCCCGCGGTGAAGCGGGGCATCCCCGTGCGGGTGAAGAACACCTTCGAGCCCGATCACCCCGGCACGGTGATCACCGCCGAGGGCGACAGCGACGCGCGGGGCGTGAGGGCGCTCGCGCACAAGCGGGGCATCCGGAGCGTCAACGTGGTGTCCACCCGGATGCTCCTGGCGCACGGCTTCCTCGCGAAGATCTTCGAGGTGTTCGCGAGGCACCGTGTGGTGGTCGACCTGGTGAGCACCAGCGAGGTCTCGGTGAGCTGCACCGTCGACAAGGACGACGGCCTCGACGGCGCCGTGAGGGAGCTTCGCACCTACGGCGACGTGACCGTCACCAACGACCTCGCGCTGGTGTGCGTCATCGCCGCGGGCCTGCTCGAAGACCCGAAGCCCTGCGCGCGCGTCTTCGCCGTGCTGGCCGAGGAGAACATCCCCGCGCAGCTGCTCTCCATGGGCGCGAGCGCCATCAACCTCAGCCTGCTGGTCCCCGACGCGCACGCCGAGCGCGCGGTGAAGGCCCTGCACCGCGCCCTCTTCTCGGAACACCCATGAACCCTCCTCCCTGGCACTCCTGGCTCGGCCCCCGCCGCGCCCGCCGCCTCTGCGAGCGCTTCGGCACCCCCCTCTACGTCTACTCCGCGCCCGTGCTGCGCAACCGCTGCCGGGCGCTGCTGCGGGCCTTCCCCGGCGTCGGCTTGCGCTACGCCATGAAGGCCAACAGCAACCCGTCGCTCTTGCGCATGGTGCGCTCGATGGGCCTCGGGGTGGACACGGTCTCGCCCTGGGAGGTGCAGCTCGCGCTCGAGTGCGGCTTCCGCAAGGCCGAGCTGATCTACTCGGGCAACAACCCCAGCGACGACGACCTGCGCGCCGTGCACCGCGCGGGGGTGCTCATCAACCTCGACTCCCTCTCGTCGCTGCACCGCTACGGCCGGATGTTTCGCGGGGCGCGCGTCTCGCTTCGGGTCAACCTTGAGGTCGGCGGAGGGCACCACCCGCACGTCATCACCTCCGGGCCCGACAGCAAGTTCGGCCTCGCGCCGGAGGACCTCCCGGAGGCCAAGGCCATCGCCGCGCGCCACGGGATGCGCATCGTGGGGCTGCACCAGCACATCGGCTCTGGGATCTTCGACCCGCAGCTCTTCCTCGACGCGCTCGACCCCTTGCTGGCCTTCAGCGAGGCGCTTCCCGACCTGGAGGTGCTCGACGCGGGCGGAGGCTTCGGCGTCCCGTACCGTCCCGAGGAGAGCCCCCTCGACCTCGCGGCCCTCGGGTCGCGGGTGACGACCCGCTTCCGCGCGATGCAGAAGGGGCGAAAGAAGCCGCTGCAATTCCTGCTGGAACCAGGGCGCTACGTGGTGGCCGAGGCGGGGGCGCTGCTCACCCAGGTGACCACGCTCAAGCGCACCCGCGACCGGGTGTTCATCGGGGTCGACTCGGGGATGCACCACCTCATCCGACCGGCGCTCTACCAGTCGTATCATCCGGTGAGCATGGTCCCGGAGCGCGACGGGGCGGCGCTGCGGAGCTTCATCGTGGGGCCCATCTGCGAGAGCGGCGACGTGCTCGCCGAGGAGCGGATGATCCCGATGCCTGAGGAGGGCGACCTCGCCATCGTGGGCAACGCCGGGGCCTATGGGTTCGCGATGGCGTCGCACTACAACCTCCGCGCTCGCCCCGCGGAGGTGCTCATCGACAACGGCAAGGTGACGGTGATCCGCGCGAGGGAGAGCTACCGAGACGTGATCCGTCGGCGCGACCTTCGGGCGAAGCGGTAGGCGCCGCCACCCGCCGCCATGGCGGCGGCGACGCCCGCCACGAGAAGCCCTTGAAATACAGGGCTTCCGTGACGGCACGGGCGCTGCGATGGGGTGGTATCGTGAGCGACATGGCGACGAGGACGAGCGGCGGCGTGGACGTGGTGTTCGAGGCCCCGCGGTGGTCCGAGCGGTGGGTGCTCGAGGACGGCGTGACCATGCCCGAGAGCGATCAGCACCGGCTGACCTGCGAGCTGCTGGAGGACGTGCTGCGCACATGGGTGAGGCGCACCGCGCGTGATGCGCGGGTCTTCGGCAACATCGCGCTGCGGTGGGCGGAGGAGCACCCCCGGGTCGGCGTCGACCCGGACGTGTGCCTGGTGGAGCCGGCGCCGCCGGACCCCGAGGTGCGCAGCGTGCTGACCTGGGTCGAGGGTCACCGAGCACCGACCGTCGCCGCGGAGGTGGTGAGCCGCGACACCGCGCGCAAGGACTACCAGGAGGGCCCGGCGAAGTACGCCGCCAGCGGCACCGGGGAGCTGTGGATCTTCGACCCCGACCGCCGCGGTCGAGGGGTGACGGGCGAGCCGTGGGTGCTGCAGGTCTGGCGGCGCACGCGGTCCGGGGAGTTCCGGCGGGAGTACGCGGGCGACGGGCCAGCGTACTCCGAGTCGCTGGGCGCGTGGCTCGTGGTGACCGACGACGGCACGCGCCTGCGGGTCGCGGACGACGAGGGGGCCGAGCGGCGCTGGCCGACGGAGGCCGAGGCGGAGCGCGCGAGGGCCGAGGCGGAGCGCGCGAGGGCCGAGGCGGAGAAGCACCGTGCGGACGCGCTCGCCGCGCAGGTCGAGGCGCTCACCGCGCAGGTCGAGGCGCTCAAGGGGAGGTAAGCGCCACGGAGCGGGCGCAGGGCGCCGACTCCTACCGCCCCTCCGCCGCCCGTAGAAAGCCCTCCATCCGGGTCAGGTCTTCCCCCCACAGCCCGTTCGCCCTCAGCCACTCGAGCTGCGCCCTCGCCTCCGGGAAGCGCCTCCTCGCCATCAGGTAGTCCACGTAGAACCGCCGGGCCTCCCTCGACGCCGGACCCTCCATCGCCGTCACGTGCGCGAAGGCCCGCTCGGCCTCCGGCTCCCTCCGCTGGAAGGCCAGCAGCCGCCCGTAGAGCCCGTAGGGTTCCGCCCACTCCGGGGCGTTGCGCACCGCCACCGAGACGTGCGCGAAGGCCTCCGCCAGCCGCTCCTCCCGGAAGCGGAAGCGCGCCACGAAGTACCGCATCCGAGCGCTCTCCGGCTGCACCGCGACCGCGCTCTCGAAGAGCCGCTCGGAGGTGCTCCAGTCGACGTTGCGCCGCACCGTCACCGCCGACCACAGCGCCAGCACCACCGCCGCCGCCGGGACCACCGCCCTCGACCGCCCTCGCGCCGCCCTCACCGCCGCGCCCAGCAGCACGAAGGCCCCTCCCGCACCGAGGTACCACCAGCGCTCCGCGAAGGCCGCGGGCAGCACCTTCGGCACGTTGGAGTACACCCCCGCGGTGACCAGCACCCACGCGCACGCTTCGGTCACCAGCGGATCGCTCCGCCACGAGCGCACCGCCAGCCCACCGAGCCCGAGGAGCGCCGCCGCGCCCAGCAGGGCGTCGCCGTCGAGGGCCATCACCGGGCGCACCACCGCGGCGCCGTAGTCCGCGCAGAGGTCGAGCGGCGCCACCAGCATCCGCGCCACCAGCCCGACGAAGTGAAGGCCCCAGCTCGCCCGCACCCCTAGAGAGGCGTCTCGCAGGGGGTTGGAGAGCAGGTCGGGCACCAGCGTCGCCGCGCTCCCCAGGGCGGCCGTGCGAAGCGCCGTGGCGGCCCCGAGGGCGAGCGCATACCCGGCATAGCGGGCGCCCTTCTCGGCGCGGGTGGTCTCGGTGCCGAGCAGGTCGCGCAGCACCAGCAGCGGCAGCACCACCACCACGGACTCCTTGCAGAGCAGCCCCGCGGCGAGGGCGAGCGGCCCGGCGAGGGTGGCCCCGAGTCCCCTGCGGGCGTGCCAGCCGTAGACCGCGAGCACGGCCAGCGCGCCCGCGAGGTCGGAGCGGTTGGTGATGCACGAGGCCGCGTCGGTGTGCAGCGGGTGCACCGCGAAGGCGAGGCCCGCGAGCAGCGCCGCCACCGGGTCGAGAAGGCGCCTCGCGAGCACGCGGAAGAACACCACGCTCGCCGCGGCGTGGAGGGCGATGTTGGTGAGGTGGAAGCTCCAGGGGCGCCACCCCCCGACGAGGCGGTCGAGCGCGAAGGAGAGCGTGAGCAGCGGGCGGTAGGTGTGCACCGACCACGAGGCCCCGCGGGGGAAGCCCCAGATGTCCGTGGTGAAGACCCGGGCCAGGGAGAAGGGCTCGCGCAGCACCGGGTTGGCGGTGACCACCGTGGTGTCGTCGTAGACGAAGTCGCCGCCGAGGGTGTTGGCGTAGACCGCCACCGCCGCCAGCAGCACCCACCAGGCAGGGTCGATCCGACGGAGCGAGGCCGCGGTCACCGCCGCCAGGTGCGGCCCGCGGGGCCGGACTTGAGCCCGCGCTGCTCCAGCACGAGCGAGCGGTAGGTGGTCCCGCGCTCCTTGGGGAGGAGCTTGTAGAGCACCATGCCCGCGGCCTCGGCGTCGTCGGTGGCGCGGTGGGCGTTGGAGAGGTCGACCCCGAGGCGGGTCGAGACCTCGCCGAGCTTGAAGCCCTTTACCCCGGTCTGTAAGGCCCTGGCCCAGACCAGCGGGTCGAGCCACTCGGTGCCTCGAAGGGCGGGCGGCGTGGCGGTGGTCTTGGTCACCTCCACCCCGGCGCGCACCAGCTCGGCGCGGATGAACCCCCGGTCGAAGCCCGCGTTGTAGGCCAGCGGGATGCGCCCCTGGAGAAGCTCCAGGATCTTCGGGGCGAGCTGCTCGAAGGTGGGCTGCCCCTTCACCTGGGCGTCGGTGATGCCGTGCACCGCGGCCGCATCCGCGGGGATCGGGATGCCCGGGTTCACCAGCATCCCGTAGCGGCCCTCCACCACGCCGTCGCGGAAGTGCACCACCGCGATCTCCACGATGCGGTCGCCGCGGCCCGGGTCTCTCCCGGTGGTCTCCGTGTCGATCGCCGCCATCGGCAGCGTGTGCCACGGGGCGTCGGGGTCGAGCTCCTCCGCGAGGCCGAGCTGCGCGGGAGGCGCCGTTCGGAGGAAGGGCATGATCCCCGGGTATGGCAGCCCCGTGGGGAAGCATGAGTTCACCTTCGATCCGTGCGCCATAGGGGGCCATCGCAGCACGTCGCGGCGCCCGCTGCCAACTTGCGCGCGCCCCGATTGACGTCCGAGCCCGGGGCCACCACCGTAGGCCGCCCCGATGGTTCCGCTGTCCGGCCCGCTGCTCGCACGCCTCGAAGCGCTCTCGCCCGAAGCCCTCGTCGCGATCACCGCACCCTCCGACGCGACCACCGCCGTGGCCCCTTCGCTACACTGGTCCGCCGACGAGGACGGCACCACCGAGGCCTGGGGCGCCGCGGTCTCCCTCGACGGCGAGCACCTCGACGCGCTCGCCCCGAGGGTGCGCTCGACCCTCTCGTCGCTCACTGCCCTCAGCGACCACGACGACGCGCCCGCGCCCCGGATGTTCGGCGGCCAGTGCTTCGACCCCGCCCGCTCCCACGCCCACGACCCGGCCTGGGGCAGAGCTCCCCGCGCCCTGATGGTGCTCCCCACCTGGAGCCGCATCGCTCTCGGCCATCGCTCGTGGCTCCAGTGGGTCGGCCCCGCCTCCGCCGCCCGCTCGCTCGACTGGACCTTACCCGCCGGTGTAAGCGCCCCCGCCGCTCCCGCCGCCGTGCGCGCGCCCGACCCCGAGGCGCAGCCCCGCTGGGAGGCGCTGGTGCGCGCTGCCCTCGACGCGATGGCCGACGGTGCCATCGACAAGCTGGTGGGCGCCCGCCGGGTGCGATGGTCCCGCCCGGGGGGATGGTCCCTCGCGGAGGTGCTCTCCCGGCTCCCGGCGCAGGACGGGGCCCGCTTCGCCATGCGCCTCGCGCCCGAGGTGGTCTTCGTCGGAGCGACGCCCGAGCGCCTCGTCCTTCGCCGCGGCGACACCGTGGAGGTCGACGCGCTGGCCGGCAGCATCCCCCGCGGCGCCGACGACCCCGCCGCCGTCGCCGCCCTCCTCGCCAGCGCCAAGGACCGTCACGAGCACGCCCTCGTGGTCACCTTCATCGCCGACGCGCTGCGCGCCCTCGGCCTCCCGGTCTCCCACGCCGAGCTCCCCTCGGTGCGCTCGCTCCCCTCGGTGCACCACCTCTGGACGCCCATCCGCGCGCGCTCCGACAAGGCCCCCGACGCGCTCACGCTCGCTTCAGCCCTGCACCCCACGCCCGCCGTCGCGGGCGCTCCCCGCGCCGACGCCCTCCGATGGATCGCCCGCCACGAGCCCGACCCCCGCGGCTGGTACGCCGGGACGCTGGGCTGGTGCGACGCCCGCGGTGACGGGCGCTTCGTGGTGGCGCTGCGCTCGGCGGTGATCCACGGAGACGAGGCATGGGCCTACGTGGGGGCGGGCCTGGTTCCTGGCTCCGACCCAGCGGCCGAGTGGCGCGAGACCGAGGCCAAGCTCCGCACGGCGCGCGTCGCCCTCGAAGGACCCCCATGACCACTCCTCCCTCCGACCTTCACAGCGCCTGGGCGCGGTGGTTCATCAGCGCCCTCGCCGACTCCGGCCTGCGCGACGTGATCGTCTCCCCGGGATCGCGCTCCACCCCGCTGGCCCTGGCCGCCGCGGAGTGCCCCCGGGTGCGCTGCCTTCCCGTCGTCGACGAGCGCGTCGCGGCCTTCGTGGCGCTCGGCCAGGCGCGCATCACCGGTCTCCCCTCGATGCTCCTCTGCACCTCCGGAACCGCCGGAGCCCACTACCTCCCCGCCCTCATCGAGGCCTCGCAGGCCTTCATCCCCGTGCTGGTGGTCACCGCCGATCGCCCGTGGGAGGCCTACGACTGCGCCTCGCCGCAGACCATCGACCAGACCGACCTCTTCGGCCGCTCGGTGCGCCACCGCGCCGAGCTCGGGCTGCCCGACGCCTCCCCCGAGGCCCTCGCCGCCGTCGGCCGCATCGCCGCCCAGTGCCTCGCGCTCACCCGCTCGCCCACGCCCGGCCCGGTGCACCTCAACGCCCGCTTCCGAAAGCCGCTGGAGCCCGTGGAGGTCGCCGCCCCGGAGCCCTGGTCCGCCGAGCTCTCCCGGCGGGTGACCCTCGGCGCCCCGAGGGCGTTTACCCCGGAGTGTATTCCGTCCTCCGAGGGGGTCGCCGCGCTCACGGACAGCCTCGCCCACGCGAGCCGTCCGCTCTTCGTGTGCGGCCCGACGCTCTCCTGGGGGAGCACCGCCCACGAGGCCCTCTTCGCGCTGGCCGCGGCGGTGGGAGCGCCCGTGGTGGCCGAGTCGTCGAGCGGCTACCGCCACGTGGAGTCGACCGGCGCGGCGACGGTGTGCCCGGGCGTCGAGCTCGCGGCCCGCAGCGCGTCGTGGCGCGAGAGGCACCGCCCCGACCTGGTGGTCTCCTGGTCGCTGCCTCCCACCTCGCCCTCGCTCACCGCATGGATCACCCACCCCGCGGTGGAGCGCTGGGTGGTGGCCCCGCACGGCTGGCCCGACCCGGCGGGGGACGCGAGGGCGGTGCTGTGGGGAGATCCCGAGGCGGTGGCGCACGCGGCGCGGCTGGCGCTCGGGGCGAGGTCGGTGGGCGCGGAGCCGTCGTGGTCGCGGTCGCTGAGGTCGGCCGACGCGCAGGCGTGGTCGGCGGTGAGGGCGGAGACCTTCGGCGAGGCGCTGGACGAGCTCACGGTGGCGCAGTCGCTCCTCGACGCGCTGCCTTCGGGGGCGTGCCTCGTGGCGGGCAACAGCATGCCGGTGCGCGACCTGGAGATGGCCTCGCCGTGGCGCTCGCTGAGGGTGCTGCACCAGCGGGGAGGCAGCGGCATCGACGGGCTGATCGCAGGCGCCCTCGGGGCGAGGACGAAGCTGGGTGCCGCGGAGCCGGTGGCGGTGCTGCTGGGCGACGTGAGCGCGGCGCACGACCTCGGGGGATTGAGCGCGGCGCAGGAGCTCGATGGGGCGCTGGTGGTGCTGCTGGTGCAGAACGGCGGCGGGCGCATCTTCGCGGAGCTGCCGCTGGGGAAGACGGCCCCGCCGGGGAGCGAGCGGGCGGCGGCCTTCGGGCGGTTCTTTCTTACGCCGCAGGGTATTCGCTGGGCGGAGGCGTCGGGGGCCTTCGGTCACCGCTACGCGCGGGTGGAGACGCCCTCGGCGCTGGCGGCGGCGCTCGACGAGGCGCTGTCGACCGACGGGGTGACGGTGATCGAGGCGGTGGTCGGGCCCGAGGACGCAGGCGCCCGGAGGCAGCGGGTGAGGGCGAGGGTCGAGCGGGGGCTCGCGGAGTGATCGGCTGGCTGCACGGCTTCCTCGGGGCGCCGGCGCAGTGGGAGCGGGTGCGGGCGGAGGGCGAGGCGTGGTGGATGCCGGGCCACGGCCCGGAGCCGTGGGTGCTGCCGGGCGCGGGCTTCGACGAGGTGGTCGACGCGTTGGCGCCGTGGACAACGGGTCGGCGGGTGCTGGTGGGCTACTCGTTGGGGGCTCGGCTGGCGCTCTCGCTGGCGCTGCGCCACCCGGGTGAGCTGCGGGCGGTGGTGCTGGTGGGAGGGACGCCCGGCATCGAGGACGCGAGCGATCGGGCGGCGAGGGCGGCGGCGGACGACGCGCTGGCGGAGAGCATCGGGCGCGGGGGCATGGAGGCCTTCGTGGAGAGGTGGGAGGCGCTGCCGCTGTTCGCGACGCAGCGGGAGCTGGCCCCGGAGGCGCTGGCGGCGCAGCGGTCGTGGCGGACGGGGCACCGGCCCGAGGCGATCGCGTGGGCGCTCTCGACGCTGAGCACGGGGAGGATGCCGCCGCTGTGGGAGGCGCTGGCGGGCGCGCCCTTCACGGTGCACGCGGTGACCGGAGAGCGCGACGAGAAGTTCACCCGCATCGCGGAGGAGATGGTGCGCAGGGGTGAGGGGAGGGTGGTGCACCATCGGGTCGCGGGGGTCGGGCACAACGTGGTGCTCGAAGACCCGGCGGCGGTGGCGAGGGTGGTGGGGGTGGCCGGGTGGGCAGATGGCCCGATCCGATCGCCTCGGCGGGGCGAGCATTCTCCTCGGACGGAGGGTCGGCCGACTGGAAGAGGTGATGGCGACGTTGACTGAATGCGATCGCGCAGCGGTCATCTACGCGGTCGCGCCGTGGGCGCCCGGGTCACCCGCGTTCATCGCGCGGGTGTCGAGCGACGAGAGCGAGCCCGTCGAGGCGAGAGCCATCGGTGCGTCGCGGTTCATGGGCGTAGCGGAGGCGATGGACAGTGCGGCGCCGCAGCATCGGCTCGTCGGGGTGAACGGTAGACCCCGCGGAAGTGGCACCCGGTGATCAGTCGTCGCGGCGGGAGAGCCAGGCGTCGAGCGCAGCGGCGTCGAGCCCGAAGACCTCGTCGAGCACCCGATCGCCCCGGAGTATCAAGCGCCGCCGTAGAACATCGTCCTCGTCCACGGAGAGCGTGCGCCCGAGGGTTCGCTCGACATAGCGCCCGAGCGCGAGGTGCGCACCTTCGGTGCGGCCCTTGGTGAGGCCCTCCAGGATGCCCTTGGTGAGGCCCTCGGTGAGGCCCTCGATGCGGGCTGCGCGCTTCATCTCCTCTACGAGTGGAAAGCCCTTCATCGCCTCTTCCTCCTCTGCTTCACCCGGCGTCTGTACGCCGCGTACTCGCCGCTCGATGTGACGTTCTACCATTCGCAGCAGCAGCGCGTCGCGCACCTCCCCGGGAGGCGACTCTCGCAGCGCGGCCACCGATCGCCGGAGGGTCTTCCCCGCGCCCATCAGCCGAAGCGGTAGCGTGTCCTCCGTCTCCGGAAGCTCGGAGAGCACCACCAGGGATACCGGCATCGCGTCCCCCAGATCGTAGATCCCAGGTTCCCACCCTTTCGTCGGCGTCGCGCGGAAGGCCCGCAACGCGGCGTCGGGCCGTCCCCCGCACAGCAGCCACGCGCGCTCCGCCGGGGAGCGATTCGCGAGCTCGCGGGCGTGGCGATGGTTGAGCAGCTTGCGGAGACACGCGGTCACCTCCGCGACGTCGGGCGCCTCGTGGAAGGCCTCGAAGAAGCAGCTCCGGTCGCTCATCCGACCCAGCAGACCCAACGCTCGCCGAGCCTCGTCGTGGTCAGGGTCGGGCTCGAAGTAGACGTCCACCCGCTGCGTCGCCAGCGAAGGCACCTCGGCCTCCGTCTCGACGCGCCCCCGCGCCGAAAGCAGCAGGTCGAGGATCTCCTTGGCGAGCTGATCGAAGGACGGCGACACACGGCCCGCCAGAGCGCGCGGCGTGCCGGTCGAGATACGTCGATGAAACCAGCGCGCGAAGGGGTGGCGGCGGGTGGCGGCGAGGGTGGCGGCGGACACCCCGGCGCACTCGAAAAGTGCCCACCCGGCGGCAACGCAGGCAGGATGCGCCCATGAATGCGCGATCGGATCGGTGGCGGCTCGCCTGCTGTGTGCTCTTGATCTCAGGCTGTGGCCTCGGTGCCTCCGTGGTGGGCGGACCCACCGACGCCGGAGTGAGCGACCTCGGAGCGGACGTCCGCGCCGACGCGGGCCCCCTCGACGCGGGCCCCCTCGACGCGGGCCCCCTCGACGCGCCTCGCACCGACACGCCCGACGTCGGACCGGCGCGCTGCCAGCGCAACGAGGAGTGCCGCGACAACGAGTTCGGCTTCACCGTGTGCGACCTCCCCACCGGGCGCTGCGTGGCCTGCTCGCCCGCCGCCGACACCTGCCCCGCGGGGCAGTTCTGCGACGGGGCCACCTTCCGCTGCTCGCCCGGCTGCCGCAACGACGAGGGCTGCGCGGCCTCCGTCGTCGGCGACGGCGGCGTCTCCGCGGCGGACGGCGGCGCCTCCACACTGCGCTGCGAGCTGCCCACCCGCCGCTGCGTCGAGTGCGTCACCGACGCCCACTGCCCCGCCGGGCTCGTGTGCTCGGGCAACCGGTGCGTCGCCGGCTGCAACGCCTCGCAGCCCTGCCCTTCGGGCCTCGCCTGCTGCGACAGCGCCTGCGTCAACCCGCAGGACAACACCGCCCACTGCGGCGGCTGCGGGATGACCTGCGTGGTCGCCAACGGCGCCCCCCGATGCTCCATGGGAGCCTGCGCGGTGGGGTCGTGCACCGGGTCCTTCGGCGACTGCGACATGAGCGCGGCCAACGGCTGCGAGACCAACACCGCGACGACCGCCGCCCACTGCGGCGCCTGCGGCCGCGCCTGCGCCAGCCGTCCCAACACCACCGCGCGCTGCGCCGAGGGCGCCTGCGCCTGGGACTGCAACGAGGGCTTCGCGGACTGCGACGGCGTCGCGGCCAACGGCTGCGAGGTCGACACCCGCACCGCCGCCGCGCACTGCGGCCGCTGCGACAACGCCTGCGTCACCGCGGGCGGCACCGCGGCCTGCGTCGCCGGAGCGTGCACCGTGGGCGCCTGCAACGCGGGCTTCGCGGACTGCGACCGAGTCGCGACCAACGGCTGCGAGGTCGACACGCGGGTGACGCTGTCGAGCTGCGGGATGTGCGGCAACGCCTGCCCCGCGCGCGCCAACGCCACGCCGACCTGCGCCGCGGGCGCCTGCGGAATCGCCTGCAACACGGGCTTCGGCAACTGCGACGGCATGGCCGCCAACGGCTGCGAGGTCGACACCCGGGTGACGCTCGCCCACTGCGGGGCGTGCGGCTCCGCCTGCCCGGCGAGGGCCAACGCCACGCCGACCTGCGCGGCAGGCACCTGCGGAATCACCTGCAACACGGGCTTCGCCAACTGCAACGGGCTCGCGGCTGACGGCTGCGAGGTGAACCTCGCCGTCGACGCCGGTCACTGCGGCTCGTGCAGCACCGCCTGCCCGGCAGGGGCGACCTGCGCGGCGGGGATGTGCTCCTGCCCGCTCGGGACGAGCTCCTGCGCGGGGGCGTGCGTCAACCTCACCAGCGACACCCGCAACTGCGGCGCCTGCGGAGCCGTCTGCGCCGCGGGTCAGGTCTGCCGCACGGGCACCTGCCAGGCCACCTGCGCCAGCGGCAGCACGCTCTGCGGGACCCAGTGCGTCACCCTTGGCGACAACCCCCTCCACTGCGGCGCCTGCAACAACCGATGCCCGGCGGACAGCACCTGCGCCAGCGGGGTGTGCGTCCCGGTGGTGACCGTCGACCCCATCGGCTGCGCCGACGGCACCCGCGAGGCCTTCGGCGACCGCGCCCGCTTCCCTCGCATCGCGGGCTGCTCGGGCGCGTGGTCCCTCCCGGGGATCTTCCCCGCCATCCCCGCCTCGTCGCTCCCCGCCTGCGCGACGCTGGGCAACAGCTCGACCAGCGCTCCGGCCAACGGCGCGGGCTGCGCGTCGTCCAACCTCTGCGCCCGCGGCTGGCACATCTGCAACGGCGGCGAGGTCACCCCCCGCACCGGCGCGTCGGGCTGCGCCGCGGAGACGGCCTACCCCGCGGCGTCGTTCTTCGCGGCGGCGGTCTCGGGCACCGGCTGCGGCATCTGCGCGCTGCGCTCGGGCACCCTCACCGGGCCGAGCTGCACCTCGCTCTCGTGCGCCACCAACTGCCGCGAGAGCGGCGACCTCAACAACGACTTCTTCGGCTGCGGCACGCTCGGCGCCGCGGTCGGCGGCGCCTGCGACGGGCTCAACCGCTTCTCCAACAACGACTGCGGCGCCCTCGGCGCCCCGTGGATCTGCGGCGGGAGCGTCCAGGAGAGCCGCACCGTGGTGAAGACCTCCGCCGCCGCCGGCGGGGTCCTCTGCTGCCGCGACTGACCCCTCAGCTCACCAGGGTACGTGCACCGCCGGCGTCGGCGGCGCGCAGCCCGCTCGCTCCAGCCCGTACGCCGCCGCCAGCAGCGTCGCCTCGTCCCACGGCTTCGCCATCAGCTGCAGCCCTACGGGCAGCCGCGCCCCCTGCACGCCCACCGGCGCCGTCAGCGCCGGGAGCCCGGTGAGGTTACCCAGGAAGGTAAACCGCACCAGGTCGTTGGTGACCGCCTGGTCGGCCTCGCCCGCTCGCTCGGCGCGGGGTCGCACCCTCGGCGCGGCGATGGCCACGGTGGGCGTCGCGTAGAGGTCCACCTCGCCCAGCAGCGCGGCGAGCTGCAGCCGCAGCCGACGCCGGAGGAGCTGCGCCTTCTGGTGATCCGCCGCGGAGATCTGCCTGCCGATGGCGAGGGTGAGCCGCACGTCGAGGGCCATCTTGTCGCGGTGCTTGCGGTACTCCTCGGCGTGCCCGCGCGCCGACTCGGCGACCATCGTCACGAAGCCGATGGCGCCCGCGTGGCGCCCGAGCGGGAGCGACACGTCGCGCAGCACGGCGCCCTGCTTCTCCAGGGTGCGCAGCGCCTCGCGGCAGGTGAAGGCGATGGTCGGGTCGGCGTCGGCCCACTCGTTGGGATCGACCCCGATGCGAAGGCCCTTCAGGTCGCGAGAGCGGGCGTTGTCGAGGGCGGCGAGGTCGAGCGGAGGCGAGCCCTGGCTCACCGGGCACCTCCCGTCGTGCCCCGAGGTCACCCTCAAGAACTTCTCCATCGCCTCGACCGAGCGGGCGATGGGACCGAGGTGCCCGACGCTCCCGTCGAGGTTGCCGTCGCCGGTGTTGGGGATGCGGCCGAAGGTGGGCTTGAGCCCCCACACGCCGCAGAGGGAGGCCGGGATGCGCACCGACCCGCCCCCGTCGGAGGCCACCGCGACGGGCACCGCGCCGAGCGCCACGGCCACCGCGCTGCCCGAGGACGATCCGCCGGGGGCGCAGCTGGGGTCGTGCGGGTTGCGAGGGGTGCGGGTCTCGTGGGGGGAGATGCCCGTCGCCCCGAGGCCGAGCTCGTGCTGCACGCTCTTGCCGACGATCACCGCCCCGGCGTCCCTCAGCCGGGCGACCGCCGTCGCGTCGCGCGCCGCAGGGACCGCCGGGAGATAGACGGTGCCCGAGCGGGTCGGCAGCCCCGCGACGTCCACCTCGTCTTTTACCACCATGGGTATGCCGTCGAAGTCCCCGAGGGCCTGGCCGGAGGCGTAGCGCGCGGTGGCGGCGTCCGCGGCGCGGCGGGCCTGGTCGTCGTTGTAGTCGCGCACCGCGGCGTGGGCGGGGGTGCGGGCGGCGGCGTCGCGCAGGGCGGAGAGCACCCGGTCGAGGTGCTCCCGGGGCGTGAGCTCGCGGCGGGTGAAGAGCCCGTGGAGCGCGTCGAGGGTGATCACTTGGAGAGCTCCTCCGGGCCGATGGGGCGCTCGCTCAGGCTGGGGTGGTCCCCGGGCTCGACCGGGAGCCCGAGGGCCCGGGAGATGCCCGACTCGCCGTACATGATGTGCAGTACTGCGCGGGCGGTCAGCGGGGATTCAGCAGCGCGGACGAGCGCGCGGAGGGTCCGGTCGTCGAGGGGGGGGCTCTGCATGGCCGCGCACGATACGGACCGCGGACCCGGCTGGGAAGACCGCCGTCATTCGGAGCAGAAGAGGGGTTCGCGGCGGGGGGGAGGTCGGGCAAGATGCCCTCATGAGAGCGAGAACGGGTCGTTGGCAGGTGGCATGTCTGGCCCTGGTGGTGTCCGGGTGCGGGCTGGGATCCTCGGTAGTGGGCGGACCCGTCGACGCAGGGGGCGACATCGGGGTCGTCGACGTGGTGAGCGACCTCGGGCCGATGGACGTCCCTCCGCCGGACGTGGTCACCGCGTGTCGCAACAGCTCCGAGTGCGTGGGCAACGCCGGCGGCCCGACCTGTGACGTCGCGAGCGGCCGCTGCGTCGCCTGCTCCGCCACCGACGACCGCTGCGGCGTGGGCCGCCGCTGCGACCCGGCGACCTTCACCTGCGTCGCGGGCTGTCGCAACGACGACGCCTGCGCCACCGCCACCGTCGACGGCGGCGTCGGGGTGGCCGCGCCGCGCTGCGACCCGACGACGCGCGCCTGCGTGGCCTGCGTGGTGGACGACCACTGCACCCTGGGTCAGCGCTGCATGGGCAACCAGTGCGTGCCCGGCTGCGACGCCATGCGCGGCTGCCTCGCGGGGCAGACCTGCTGCGGCGGCGGCTGCGTCGACATCCGCACCAACACCGGCAACTGCGGCGGCTGCGGGATGAGCTGCACGATCAGCAACGGCACCCCGGTGTGCAACGTCGGCGCGTGCTCCGTGGCCTCGTGCTCCGAGGGCTTCGGCAACTGCGACATGAGCGCTGCCAACGGCTGCGAGGTCGACACCCGCACCACCCTCGCGCACTGCGGCACCTGCGGCAACGCGTGCCCGACGCGCGCCAACGCGATGTCGACCTGCGCGGCCGGGGCCTGCGGCTTCACCTGCGAGCCGGGCTTCGCGGACTGCGACATGAGCGCGGCCAACGGCTGCGAGGCCGACACCCGGGTGAGCACCACCCACTGCGGGATGTGCGGCACCGCGTGCCCGACGCGCGCCAACGCCACGACGACCTGCGCGGCCGGGGCCTGCGGCTTCACCTGCGCGACGGGCTTCGCGGACTGCGACGGCGACGCCGCCAACGGCTGCGAGGTCGACACCCGCACCAGCCTCACCCACTGCGGCGCCTGCGGCAACGCGTGCGGGGCGACCGCCGGCGGCTCCTCGGTCTGCTCCGCGGGCGTCTGCGGCGTGGCCTGCGAGGCCGGCTTCGGCGACTGCGACCGGAGCGCGGCCAACGGCTGCGAGGTCGACACCCGCACCAGCCTCACGCACTGCGGCGCGTGCGGCACCGCCTGCCCGGCGCGCGCCAACGCGGCGGCGAGCTGCGCCTCGGGCACCTGCGGCTTCACCTGCGCGACGGGCTTCGCGGACTGCGACGGCAACGCGGCCAACGGCTGCGAGGTCGACACCCGCACCAGCCTCACGCACTGCGGGATGTGCAACCGCGCCTGCGCCTTCGCCAACGCCGGGGCGACCTGCACGGCGGGGGCGTGCGGCCTCGGGGTGTGCACCAGCGGCTTCGGCAACTGCAACGCCACCGCGGGCGACGGCTGCGAGGCCAACCTCGCGACCAGCGCGTCCAACTGCGGCACCTGCGGCAACGTGTGCTCGCTGCCCCACGCGACGGCGAGCTGCGAGGCGCGCCTCTGCGCGGTGGCGAGCTGCGAGGCGAACTTCGGCGACTGCGACGGCAGCGCGGCCACCGGCTGCGAGGCGGCGCTGCTCACCGACGCGAACAACTGCGGCGCCTGCGGCAACCGCTGCGGGAGCGGGGCCTGCGTGGCGGGGCTCTGCAACCCCTTCCCCAGCACCGGGGGCGAGGGGAGCTTCTCGCCGACGACGGACGTCGCGCTGTCGCCCGGCATCCACAACTTCACCACCATCAACGTCCCGGTGGGGGTGCGCATCACCACCACGGGCACCGGGGTGCTCGACCTGAGGGCGACCGGCCCGGTGGTGATCAACGGGATCATCGACGTGAGCGGCAGCGTCGGCGGCGAGCAGGCGGCGGCGCTGGCGCGCGGGTCGAGCTGCGTCGACAACGGCAACGGGTCGCAGGGCGGGTTCACGGGCAACGTGGTCTTCAGCGCGACCGGCGGCGACGTGGTCGCGGGCACTGGGCAGTTCGGCGCGCTGGGCGGCGGCGGCACCGGGTCGCCGGGCGCCGACGGCACCTCCCGCCTCGGCGTGGTGGTGGCGGGTCGGGGCAGCACCGGCGGCGGCTCGGGCGGCGGCTGGAGCTGCACCGGCGGCGGCGGCGGCGGCGGCGGCGGCTTCGCGGGCGGCGGCGGCGGCTTCGGCTACCAGAGCAACGAGTGCGGCTGCCTGGGCCAGGGCGGCGCGGGCGGCAACGGCGGCGGGGCGGGCCGGGGCGCGGGCGGCGCGAGCGTGGGCCAGGGCGGTCGCGGCGGCACCAGCGGCGGCAACGTGGCCTACGACGGCTCCAACGGGCTGACGCGCGCGCCCGCGGCGGCGAGCGGCTGCGGCTACCAGACGGCCCACGGCGGCGGCGGCGGCGGCGGCTCCATCGGCTCCGAGGCGGTGCTCGACCTGACGATGGCGACGACCTTCCGGCCGGGCTCGGCGGGCGGCGGCGGCGGCGGCGACGAGGGGTCCGGCGGCGGCGGCGGCGGCGGCGCGGTGCGCGTGGCCTCGCCGGTGAGCATCACCGTGGGCGCCTCCGGGCGCATCGCGGCGCAGGGCGGTCGCGGCGGTCGGCAGTCCTGCGGCGGCGGGCCCGGCGGCGGCGGATCAGGCGGCGCGATCTACCTCGCCTCCCCGGTGCTCACGGTGGCCACCGGGGCGGTGGTCTCTGCGAGCGGCGGCGCGGGCGGCGGCGACGTGAGCGTGCTCACGCAGGCGGCGGGCACCGGCGGCCTCGGGCGCATCCGCCTCTCCGCCGGCGTCGGCGCGGCGGGCTGCACCGTCTCGGGCACCTTCACCCCGGCGCTGGTGAGCGGCTGCGCGGCGACCACGAGCCCGACCCCCGCGCGCCCCTACGTCGCGCGCTACCCGGAATAGTTTCGAGGCCCATAGAGGCACGAGGAGACCCGACGGAGGGGGCATCGGCCCCCCCCTTCCGTTGGGGCGGTGGTTTGCACTAGGGTCGCGCGGGATTTCTGGTTCGCTGGAGGGTTCAGTCCATGTCGAAGTTCGATACGTTGGTGGAGATCTTCTCGGAGAGCACCAAGCGCTACGCGCAGTCGCCGCTGTTCGGTGAGAAGCGCGACGGCGAGTGGCAGTGGATGACCTACGGGGCCTTCAAGGAGAAGGTCGACAACCTCCGCGGGGGCCTCGCGGGCCTCGGGGTGAAGTCCGGCGACCGGGTCGCGGTGATCTCCAACAACCGCGCGGAGTGGGCCATCGGCGCCTACGCGACGTACACCCTCGGCGCGGCCTACGTGCCCATGTACGAGTCGCAGCACGACGCCGAGTGGGCGTACATCCTCAACGACTGCGGCGCCGAGGTGTGCTTCGTCCCGAGCGACAAGATCAAAGACCGGGTGCTCAAGGTGCGCGGCGACTGTCCTGCGCTCCAGCACGTGATCACCTTCACGGGCAGCGAGACCGAGAGCGACACCATGGCCGCGCTGCTGCGCCGGGGCGCCGAGACGCCCGCGCCGCTGGTGAAGCCCGACAAGAGCGACCTCGCGGGGCTCATCTACACCTCCGGCACGACGGGCAAGCCCAAGGGCGTGAAGCTCTCGCACTCCAACATGGCCAACAACGTGAGCGCCATGCACGAGATGCTCGCCATCGGGCCGGGCGATCGGTCGCTGTCGTTCCTGCCGTGGGCGCACTCCTTCGGGCAGGTGGTCGAGCTGCACGGGCTCTTCTCCATGGGCGCCTCGCTGGCCATCGCGGAGAGCGTCGAGAAGCTCCTGGCGAACATGGCGGAGATCGCCCCGTCGCTGGTGTTCTCCGTGCCGCGCGTCTTCAACAAGCTCTACGCGGGGCTCAACAAGAAGATGGAGGCGATGCCTCCGATGCGCCGCAAGCTGCTCGTCGCGGCGATGGCCAACGCCTCCGAGCGGCGCGCGCTCCATGACAACGGCAAGAGCTCGGCCTTCGTCGAGCTCAAGCACAAGCTCTTCGACAAGGTGGTGCTCTCCAAGGTGCGCGGCACCTTCTTCGGCCCCAACCTGAAGTACGCGTTCTCCGGCGGCGCGGCGATCTCCCGCGAGGTGGCCGAGTTCATCGACAACATCGGGGTGACCGTCTACGAGGGCTACGGCCTCACCGAGACCTCGCCCATCGCGACCTGCAACTCCCCGAAGGGGCGGCGCATCGGCAGCGTGGGCAAGCCCATCCCGGGCACGCGGGTGAGCATCGACAAGGAGGCCGCGAGCGACCCGCTGCACGGCGAGGTCATCTGCTACGGCCACAACGTGATGCAGGGCTATTACAACCTGCCCGAGGAGAACGAGAAGGTCTTCACCGCGGACGGCGGCTTCCGCACCGGGGACATGGGCTACGTCGACGCCGACGGGTTCCTCTTCATCACCGGGCGCATCAAGGAGCAGTACAAGCTGGAGAACGGCAAGTACGTGGTCCCGGTGCCGATCGAGGAGGCCATCAAGCTGTCGCCGTGGGTGCTCAACGTGATGGTCCACGGGGCCAACCGCCCGTACAACGTCGCGATCATCGTGCCCGACGTGGAGAAGCTGAAGGCCTGGGCGACGGAGAAGGGCATCTCCACCGACCCTCTGCCCGCGCTGCTCCAGAACCCCGAGGTGATGGCCTTCTTCCGAGACGAGATCGGCAAGCACACCCACGAGATCAAGGGCTATGAGCGCGTGAGAAACTTCGCGCTGGTGGCCGAAGACTTCACCATCGACAACGACCTGCTCACCCCGAAGATGTCGCTCAAGCGCCGCAACGTGGTGAACCGCTACGAGTCGACCATCAACTCCCTCTACGAGGGCGCCTCGCCGGTCACCGCGGGCGACTGAGCCCTTCGGCTCTCCCCCTCCGATCTCCCCTCCCTACGACCCCAACAGCACCCGGAGCATCGAGACCAGCAGGTCGGGCTCCACCGGCTTGACCAGGCAGTCGACGGCGCCCGCGGCGAGGCACCGCTCCCGCTCAGCCCCCGTCGCCGTGAGCGCCACCACCGGAACCCTCGCCAGGTCTCCCCTCGCCCTGATCGCCCGGGTCGCCTCGTAGCCGCCCTGCTCGGGCCGCGTGGCGTCCATGATCACCAGGTCGACGTCGCCCCGCTCGTCCAGTCGGTCGAGCGCCTCGCGGCCGCTCTTCGCGCGGGTCACCTTCACGCCGTAGCGCTCCAGCAGGCCGGTGAGGGCGAAGACGTCGTGGAGGTCGTCGTCCACCAGCAGCACCTCGCGGCCCTCCAGCGAGGGGGCGCTCTCCAGCGAGCGCAGGAGCGCCTCCCGCTGCGCCGGCGGGAGGGAAGCCTGCGCCCGGTGGAGGAGCAGGGTGCTCTCGTCCAGCAGGCGCTCGGCGGTGCGCGCGGGCCTCAGCACCTGCGAGCGCTCGAGCCGAGAGAGCCTCGCCTCGTCCTCCGCGGGGAGCGCGTCCAGGGCGTAGGCGACCGCCGGGACGCGCCGCAGCTCGGGGCGCTGGGAGAGCGCCTCCAGCAGGTCGAGGCCCCCGCCGCCCGCCTGGTCGAGGCCCACGATCATGGCGTCGTAGCGGCCCCTCGCGATCGCCTCGAGCGCCTCTCGCCCCGCCACCGCGGTGACCTCCACGCCCTCGCCTCCGACCACGGCGACGATGTCCTCCCGGCGGCCGCCGTCGTCCTCGACCACCAGCAGGAGTCGCATGCTGCGCTCGACCAGGGAGGCCGCGTCGTCGAGCGCCCGGGCGAGCGCGTCGTCGGCGACGGGCCTCGCGAGGAAGCCCAGGGCGCCGCTCGCCAGCGCGTGGTGGCCCTGCGCCCCGGCGCCGACCAGGTGCACCGGAACATGGCGGCTGCGAGGGTCGTGCTTCAGCCGATCGAGCAGCACCCACGGGTCGGCGTCGGGCACCGAGAGGTCGAGCACGACGGCGTCGGGCTGCAGCGCATGGACGAGCTCGAGGCACCGGGCTCCGAGGGCGGGCGCGACCCGGTAGCCCCGAGGCCGGGCGACGCGGTCGAGCGCCCGGGAGAGGGCCTCGTCGTCCGAGACGAGCAGCAGCGCGTGCGTCGGGTGTGCGGCGGGCTCCGGGGGAGAGGCGTGGGCTGGCATCGCGTGGTGGTCCTCCGAGCAAGGTACAGCCCGGCCTCCCTGCCGCCATCCCCCCGGTCGCGCAGCGGGGCGCTTGCGGGCCCATGGCCCCGGGCGGTAGATGCCTGCCATCGTGCTGCTCGGCCAACGGATCGCCGTGGTGATTCCTGCCTTCAATACCGGGGCGCGTGTGCGCCGGGTGGTGGACACCCTGCCGCCCTTCGTCGACCTCGCGGTGGTGATCGACGACGCCAGCACCGACGACACCGCGGAGGTGCTCGCCGCGATGGCCGGCCCCGCCGTGGTGGTGCTGCGCCACGAGGAGAACCGCGGCGTCGGAGGGGCGCTCGCGACGGGCTACCGGGAGGCGCTCGCCCGAGGGGCCGAGCTGGTGGCCGTGATGGCGGGCGACGCGCAGATGGACCCGTCGGACCTCGCGGCCCTGGCCGCGCCGGTGGCCGAGGGGAGGGCGGACTACGCCAAGGGCAACCGGCTGCGCCACGCCGACTGCGTGAGGGTGATGCCGGCGGTGCGCTATGCGGGCAACCGGGTGCTGTCATGGCTGACGCGCCTGGCGACGGGGCTGCCGGGCGTCGGGGACTCGCAGTGCGGGTACACGGTGATCTCCGCGAGGGCGCTGAGGGAGCTCGACCTCGACGGGCTATGGCGGCGCTATGGCTACCCCAACCACCTGCTGGGCGCGCTGGCGCTGCAGCGGCGGAGGGTGGTCGACGTGGTGGTGCGGCCCGTCTACGCGGGCGAGACGAGCGGCGTGCGGTGGCGCGACGCGCTGGTGGTGATCCCGCGCATCCTGCTGGCGGTGGCGCTGGCGAGGCACGTGGGGCGCGCGAGGGTGTCGTGGCTGGGGCTGCCGGGCTCGGCGGCGCTGGAGCGCGGAGGGGAACTCGATGGCTGAAGACGAGGAGACGGGCGGGGCGGAGCTGAGCGCGAGGGCGATCGCGGCGTCGACGGGGGAGCTCAACGCGCTGCTGGGGCGGGGCACGCGCTTCGAGGGCAAGCTGACCTTCGAGGGCAGGGTGCGCATCGACGGGCACTTCGTGGGGGAGGTGTTCAGCGAAGGGGTGCTGGTGGTGGGCGAGGAGGCGGAGCTCACGGTCACCGCCCTCGACGTGGGCACCCTCATCGTCCGCGGAGGCACCATCCGCGGAGACATCACCGCGCGCGTGACCGTGGAAGTCTACGCCCCGTCGACGGTCCTCGGGAACATCTCCTCCCCGGAAGTTTTCATCGACAAGGGCGTGCGCTTCGAGGGCGGGGTAAAGATGCCTACGCCCGATCGTTGAATGCCGTACCCCTTTTCCCCCGTCAGGAGCTGTCGATGAAGCACCTTGCCCCCAAGCACTCCGCAGGTCTCCTCGTCAGCCTGTCGCTGTCCCTGGGCGCGGCCTTCCCGGGCGCCGCGATGGCGCAGACGCCTCCCTCCACCGCGACCGCAGGAGACGCGGCGGTGACCCAACCCCCCGCCGCGGCCGCAGCCGCAGCCCCCGATGTGGTGACGAGCTCCGAGGAGGTCCCCGGGCTCACCGTGCGCCGCGGTCGCTCGGAGACCATCATCGACGCGCCCATCGAGGTCGTGGCCCGAGCGATCACCGACTTCCCGACCTACGACACCTTCATGCCGCACGTGCGCGACGTGCGCGTGGTGCGCCGCAACCGCGCCGACACCGACGTCTACATGCAGGTCCCGCTGCGGGGCTCGCTCGGGGTGGTGTGGGCGCTGGTGCGGGTGAACGTGCGCCGCACCCCCGGGCGCCTCGAGCTGGTGGGCCACGCCGTCGACGGCAACATGGAGCGCTTCGAGAGCACCACCACCCTGGAGCGCATCCCGGGCCCCACCCCTCGCACCCGCATGAGCTTCACCCTCCTGGCGCTCCCCCGGCTGCCGTTTCCCTCCTCGGTGTTCTCCCGGGAGATGGTCGACGCCGCCCGCACCGTCGCGAACAACCTCCGCGCCCGCATCGCCCGCGCCGAGGCCGCCCGCACCCAGGCCGCCGCCAGCGCGACCATTGTCCGGACCGGCGGCTGACCTTACAGCCCTCACGTGCCTTGACCCTCGCGAAGTTGGGGTGATAGAAGCCGCGCGACCTCCGCCACGGGGGGCTAAGCACCGCGCGTCGTTTCCCTCCATTTCCTGCGGGATCGACGGCCGTCGCAGGAGCCGCGCATGCCGAACGTCCTCGCTCTGCTCGTCGCCAACGAACGTCCGCTCATCAACATCGACGTCACCCTCCTGCTCAACCTGGGCGTGTGGGTCGTTCTCTTCTTCTTCCTCCGGGCGACCCTCTGGAAGCCGATGCTGGCGCTCATCGACGCCCGCGAGGCCGGCACCGCCGGGGCCCGCGAGGAGGCCGCGCGGCTCGACGCCGAGGCGAAGACCCTCAAGGGCTCCCTCGACGAGCAGCTCGCCGTCGCGCGCTCGTCCGCCTCCAAGGCCCGCGAGGCCCTCCGGGCGGAGGGCGTCCGCGCCGAGGCCGACCTGCTGGGCAAGGCCCGCGAGGAGGTCAACGCGGCCGTCGAGAAGCAGCGCGCGGACATCGCCGCGCAGCGGGTGAAGCTCCACGGAGAGGTGATGGCCCAGGTTCCGGAGCTGGCTCAGGGCATCGCAGCCAGGGTGCTGCGTCGGGAGGTGCGATCGTGAAGCGCTGGTTCGGAGTGACGCTGCTCGCAGCGGCGATGGCGATGGGCACCGCGGCCTTCGCGCAGGAGCACGAGGCCTCCGCCCACGAGGGCGGCTTCCACATGCCCGACGGCATCAACTGGACCGGCGTCGGCGGCGAGGTCGTGCACACGGTCGACGGCCGCGAGGTGCGCTCGCCCCGCCCGCCGCCCTTCGTCGGGCCGATCATCAACTTCGCGATCCTGCTGGTGCTCGGCTACATGGCCGTGACCCGCTCGATCAACCCCTCGCTCCTGGCGCGCCGCGCGTCGGTGGAGAGCGAGATCGCCGAGGCGAAGCGCCTCCACGACGAGGCGCAGGCGATGCACTCGGAGATGACCTCGAAGCTGGGCTCGCTCGACGCGGAGATCGCGACGCTCAAGGCGCAGTTCACCGCCGCGGGCGAGGCCGAGCGAGACCGCATCGTGGCCGAGGCGAAGGCCCGGGTCGAGCGCATGCGCGCCGACGGCACCGCCACCATCGAGCAGGAGCTGAAGAACCTCCGCGAAGACCTCCGCCGTGAGGCGATCATCGCGGCGACGGCGGCGGCCGAGGCGACGGTGCGATCGAGCATCGGCGCGGACGACCAGCGCCGCCTGGCGGACGAGTACCTCGCGGGCCTCGAGGCCGCGGGCACGGAAGGAGCGAGGGCGTGAGTTCACCGACCGCACGGCGATACGCCAAGGCGATCTTCATGATCGGCGTGGAGGAGGGCAAGCTCGACCTGCTCACCCGCGAGCTCAACGACCTGGCCGCGACGCTCAAGGGCTCCCCGGAGCTCCTCGGGCTGCTGGCCAACCCGGTGGTGCGGGAGGACTCCCGGCGCGCGGTGATGAACGACATCGCCGGGCGCATGGGGCTCTCGCCCACGGCGCGCAACGTCGCGATGCTCCTGTCCGACCGCCGCAAGGGGGCGCTGATCCCCGACGTGGCGGCGGCGCTCTCGGCGCTCGGCGACGAGAAGGCAGGCAAGGTCCAGGCGGAGGTCACCTCCGCGGTGCCGCTGAGCGACGCGCAATATGCGCGGCTCACGGGCGTTCTGGAGCGGCTCACCGGGAAGTCCATTACGCTCTCGCGTAAGGTCGACCCGGGGCTCATCGGCGGGGTCGTGACCCGCATCGGCGACAAGGTCTACGACGGCAGCGTCCGCACGCGGCTCGAAGAGCTGCGGACCACTGCGCTCCAGGCATAGAGAAATAAAACGGGCCCGCACTCCGGGCTTTCAGTCAGACAGAGGCGGACCATGCAACTGCGCGCGGAAGAAATCTCCCAGATCATCAAGAAGCAGATCCAGACCTACGAGAAGACCATCGAGGTCTCCGAGACTGGAACCGTCCTGACCATCGGCGACGGCATCGCCCGCATCTACGGGCTGTCGGGCGCGATGGCGGGCGAGCTCGTGGAGTTCCCCGACCAGCTCTACGGGCTGGTGCTCAACCTGGAAGAGGACAACGTCGGCGTCGCCATCTTCGGCGAGGCCAGCGCAGTCAAGGAAGGCGACGTCGTCAAGCGCACCGGGCGCATCATGGACGTCCCGGTGGGCCCCGCCCTGGTGGGCCGCGTGGTCAACGCGCTCGGCCAGCCGGTCGACGGCAAGGGCGCCATCGAGAGCCCGCACCGCCGCCGCGTGGAGATCAAGGCCCCGGGCATCATCGCCCGCCAGACCGTGAACGAGCCGCTCCAGACGGGCCTCAAGTCCGTCGACGCGATGATCCCCATCGGCCGCGGTCAGCGCGAGCTCATCATCGGCGACCGCCAGACCGGCAAGACGGCCGTCGCCATCGACGCCATCGTCAACCAGAAGGGCAAGGGCGTCTTCTGCGTCTACGTGGCCATCGGCCAGAAGCAGTCGACCGTCGCCCAGGTGGTGGCCAAGCTCCAGGAGATGGGCGCGATGGAGTACACCACCGTCGTCGCCAGCAACGCCAGCGAGATGGCGCCGCTCCAGTTCATCTCGGCCTACACCGGCGTGACCATGGGCGAGTACTTCCGCGACAGCGGCCAGCACGCCCTCATCGTCTATGACGACCTCTCCAAGCAGGCCGTCGCGTACCGCCAGCTCTCGCTGCTGCTGCGCCGCCCGCCGGGCCGCGAGGCGTACCCCGGCGACGTGTTCTACCTCCACTCCCGCCTGCTCGAGCGCGCGGCCAAGATGGCCGACCAGTGGGTGCTCGTGAAGAAGGGCACCGCCGTCACCGACGCCACCAAGGGCGTCGACGGCAAGGTGCACCCCGGCGTGCTCGGCAAGGCCCACTGCGAGGAGCACCTCACCGACGACCTCGAGCTCGGCCGGCTGCCCAGCTCCGGGGGTTCGCTCACGGCGCTCCCGATCATCGAGACCCAGGCGGGCGACGTCTCGGCGTACATCCCGACCAACGTGATCTCCATCACCGACGGCCAGATCTTCCTCGAGTCCGACCTCTTCTTCGCGGGCGTGCGCCCCGCCATCAACGTGGGCATCTCCGTGTCCCGCGTGGGCGGCAACGCGCAGGTGCCCTTCATGAAGGCGATCGCGGGCACCCTCCGCCTCACCCTCGCGCAGTACCGCGAGATGGCCGCCTTCGCGCAGTTCGCGTCGGACCTCGACAAGGCCACGCAGAACCAGCTCGCCCGCGGCGAGCGCCTGGTGGAGATCCTGAAGCAGGGCCAGTACGTGCCGCTCGGGGTCGAGTACCAGATCGCGATCCTGTACGCCGCCAACCGCGGCTTCCTGGACAAGTACCCGGTCAACCAGGCGCGGCGCTTCGAGCGCGAGATGTACGCGCACCTCGACGCCAAGGCGAAGGACGTCCTCGACGCCCTGCGCAGCCCGAAGACCAAGCCCGGCAAGAAGGACGGCCAGCCCTTCTACGAGCCCCTGGACAAGGCGCTCACCGAGTTCGCCGAGACCTTCGTCGCGGACGCGAAGTAACTCCTACCCCCCCTCCCACCAAGCGCCTCCTGGAGCGTTGAAATGCCCTCGCTGAAGTCGATCCGCCGTCGGATCACGTCGGTCAAGAGTACGCAGAAGATCACCCGCGCCATGAAGATGGTCGCGGCCGCGCGCCTCAACCGCGCGCAGCTTCGCATCAAGGCGCTGCGCCCCTACGCCGTGAAGACGGCGGAGGTGCTGCGCTCCCTCGCGGGCCGCGCCGGCGGCGACGAGGAGGGGGCCCACCAGCTCCTCGCGCAGCGCCCGGTGAAGCGGGTGCTGCTGCTCGTCCTCACCAGCGACCGCGGCCTGGCGGGGGCCTTCAACAGCTCCATCCAGCGCGCGGCCGAGCGCAAGATCGCCGAGCTGCGGGGCGAGGGCTTCGAGGTGCTCCTCGGCGCCATCGGCCGCAAGGGCCGCGACTACCTGAAGCGCCGCGGCCTCGACGCGAGGCACGACTGGTCGGGCATGGGCGAGCCCACCCCCGAGCTCGCGGCGGAGATCGCGCGCACCCTGTCGCGCGAGTTCGTGGAGGGCGAGGTCGACCGGGTGATCGTGCTCTTCAACGAGTTCAAGAGCGCGATGACCCAGAAGGTCACCTTCCTCCCGCTGCTGCCCATCGAGACGGCGGCGGAGCCCGCTCCGGCGGCCAGCGCCCCGGCGAGCGGCAAGAACATGTCGGACTACATCTACGAGCCGTCGCAGGCCGCCCTGCTCGACCGGCTGCTGCCGATGTACGTCGAGGTCTCGGTCTTCCGCGCGATGCTCGACTCCAGCGCGAGCGAGCACGGGGCGCGCATGACCGCGATGGACAGCGCGACCAACAACGCGAAGAAGATGATCGGCGCCCTGACCCTCGAGTACAACCGCGCCCGCCAGGCGGCGATCACCAAGGAGCTCATGGAGATCATCGGCGGCGCCGAGGCCATCAAGGACTGATCGTCCTCCCTCATCCTCCCTCGCGCGGCTGTGTACCCTCCGCGCATGCCTCCCTCCCTCTCCCGAAGACTCCTCGCCGCCTTCGCGCTCGTCTGCGCGCTGTCCTCGTACGCGTCGGCGCACACGCCTCCGCCGCGCTACCCGCGGCTGCGGCCGACCCTCGAGCTCTCGCCCTGGGTGGGCCTCGGGGGGGGCGCCCTCGTGGTCGACGGATCCTCCGCGGCGGTCTTCGACCTGCGCCTCGGAGGAGACGCCACCGTGGCCATCGGCCGGGAGGGGGACACCCGCCTCGGGCCCTTCGTGGAGGCGGCGACCGCGACCTTCGCGAGCATCCAGGCGGTGGGCGGCGTCGAGCTCTTCCTGGGCGCCGCGCCTCGGCCGCTGCGGATGTTCTATTACACGGGCGAAGGGGTGTTCACCGCGCGGCTGGGGGCGGGCTGGGCGTGGCGCGAGCACGACGCCTCGGACGCGCGCTCGACGCCCATCGCCTCGCTGACGCTGACCTACGGGTACCGCGCTCCCTTCTCGCTGAGGGAGTATCGGGACGAGCTGGTCACGGAGGGCGAGGCCCCGGCCGCGATGCGCTACATGACCGGGGCGAGGCTGTGGCTGGGCGCGACCGTCGACCTCCGCGAGACGCCGGGATGGCAGCTCTCCGGGGGCATCGAGTTCGAGCCCGTGGGGACCTTCCGCTACCTGCTGGGGCTCTACTGACCATCTGCGCGGATGGCGGGTGCCACCGGTCGCCCATTGCGCGCGGCGCTCCGATGGGGTTCAAGTCTGCGGCGATGGCATTCCAACGAGAGAAGCGGTTGACCCGCAAAGAGAAGCAGGCGCTCCACGGCGTCGGCCCGCGCCCCCCGGCGACCACCACGAGCTTCGCGGCGCAGGGCATCGAGCTCGAGCCCGGGCTCAACGACCAGTCGCACGTGCACTGCGTCGCGTGCGGACGGCACCTCGACACCGTCGGCGAGCTCCGCGCCCGCAACGGCGCCCTGCGCCCCGGCGGCACCCCGTGGACCACCGTGCGCTGCGCCCACGGCAGCGCCTTCCAGTCGTGCGTCGCGTGCGTGCCCCAGACCCGGGTGCTCCTCGCCGACCACGACCGCAACGGCTCGGACGTGCGCGCCGCCGCCGCCTGGCACTGACCTCAACCGTATCGACCCCTGGATCCCCCTAAACTGCGCCGAAGGGTGCTGAAGGGGGGGGTGAGGGCCCAAGGCTACAGCGGGAGGCATGACACCCGTGAGCGATTCCGAAGAGGTGGTGCCGGAAGCGCAGCCGAGGCTGCTGGTGGTGGGCATCGGCGCCTCCGCGGGCGGGCTCGAGCCGCTCGGGGCGCTCATCCGCACCCTGGTCAGCGACAGCATGGCCTACGTCGTGCTGCAGCACATGGCCCCGGACCACGAGAGCGCGCTCGCGGAGATCCTGGCGCGCGGCGCGTCGGTGCGGGTGCTCACCGCCGCCCACGGGATGCCGCTCGAGGCCAGCACCCTCTATGTCACCCCGCCGGGCAAGGACATCACGCTGCAGGGCGGCGTGATCCAGCTCCAGGCGCAGTCGGCGGAGGTGCCCCGGCACTCCATCGACACCTTCCTCCGATCGCTCGCCGCCGATCAGGGGAGCGCCTCCGTCGCGGTCATCCTCTCCGGCTCCGGGGACGACGGCGCGCTCGGCGCCAGGGCCGTCCGAGAGGCGGGCGGGATCACCTTCGCGCAGGAGCCCTCGACCGCGCAGCACCCGTCGATGCCGCAGAGCGTGATCGACCTCGGCGTGGCGGACTTCGCCCTCGCCCCGGCGGAGATCGGCGAGGAGCTCGCGCGGCTCTCGACGCACCCCTTGGTCGCTCGTCGTCGCCCGCAGCGGCTCTGGGGACAGCAGGTGCTCGACCAGATCTTCGACCGGCTGCGGCGGGTCTTCGGGGTCGACTTCGCCGGGTACAAGCCGACCACCATCGAGCGCCGGCTGGGGCGCCGGATGGCGCTGCGGAAGCTCGAGCGCGCGGAGGACTACCTGACCCTCCTCGACTCGGACGCCGAGGAGCTGAAGAACCTCTACGGCGACCTGCTCATCGGGGTCACCGCGTTCTTCCGCGACCGCGAGGCCTTCGAGGTGCTGGAGAGCACGGTGGTCCCTCGCCTCTTCGCGGGGCGCTCTCCCGACGCCCCGGTGCGCGTCTGGGTGCCCGGCTGCTCGTCCGGCGAGGAGGCCTACTCCATCGCGATGTGCGTGATCGAGCACCTCGACACGCTCGGGGTGCAGATCCCGGTGCAGATCTTCGCCACCGACATCGACGACCGCGCGCTGGCTCGCGCCCGGCTCGGGCTCTACCCCCTCGGCGTCGAGCTCGACATCCCCGCCTCCCGGCTGCAGCGCTTCTTCACGCGCCAGGGCGACGCCTGGCAGGTCTCGCAGCGGCTGCGCGCCATGGTGATCTTCGCCCACCACAACCTGGGCAAGGACCCGCCCTTCTCACGGCTCGACCTCGTGAGCTGCCGCAACGTGCTGATCTACATGCAGCCGAGCCTCCAGAAGCGGGTGCTGCGGGTCTTCCACTACGCGCTCAAGCCCGACGGCTTCTTGCAGCTCGGCGCCTCGGAGTCGGTCGGCGAAGCGGCGGAACTCTTCTCGCTCGTCGACCGCCGGCTGAAGCTCTACGCGCGCAAGAGCGCGCCGCCGACGGGCGTCTTCGACCTCTCCTCCGGCTCCCGCGGTGGACCCTTCTCCCCGGGGTCGCGCCCCGCGCAGCCGACGGCCGAGCACCGCCCGATGGTCAGCACGCAGCAGCTCGCCGACCGCATGGTGCTGGAGAAGTTCGGGCCGCCCGGGATGCTGCTCGACGAGAAGCTCGACGTGATCCAGTTTCGCGGGCAGACCGGGCCCTACCTCGGGCCGAGCGCCGGGGTGGCCACGCTCAACGTGCTGAAGCTGGTGCGCCCGGAGCTGCTGCCCGAGCTGCGCCAGGCGCTGCAGACGGCCGCGAGCCACGGGGTGGAGGTCACCTCCGCTCCGGTGACCCTGCCGGGAGCGCCGGCCGCGGTCGTCGTCGACGTGATGCCGCTGCGCGATGGGCCCGGCCGGGAGCTGTGCCTGCTGGTGATGTTCCGCGAGGCGCCGATCGCGACGGAGGCCGCGGCGCCGACGGTGACCAGCGAGGGGGCCGGGGCGACGCAGGTGCGCGCGCTGGAGACCGAGCTGCTGGTCACCAAGGAGTACCTCCAGACCAGCGTGCGCGAGCTGGAGGTGGCCAACGAAGAACTCCAGACCGCCAACGAGGAGCTTCAGTCCACCAACGAGGAGCTTCAGTCCAGCAACGAGGAGCTGGAGACCTCGAAGGAAGAACTCCAGTCGACCAACGAGGAGCTGAGCACCATCAACGAGGAGCTGCAGAACCGCATCGGGCAGCTCAACGAGAGCAACGACGACCTGCAGAACGTGCTCGCGGACGTGAGCACCCCGCTGGTGCTCGTGGGCATGGACCTGCGCATCCGACGCTTCTCCGCGGCGGCCGAGCAGCTGCTGCACCTGATCGCCGAGGACGTGGGGCGCCCGGTGGCCCGGATCGAGGCCGCGCTCAACCCGCCCCCGATCGAGGCCCCGGGCGCCGAGGTTGATCGGACGCCGCTGGTCGAGCCGGCGGTCGCCGAGACGATCCGCTCGCTGCAGGAGTGCGCGCGGCGGGTGCGAGCCTCCGACGGCCACTGGTACACGATGCGGACGATCCCCTCCCGCACCCTCGACCACGCGATTCGCGGGGCGGTGATCGAGTTCACCCGGGCTCCTCCGGCGAGGAAGGGCGCCGAGTCCGTGGAGATCCACGAGATGGTCGGCAAGGTGTTGTCGACGCTGCCCCATGTGCTCATGTTGCTCGACGAGCACATGCGGCTGGTCTGGGTGAACAAGGCCTTCTTCGACACCTTTCACGTGGGCGCCGAGGTGCTCGGCCGCACCCTCGACGAGGTGTGGCCGGCGAGGGCCTCGGAGCCCGTGCTGTGGTCGGCCTTCGAGGAGGCGGTGGCCCGGGGGAAGAACTTCGCGGAGATGATCGTCGAGCACCCCTTCGGCCGCGAGGGCGAGCACCCGATGAAGTTCTCCGCGCGGGCGCTGGCTGCGGCGGGCGACCGGCCGTCGCTCACGCTCGTGCTCATCGAGGAGACGCGATGAACCCCAAGGACACGCACCCGCGCCCGGGCGGCCGGGCGGAGCTCGACGACGTGACGCGCGAGCTGCATCTCCACCAGCTCGAGCTCGAGGAGCAGAACCGCGCGCTGCGCGACGCCCAGTGCGCCCTCGAGGAGTCGCGCAACCGCTACGCCGACCTCTACGACTTCGCGCCCGTCGCCTACTGCACCCTCGACGAGCGGGGATGCATCCGGGAGGTCAACTTCACCGGCGCCAGCCTGCTCGGCCGCGACCGCCTCGCGCTCATCGGGGCGCCGCTGCAGTCCGTGGTGCGCATGGACGACCCGGCGCTCTTCTGGCGGCACATCGCGCAGTGCCGCAAGACCGGCGCGGCGGTGAGCAGCGAGCTCTCCTTCACGACCGCCGACGCCCGCTCGGTGTGCGTGCAGGCGATCAGCACGCCGGAGTTCGACCCGACGGGCCGGCTCACCGGGCTTCGCACCGCGCTCTCCGACCTCAGCGCGCACAAGCTGGCGGAGCGAGAGCGCGACGTGGCCTGGAGGGCGGAGTCGACCCTGCGCCAGCAGCTCGAGCGCATCGACCAGGCGATGATCGCCGTGACGAGGGCGCTCGCCGGGCTGCGCGGCACCAGCAACCTGGACGCGGTGCTGCGGGTGATCGTGAAGCAGGCGCTCTCGGTCGTCGGCGCGTGGTACGCCGCCTTCGGGAGCGTCACGGCGGACGGCGCGGGCTTCGTGCCGAAGATCGAGGTGGGCGTCGACCCGCGGTCCGGAGGGCAGCTCAGCCTGCTGGTGCGTCACGGGGAGCAGACGCTCGGCGCGCTGCGCATCGCGGGCAAGCGCGGCGGCGCGGGCTTCGACGCGGACGACCGGCGCTGCGCGGAGATGCTGGCCCGGCGCGTGGGCGCCGCGCTGGAGATCGCGCGGCTCCACGACGCGGCCGAGGCGGCGGTCGAGTCGCGCGACCACCTGCTCGCGATCGTCTCGCACGACCTGCGCAACCCGCTGTCGATCATCGCGATGCACGCCTCGCTCATCGCGCGCTCGGAGGGGGGCGAGCCCCGGGCGCAGGCCAGGGTCATCGAGGACTCCGCCGCGCGGATGAGCCGGCTCATCAAGGACCTGCTGCAGGCGGCGACCATCGAGGCGGGCGAGTTCACCGTCGAGGCGAGGTCGGAGAGCCCGGGGCGCCTCGTCGAGGAGTGGATCGAGGCGGAGCGGGAGGTCGTCGCCGCGCGAGACGTCCGGCTGGTGGGCGATGTGGCGACGGGGCTACCGAGGGTGCACTGCGACCGCGAGCGGGTGCGGCAGGTGCTCAGCAACCTCCTCGAGAACGCGGTCCGCTTCACCCCCGCGGGGGGCGAGGTGCGCGTCGGCGTGTCGCCGCGCGGGCCGGACGTGTGCTTCTCGGTCTCGGACACGGGCTGCGGCATCGCGGAGTCCGAGCAGCCGAGGATCTTCGATCGCTACTGGAAGGGCAGGGCGCAGGGGGCTCAGGGCACCGGGCTCGGCCTGAGCATCGCGCAGGGCATCGTGCGAGCGCACGGCGGAGCGATCTGGCTGGAGAGCGCGCCCGGGGTCGGGACCACCTTCTCCTTCACGCTCCCTCCCTCCTCGGCCGCCGACCCGATCGTCCCTTCCGAGCCCCCGGCGCCGCTCGACGAGGATCGGCTGCGCGGCCTGCGCGTGATGCTGGTCGACGACGAGGCGGCCGCGGTGAAGGCCCTCGGCTTCCTTCTGGGCACCGAGGGGCTCGTCGTGTCGGAGGCGATCAGCGGGGAGGAGTGCCTCGGGCGCATCGAGCAGGAGCGCCCGGACGTGCTGGTGCTGGACATGGAGATGCCGGGCATGACGGGCCTCGAGCTCCTGGAGCGGGTGCGCGCCCGCCGGCCCGGGCTGCCCGCGGTGGTGATGTCGGGCTACACCTCCGAGCAGCGGGACGTCCGGCAGGCGCTTCAGGCCGAGCGCGTGGGCTATGTCGACAAGCCCATCGAGCTCGACCGGCTGCTCTCGGTGCTCGCCCGGGTCACCGACGCGTAGGCGCCCTGCGGGGCGGGGCTGCGGTCGCCGCGGGCTCGCGCACCATCCCTCGCAGGAGCTGGTACCCGACGCGCAGCTGGAGGTCGCGCATCTCGCTCCCCGGCACCGGCGGCGGCGCGGCGTCCCCGCTCTCTCGGTGCGGCAGGTGCTGCTCCAGGTCGCGCTCCCGCTCCGGCGCGGAGGCGGAGCCCTCCTCGGGCTCGTCGGGCAGATCGACCTGCTCGACCTGCACGTCGGGCGCGATGCCCTGCGCCTGGATGCTCCGCCCCGACGGGGTGAAGTACCGCGCGATGGTGACCTTGAGCGCGCCGCCGTCGGAGAGGTCGATGACCGTCTGCACGCTCCCCTTGCCGAAGGTGCGCACGCCCACGAGCGTCGCGCGGCGGTGGTCCTGCAGCGCGCCCGCGACGATCTCCGCGGCGCTCGCGGTGTACTCGTTGACGAGCACCACCATCGGGAAGTTGGGGAGCGTCCCGGGGCCCTGCGCGCGCGCCTCGTCCTGCGCCGCGCCGTTGCGCCCTCGCGTCGTCACGATGAGCCCCTCCCGGAGAAACTCGTCCGTCACGCTGATGCCCTCGTCGAGCAATCCCCCCGGGTTGTTGCGCAGGTCGAGCACCAGGCCCCGGAGCGACCCCCCGGCCTCCGTGGTGAGGCGCTCGATGGCGAGCTGGAGTTCCCACGACGCGTGGTCCTGGAAGCTCTTGAGGTTGACGTAGCCGATGCGCTCGGGGAGCAGCTCGGCGTCGACGCTGGTGACGTGCACGACCTCGCGCACCAGCTCGAGCCGTATCGGGTCGGCCGCCCCGCGCCGCCGCAGCACCACCCTCACGCGCGTGCCCGCCGCGCCGCGCATCCGGCGCACCGCCTCGTCGACGGACATCCCCCGCGCGTCGCGCCCCTCGATGGAGACGATCTCGTCGCCCGCGCGCACCCCCGCCCGATCGGCCGGCGAGGTCGCGATGGGGGCGACCACCATCAGGTACTCGCCGCGCGCGTCGATCTCCACGCCGACCCCGCCGAAGTCGCCGCTCGTGTCGCTCTGGAGCAGCGCGTACTCCTCGCGGTTGAGGTAGCTGCTGTGCGGGTCGAGCGCGCCGACCATCCCCCGGATCGCGCCGTCGAGCAGCCGGTCTTCGCTCACCGGGTCGACGTAGCTGTTCTCGACGTGCGCCAGCACCTCGGAGAGCACCCCCAGCCGGCGGTACGGCGAGGCCGATGGCGGGTCCGCGTGGGCCCCGCGCCCGCTCAGCGAGCCCGCCCCGAAGGCGCCCACCGCGAGCGCCACCACCCCGAGGCCCCGCACCCAACGCTGTCTCGATCGCACCTGCACGCTCCGGTCTCCGGGGCCCTGTAGGGGCGCCGCCGGACTTCTTACCCCGAACGCGCCCCTCAGGGGCAGCACCAGTACGACGCCCGCCCCGCCCTACCCTTGACGCTTCCGCACAGTGTGAGAGAAGACGCGGCTGCTTCGGGCGCTCGAGCGCCCATTGGGAAAGTCCCTCCGCCGCCATTCACCCCCGGCGTTGGGCGTCAACGGAGGAATCCTTTCATGACACGTATGCGCAACCTCGCGATCGCGCTGCTGAGCGCCTCGCTCGGCGCCTGTGGCTCCGACCCCGTCGTCACCCCTCCGGCGGACGCCGGCCCCGACACCGGCTCGCCGATGGACGTGCCGGCCGTCGACACCGGCGCTGACGCCGGCACCGACACCGGCCCCGGCGACACCGGCCCGCGCGACACCGGCGCCGACCGCCCGGACGCCGGCCCCACCTGCGGAACCCTCCCGATCACCCCCGTCGCCCGCCCCACCTCGGGCGACACCGCGCGGGTGATGGGCGACACCACCGCCGCGTACATGGCGCAGAACCCCGGCACCCGCCCGACGGCCAACTCGCCCGTGCGCCCGCCGGCGAGCAACGCCACCTGCGTGCCCTCGCGCGGCCAGGTCGTCTACTCGTACACCACCGGCGCGATGCCGACGGCGCTGCGCATCTCGACCACCAACCCCGGCACCGGCCGCACCTTCGACACGGTGCTCTGGGTCACCAACCGCTGCCTCACCACGCTCACCGCGGCGGCCTGCAACGACGATGACCCCGAGTTCGCCGCCGCGGCCGACCGGCGCGTCTCGTCGAGCGTGACCACCCAGGTCTTCGCCCCCAACACCACCGTATTCGTCGTCCTCGGCGGCTTCTATCCCCCGGCCACCGGCGGCGCGACCACCGACCGCGGTCCCTTCGAGCTCAGCATCCAGGAGCTGCCCCCGGTCGCCATGGGCGGCGCCTGCCGCATCGACGGCCGCACCCAGATCTGCGACTCCAGCGTGACCCCGGCCCTCACCTGCGTCGGCAACGACCCGGGCTCGGAGATGGGCACCTGCCGCGTGCGCGGCTCCGTCGCCGGCTCCATCTGCCGCACCAGCGAGCCCGCGTGCGACACCGGCCTCACCTGCTCGGCGGGCAACATCTGCCAGACCACCGTGCCCTCGGGCATGCCCTGCGACGCCTTCCGCACCTGCGAGGCCGGCAGCACCTGCCTCTCGACGGTGTCCTTCTCCATCCGCGGCATCTGCACCCGCTCGGGCACCGCCATCGGCGCGGCCTGCCGCCCGGTGGGCGCCACCGGCGGCCGCTGCGACACGGGCCTCGTCTGCAGCGCCGACATCGACGCGACCGACACGACCCCGACCTGCGTGCAGCAGGCCGCTCCGGGCGGCGCCTGCGCCGTCAACCGCGTGATGTGCGCCGTCGGTGAGACCTGCATCACCGTCCACGGCGGCCTCATCGGCAACTGCCGCCCCAACGGCACCGTGGCCGGCGCCGCCTGCCGCTCCGGCGCGGGCATGATGCCCTGCGACGGCACGCTCCAGTGCCGCGCTCCCGGCGAGGGCGCCGCCACCCGCTGCATCAACGTCGTCGCCATGGGCGCGACCTGCGACGAGACCCACGACTGCGCCGACGGCTCTCGCTGCTTCCTCACCGACCTGAGCGACCGCTTCGTCGGTCGCTGCGGCGTCGACGGCGGCCTCGGCGGCGGCTGCAACGCCACCGGCGCGGCCTGCTCCGGCACGCTCACCTGCAGCAGCACCGAGACGCCCGAGAACGGCCTCTGCCAGAACGTCGTCGCGGCCGGCATGCCCTGCAACCGCCCGGTCGACCGCTGCGCCGAGGGCCTCAACTGCGTGCTCAACGAGGGCAGCCTCACCGCGGGCACCTGCCGCGCCGAGGGCTCCGTCGCCGGCTCCGAGTGCCGCGCGGGCGACATGCCCTGCGGCACCGGGCTCACCTGCTCCAGCTCCGCGCTCTCCGCGGGCTTCTGCCAGACCAACGCCGCCGCGGGCGGGATGTGCAACCCCCTCCAGGGCACCGTCCGCTGCCCGACGGGCCAGGTCTGCGGCGCCACCGCGTACAACCGCGGCACCTGCGCGGCGCTCACCGGCATGGAGACGGAGCCCAACGACAGCCCCTCGGCCGTCATGGCGAGCCCCATCTCGACGACCACCACCCGCGGCGGCTCGCTGCCCTTCGGTGACGTGGACTGCGTGGCGGTCACCGTGCCCGCCAACGGCTCGGTCACCGCGCTCGTGAGCGACGGCAACGGCCGCTGCCCGGCGCCCTTCCCCGGCGGCATCTCGCTCGACATGTACGGCATCGACGGCACCACGTGGCGCGGCGCCTCGTCCAACTCCGCCCTCGGCCGCTGCGCCATGATCGACGGCACCCGCGCCGCGGTCTTCCCCTACGCCAACAACCTCCCGGCCGGCGTGTACTACGTCTGCGCCCGCGGGTTCCGCGACACGACGACCACCACGGGCGCCATCGGCTCCTACGTGCTGAGCGTCTCCGCCAGCCCCGCTCCCTGATCGAGCGCGGCGCCCGTCGCCGCACCCTTCTCCCTCCCTCCCTCCGAGACTCCCCTCCGATCGTCGCCTCGCTCCCCCCTCAGCATCACCTGAGGGGGAGACGGACCCTGTGGCGCCGAGGTGACAAGCGCTGCGGACTTCCACCGCGCTTGACACCTCCCCGTCCCCCTCGGTATCGGCTTAATGACTCCGTCATTTCATGTACGGACGAGGCTGCCAACCGCAGCGTCGGACCGCAAACCGCCGATCACGGCAACAGGTGCAACGATGTCGCAGAGCGACAAGCGCAAGCAGAGTCTCTACTTCCCCGAGTCGATGCTGCTGGAGATCCAGCAGGAGGCCATGCGGCTCGACCGCTCGCTCTCCTGGGTGATGCAGCGCGCGTGGAAGCTCTCGCGGCAGGACATCCGCAAGCTCCCGTCGGTCAATGACGTGCCCGACATGGAGGCCGCCGACGACCCCCGCGGCCGCGACGAGGACTGAGCCTCCGGCGCTCCCCGCGTCCCCCCCCGCCAACGACCTCGACGACCCTATCGACCGCAAGCGATGACCTTCGCCGAAGGCCCTGACGGCACCCGTCTCTTCTACGAGTCCGACGGCGACGGGCCCGCGGTGGTGCTCTGCGACGGCATCGCGTGCGAGGGCTTCATCTGGCGCTACCTGCAGCCGGCCCTCACGCCCGCGCACCGGGTCATCCACTTCAACTACCGGGGCCACGGGCGCTCCGGGCCGCCGGTCGACCCCGAGCGCGTCGGCGTCGAGGACCACGCGCGCGACCTGCACTGCGTCCTCGCCCACGCGGGCGTCTCGAGCGCGGTGATCATCGCCCACTCGATGGGCACGCAGGTCGCCCTCGAGGCGTGGCGACAGAAGCACGACGCCGTCGCGGGCATGGTGCTCATCTGCGGCAGCTACGGGCTCATCACCCGCACCTTCCACGGCAGCGACCTGCTCTCCGTCGCGCTCCCCAAGGCCATGGAACTCCAGGAGCGCTACCCCGGCCTCATGCGGGCCCTCTGGTCGCGCGGCCCGGTGGGGCTCTCGCTCTGGGTGGCCCGCGCGCTCGGCGAGGTCGACGCGCTGCGCCTCCGCCCGGAGGACCTCGCTCCGTACTTCGAGCACGTGGGCAGGCTGGAGCCCGGGATGTTCCTCCGCATGCTGGCCGCGGCCGGGGCGCACAACGCCGAGGACCTCCTCCCGGAGGTCACCGCCCCCACGCTGGTCATCGCGGGCGAGCGCGACACCTTCACCCCGGTCCGCTACGCCGAGCAGATGGCCCGACAGATCCGCGGCGCGACCTTCGTGCGCCTCGACGGCGCCTCGCACACCGCGCCCCTCGAGCAGCCCGAGCGCCTGCAGGACGAGGTCCTCCGCTTCCTCTCGCGGGTCCATGCCGATGCGGGTTGACCCGCGCACCCGCCACGTCCTCACCGCCCTCGCGCTCCTCTATACCGCCCAGGGTATTCCCTTCGGCTTCGCCGCCGAGTACCTCCCCGTGGTGCTGCGCGAGATGGGCTACTCGCGCACCTTCATCGCCTCGATGTTCTGGCTCCAGCTCCCGTGGCAGCTCAAGCCGCTGTGGGCGCCCATCGGGGACCACCCCCGGGTGCGCCCGCACGCCCGCCACATCCTGCTGGCGCTGCAGTGCGCGCTCGCGCTCTCCACGGCCTCCTACGCCCTCTTCCCGATCGCCACGGCGCTGCCCTTCTGGTTCGCCCTCACCGCCCTCTCGGCGCTGCTCGCCTCGACGCAGGACATCTTCGTCGACGCCTTCGCCGTGCGCTCGCTCGACTCCCTCGGCCGCGGCTACGGCAACACCGCGCAGGTCGCCGGCTACCGCGTGGGCATCGTCCTCGGCGGCGTGGCGCTGCTGCACTACCAGACCCGATGGGGCACCACGCCCACCCTGCTCGCCTGCGCGTCGGTCATCCTCCTCGCGGGCCTCGGCGCCTTCGCGCTGCGCCAGGACGCGCCCTCGCAGGTCGCGGTCCCCAGCGCGGCGCCGCGGCCCACGCTGCTGGTGGTGCTCGACCAGCTCCGCGCGGTGGTGGGCCCCGGCGTGTGGCGCGTCGCGGCGCTGGCGGTGACCTACAAGCTCGGGGCGCACACGGCCTCCGCGCTCATCAAGCCGATGCTGGTCGACCACGGGTGGACCCGCGAGGCCATCAAGGACGCCGTGGTGCTCTACGGCACCGGGGCCTCGATCTTCGGCGCCGCGCTCGGCGGCCTGCTGCATCGCAGGGTGAGGGAGGCCAGCGCGCTGGGCGTCGCGGCGGTGGCGCAGGCGGCGTCGATGATCCCGCTGGCCATGGCCGCCGCGCAGGGGGCGCCCCGGGGCATCACCCTCGCGGCCATCGTCGCCGAGCACCTCGCGAGCGGCCTCGGCACCACCGTGCTCTTCGCGTCGCTGATGAGCGCGACGCACCGCGAGCGCGCGGCCCTGCACTACACCGTGCTCACCAGCCTCAACGCGGTGGCCATCGCCGCGGGGGGCTACGCGGGCTCCATCACCGCCGACGTGGCCGGGCTGAGCGCCGCGGTGGCGCTCGCGATGGTCCTCAGCGTGGCGCCCTGCGCGCTGCTTTTCCGCTGGTCGGCGCACGCGGCGAGGAGCGCGGGATTGGACGCCGCGGAAGTGGAAGATTCGTTGACGGTGCGCGGGGGTTCCCTCTAGGCTGTCACGGCGCGGCGGGAGAGGCCCTGAAACACGCTCTTGAAGGCCGACAAGCTCGATGGACCTCGATGTCGGTTATGTCTGCAGCCACTGTGACTCCTACGCTCCCCTCGGCGCAACGCAGTGCCCTCGCTGCGCAAGGTCGCTGGGCTTCGACGAGAAGCCGTCCCCTCCGACGCCGTTCAGGGTCCCCATGCCGGCGCCCGTGCCGGTCGTCGACGAGCCCGGCGATGAGCCCATCGAGGCCGAACCGCTGCCCTCGCCCGACCAGGGTCTCGAGCCCACCTTCCCCTCGTTGGGCGAGGCGATCCCTCCCCCTCGTCCCGAGCCCGCGGGTCCGCCCGTGGGTCCGCACCGCATCCCGCTCAGGTTCGCTCCCACGGAGGCGCTGATGGATCAGGCCCGAAGCTACGTCTGCAAGAAGTGTTATTCCCCGGTCCCCCAGGGCCACAAGTTCTGCGGGCGCTGCGGCGAGCCCGTGCCCCGCGAGGTGCTCGGCGCGCAGACGATCATGTTCAGCAGGATGCTCGAGCCCGGCAAGGCCAAGCTCGTGCTCATCAAGGGCGAAGGGTTCCAGAGCGACCCCTCCGACGAGACGGCCTACCTGCTGGGCGGCCGGCAGCACCCGTGCGGCCGCACCCAGGGGGACATCCTCTTCGAGCACGACCCGTGGGTCTCGCCCCTGCACGCGACCTTCTTCTACCGCGACGACGGCAAGCTGGTGATCCGCGACGACGGCTCCCTCAACGGGGTCTTCGTGCGCGTGCGCTCCCCCATGCCGGTGCAGCCGGGCGACACCTTCCTCGCGGGCGAGCAGGTGTTCCGCCTCGAGACCACGCCGCGGCCCTCCGACGGCAACGACGCCGAGGGGACTCAGTTCTACTCCTCGCCGAAGCGGGTCTCGCCCTTCCGCGTGGTGCAGATCCTCCGCAATGGCATCCTCGCCACGCAGGTGTGCGCCCGGGAGAACTCCCTCACCGTGGGCCGCGAGGGCTGCGACATGAACTTCCCCAACGACCCGTACATGTCCACCCGGCATGCGCGCGTCGAGCTCACCCCCCAGGGGGGCTTCGTGCTGCTCGACACGGGCAGCAAGAACGGCACGTACCTCTCGGTCCGCGGCGAGCGCGAGCTCAACCACGGGGACTACCTCTTCATCGGTCGCGAGCTGCTCCGTGTGGACATCTCTGCTTAGTCCGGTTCTTCAGTCTCGAATGGATGGAGGCGCGACGTGATCGTTTGTCCCAAGTGCGGCAAGGAGAACCAGGACCACTACAAGTTCTGTCTCGGGTGTGGCAACGAGCTGCCCCGCGATAGCGGCGGGGGGAGGCCCTTCCGCGCGCCGACCCCGACGGCCAACCCGATCGTCGACGTGGGTCGCGGCTCGGCGGTCCCCGGCGGCATTCCCCCGGTGGTCTCGCAGCCCGGGCCCTTCCCTCCCGCGCAGCAGCCCGGCTTCGCGCCGCAGCAGCCCTTCTCGACGCAGCAGCAGCAGCCCCCCGGCTTCGCGCCGCAGCAGCCGCCGCCGCAGCAGCCCGTCTACGCCCAGCCGCCGCCGGCCTACGCGCAGCCGCAGCAGCCCATGCCTCCGCCCTTCGTGCCGCCGCAGCAGCAGGCGCCGGTCGCGCCGATGCCCCCGAGCGGCCCTTCCCCCATGGCCGCGGCGCCGATCAGCCGGCCGCCCGCGGCGATGCCCGCGACGTGTCCGCAGTGCGCGTCGCCCAACCCGCGCAGCAACCGCTTCTGCATCACCTGCGGCTTCGACATGGCCACCGTGGCCGTCGCCCAGGCCCCCGCGCCGGAGGTGATGCCCGAGGCCCCGACGCCCCCCATCGCGGCCCCGCAGCCGACGGCGCAGGCGCCGCGCCCCGCGGTCGAGCGCGCCCGGCTGGTGCTCATCCGCCCCGACGGCACCGAAGGCGGCCACCACTCGCTCATGGAGGGTGACAGCTCCGTCGGGCGCGACTCCGGGGGGGTGTTCTCCAACGACCCCTTCCTGTCGCCCCGGCACGCGTCGTTCACCGTCGCCAACGGCACCCTGACCGTGCGCGACGAGAGCTCCCTCAACGGGATCTACATCCGCATCGAGCGCCAGCAGCCGGTCGAGCTGCACGACGGGGACGTGTTCCGCATCGGGCAGGAGATCCTCCGCTTCGAGGCCTTCCACCCGATGCCCCGCCAGGCGGACGGCACCGAGCGCATCGGCGCCGAGTCCGAAGGGCTCGTCGGCAAGATCGTCCTGGTCACCGGCCGCGAGAGCTTCGCGAGCGCCTTCCCGGTGCCCGTCACCGGGCTCTACCTCGGCCGCGAGCGCGGCGACATCCTCTTCCCCGAGGATGGCTACGTCTCCGGCCTGCACTGCCAGCTCGCGGTCAACCAGGGGCGCCTCACGGTCACCGACGTGGGCAGCTCCAACGGGTCGTACGTCCGGCTCAACGGCCCCCGCGCCGTGCGCAACGGCGACTTCCTCCTGCTCGGCCAGCAGCTCTTCCGCGTCCACGTCCTCTGATCCAGACCCAGCCGCCCGGCGCGCCGCGCTCGCGTGAAGGCGGTGCGCTCGGGTAGCATCGCGCCCCTCCATGCGCGCGCTTGTCTTCTCCGCCCTCCTCCTCTCCTCCGTGATGCTCCCGGCCGCGGCCTCGGCCCAGACCGGCTGCGGCGGCGACTACCTCGGGTGCACGAGCGCGCCCATCCGCTACCAGCACCGCGAGGGGCTGCCGGTGGAGTTCAACTTCGACACGGGTTGGGTCCCCTCCGGCTCGCCGGTGCAGGTGCGCATCGAGACGGTGCTCGCGGGCAACACGCAGGTCTCCCTCGAAGGGTCGCTGGTGGGCGCGTGGCCCGAGCCCATGAGCCTGACCGTCGAGCCCACCGAGGGCGGCGGGCGCATCTCGGTCGACTACGGCATCGTGTTTCGGGCGCGCGCCCGGCTGGCGCTCGACGTGGGGGTGGGAGGGCCCATCCGCTGGGAGGGCAACCTGCCGTACCTGCCCATGATCGACTTCCGCGCCATGTCCGCCAACGCCTTCGAGCCCTGGGCGTGGAGCCGCGCGTCGACGCAGGGGCGCACCATGCGGCAGCACATCGCGGACGTCCCGATCACCGACGCCATCGTGCGCATCCCGGGCATCTCCGGCGGGTTCTCGCTCGACGCGATGGGCGAGGTCGAGGCGGGGTACCGCTCGACGCGCTTCACCTTCGGCGGCCAGGCCGACCCCATCACCCAGGGCATGCGGCGGGTGCAGGCGGTGTTCATGGCGGGCTCCTTCGTGGAGTACCAGCCCGTGCTCGAAGGCGTGCTCGACTACACCGTCGGCGTGCGGCTCTACCCCGGGCTCTACGTCTCCCTCGCGGGCCGACGATGGACCATCGGGCTGCCGGAGATCCCCGTCGGGGTGGGGCCGCTGCCGCGCACCATCCGCTTCGACCCGGCGGTCGCGCGCCTCGGGCTGCCGGACGTCGTGGCCGAGCCCGCGATGGTGGACTTCGGCGAGGTGACGCTGGGCCGCTCGGCCGAGCGGGACGTCACGCTGCGCAACGTGGGCGAAGGGGACGGGCGGCTGCTCACCATCGCGGGCGACGGGCCCTTCAGCTCCCCGGCGAGCTCGCGCCCGCTGCCGGTGCGGTCGCGCTCGGTGGTGGTGGTGACCTTCACCCCGGTGCGCCCGGGGCCCGTCGAAGGGACCATGGTGGTGACCACCAACGACCCGGACAACCCCCGGGTGCGGGTGGCGGTGCGGGGCTTCGGCGTGGAGCCTCCGCCGGAGATGCTCGACGCCGGGAGCGGCGTGCCGGTGGAGGTCGACGCGGGCGAGGTCGCGGACGACGGCGGCGTCCCGTCGACGCTGACCGGGGTGGACGACGGCGGCTGCGGGTGCTCGGTGCCCGGGCAGACGCGCAAGGCGCCGGGGGGAATGGCCGCGCTGCTGGGGATTGGTGTATGGGGGGCCGCACGGAGGTCCCGACGAGGGGCCTCGAAGCGACGGAAGACGGAGGAGAGTCCATGAAGCTTGAGGTTCGTATCGAGCGCACCAGCGCCCCGAAGGCCCATCCCCCGGAGAGCGATCTCGGGTTCGGACGGCATTTCACCGACCACATGCTGCTCGTCGACTTCAACGAGTCTCAGGGGTGGAGCGACGCGCGCGTGCTCCCGTACGGTCCGCTCGCGCTCGACCCGGCGGCGGCGGTGCTGCACTACGGCCAGGCGATGTTCGAGGGCATCAAGGCCATCCGCGGCGACGACGGCGTCGTGCGGGTGTTTCGCCTGGAGCGCCACTGCCAGCGCATGGCCAGCGGAGCGCCGCGGCTCTGCATGCCCGCCCCCGACCCGGAGATGCTCGCCCACTGCATCACCGAGCTGCTGAAGGTCGAGTCCGACTGGGTGCCCCGCGCCCGCAACACGGCGCTCTACATCCGCCCCACGCTGATCGCGACGGAGCCCTTCCTCGGCGTGCGCCCGGCGCACCAGTACCTGCTCTACGTGATCCTCTCGCCGGTGGGCTCGTACTACGGCGGCGACACGCTGAAGCCCGTGCGCATCTGGGTCGAGACGCACCAGACGCGCGCCGCCAAGGGTGGCCTCGGCGCGGTGAAGGCGGGCGCCAACTACGCGTCGAGCCTCCAGGCGGCGATGCGCGCCAAGAAGGACGGCTACGACCAGGTGCTCTGGCTCGACGGCGCGAAGCACGAGTTCCTGGAGGAGGTCGGGACGATGAACCTCTTCCTGGTGCTGGGCGACGAGCTGGTGACCCCGGCGCTGGGAGACACCATCCTGTCGGGCGTCACGCGCGACAGCATCATCACGCTGGCGAAGGCTCGGGGGATGACCGTCACCGAGCGCCCGCTCAGCCTCGCGGAGATCGTCTCGGCGCACGAGAGCGGCAAGCTGAAGGAGGTCTTCGGCAGCGGCACCGCGGCGGTGGTGAGCCCCGTGTCCGAGCTGGTCACCGCCGACCGGCGGATGATCGTGGGCGAAGGGGTCGGGCCCATCGGGCAGTCGTTCTACGACGAGCTCACCGGCATCCAGCACGGCACGCGGCGCGACGCGCACGGCTGGCTCACCGCGATCTGAGCGCGCTCAGCGGACGGGCGACGCGGCCACGCAGCGGGCGGCGTCCCCGGTCGGCACGTAGGTCCCTCCCTCCACCGGAAAGTACACGTCGGGGTCGCACACGCTGACCCTGGTGAGCGCCCCCTCCGCGGCGCCGAGGCTGACCGTGGCCCCGGCCCGCACGTGGCCGACCGCGCGGCGCGCTCCGCGATCGTCGACCAGCAGGGCCATCTCCGCGGGGCAGGTCACGGCGTGCGGGCAGCGGCGCGCCCAACCCATCCCGCTCCCGCTGGAGCTGCCATGGCCGATGGTGACGTAGGGAGCGCGGCGTCGGTCGATCCAGCCGACGAGCGCGACCTCGTCGAGCGCCCAGAGGACGCGCGCCCAGCGCAGCCCGGAGTCCTCCAGCAGGGTGACGGTGTCGCTGGCGATGAGGTCGACCTCGGCGCGCGGGTCTCGCGTATCGCCCGGGGACACGTAGAGCGACCAGCGGCCGGGAGCGAGCCGCAGCGTGCGGCGGAGGGAGGGCGGGGGAAGCGCCTCGGGCTCGAAGGGCGGAGGCGGTCTCAGCCGGAGGTACGCGCACTCCCGCCACGCGGGGTTCGAGCGCAGCCTCGCTCGCCGCGGGGCATCGAGCGAGAGCAGCACGGCGCCGGACGCGGCGCGGGTCCATCGGAGGCGGCGCCCGGCCAGCGGGGTGAGGAGCCCGTCGAAGGTCGACGCGCGGGCAGGGAAGAGCGGGACGTTGGCCGCGTGGGAGACGCCCCGAAGACGGAGCATCGAGGTCTCCACCGTGGCGGCGAGAGGGACCACCTCCGAGTCGCCCTCGGGGAGCTCGACCCGGACGCGCGACGCGCGACGCACCTCGGCGAAGAAGTACTCGACCATGGCCCCGGAGGCGGGCAGCTCGTGCTGGAGGACCAGCGGCTCGGGGAAGGTGACGTCGGACGCTTCGAGCGTGCAGGCGGGCCCGGCCGGAGGAGGCGGAGAGGGGGCGGAGAGGGCCCCGGCGACCGGGGGCGCGAGGGGAGGCCGAGGTGGGACGCAGGCCGCGAGGAGGCTGATGGCCGCGAGGAGAAAGCGTGGGGTGGACATCGGGCGCGGGGAGGAAGACACGCGCGGAGAGGGCAGGTTCCCTGCGGAGGGTCAGGCGGAGGGAGGAGCGCCGCGAGCGCACCCGCTGGCAACGTCTGGTAAACCACCTGACAGGATGTCGAGGGACGCACAGAGCCTGATCGGGACCGCGGCGCCGCCCTGGGACGAGCGCGGCCACGGCGGGCAGCGGCTCCTGGCCTTCGCTCGCACGCTCCAGGGGGCGGTGGACTTCTCCGCGCTGACGGCCATGGTGGCCGAGGAGGTCCGCGGCGCCCTCGGCTACAACAATTCGTGGCTGTCGGTCTTCGAGGACGAGCGGCTGCTGCAGGCCCGGATACTGACGGTCGAGGGCCCCACCGTGGCGGACGTCTGGAAGCACGCGACGGTGATCCCGGTCGAGGGCGACTGGATGATGGAGCAGATCGCGAAGGGCGACCGGGTCGTGGTGATCGAGGACGCGCTCGTCGACCCGCGGGTCAACCACGCCATCGTCGACCAGCTCAAGAACCGCACGATCATCAACATCCCGCTGCGCTTCATCGACCGCCCCTTCGGCACGCTGGGCCTCGGGACCTTCGGCGACGAGGGCCCTCGCCCCCCGACGGAGCCCGAGGTCGAGTACCTCATCGCGATGGCGGCCCACATCTCCGTGGCCGCGGCGCGCATCCGCCTCACCGAGGAGCGCGCCCTGGCCGCCGCCGACCGCCGCGACATCGAGCGCCGGCTCGCGCAGCGCCAGCGACTGGAGAGCCTCGGGCTGCTCGCCGGGGGCGTGGCGCACGACTTCAACAACCTGCTGATGGTGATGCGCTCGACGGCGTCGGTCTTCGAGGCGGAGCGAGGGCTCAGTGAGACGGGGCGCGCCAGCGTCGCCATGCTCCTCGACGCGGTGGAGCGCGCGCGGGACCTCACCCGGCAGCTCCTCGCCCTCGGCCGAAAGCAGGACCTCCGGCTCGCTCCGCTCGACCTCAACGCGCGCGCCCGCAAGCTCGTGGCGCTGCTGCGCCGGGTCGTCCCGGCGAACATCGCGGTCGACGTGATCGAGGGGCCGCGCCTGCCGCTGGTGTCCGCCGACGAGGTGCAGATCGACCAGATCCTGCTCAACCTCTGCCTCAACGCGCGCGACGCGATGCCGCACGGGGGGAGGATCACCCTCGAGACCGAGCAGGTGGTGATCAACGGCGAGTACGTGCGGGCGCACCCGTGGGCGAAGCCCGGCCGCTACGTGCTGCTCTCGGTGACCGACACGGGCACCGGCATCGCGCCGGAGCTGATCGACCGGGTCTTCGAGCCCTTCTTCACGACCAAGCCCGAGGGCCAGGGCTCCGGGCTCGGCCTCGCGATCGTCTACGGCGTGGTGCGCCAGCACGACGGGATGGTCCACTGCTACAGCGAGCCGGGCGTGGGCACGGCCTTCAAGGTCTACCTGCCGATCCTCGAGCGGGAGGCCGACGAGGTGGGCTCCAAGATCGCCGGCGCGGTGCCCGGCGGCACCGAGCGGGTGCTGGTGGCCGACGACCACCCCGGGGCGAGGCGCGTGATGGTCGACCTGCTCGCCCGCGCGGGCTACACGGTGGTGGCCGTCGAGGACGGCGCGCAGGCCGTCGAGGCCGCGGGGCGCGAGGCCTTCGACCTGGTGATCCTCGACGCGGTGATGCCCAGGCTGGGCGGCGCGGAGGCGCGCGTCCGCATCCGGGAGCTGCGGCCCGGGGCGCGCTTCCTCTTCGCGAGCGGCTACGGGGCCGACGCGCTGAGCGAGCAGCTCACCGCCGAGGACGCCCGCGAGGTGCTGGCCAAGCCCACGGACCCGGACTCCTTCCTGCGCGCCGTGCGCCGGGCGCTCGACCGCCGCTGAGCCCGGCGCCCGGGCGCGTGTAGACTCCCGCGCCATGGCGAGCATCTTCCGTAGTGATCTTCTGGCTGGGCGCGTGGCGCTGGTGACGGGCGGCGGGTCGGGCATCGGCCGCGGCATCGCGGAGGCCTTCGTGGCCCACGGCGCGCGGGTCGGCATCGTCGGCCGCAACGCCGAGCGCCTCGAGGGCGCGGCGGCGGCGATGGGCGGGTCGTGCCTCGCGGCGCCGGCGGACGTGCGCGACCCGAAGGCGGTCGAGGCCGCGCTCGACGCGGTGACGGCGCGCTTCGGGCCCATCGACATCGTGGTCAACAGCGCGGCGGGAAACTTCCTGGCCCCGGCCGCGGCCCTGTCGCCCAACGGCTTTCGCACGGTGATGGACATCGACGCCAACGGCACCTTCAACGTCTGCCGCGCGGCCTTCGACCGCTCGCTGCGCGACCGCGGGGGCGTGGTGCTCAACATCTCCGCCACGCTCCACTACGCGGCGACGCCGCTGCAGATCCACGCCTCCGCGGCGAAGGCGGCGGTGGACGCGATCACCCGCACCCTCGCGGTCGAGTGGGGCCCCCTCGGGGTGCGCGTGGTGGGCCTCGCCCCGGGGCCCATCGAGGGCACCGAAGGGATGAGCCGGCTCTCCTCGGACGAGACCCGCGACCGGGTGATCGCGGCCATTCCCTTGCGGCGCTTCGGGCGCATCGACGAGATGGCCGCGGCGGCGCTCTTCCTGGTGAGCGAGGGCGCCAGCTACGTGAGCGGAGAGACCCTGGTGGCCGACGGCGCCGCGTGGCTCGGCACCAGCGCCCAGTGGATGGGGTGACTCAGTAGAGCGGGCCGAGCACCAGCCGGGGGTCGGGGTAGATCGCCAGCGCCGCCTCGCGGTCGGCGTCGCTCACGGCGCCCGGCAGGTCGGCCACCTCCGGGCGCACCAGCGAGAGCTGGAAGTGCAGGTGGGGGTTCCAGCCGCCGTTCTCGTGGCGGTCGCCGACCCAGGCGATGACCTCGCCGCGGGAGACGCGCTGGCCCTCGAAGCGCCCCTCGATGGAGCGCGCCGAGAGGTGGCCGTGCAGCGCCCAGACGGGCCTCCCGCCGAGCTGGTGCTCGGTGATGAGCGTGTAGCCGTAGTCGCCGGCGGAGGGGTTGTTGCCGAAGCGGTGCACCGTGCCGTCGAAGAAGGCGTGGACGGCCTCGCCCACCGGGGCCGCGAGGTCGACGCCCACGTGGATGTCGCGCAGCCCCGCGAAGAGCTCGGTGGTGTACACGCCGCGGCGCTTCTCGTCGTAGCGGCCGACGCCGTAGGGGGAGGCCAGCTCCCGCCCCGGGTCATACCCACCGGTGAAGTCGTAGACCTCGTAGCCCTCCGGCATCCGGATCACCGGGGCGAATACATGTCCCTGTAAATCGAGCGGTCGCATCAGCCCACCGTCCCGGAGAAGGCCCGCCGCGCGGGGCCGGTCATGGTCACCGCCCAGCTCCCCTCGGCCACGGTGATCACCAGCGGGCCGCCGTCGAGCCGCACCGTCACCGGCTCGCCCGCGCGCCACCGACCCTCGGCCACCGCCGCCGCGGCCACGGCGCAGGCGCCCGTCCCGCAGGCCTGCGTCCACCCGACGCCGCGCTCGTGCACCCGCACCCTGAACCCGCCCTGCTCCGGGGCCACGAGCTCGACGTTGACGCCCTTGGGAAACTCCCCGAGCGCCGTCACCGCGCGCACCAGCCCCGCCGCGTCGTCGCCCGGCGCGAACACCACCCCGTGGGGGTTGCCCATGTCCACCGCGCGCACGGCCACGCGCTCGCCGCCCACGGTCACGGTCGAGGGCGCGCCCGCCACCGAGGCGGCGCCCATGGCGACCTCCACCTCCGCCACGCCGTCCTTCGTCGAGCGCACCCGCACGGGCCTCGGGCCCGCGTCGGAGTCGACCACCAGGGAGCCCCCCACGGAGAGCTCGCCCCGGTCGAGCAGCCAGGCGGCCACGCAGCGCACGCCGTTGCCGCACATCTCCGGCCGCGACCCGTCGGCGTTGAGGATCACCAGGCGAACCCGCCCCCCGGCGAGGCCCGCCCGGTCGACCCAGAGGAGCCCGTCGCCCCCGACGCCTCGGTGCCGGTCGCAGAGCGAGCGGGCGAGCTCCGGGGTCACCGTCGCCTCGGGCCACACCTCGGCGTCCAGCACCAGGAAGTCGTTGCCGAGACCTTCGTATTTCGCAAACGCAGCGGCCGTCATGGCGCGGGAGTATACGCACCGCCGCCGCGATGACCGATCCCACCGCGCGCGCTTGACCCGGGACCCGCGGGCGGGTGTCATCCCCGGCCTATGCGACGCTTGTCCTTGCCCTTGTTTCGCGTGTTCGTGGCGGGCGCCTGGGTCGTCGCCGCGGGCTGCTCGGACACCACCTCCGCCGCGGACGCGGGCCTCCCGGACGTCGACATCGTCGCGGACGCCGACCCCTCGACGGACGTGCCCGGCGAGCCCTGCGCCCCGCAGAACGACCCCGATGGCGACGGCATCTCCACCCGCTACGAGGGCGGCGGCGACGCCGACGGGGACGGCGTGGCCAACAGCAGCGACGCCGACTCGGACAACGACGGCGTGCCCGATCGCTTCGAGGGCGGCCACGGCCAGGCCTTCCGCTGCGACGCCCCGCCGGACGACAACGACAACGACGGGACGCCCGACTTCCTCGACACCGACGCCAACGGAGACGGCATCCGCGACGCCTCGCAGGTCGCGCCCTCGCCCGCGCAGCCCGGCGCCGGGGCGGCCCCCGCGCTCGACTGCTACCGCACGAGCGACCGGGGGGTGAACCGCGACGCGGCCAACGGCTGGTCGTGCCACCCCTTCGACACCGACGGAGACAACGTCCCCGACTACGCCGACGCCGACGCCGACGGAGACCGCATCAGCAACAGCGCGGAGATCGCCCCGGGCACCGCCGCGGCGCCGACGGACACCGACATGGACGGCGTCCCCGACTGGCGAGACCGGGACAGCGACGGCGACACCATCACCGACTCGCAGGAGGGCACCAACGACCGCGACGGCGACATGCTGCCCAACTACCGCGACCTCGACAGCGACGGCGACAGCCCGATGGGCAGCGAGCAGGGCACCGACGCGGCGGAGGCCGGTGACAACGACCTGGCGACCGGCGCCAACGAGTGCCCCCGGGAGCTCGACGTGCGCACCCTCGACCTCGCTCGCCCGATGCCCGACGGCATCCCCGACTACCTCGACACGGACTCGGACAACGACGGCCTCGGCGACCGCGAGGAGAGCGTCGCGGGCACCGACCGCTGCAACCCCGACTCGGACAACGACGGCCAGCTCGACTCGGCGGAGGTCGCCTGGTGCCGCAACCACATGAGGGAGCGCTGCGCCACCGAGGCGTCGACCCGCATCCCCTCGACGGACTACTACCTCATCCTCCCGTGGATGGGCGCGCAGGTGGCGCGGGAGCTGGAGTTCGGCTCCAACCTCCGCGTGGCGGACGTGTACTTCATCAGCGACACCACCGGCTCCATGGGCGGCGTGCTGCGCAACGTGCAGTCGTCCATCGCGACCCCGCGCACCGGGCTCATCGACAGCATCACGGCGCTGATCCCTGACACCTGGTTCGGGGTCAACCACTACGACGACTTCCCCACCGGGAGCTTCGGCGGCGGCAGCGACCGCGCGCTCTGGCCGGTGTGCTCCGGGCCCCCCGGCACGCCCCGGTGCATCGCCAACTCGGGCATCGGGATGCAGCCCGCGTCGCGCGCCATGGACGTGCAGGCGACGGCCAACGCGATCCGCCTGGGCAGCGGCGGCGACGGGCCGGAGTCGCAGGTCGAGGCGCTCTACCAGACCATCGTGGGCGACGGGCTCTTCGACCCCTCCAACCCGATGGCGTGCACCGGCGACACCGGCCGCGCCCCGTGCTGGGTCTCTCCCCGCAACTGCGCCGACGGCACCTACGGCCACCCGTGCTTCCGCGTCGGGGCGCTGCCCATCGTGATCCACTTCACGGACGTGGACTTCCACAACGGGGCGCGCGACCCGGCGGTGCCCACGGGGCCCTTCGCCAACCCCTACACGGGCATCTCTCCGGCGCCGCACACCATCAACGACGTCATCAACGCCTACAACGCCCGCTCCGGGCGCATCATCAACCTCAACGCCTCGTCGGGGACGCGCTGCGAGGGCATGCGCCCGTCCGGCCGCACCCCGGGACGGCCCTGCTACGACTTCCGCGTGCTCGCCGAGGGCACCGGCTCCGTCGACCTCGACGGCAACCCGCTGATCTTCGACCTGCCGGGCGGCGGCGCCACGGTGTCGCCGGCCTTCGTGAGCTCCGTGGTCGACGCGGTGAACACCATCGCCACGCGGGTGCCGCTCGACATCAACACCATCCCCCGCAACGACGGCGCCAACCCCTTCGGCGTCGACGCCACGCGCTTCATCCGCCGTCGCACCCCGTCGTGCCAGATCAACCCCGCCAACGACCGCTGCTGGACCGAGCCCGAGGGCGTGGCCCACGCCGACGCCGTCGCGCGCACCGACCTCAGCACCTTCTACCGCGTGGTGCCGGGCACCCGGGTGCGCTTCACCCTCTTCTTCCAGAACGACAGCGTCTTCCAGGGCGCCTCGCAGGAGTCGACGCTCTTCCGCGCGTTCATCGACGTGGTGGGCGACGGGGTGACGGTGCTCGACACCCGCGAGGTGTACATCCTGGTCCCGGCCAACCAGCCGCCGCCGGGCTGATCGCCGCTACGGCAGCGTCACCATCCGCACCCGACCCGACGCCCCCTCGGCCACATAGAGCCGCCCCGCGGACCAGGCCAGCGCCGTCGGTCGGGCCAGCGTCGCCGCGCTCGCCGGACCGTAGTCCCCGCCAGGCGCCGCCGTCGCCCCGCTCGCCGGGCCGGAGCCCGCGAGCGTCGTCATGCGCCCGGTGCTGAGCGTCACCGCGCGCACCCGGTTGGCCGAGGCGTCGGCGATGAAGAGCGTGTCGGCGCCGTCGTAGGCGAGCGCCACCGGCTGAGCGAGGCCGAGGCTCGTCGCGAGGGCGGGCGCATCCCCGAGCGGCGACGGCCGATCGAGCACGCCCGCCGCGACGCGCGCCTGCTCCGCGCCGTCGATGGACCACACCACGTAGCGCTCCGGGTCGGCGACGTAGAGCGTGCCCCCGCGGCCCACGGCGAAGGCCACCGCGCTGCCGAAGGGGGCCGACCTCGCGGGCACCACGCCGCCGTCGGGCAGCTCCCCGGTCGCCCCGCTCCCGGCGATGACCGCCGCGCTGCCGGAGGTCACCCGCCACACCCTCGCCCTCGCGTCGCTGAACCAGGTCTGCCCGGTCTGCGTGAAGGGCCACGCCGGGAGCTCGAAGCCCATCTCCGTCGCCGCGCTCCCGGCGTCCGCGCCCGCGTCGACGCCGCCATCGAGCGCCGCGACGGAGAAGCGCCCCGCCACGCGCCGCAGCCTCGGGGCCGTCGGCAGCCCGAGGAGGTCCGCGATCACCCCGCGCTCGGGCATCCCGAGCAGCGCGTGGGTGCCGTCGCCCGCGATGCCCGCCACCCAGGTCGGAGGCAGCGTCGCAGGATCGATCGCGTCGCCCGTCGCGGTGGGGCTCACCGTCCCTGCGCCGAGCAGCACCCTCGAGCGGCCGTTGTCCACGCGGTACACCCGGCCCTCGGCCGAGCCCGAGAGCAGCATCGTGGCGCGGTCGTTGAGCAGCGCCAGCCCGGAGGGGCTCCCCGCGCGCAGCCCCGCGGCGTCCTCGTCCATCGAGGGGAAGGCGCCCGGAGCCAGCGCCACGACCACCCGGGGAGAGCCTCCCATGGCGGTGTTCTCGACGCGCAGCACCCGCTGCTGCTGCAGGTCGCTCACATAGACGGCGCTGCGGTCGGCGCTCATGGCGATGCCCCCGATGCGGCCGATGGTGATCCCCCCGGAGCCGGTGGGCTGGTTGCAGCCGTAGCGCGAGCCCAGCACGATGCGCGCGGTGGTGAGCGCCCTCGCCACCACCTGGAACACTGCGCAGTGCGTCGCGTCGACGAAGTAGATCGAGCCGTCGACGCCGTAGCGCACGTCGGTGACGCGGCCGAGGCGCAGCGCCTCCCTCGGCACGAAGCCCGTCGTGGAGTCGCCCAGCGGATCGCCGGTGAGGTCGCAGGTCGAGCCCGCGAAGGTCTCCACGCGGCGCATCGGGTCGTCGCGGCGGTAGCGTCGGACGCGGCAGTTGTCGCGGTCGGAGAAGTAGACGTAGGTGGTGTCCACGTCGACGCCGACGGGGTGCGCGAGCGCGGTGCCGGTGCCCTCTCGTCCGTCGCCGTTGAAGCCGGGGCACGCGCCGCCGCACAGCTGGCCGACGACGGTGCTCGCCGCGCCGACGCCGCCGTCCGCGTCGAGCGGAACCACATGGATCCGGTTGTCGCCGGTGACGAAGAGCTCCCGGGTGTCCGGCGCGTAGGCGAGGCCGAAGGGCCCCGCGGGGAGCGAGAGCGCCAGCGGCAGCGGCTCGACGCGCCCGTCGCGAAGGCGCAGCACCTGGTGCGCCTCCTGGTCGGCGAGCAGCACGGTGCCGCCGGGGAGCAGCACCATCGAGGCGATCGAGCTCAGCGGGGTGGAGCGCGCGGGGCCGCCCACGAGGGAGCTTCCCCCGACGCCGGTGCCCGCGAGCCGCACGGGGTCGATGGGCGAGACGCCGAGGTCGTAGGCCATCACCCGGGCGCCGCCCGGGTCGCTCACATAGAGCCGGTCGGCGGTGACGGCGACGGCGCCGGGAGTCACCAGCCGGGGCTCGTCGGGGCTCCATCGGTGGCCCGTCACGGGCTCGATGCAGGGCGTCCCCATCGCGAGGGTGGCGGAGCAGCTCGGTGGGACGTCCGCGGGCACGTCGGGAACGTCGCGGCCGAGGTCCGAAGGGGCGTCCGAGCGGGCGTCCGAGCGGGCGTCGACGGAGGCGTCCCTCGCCGGGCCGTCGGTGACCGAGGCGTCCATCGCGTCGGAGGGGGCTCGCGCGTCGGTGACGTCGCCGGGGCGGTCGGTCGCGAGGTCGCTCACGGGGCCGCGGTCGCTATTACCGTCCCGGGTAACATCCGCCCCCGCGTCGCGCCGTTCGAGGAGCGCCGGGTCATAGACATTGCAGCTGATGACGGCGACGGCGGGGAGGACGAGCGCGAGCGGAACCCGTGGCTTCACACCGCGGGACGATGCCACTAGGAGCCGCGCGCTGTCACGGCGCGCTTGGGCCCGGGGAGGTCAGCGCTTCGGACTGTCGGACGATCCACGGTTGAGCCCCGCGGGAGATGGGCGCCACGCGGCAGCCGCCGCCGGGCAGCGGGAGCACGTCGGCGGCGATCCAGAAATCGTTGTCGTCGGGGCCGCCGCGGGAGCTGAGGGTGATCGGGCCGAGGCGAGCGACGGCCGTCGCGCCGTTGCAGTAGATGGTGAGCGTGGCGGCCTGCGGACCCGCGCCGTGGTCGCTGTAGTAGTGCACCCCCACGCGGTAGAAGCGGGCGCTCGGGCGGAGGATGTTGATGTTCTCCGGGCCGTGGCCGGTGACGTCGTCGATGTCGAGGTGCGGGTCGTCGTCGACGGTCAGCGCGCCCCAGCGCAGGCCGCGGCTGTTGGTGCAGTTGCCGTAGTAGCAGTCGCTGTCGGTGCGCCAGTTGGGGTCGCCGACCCCTTGGAGCAGGTGCAGGTCGACGTCGCTGGAGTCGCACGCCGCGCCGGCGCTGGCGGGGCACGAGCGGCCCGGAGGATCCCAGGAGAGCTCGATGCGCAGCCCCTCGCGGGGCACGGCGTGGACGACGGTGACGCACTCGTCGCTGGCCCCGTCCGAGTCGACGGCGCGGAAGCGCAGCCGGTGGTCGCCGGCGATGTCGGGGGTGAATCGGGTGCGCGCCCGGTCCGTGGGTTCGGGCGGGCGGCGGGCGCTGCCGGAGGGGGCGCCGTCGATGGTCCACCCGACGCTGCGGATGGCGCGGTCACCCGCGACGCGGCCCTCGAGGTCGACGGGCTGCAGCGGGGCGACGGTGAGCTCCGCGGGGCAGGTGACGACCGGGCCCGCGGCGCGCACCTGCACGGTGAGGGTGCATGAGAGCTCCGGCGCGGGGCCGCCGTCGCCCGCGTCGCGGTCGGCGGTGGAGGGCACGGTGACCCGGACGACGTAGCTCCCCTCGCGGTCGGAGCGGAAGGTCGCCCGCTCCCCGCCGTCGCTCTGGAGCGTCGGGGTCGAGCCGCCCGGGGAGATCACCACCGACCAGCGGGCGAGGCCTCGGAGCGCGCGGGGAACGCCGGCGAGCAGGGCGAGGTCGCGCGCCGGGCGGGCGACGAAGACCGCGTCGGTGCAATAGAGGGAGGTGGGCTCGTAGCCCTCGTCGTTGAGGCCTGTGCGGGCTCCGCAGGAGGTCACCGAGGCGAGCAGCGCGAGCAGCGCGGCTCGACGGATCACACCTCGTGGACCTCGACCACGATGGCGGTGATGTTGTCCTTGCCGCCGCGCGTGTTGGCGATGTCGATGAGGCGCTGGGTGACCTGCTCGACCGGGAGCGAGAGGATGGGGAGGATCTCGTCGGGCTCCTCGACGTAGCCGTGGAGGCCGTCGCTGCAGAGCAGGAAGCGGTCGCCGGGGATGGTCTCCACGACGCGGGTGTCGACCTCGACGTACTCGTGGCTGCCGACCGCGCGGGTGATCACGTTGCGGTGCGGCGCGTAGCGCGCCTCTTCCGGCGTGAGCATGCCCTCGCGAATCTGCGCGGCGATGAGGGTGTGGTCGTCGGTGATCTGGGCGATCTGCCCGTCGCGGGCGAGGTAGATGCGGCTGTCGCCGACCTGGCCGATGACGGCGACGCGGCCGAGGAGCATCAGCACCGAGGTGGTGGTGCCCATGCCGGCCTTGGTCTCGTCGAACTCGGCCATGGAGTGGATGAGGTACGTGGCGGCCTGGATGGCGCCGCGGAGGATCTGCTCGGCGACGTTCTGCTGGTCGACGTCGTAGGGGTCGGTGATGAGCGACTCGACCTTCGGTCGCTCGCGGCGCACCCAGCCGCGGATGTTGTACACGGCCTCTTCGCTCGCGACCTCGCCTGCGGCGTGTCCGCCGAGGCCGTCCGCGACCACGTAGAGTCCGAGGCTGTCGTCGATGATGAAGGCGTCTTCGTTGTGCTTGCGCACGCGGCCGACGTCGCTCTGTCCGAAGGAGGTATATCGGGGCATGGCTGTTGTCTGGAACGGCACTCTACCAGAGAGCCGCCACCGGCTGAACACTACCAACGTACGTTCGACGAAGCCTGCTCAGCGACATGGACCCGATCGCGGGAGGAGGGTATTGTCGGGCCGTCGAACGAGATGACGCTTCCCGAGAAAATCGTCGAGGTGCACCTGTCGCGAGCCGCGCTGCGGGATGGTTTCCGCGAGGCCGGCGAGGAGGGGGCGTTGGTCATCCCGGGGTTGTACGACCTCTCGCTGGGCGCGGCGGTCGACCTGCGCATCGGCCTGGAGGGTCAGCCCTGCGGGATGTTTCTCGAGGGGGTGGTGCAGTCGCGTCGGCCCGCGGGGGCGGGTACGCGCAGCGGCCTCGGCGTGCGCTTCCTCCGCTCGTCCGTCGAGGCGGGGCGCTTCGCGGCGCAGTGGGCCCACGGGCAGCGCGAGGCCAGCGGCCGGCACGAGTGGCGCTACCCGGTCGAGCTGTCGGTCATCCTGGTGACGTCGCCGCGGGGCAGCACCCGTATCTATCCGTGCACCCTGGTCGACGTGTCGATGCGCGGCGCGCGGGCATCGATCAACCACCGCATCGAGCCCGACTCCGAGGTGCGCTGCGAGTGGAAGAGCGAGTTCGGCAGCGGCGCGGTGACCTCCCGCGCCATCTGGAACGCCCACGGAGGCCTCGGCCTCAAGCACGTCTTCAACCGACCCGAAGAGCGCGTCGCGTGGGAGCAGCTCCTGGCGAAGGTGCGCTCGACCCTTCGTGAGCGCGTCGTGCTGCCCCTCCCTGACACCGCCCGGCTGTCCTCCGGCACGGTGCCTGTGCTGGGGCGGGAGCGAGGGTTCACTCCCACGCCCGGCGCGGTCTCGCCCGTGACGGTCGGGGTCAACAAGGTCATCCCGAAGCTGGTGGAGATCTCCGTCGCGGAGACCAAGGCCACGCGCAAGCGTCACGACCCTCGGAGCGAGTAGAGGGTCTCCTCAGCGCTCGCCCATCGAGGCGAGGTGGGCCCTCGCCCTGGGGTCTTCCGGCGCCAGCGCCACGGCGCGCTCGAAGGCCGCCCTCGCCCCGGCGCGATCACCCCGGCGCAGCAGCACGAGCCCGAGGTTGTCCTCGATGGTGGCGGTGCGGCCGGGCATGGCGGCGGCGCGTCGCAGCGTCGCGAGGGCCTCGTCGGGGCGGTCGCTGAGGCTGAGCGCGTAGCCGAGGTTGCCCAGCACCACGGGGTCGTCGGGGGCCGCGGCGGCGGCGGCCTCGAAGCTCGCGACGGCGTCCCGGGGTGAGCCCGCGGCGAGCTGCGCGGCGCCCAGGTCGGAGCGCAAGCGCGGGGTGGAGGGCGAGAGCTCGCACGCGCGCTGGAAGGCCTCGACGGCGGAGCGGGCGTCGCCGCGGGCGAGGCGCACGGCGCCGAGGTTGTTCCAGGGCTCCGGGTCCCGGCCCGAGCGCTCGGTCGCGAGGATGAGCGAGCGCTCCGCCTCGGGCAGCCGGTGCAGCGCCACAAGGACCATGGCGCGATCGTTCCATGCGGTCGGGTCGCGAGGGTCCGCCTGGCCGGCGGCCTCGAAGGCGCTCGCGGCGGCGTCGAGCGAGCCCAGCACCATGCGGAGCCGGCCGAGGGTGAGCGCCGCGAGGGCGTCGCCGGGGCGGGTATTACCGTGCCGTGTAAGAACGGGCTCCATGGCGGCGAGCTCGCGCTGCGCGGCGGGGCTCAGGGTGCGCGAGGACGACGGCTCGAGCGATGGGGCGACGAGCTGGAAGCGGGCGATGGCGCGGGTGGCGGCGAGCTCGGGGGAGCGGCGCCAGGCGAGGCGCTGGCGGTCGAGCAGGGCGACGGCGGCGTCGGGCCGGGACTCCCGCAGGAGGGCGCGGGCGGCGGCGACGGCCTCGACGGGAGTACTGAACGGGTGTACGGATGCCACCGGCTGAAGGCGACCGCGCGAGGGCTGTGCCCAGACCCCGCGGGGGACCAGAGAGCCGACCAGCACCGTGACCAACGCGAGGCGACGCACCCGATGGGATTAGCACGGCCACCCCGTGCCCAGCGGGCCGCTCGCGACATCTGACGAGAGCCCTCCGGCACCCCCACCATGGAACCTACCCGTCTTCGCAACGCGCGCACCCACAACCTCCAGGGCATCGACCTCGACCTCCGCCCTGGGGAGCTGGTCACCATCGCGGGGGTGAGCGGCGCGGGCAAGAGCTCGCTCGCCATCGACACCCTCTACGCCGAGGGGCAGCGGCGCTTCGTCGAGAGCTTCTCGGCCTACGCGCGGCAGTTCCTGGAGCGCCGTGACAGGCCGCCGGTGGGCTCGCTCGACCCGGTGCCGCCCGCCATCGCGGTCGACCGCGGGGCTCCGGTGCGCACCTCGCGCTCCACCGTCGGCACCATGACCGAGCTCACGGACTACCTACGGCTGCTCTGGGCGAGGGCTTCGACCATCGTGTGCGAGGGCTGCAACCGGGAGGTCCACCGGGGGACCGTCGCGGGAGCCACCGACGCCGTGCTGGCTTCCGACGGAGAGCGGGCGGTGGTCACCTGGCGGGTCTCGGTCGACGACGCCGAGCGCTACCTGGGGGTGAGAGAGCGGCTGCTGGAGGAGGGCTACCGGCGCGCGCTCATCCTCGGCGAGGCGAGAGACCTCGACGAGGTGGCCCCCTCGGAGGTCATCGTGCACGGCGGCATCGACGTCATCGCCGACCGGCTGAAGGTGACCGGGGCGGAGCGCTCACGCGTGGCCGAGGCGCTGAGCACCTCGATGGCGAAGGGCGGTCGCGCGGAGGTCCACTGGGTCGACCGGCAGGAGGTCGGCAGGCGCGTCGATCGCTACAGCCGCGGGCTCGACTGCGCCCACTGCGGGCGAACATATCCAGAGCCCTCGCCGGCGCTCTTCTCCTTCCAGTCGCCGCTCGGGGCCTGCGAGGAGTGCCGGGGCTTCGGGCGCATCATCGAGATCGATTGGGACAAGGTCGTCCCCGACGCGTCGCTCTCTCTCGACAAGGGAGCCATCAAGCCCTGGACGGGCAAGACCACGGCCTTCGAGCGCAAGGCACTGGCGACGCTCTGCAAGGCGCAGAAGATCCCCACGGACAAGGCATGGAGGGAGCTCACCGAGAAGCAGCGCGACATGATCCTCGAAGGGACCAAGGGGTTCACCGGGGTGCGCGCGTGGTTCTCGTGGCTGGAGGGCAAGGCCTACCAGATGCACGTGAGGGTCTTCCTCTCCCGCTTCCGGAGATACACCACCTGCCCTTCGTGCAAGGGGTCTCGGGTGCGCTCCGAGGTCGGGCGCTACCGGGTGTCGGGCTTGTCCATTGGAGACGCCGGGGCGCTGCCGGTGACCGAGCTCCGCGCTCGATTGGAGTCGGTGCCCTCCGGGGACGAGGCGACCGATCGGGTGCTGAGGGAGATCCGGGCGAGGCTCGGCTACCTCGATGACGTGGGCGTCGGGTACCTCTCCCTGGAGCGGGCCTCTCGCACGCTCTCCGGCGGCGAGGTGCAGCGCGTGGCGCTCACGGCCGCGCTGGGCACCTCCCTCACCGGCACGCTGATGGTGCTCGACGAGCCCACCGCGGGGCTACACCCGAGGGACGCCGAGCGGCTCATCGGGGTGGCGCGAGGCATCGCCCAGCTCGGCAACGTGGCGCTGATCATCGAGCACGACCTCGACGTGATCGCCGCCAGCGACCGGGTGATCGAGCTGGGCCCCGAGGCGGGCGAGGCGGGCGGCTGCATCATCTTCGACGGCGACCCGGCGACGCTCACCCGCGCGGGGACGCCCACCGGAGAGGCGCTCCGCTCGATGGGTCTGGCGCATCCCAAGCGCCGCAAGGGGAGGGGCTTCCTCTCCCTCCTCGGAGCGCGGGGGCACAACCTCAAGGCGGTCGACCTCGTCATTCCCACCGGGGTGCTCACGGTCATCACCGGCGTCTCGGGGTCGGGCAAGAGCTCGCTGGTGGGGGAGACCCTCTACCCCGCGGTGACCCGCGCGCTGGCGGCGCGAGGGCTCGCGGTGCGCGCGGAGGAGTCGCTCCCCTACGACGCCCTCGAAGGCGTCGACGCCATCACCGACGTGGTGCACGTCGACCAGGGTCCGCTGGGGCGCACCACCCGAGGCAACCCCGCCACCTACCTCAAGATCTATGACCGCATCCGAGCGCGCTTCGCGTCGGCGCCGGAGTCCAAGGAGCGCGGATACTCCTCTCGAACCTTCTCCTTCAACGTCGAGGGTGGGCGCTGCCCGACCTGCGAGGGGGCGGGCTACGAGACCGTGGAGATGCAGTTCCTGGCGGACGTGAGCTTCCAGTGCCCCGACTGCCACGGACGCCGCTTCAAGGACGAGGTGCTGGAGGTGCGGGTGCGCGGCGCCTCCATCGCCGACGTGCTGGAGATGTCGGCCTTCGCGGTGGCCGATCACTTCCGCGACGACGAGCACCTGGTCACGGCGCTCAAGCCCCTGCTCGACGTGGGCCTCGGCTATCTCCGGGTGGGCCAGCCGCTCTCCCACCTCTCTGGGGGCGAGGCGCAGCGGCTCAAGCTCGCGGCCTCCCTCTCCGAGGTGCGCCGGGGGAGCCTGGTGATCCTCGATGAGCCCACCACGGGGTTGCACCGCCGGGACGTGGCGAGGGTCTTCGACACCCTCGACGCCATGGTCGACCGGGGGGCCACCGTGGTGGTGGTGGAGCACGAGCCCTACGTGGCCGCGAGGGCCGACTGGGTGATCGACCTGGGCCCCGAGGCGGCGCACGCGGGCGGCGAGGTGGTGGCCCAGGGCACTCCCGAGCAGGTCGCGAAGGTCAAGCGCTCCCGCTTCGCCCCGTACCTCCGAGACGCGCTCGACTCCACCCGGTCGCGAGGGGTCGACCGCGCCCGGGCGGTGCGTCCGCCCGCCACCATCACGGTGCCCGACTCGATCATTCTCGACGGGGCGAGGGAGCACAACCTCCACGTCGGCCACCTGGAGATTCCTCGGGAGAAGCTGGTGGCGATGACCGGGCCTTCGGGCTCCGGCAAGAGCTCGCTGGCCTTCGATGTGATCTACGCCGAGGGGCAGCGGCGCTTCCTGGAGACGCTCTCTCCCTACGCCCGGCAGTACCTCCCCTCGCTGGGCCGGGCGGACGTCGATCGCGTGGTGGGCATTCCCCCGGCCATCTCCCTGGAGCAGCGCACCGCGCGCGCCGGGGCGATGAGCACCGTGGCGACGGTCACCGAGGTCGCCCACTACCTTCGATTGCTCTATGCGAAGGTGGCCACTCCGTATTGCCCCAAGTGCGATCTCCCCATCGGGGCGCGCTCCCCCGAGGCGATCGTGGAGGAGCTCTCCACCCACTATCCGCCCAACGCCAACCTGTCGGTCTTCGCCCCGGTGGTGAGGGCGAGGAAGGGCCTCCACGGGGAGGTCATCGAGCGGGCTCGCAAGTCGGGCATCGAGCAGGTGAGGGTCGACGGCGTCGACCATGAGCCCGACAAGGTCCCGACGCTGAAGAAGACCAAGGTGCATGACGTGTGGCTCTGGATGGGCCGCGCCCACGCCAGCGAGCCCGAGGCGCTGCTGAAGATGATCCGCGCGGCGGTGTCGCTGGCGGAGGGCAACTGCGTCATCGAGAGGGACGAGCGCACCGGGAGGGTGGGCGAGCCTCAGGTGGTGAGCACCCGGAGGGCGTGTCCGAAGTGCGGACTGGGTATTCCCGAGTTGGACCCTCGGCACTTCTCCTTCAACACCCCTCAAGGGCAGTGCAAGGCCTGCGAGGGGCGAGGAGTGGACAGCGACGGGGACCCCTGCCGCCCCTGCGGGGGGTCGCGTCTGGCGCCCATTCCCAGGGCGGTTCGGCTGGGGGGCAAGCGCTTCCACGAGGCCATGGCGAGCACCCCGGAGGAGATGCGCGACGCTCTCACCTCCATGACGCTGTCGGCGCGAGAGGCGATCATCGCGGAGGCGCCGAAGTCCCAATTGGAGGGCAAGCTCACCACGCTGTTGGAGCTCGGGCTCGACTATCTCACCCTCGATCGGAGGGCCAACACCCTGTCGGGTGGAGAGATGCAGCGGCTGAGGCTCGCGGCGCAGATCGGCGCCGGGCTCACCGGTGTGCTCTATGTGTTGGATGAGCCCACCATCGGGCTCCACGGTCGGGACACGCAGCGGCTGGTGAAGGCCATGAGGGCGCTGGTCGACCGGGGCGCCAGCGTGATCGTGGTGGAGCACGACGCCGAGGTGATCCAGAGCGCAGACTGGATCGTCGACCTGGGACCAGCGGGCGGCAAGGCGGGCGGTCACGTGGTGGGCAACGGACCGGCGGCGGAGGTGCTGGCGGGCGACGGTCCCACCGCGAGGGCGCTGCGCATCGCCGTGGGAGAGGGGGCGCGGAGCCGCCCGATGAAGGACGTCCCGATGCTCACCCTCAAGGGAGCGCGAGGGCACAACCTCCAATCGACCACGGCGAAGTTTCCATTGGGCCGCTTCGTGTGCGTGGCGGGCGTGTCGGGCAGCGGCAAGAGCACGCTGGTGGAGAAGATCCTGCTGCGGGCGGTGAGGGAGAAGCTGAAGCTCACCACCGAAGAGCCCCTGGCCCATCAGTCCATCGACGGGTGGAAGGCGCTCAAGCGGGCGGTGGCCATCGACCAGTCGCCCATCGGACGGACGCCCCGCTCGGTGCCGGCGACCTATGTGGGTATCTGGGACGAGATCAGGAAGCTGTTCTCGCTGATGCCCGAGGCGAAGAAGCGGGGGTGGGGCATCGGGAGGTTCTCGTTCAACACCAGCGCCGAGAGCGGCGGAGGGCGCTGCGAGACCTGCGACGGGGCGGGGGTGAAGCACGTCGAGATGGCCTTCATGGCCGACGTGGTGGTGCCCTGCGAGGTGTGCGCGGGGGCGCGCTTCTCGCGAGAGACCAGGGACGTGAAGCTGCATGGCTACGACGCCGGGGAGATCCTGGGGCTGACGGTGGAGGAGGCGAGGCAGGTGTTCTCCCAGGTGGCGAAGGTGAAGCGCCCGCTCGACCTGCTCCACGACCTGGGCGTCGGGTACCTGGCGCTGGGGCAGGGCTCGCACACGCTCTCCGGCGGCGAGGCGCAGCGCATCAAGCTGGCGACGGAGCTGCAGACCGGGGGCGGCGGGACGCTCTACGTGCTCGACGAGCCCACCACGGGATTGCATGTGTCCGACGTGATGAAGCTCATCACGGTGATGCAGCAGCTGGTCGACCGGGGAGACTCGCTGGTGGTGATCGAGCACCACCCGTCGGTGCTGAGGGCCGCCGACTGGATCCTCGAGCTCGGCCCCGGAGGGGGGCGCGCTGGGGGGAGGGTGGTGGCGGAGGGGACGCCGGACGACATCGCCCGGGGGGACACGGCCACGGCGTCGGTGCTGCGGGGCTGAGAACACCTGCAGGTGGGCGAAGGGCTTGACCCGGACGCCGTCTGCGGGTGATCACCGCCCGGCGCGATGGAACAGCACTACGACCTCGTCGTGATCGGGAGCGGCCCAGGCGGCGAAGGCGCCGCGATGAAGGCCACCAAGTCGGGTCTGTCGGTGGCGGTGGTGGAGCGCTACCACGACGTCGGCGGCGGCTGCACCCACTGGGGCACCATCCCCTCCAAGGCCCTGCGGCACTCGGTCTCGCAGCTCGCGGAGTTTCGCAACAACCCGCTCTTCATGCCGCTGCTCGCCAACGACGAGCCCATCCCCCTCTCCGGGATGCTCCGCTCGGCGGAGAGCGTGGTGCGGCGCCAGGTCTCGATGCGCCACGGCTTCTACGAGCGCAACCGCGTGCGCGTGGTGCACGGCTCGGCGCGCTTCACCGGGCCCAACGTGGTGGAGGTCGAGGCGCCCGGCGGGGCCTCCGAGCGGCTGCACGCGCGGGCCTTCGTGGTCGCCTCCGGGTCGCGGCCCTACCGCCCGGCCAACGTCGACTTCTCGCACTTCCGCATCTGCGACAGCGACACGGTGCTGCGCCTCAAGGAGACGCCGTCCAACATCACCATCTACGGCGCCGGGGTGATCGGCTGCGAGTACGCGTCGATGTTCCGCACGCTGGGCGTGAAGGTGAACCTCATCAACACGCGCGACAAGCTGCTGTCCTTCCTCGACGACGAGATCATCGACGCGCTCTCCTATCACCTGCGCGACCAGGGCTGCGTCATCCGCCACAACGAGGAGATGGAGCGCATCGAGCCGGTGGAGGACGGCGTGGTGCTGCACCTGAAGAGCGGCAAGCGGGTGAAGAGCGACGTGCTGCTCTGGGCCAACGGCCGCACCGGCAACAGCCAGAACATGGGCTTCGAGGCCCTCGGCGTGGTCACCGACGACCGCGGCCAGATCAAGGTCAACGAGCAGTACCAGACCTCGCTCCCGCACATCTACGCGGTGGGCGACGTCATCGGGCAGCCCGCCCTCGCCAGCGCGGCCTACGACCAGGGGCGCTTCGCGGCCACGCACGTCGCCTGCGGCTCCTGCGACAACCGGCTCGCGCAGGACATCCCCACTGGCATCTACACCACGCCGGAGATCAGCTCGCTCGGGCGCACCGAGCGAGAGCTCACCGCGGACAAGGTCCCCTATGAGGTGGGGCACTCGCTGTTTCGCAGCCTCGCGAGGGCGCAGATCACCGGGCAGACCGTCGGCATGCTCAAGCTGCTCTTCCACCGGGAGACGCTGGCCATCCTGGGGATCCACTGCTTCGGCCACCAGGCCAGCGAGATCATCCACATCGGTCAGGCGGTGATGAGCCAGCCCGAGGGCCGCAACACGATCAACTACTTCGTGAACACGACATTCAACTACCCCACCATGGCCGAGGCCTATCGGGTGGCGGCGCTCAACGGGCTCAACCGCCTGTTCTGACCGGAGATCAGAAGGTCGCGACGGCCCCGAGGTGGAAGGCCCAGTCCTGGTCGATGCCGTTGCGCATGCCCCACCAGGAGTAGTGCTCCGCGGAGGCCTTCAAGCGATATCCGCGCTCGACGACGTACTGCGCGCCGAGGGTCCATCGTGAGACGCCCGCCTCGAAGTCGAGCTGTGAGCCGGGGGCGGTGTTGCCTCGGCGGCGCATGCCGTCCCAGCGCAGGATGACATCGAGGTTGCGCAGCACCGGCTGCTCGACCTCCACGTACCAGCCGTCCCTCACCTGGAAGGTGCGCTCCGGGAGCGATCCGTCGGCCTGCGTCTGGAGCATGTACTCGAAGCGGCCCTGGTCGGCGGCGTACATGTCCGTCCGTCGAATGAGGTACTCCGCGCGCACGTTGGTGCGTCCGGCGCGCAGGTAGAGGTCGGCGCCGAGCACGGTGTAGGTCATGCGGGCGCGGGTGTCGTAGGCGCCCCAGATGGCCGATCCGCCGAGGCTGAGGTCGACGCGGCTGGCGAGCCTGGCGGTGAGCCCCACCCGGCCTCCGACCGAGGGCTGGGAGTTGTTGTCGATGTAATAGGGAGCGGCGGAGCGAGACGCGATGAAGTCGACGTCGTAGGGGGTGTCGGTGTTGGCGCGCAGCCCGGCGACGGCGTGGGCCGCGTAGTCGAACTGCAGGCTTCGGTCGAAGAAGTGGGTGCCCGAGAGCTCGATGCCGTTGTCGACATAGGGGGAGGGGAGCACCGAGTCGCCGAAGGCGTTCAAGCGGAGCATCCGGCCCATGTCGTAGGGGAGGGGCTTGTCGCTGAGGCGGTGGTTGCCCGGGTCGTGGCGCAGCCCGAACTCGCCGAAGGTCGGGGAGAAGCGCCCCACGCGGATGTTGAACTCATCGGCGAGGCGGAAGTCGACATAGGCCATGCCGACCTCGAAGCCGTGGCAGCCGAAGCAGGCTTTGACGTTGGCCGAGGCGTGGGAGGAGATGTCGATGGCGAGCTTGAGGGAGAGTTCTTCGGTGAAGCCGTCGAGGGTGTGGCTCGCGGGGCGTGGGTCGCTCCGGCCGAAGGGGCTGAAGAGGTAGTCGAGCTGGAGGGTTCCGGCCAGGTTGAGGTCGATGGCGCGGGCCGCGAAGGGCGAGAGCACCCCGACGAGGCAGAGCAGTAGCATCAACGCGCGGGATTTCATCGCGTACCTCCCACGCCGCCATCGGGCGAGCGCCGTGCGGCCGAGTACCAGTTCAGGAAGCGGAGCAGCCCCGGGACGTCGTCGGGCGAGATGCCCGAGCCCGGCATCCGGCGCATGCGGGCGACGTAGACGCGCCAGTGATCGTCGGAGGAGATGCGGGTGTTGAGCGGGCGGGAGAGCGAGTGGCAGCGGGAGCAGCGCTGGGCGAAGAGCTCGTAGTCGGGCCGCAGCGCCGAGGGGAGCGTGGCCGGGTCGAGGCCCTCGCCGCGCTGGTAGGCCGCGCAGCCAAGGAGGATCGTCACGCCCAGCACCACGACCCGCCGCATCGGTGGCGATTGGGCCACAGCGCGCGGCAGCGGCGCAACGGGAATCCCATCGGCGCAGCGGGAGGGCGATAGGGGGAGGGGGAGGGCTTCAGCGCCCGAGCACGTCGTCGAAGAAGCGGGCGAGGGCGCCGTAGGCCGAGACGCGGTTCTCGCGGCGGAAGATGCCGTGGCCCTCGTTCTCGAAGCGGAGGTACTCGACCCGCTGGTTGCGGGCGCGCAGGGCCGCGACGATCTGCTCGGCCTCCCCGACGGGGACGCGAGGGTCGTTGGCGCCGTGGATGACGAAGAGCGGAGCGCGGATGCGGTCGACGCGGTGGACGGGGGAGACCCGGTCGAGCACGGCGCCGTCGCGGGCGAGGGAGCCGTACTCGGCCTCGCGGAGCGCGCGGCGGTACGAGGCGGTGCGCTCGAGGAAGGTGCGGAAGTTGGCGATGCCGACGATGTCGCAGCCCGCCGCCCAAAGCTCCGGGTTGAGCGTCAGCGCGGCGAGGACCATGTATCCGCCATAGGATCCGCCGAGCACGGCGATGCGGTCGGGGTGCACCTCGGGGCGGGAGCGCAGCCAGCGGTTGACCTCGGCGAGGTCGCGCACGCTGTCTTCGCGGCGCTCCACGTCGTCGAGGTGGGAGTAGCGCTTGCCGTAGCCGGTGGAGCCCCGGACGTTGGGCGCCGCCACCACGTAGCCGTGACCCACCATGAACTGGATCACCGCATTGAAGTAGGGAGTGAACTGCGCCTCCGGGCCGCCGTGCACCCAGACGACCACGGGCGCCCGCTCTCCGGGCCGCAGCCCCCTCGGGGTATAGAGGAAGACCGGAACCTCCAGCCCGTCGAAGCTGCGGACGCGCTCCAGGGTGGGCTCGACGAGGGCGTTGGCGTCGAGGCCCGCGTGGTCGGCGGCGGTCACCACGGAGACGGCTCCGCTCGGGGACTCCACGCGATAGATCTCATCGGGGGCGGTGGCGCGGGAGAGGTCGACGAAGAGGGCGCTGCCGTCGTGGGCGAAGGCTACCGAGGAGATGACGCCCGGGGGCAGCGCGGGGCGGGCGATCTCTCGCGGGTGCGCGGGGTCGGAGGCGTCGTAGAGGCGGAGCTGGCTGTAGCCGTCCACGTTGAAGACCAGGGCGAGGGTGTCTCTCGCGTGGGCGATGTTCTCGATGTCGTGATCGTCGGTGAGCACGAACTGCGGGGCTCCGGCGAGGGGGGCGTCGGCGGAGAGGAGCGCGAGGTTCATGGCCTCGCGGCCGTGGTCGGAGAGCACCAGCACCCGGTGGCCGTCTCGGGTGAAGATCGGGTGCTGATAACGGACATCGCCCTCGTGGGGAGTGAGCCGGATGGGCGCGGGGCTTGGGGTGCCGAGGCCGACGACGAAGACGTCCTGATCGAAGTTGGAGCGCTCCTCGGTGATGAGGAGGCGCTGGCCGTCGGGGGAGAAGTCGATGGCTTCGTGGTGCCCTGCGGCCTCGAAGACCCGGCGGGCGGCGCCGTCGTCGGCGGGGCGGACGTAGACGTCGAAGTCCCCGGCGGAGCGGCTGTTGGCGGTGAAGGCCACCTGGCGGCCGTCTTCGGACAGGGCGCCGAAGTTGTTCCTCACCTGGGGTTCGGGGGTGAGGGAGACCATGGAGGCGCCGTCGGGGAGCGAGCGGAAGAGCTGGGTGTTCTCGTTGCCGCCGGTGTCGCGGCCCATGAAGAGGAAGCGCCCGTCGGGGGCATAGGAGACGAACTGCACCCGCTCGGTGGCGGTGACCAGCCGACGCCAGGAGGACTCCGGCACGGGGACGGCGCCGACGGTGAGGGAGTGCGCCTGGGGGAGCCCGGCGGTGTCGGAGAGGAAGGCGACGGCGCGGCCATCGGGAGAGGGCGACGGGGCCCAGGCGCGATGGACGTTGAGGAGCTGGTCGAGCGTCGGCCCGGAGCGGGGCTGCCAGCGGACGGTCGGGCGCGCCGGGCGGGCGGCGCAGGCGGAGAGTGCGACGAGGGCGAGGCAGAGGGTGAGTGGGCGGCTCATGGCGGCCGCGGGGATATCACACAACGGGCGGACGAATCAGTATCACCGCTCCGGGCGGCCTCCTCACCCCAGCAGTTGCAGGTACTCCGCCAGCAGGGTCTTCGTTGCGCCCAGGTTGGGGAAATACACCTCCACCTTGAGCTCTGCGCCGGTGAGCACGGTCTTCACGGTTCCGGTGCCGAACTTCATATGGCGCACCCGCATGCCGCGCTGCCATCCCACCGCGGGGTTGTCGCGAACCAACACCGGGCCGTCGTTCACCACGGGCAGCTCAGGCTCCCTCGCCCTCGACGGAACCGGGTCGCGCTCCACCCGATATCCACCGCCACCACCACCGCCACCGCCACCGCCACCGCCACCGCCGCTGCCCCAGGTGTTGCCGCTCTCGCGCGCCGGGGTGCTCCCCTCTCCGAAGTGCCTTCGAGGAACCTTTCCCGACAACACATCGGGCGGAATCTCCAGAAGGAAGCGCGACGGCGGATTGATCCGGGTCTGCCCGAAGATCTGCCGGAAGCGGGTGAACGACACGCTGAGCTGCTCCCTCGCCCGGGTGATCGCCACATAGGCAAGCCTCCGCTCCTCCTCCATCTCCTCCGGGTCCGAGCCCAGCTCGGTTCCCTTGTAGGGGAACATCCCGTCTTCCATGGCCGCGATGAACACCGCGCGAAACTCCAGCCCCTTGGCCGAGTGCACGGTCATCAGCGACACCTTGGGGCTGTCCTCCCCTTCGGGGGTCTCTTCGTTCAAGGTCACCCGCTCCAGGTATCCCGAGAGCGTCGGCTCATCGGCCTCCTGGGCATACTCGTGCATCGAGCCCAGCAGCTCCTGGATGTTCTCGTGTCGGGTCTCGTTCTCGACGTCCTTGTTGTCTTCCAGCATCCGGGCGTATCCGGTCTTCTGGAAGACCAGGCTCCCCACCTCCGCGGGCCGGTCGAGCATCGCCGCGGCCTCCCGGCGGATCTCCCCCACCAGCAGATAGAAGCCCGTCAGCGCCTTGCGCGCCGCGGCTCCCACGTCGTCGGGCAGGTCGCCGGTGGCCAATAGCTTCCAGATGGACGTCTGCCTCGCCGTCGCGTGCGCCGTCACCCGGTCGAGGGTGGTCTTCCCGATCTTGCGCGCCGGGGTGTTGACCACCCTCAACAGGCTCACATCGTCGTTGGGATTGAGCATCATGCGCAGGTACGCGAGGATGTCCTTCACCTCCGCGCGCTCATAGAAGCGCATGCCCCCATAGATCATGTACGGGATGTTGGCCGCCCTCATGGCGTCCTCCAGCGGCCTCGACTGCGCGTGGATGCGATAGAAGACCGCGATCTCCCTCGCAGGAACCCCTCTCGCCAGCGTCGACTTCACCCCATGGGCGATGTGCCGTGCCTCCTCGCGCTCGTCTTCGCAGGGGAGCAGCTCGATGGGCGCTCCTTCGGAGTTGCGGGTGAAGAGGGTCTTGCCCTCTCGCTGCTGGGCCTTGGAGATCACCGCGTTGGCCGCGCGAAGGATGCGCTGCGTGCTGCGGTAGTTCTGCTCCAGCTTGACGACGAGCGCGTCGGGGAAGTCCCTCTTGAAGTACTGGATGTTGCGCACGTCCGCGCCGCGCCAGCGGTAGATGGCCTGGTCGTCGTCGCCCACCACGCAGAGGTTGCGGTGTTCATTGACCATGGCGCGCAGCATCCGGTACTGCGCATTGTTGGTGTCCTGAAACTCGTCCACGAGCAGGTATTGAAACTGCTCCTGGAGTTCTTCCCTCACGCTGGCGTCGCGCTCGACGAGGCGGGTGAGCCGGGAGAGCAGGTCGCCGAAGTCCACGGCGCCGTTCTTGGCGAGGTGCTTCTCGTAGGCCTCCCAGGCGCGGGCGATCTGCTTGTCGTGGAGGGTGACCGCGCGGGCCATGAGGTCATCGGGCTCGAGCACCTCCTGCTTGGCCCGGTCGATGGCCCCGAGGGCCGTCCTCACCGGGAGAAACTTCTCATCGATCTTCAGCTCATCGAAGACGCGGTTCATCACCGAGCGCTGGTCGCCGTCGTCGTAGATGGCGAAGTCCTGGCGCAGCCCCGCGCGCTCGTGGAAGCGCCGCAGGAGCCGCGCTCCGAGGGCGTGGAAGGTGCTGATCCAGAGGCCCCGGGCGCGGTCGTGGCCGACGATGCGGTGGAGGCGCTCTCGCATCTCCTGGGCGGCCTTGTTGGTGAAGGTCACCGCGAGGATGCGCCACGGGGGGATGTTCTTCTCGTCGAGGATGTGGGCGATCCGGAAGGTGATGACCCGGGTCTTCCCGGAGCCCGCGCCGGCGAAGACCAGCAGCGGACCGTCGGTGCGGAGGGCGGCCTCGAGCTGCGGGGGGTTGAGCTCTCGGGCCAGGGCGTCGCGGTCGATCAAGGGGTCTCCCAAGGGGCTTCGTCGGAGGGGGCTTCGTCGGGGGCGGAGCGGGCGTCGGCCATGGTCCAGAAGGCGCGCACCTCGTCGAGCGAGGAGAGCCGGGACGCGGGCGGCAGCGAGGCGATGAGGGTCTTGCCGTAGCCGCGCGTGACGATGCGGCGGTCGAGGATGGCCACGATGCCGACGTCCTTGCGGGTGCGGATGAGCCGCCCGAAGCCCTGCTTCAGGGCCAGCGCCGCGGCGGGCACCTGGAGCGCCTCGAAGGGCTTGATTCCCTGCTCGATGAGCCGGGCGATGCGGGCGCCGGTGACCGGGTCGTTGGGGGCGTCGAAGGGCAGCTTGTCGATGATGACCAGCCGCAGCGCCCGGCCCGGCACGTCGACTCCCTCCCAGAAGCTGGAGGTGGCGAAGAGCACCCCGTCGTGGGCCGCGCGGAAGCGGTCGAGCAGCACCCTCTTGGGGAGCTGTCCCTGCACCCAGGTGGGGAAGGCCCAGGCGTCGCGCAGGGCGTCGTAGAGGGCGCGCATGACCCGCACGCTGGTGCAGAGCACGAAGGCCCCGCCGCCGGTGATGGCGATGAGCTTCTTGATCTCCGCGCAGGCGGCGTCGAGCCAGCGGTCTTCGCGGGGCTCCGGGAGGTTGCGGGGGATGTAGAGCCCGGCCTGCTCGCCGTAGTCGAAGGGCGACGGGAGGGAGTGCTCGGCGGTGTCTTCGGGCATGCCGAGGCGCTGCCGGATGAAGGCGAAGTCGCCGCCGGTGGAGAGCGTGGCGGAGGCGAGGATGACGGCTCCCTTGCGGCTCCAGAGGCGCTCCTTCATCAGCGGACCGATCTCGACGGGCGAGGCCCCGATGGCGCCGCCGCCGCGAGCGTCGGGCTCGGCGAAGGCCACGTGGGTCTGCGACTCCTCATCGAGGATGGTCTGGAGGGACTCCTTGAGGGTGGCCGCGCGGCGGGAGACCGAGAGGAGCTGGTCGCTCGATCCGACGAAGTCGCGCACGTGGCCGAGGAGCCCGTCGAGGCCTTCCATGAGCAGCCGGGCGCCGTCGTCGAACTCGCCGCGGCGCATGGAGGCCTGGAGCAGCAGCCGGCCGGTGCTGCGGGGGATGGAGGAGAAGAGCCGCAGCGCCCCGGAGGAAAGCTGCATCAGGGTGCGCAGGACGGACTGCTCGCGGGAGCGGTCGACGAAGAAGCCGGCGGCCCGGAGCGCTCGGTCGGCGTCGCGGACCAGGGTGTCGACGCGGGTGCGGGTGAGGCGCACCCCGAAGAACTCCGTGGCGACGTCTTCGAGGGCGTGGGCCTCGTCGAAGATGATGGCGTCGTAGTCGGGGAGGGCCTGGGCGCCGGAGAAGCCGTTGCGCAGGGCGAGGTCGGCGCAGAAGAGGTGGTGGTTGGTGACGATGATCTGCGAGGCCTCGGCGGCGCGGCGCATCTTGGTGACGAAGCACTCTTCGTAGAAGCGGCACTTGGCGCCGATGCGGGTGTCGGAGCTGGAGGTGACCTCTCGCCAGACGGCGGCGTCTTCGGGGAGCGAGGGGAGGTCGCTTCGGTCGCCGGTCTCGGTGCGCTCGACCCAGTCGAGGATGCGGTCGATGCCGTGCTCGGGGGCCACGGCGCCGGTGACGATGGACTGGCGGTACTCCTCCAGGCGGCGCTTGCAGACGTAGTTGGAGAGGCCCTTCACCAGGGTGACGTCGGGGTGAAGCCCGAGGCGTCGGATGGTGGGGATGTCCTTCTCCACGAGCTGCTCGCCGAGGGCCTTGGTGGCGGTGGAGATCACCACCCGCTGCGCGCTCTCCGCCGCCGGGACCAGGTACGCGAGGGACTTCCCCGTGCCGGTGCCAGCCTCGATGAGGAGGGTTCCGCTCTCCCGGAGGGCGCGCTCGACGGCATCAGCCATCCGAAGCTGCTCTTCCCGGGGTTCGTACCCGGGGAGCACCTTCGCGAGGGGGCCGTGGGGTCCTAGCCTTTCGCGCGCTGCCATGGTGAGGGTGTAGCCTGGGCCATAGCATGCGCCCTGCGCCGGGGGATACCCGCGCTCCCCATGGGCGTGACAGGATATGTCACGTCCTCCCGTTGCGTCGCGGAACGGATTAGGGTTGCTCGCGATGCGTAGGACCCTCTCGTTGGCGGCGGTGCTGGTGCTGGTGGCTTGTCGGGACGCTCGTCCGCCGGCGGCGGTGAGGGACGCGGCGGCGGTGAGGGTGACGGCGACGCCGACGGCGCCGGAGGGGGTGCTGGGGAGGGTGTCGCTGGCGAGGCCGAGGGCGACGGCGGAGGCGCTTGGGGAGCGGCTGGGCGCGAGGGTTCCGGTCGACCTGCTGCTGGCGGTGGGGGCGGGCGTCCCGATGGCGGTGCTGGGGGCGGTGGACACGTCGAGGCCGGTGACGGCGTGCGCGGTGGAGCGCGGGGCGACGGGGGTGTCGTGGGTGCTGGCGCTGACGCCGAGGAGCGCGGCGGAGGCGAGGGCGGCGCTGTCATCGCGGTACCGGATGGTCGCGGTGGAGGGCCTCGGGGAGCGGGCGGAGTCGAGGGAGGGGGCTGGGGGCGAGGGGGTGTCGTGCGCGCTGGTTCCGGTGGTGGACGCGGTGGCGGCGAGGGTGGTGTGCGCGACGGACGCGGCGCTGCTGGCGCGCGCGGGTCGGTGGCTGGCGTGGACGACGACGGCGGCGGGGGGAGGCGCGGCGGGGGAGGACGACGTGGTGGCCTCGCTGGGTGAGGGCGCGGCGCCGAGGCTGAGGGCGCGGTGGCAGTCGGTGACGACGGAGCTGCTGACCGAGTGGAGCGCGTCGGCCAGCGAGGCGCGGAGGGAGCACGATCGGCCACCGGACTACGGGGATCCGGAGGCGGCGCTGGGGGTGCTGGAGCGGGCTCGCGACGCGGTGGGCGCGGCGATGGGGGAGGTGCGCGGGCTGCGGGTGGCGATGCGCGTGGGGGAGGAGGGCGTCGCGGTGACGACGGTGGCGACGCTGCCGAGAGGCGGCACCTCGGGCGTGGCGGCGGACGCGGTGGCGAGGGCGGGCGCGGGCGCGGGAGGGGCCGAGGCGCTGGCGCGCTGGGTGGCTCCGGACGCGGACGTGAGAGCGTGGGTGAACACGCCAGAGGACGGACACCGGGTGCTCTGGAGGAGCGCGGTGGATGCTGCGGTGAGGGTGCTGGGCACGCGCGTGGGGGACGGCGTGGCGGCGAGGCGGACGCTGGAGGCGCTGGGCGGGGAGAGCGGAGAGGCGGCGGCGCTGGGCGGGGTGACGCGCGGGGGAGCGGGCGGGGGAGCGAGCGCGGG